>Ga0209099_1002700_pt1 | contig 15216 bp, 9 predicted proteins | sample AD_JPNHW2_MetaG_FD_184430 | JGI IMG/M metagenome (GOLD analysis project Ga0209099, IMG submission 184430) | Active sludge microbial communities of municipal wastewater-treating anaerobic digesters from Japan - AD_JPNHW2_MetaG (SPAdes) (version 2) | ecosystem: Engineered > Bioreactor > Anaerobic >... | reverse complement strand
AAATCAGACAGTTCAGGTCAATAATCGTTCTGTTATCAATATAGTACTCCAGCAGGATGTGCTTGGACTGGACGAAATCGTAGTTGTAGGTTATGGAACACAACGTAAAGAAGCCGTAACCGGTTCTGTTGTCTCTATAAGAGGTGATATAATGAGAGAAATACCTTCCACGAATATGTCACAAGCATTGCAAGGTCGTATTGCTGGTGTCGAAATGTCGCAAACCTCATCAAAACCGGGAGCTGAAATGCAAATCCGTATTCGAGGCACCCGTTCACTCACAGCCAGTAATGATCCGTTGGTAGTGTTAGATGGTATTCCTTTTGCCGGAAACATCAGTGACATCAATCCGAATGACATCAAAAGTATTGATATTTTGAAGGATGCTTCAGCAACGGCTATTTATGGCTCAAGAGGTGCTAACGGTGTACTCCTTGTAACAACTAATAAAGGAATTGCCGGTCAGCAAGCCAGGGTAACCTATAACGGTTATTATGGTACGAGCCAGGTATTTTCCAAAATTGATATGATGGATGGAGAGCAATTTGCAGCAATGAGGGCTTTTGCAAATATGTCTGCTTACAAAACTAACACAGCCGATGAAATCGAAGGAACAAACACTGACTGGCAAGATTTGTTTTATAAAACCGGTACAATACAAAGCCATGATGTCAGCGTAGCAGGTGGAACAGATCGCGGATCCTATACTTTTGGAGTGGGTTATTATAAAAATCAAGGTGTAGTACCACTGGAAGGATATAGTCGTATCTCGTTGCGCGGTAGCCTTGATCAGGAAATAGGTAAAATCTTCCGTGTAGGTTTCAATACCAACAGTAATTATAACGTTACAGAATCTGCCAGTTCCGGAGGATTGTATCAGGTATTGCAAAATTCACCACTTATCAATCCTTATAAAGAAGACGGTTCCTGGAAAAGAACTGTAGACATGCCTGCAGATAAAGGAATATGGGTGTACACGAGAGATATTGTTGAAGCTAACAGAGACCGTATGCTTAGCCAGACAAAAGGATTTGGATCGTATAATACTATTTATGGTGAGGTGAAAATACCAGGTGTCGAAGGTTTAAAGTATCGTGTTAATCTAGGGTTGAACTTCCGCATGACAACAGGAGGAAGCTACACCGGACCAGGAATAAACGCCACCTCTGAAACCAATCCATCTTCTGCTTCGGTAAGTAATTCGTTGAGAACAAGTTGGGCGGTGGAAAACCTGCTTACTTATGACCGGACTTTTGCCGGTAAACATCAGGTAAATGCTGTAGCAATGTACTCTGCCGAGGATAATTTTTATAACCGGTCACGAATGACTGCAAAGAGTGTTCCTGAAAACTTCCAGTGGTATAATTTGGGTATGACTGATGGAGAAAGATCCATTCTTCCAGGTGATCAACAATATGAAAAGAGTGGATTGATTTCATATATGGGTCGTGTAATGTATTCGTACGACAGTCGTTATATGATTTCGGCTACTCTTCGCTCTGACGCGTCTTCAAGACTGGCTCCCGGACATCAGTGGCATACTTACCCTGCTGTTTCACTTGGATGGAATCTTAAGAAAGAAGCGTTTATGAGCAATGTTAACTGGCTTGATAACCTGAAACTGAGAGTAGGTTATGGTGAAACATCCAATCAGGCTGTTGCTCCTTATGCAACATTGGGTGGCTTGAGCACACGACCTTATAACTTTGGAGATGCAAGTTCCAATTTTGTAACAGGAACTTATGTAAGTACGCTGCCAAATGATGAATTAGGATGGGAATATTCCAATACCTGGAATTATGGTGTGGATTTCTCTTTGCTGAAAAATCGCTTGTCCGGTACATTTGAATATTATGTAACCAATACCAAGGATCTTCTTTTAAGTGTAAACCTTCCTCAGACATCGGGTGTGGGCAGTTTCATGGCTAACGTTGGTGCAACCCAAAACAAAGGTTTTGAACTGTCCCTTAATGCAGTAATACTGGACAATCTCAATGGCTGGAACTGGACTGCAGGTGTAAACTTGTATACTAACCAGAACAAAATTGTATCTCTTGCATCAGGAAACCTGAAAGATGAAGGTAACGCCTGGTTTGTAGGAAGCTCTATTAATTCAATTTATGCTCCTAAAAAGATTGGATTATGGCAGGAAGGTGATCCTTTTTTGAATATTCTTGAACCGGGTGGAAATGTGGGTATGATTAAGGTTGAATATCTCGGCGAATATTACAAAGAAGGTGACAACATTCCGAAAGACAGACAGGTAGGAGATCCTGTAAGAGCAATAGACGGTGGCGGTAAAGACCGTCAGGTTATAGAATTAGATCCTGATTTTCAGGGTGGTTTCAACACCACTTTGGGTTACAAAGGAATTGACCTGACCGTAATTGGCGCTTTCAAAAGTGGTGGTACGCTTATTAGTTCACTTTATTCTGCCAACGGTTACCTCAATATGTTATCAGGACGTAGAGGAAATGTGGATGTTGATTACTGGACACCAGAAAATACAGATGCAAAATATCCAAAACCTGGTGGTATGATGAGTGGTGATAATCCGAAATATGGTAACACCCTTGCTTTGTTTGATGCTTCTTATATGAAAATACGTACCATTACGCTGGGATATAACTTTAAACTTAGAACTATTAAGGATTTGGGTATACAAAATTTGAGACTTTACGCTTCAGTTCAAAATCCATTTGTATTATTTTCACCTTATACAAACGAAACAGGTATGGATCCCGAAACAAACTCTTACGGTGATGAAAACATGGCTTCAGCTTCAGGTTTAGCTAACAGACGTATCCTTACCGTAGGTACTAACTCACCATCTACACGCAACTACCTGGTAGGTCTTAGTATTACATTCTAATAACTTAAAAAAGAAATAATAATGAAAAAGATAAATTTCAAAGTTTTGATGGGAGCTATGATGATGTTGTTCCTGTCAGCCTGTAACGATATCTTGGATGAACAGCCGCGTGCCACATACGAACCCGGCTTTTTTACTACCAAGGAGGGAGTTCAGAGCGGATTAACTTCTATGTATGCTCATTTGCGTGATATTTACGGTCAGGGTTATTATTATAACATTACACTTACTGGTACTGATGAATATACCTGGGGCAATAGTGCTGATGGAAACTTTAAAGATGCCGACATGACAAGTGGTGGTACTATGACACCGTCAACATCACGTGCCGATGTGCTTTGGAATGCAGCTTTCCCGAATATTAATACTGCAAGTGGAGTTATCGAAAATGCCGAAGCTGTAGGTTTAGCTCCGTCATTGATTGCTGAAGCTCGTTTCTTCCGCGCTTTTGACTATTTTCAGCTGGTACAAACTTTTGGTGGAGTACCCCTTGATTTAGGAGGTGGCGTTCTTAAATTTAATAAATCAACCGTTAGAACTTCAGTACGTAATACAGTTCCCGAAGTTTACACAATTGGTATATTTCCTGATTTAAAGCAGGCTATTACTGATCTTCCTGAAAATCCACGTATAGTTGGCGCTGCTACAAAAACTCTTGCACGTTTGTTTCTTGCTAAAGCCTATCTTACTTATGGCTGGTGGTTAGAAAATCCGAACGGCATTCCTACATATCCTCAGGCTGCCCGTACTGATCCTGATGGTCATAATGCAGCATGGTATTTCCAGCAAGCATATGATGTGGCTACTGAAGCTATTACAAGTCCGGGTTATGCAGGCTTGCAATCATCTTATTATAAAGTTCACCTGGCGCAGAATGACCGCAATAACGAGATTTTATTACTTGCTGATCATACAAATGCCAGCGAACAATATAACGGAGGAGTAAGTTTTTCTTATGGAAGTGGTGCGGCACCTGACAACTTCGCTTGTTGGATGGTTACGCCTCAAATGGAGAATATAAGAAGTGCTAAAAAATCTGATGGAACTGATCTTGTTAGTTCCGTACAGCGTGAAGCAGCACAATGGGGTGGCCGTCCATGGACACGTATGGCTCCTCCTCAGGGAGTATTTACAAAAACATTTGCCGATAAAACCAACGATTCACGTTTTGACGGAACTTTCACAAGTGTTTATCGTGGAAACTGGAATAAGAATGCAAGCATGTCATCCATTACTACGTTGTATAATGCTAACAATATGCCTGTTTCTCCGGGCGATGCAATCCTTTCATTTTTACCGGATGAATCACTTACAAGTACACTTAGCTATACCGTTGGTAAAAGTAATATCGGTGCAGGTGTAGTTGCCGGAAGAGCTGATTATGTAATTCCTCCATCTGGTATTAACCGTCAGTATTTCCCGGGTTTGTGGAAAATCGGAACATATCGTACAGACAATGGTTCAGGATTAGGAACTCCGAATGGAAGTACCTGCCGTCCATTCGTTATTGCAAAATTCTCTGAACTTTTCCTGGTTGCCGCTGAAGCTGCTGTAAAAGGTGCAACAACAAAAGCCGTAACAGGCACCTACGCGAATGATGGTACTGCAAGAGGATTAGTGAACGTACTTCGTGCAAGAGCTGGTAAGTGGAGCTTTAGCAATGCCGAAAATAAAGCAAAAGTTGAAGACCATAGCGCTGAAATGATAGCAGCAACTCCTGCTACAATTGATATAAATTACATTCTGGCTGAACGTTCACGTGAATTCTTCGGTGAAGGTTATCGTTGGTTTGACCTGGTTCGCACTCAAAAATGGGAAGAAATAGCAGGAACTTACGAAATTGCTGATACAGGTACTCATACTCCCAAAACATTTACCCGTGTTATCAATAAAGCTGTTCATTATCTGCGTCCAATTCCTCAGGCACAAATTGACAGATTGGATATGAGCGATGATGAAAAGAAAGCATACCAAAATCCGGGTTATTAATATTGGTATTTAGAAGATAATGCCGACTTCAAGGCATTATCTTCTAAATTATCTAATTTTTCTGAAATAAAAAGACACACAGATTCTCATCTTAATGTTTTGATTAGTATTACATAGAACTGAATTGATTTTACATATAAGTTTACGGTATTTAGTAATAGTTTTTAATGAAGGGGTCGTTGTGTTATATTGTTTATTACTTTTTATTGGTGATTGGTCTTCAAGCCAAAAATGCGCCTGATTTTATTTTGAGAACAAATGAAACCGGAACTTTTAAGCTTGTAGATCACACCAGTAAATTTACTGTTCTGGCAGATGTTAATGATTTTGCGGGAGTTAATCTCGCTATTCAAAACCTGCTGTCAGACTTTGAAAAAGTAACCGGAACAAAGCCGGATTTATCAAACAGCCTAAAAATATTTTCTAAAAAATTACTGACGCCGTATATCTCGAATACGATGTCAATTTTGAAACCACAGGATAATTTCCTGTTCACATTTTAGAATCGCCAACACTGAACTTTAATGACAGTAAGGGTTTACGCTATGGAATTTCTTTTAATGACGGAACTGAGCAGATTGTAAATGTCAATGAAAAGTATGATATAAAAAAGATGGAAAAATGGCAGGCAAACAGCATCAATGAAACCATTACCTGTCATAAAATAGATAATGCAGGAAAACATACCTTGCGTTTCCGGGTTTTGGAACCCGGCATTGTGCTTCAAAAAAAAATGATTGATTTGGGAGGATTGAAGAAAAGTTACCTGGGAGCACCGGAAAGATATTGATACAACAAAATAAGCAAGTAATATTAAATCTCATAAAAACATAAACAATGAATTCGAAATCACAAAAAGTATCGTTTGGTGAAAAAGTAGGGTATAGCCTTGGCGATGGTTCAGCTAACCTCATCTTCCAGATGATGATGATGTTTCAGTTATTTTTCTATACCGATGTATTTGGAATAAAAGCAACCGCTGCCGGGATGATTCTGCTGGTTGCACGCCTTTTCGATGCTTTTGTAGATCCAATGGTAGGCATACTTTCCGACCGGACAAACACGCGATGGGGAAAATATCGTCCCTGGCTACTCTGGACAGCTGTTCCCTTTGCCGTTTTCTTTATTCTGGCATTCTCCACGCCAGATTTGGGCGAACGGGCTAAAATCCTGTACGCCGGAGTAACTTATATCCTCCTGATGTCCATTTATTCGTTCAACAATACCCCGTATTCGTCTCTGGGTGGGGTTATGACGAGCGATATCAAGGAACGCACAAGCATTTCGTCCATCCGCTTCGTGACAGCCACCATTGCCACATTCGTCGTACAGGGACTTACCTTGCCGTTAGTCTCGAAATTCGGTCAGGGCGATGCTCAAAAGGGCTGGTCATCAACTATTTTATTATTTGCAGTGGTGGTAGTCGTGCTGATGCTGATTACATTTTTAACTACCAAAGAACGAATTTCACCACCCGTTAATCAAAAAACATCGATTAAACAGGATTTTAAGGATATTATAAGCAATAAACCCTGGAAAGCAATGTTTGCACTGACGTTATTTCTTTTTATCACGCTGTCTATGTGGGGAAGCAGTATGTCGTACTATTTCAATTATGTGGTTGACAAGGATGCTTTGTTCAGTTTTCTGCGTAATTTCGGACTGGTGAGCGATGCCGGGCAGTCTTATGGCGTTATGCACGGTTTCCTGAATGCTTTCGGATTGATTGCTTCGGACAATTCTCAGGTTTTTGCCGTTGGATTTAGTTTGTTCAATATGATCGGACAGATTATTACCTTATTAGGTGTGATATTCTTATCGGGCTGGTTGTCGGGTATTTTCGGAAAACGAAACGTTTTCGTTGTTTGTCTGGCGCTGACGGCAGTTTTCACTTCGCTGTTTTTTGTCGTTCCTTCCGATAATATCACTCTGATTTTTATAATTAATATACTGAAAAGTCTTGCCTACGCGCCTACTATTCCGCTGTTGTGGGCTATGATGGGCGATGTGGCCGATCATTCGGAATGGGTCAATCATCGTCGGGCTACCGGTTTTGTTTTTGCAGGCATTGTATTTGCCCTGAAAGCCGGCTTAGGCGTTGGTGGAGCTATTTGTGGCGCTATCATAGATGCATTCGGTTTTATCCCTAATACTATTCAAACAGCAGATTCAATTTTCGGGATAAAATTAACATCCAGTCTTATCCCAGCTGCAACATTTACCATCGGAGTGATTGCGTTGTTATTCTACCCGATTTCAAAATCATTTAATGAAAAAATTCAGGCAGAGCTGAGCAGCAGAAGAGCAGAGGACAATCTGAAATAGCATTTATTATTAGAATTATTTCACAAAATCATTTTAAAGTTATGAAAAAATCATTAAATATCCTGACTTTATGTTTGGTCGTTTTTGTAGCGACATTTTCCTGCTCGGCAAAACTAACGATGAACGAACCCGCTACACTGAAAGATGCGCTGGCTGATAAATTCTACATTGGCACAGCGATGAACACTGGTCAGATCAACGGAACGGATACGGCTTCACTCCGGGTTATGAAGGAACAATTCAGTGCCGTAGTGGCTGAAAATTGCATGAAGAGCGAGGTTATTCAGCCCGAAGAAGGTAAATTTGACTTCACTCTGGCTGATAAATTTGTAGATTTTGCAGAAAAAAACAAACTTTACGCTACCGGGCATGTGCTCATATGGCATTCACAAGCTCCAAAATGGTTTTTTGTCGATGCCGATGGAAAGGATGTCAGTCCCGAAGTATTGAAACAACGGATGATTAAGCATATCTCAACCCTGGTAGGTCGTTACAAAGGTCGTATCAAAGGATGGGATGTGGTTAATGAAGCTTTCGAAGACGATGGTTCCTGGCGAAAAAGCAAATTTTATGAAATTCTGGGGGAAGATTATATCAAACTGGCTTTTGAGTATGCACATGATGCCGATCCTGATGCTGAACTATATTACAACGATTATTCAATGGCACATCCCGGTCGTAGGGATGCTGTGGTAAAAATGGTAAACAATCTCAAACAGCAGGGCATTAAAGTGGATGGTATCGGGATGCAGGGACATATGACAATGAACTTTCCAACCTGCGATGCCTATGAAAAAAGCATTCTGGCTTTTGCTTCCACCGGTGCTAAAGTGATGATTACCGAGATGGATATGACCGTACTTCCTCCACCCGAAAGTTATCAGGGTGCTGATGTTGGCAAGAATTACCAGTTTGATAGTAAAATGAATCCTTACCCTAACGGATTGCCAGACAGTGTGGCTACTGCATTACATGACCGTTACGCCGCGTTTTTTAGATTGTTTCTCAAACATAGCGATAAAATCAGCCGTGTAACTGTTTGGGGCGTAAGCGATGCTCAGTCCTGGAGAAATAACTGGCCGATGAGAGGACGTACCGATTATCCGCTCCTTTTCGACCGAAAACTCCGCCCGAAACCGATTGTGAAAACAATTATAAGCCAGGCGAATGCGATGAAGAAATAATAGAAATAAAGAACAGTCATAAAGCGAAACAATAAAACTAACTACTATGAAACAACCAAGATACTTAGTCCCAAATCTTTACACCGCCGATCCGGCAGTTCATATTTTCAATGGGAAGATCTATATTTATCCATCGCACGATGTAGAATCCGGCATACCCGAAAACGACAATGGCGACCATTTCGATATGCGCGATTATCATGTGTTTTCCATGGAAAGCATAGATGGAGAAGTGACTGATCATGGTGTCGTGCTCGATGTGCAAAGTATTCCCTGGGCTGGCAGACAGCTGTGGGATTGTGATGCGGCATACAAAGACGGGAAATATTATATTTATTTTTCGCTGAAAGATAAAAACGATGTATTCCATATCGGCATTGCCATAAGCGAAAAACCGGAAGGTCCTTTCGTTGCGCTGGATAGTCCGATAAAAGGCAGCTATTCCATCGATCCATGTGTTTACAGAGAAGATGACGACAGCCACTTTATGTGTTTTGGTGGTCTTTGGGGTGGTCAGCTTCAACGCTACCGCAATAACAAAGCGATAGAATGCGGTCACGAACCGGCTGACAATGAACCGGCACTGTACGCTAAAATAGTGAAAATGAGCGAAAATATGCTCGATTTTGCTGAAGAACCACGGGATTTGGTGATTCTGGACGAAAACGGAGAACCGCTCCGTGCCGGCGATCATGACAGACGATTTTTTGAAGCATCGTGGATGCACAAATACAACGGTAAGTACTATTTTTCATATTCGACCGGTGATACACATTTACTCTGCTATGCCCTAAGCGAAAATATTTATGGCCCTTACACGTACCAGGGTGTCATTCTCACCCCGGTAGTGGGATGGACTACACATCATTGTATTACAGAATTTGAAGGAAAATGGTATCTGTTTCATCACGATTGTGTACCTTCGGGCGGGAAAACATGGTTGCGAAGCCTGAAAGTGGTGGAGTTGGAATACAATGCTGATGGAACGATTAAAACCATCGAAGGTTTAGCAAAATAAATAAAGACTGGCAGAGTAAATGAAAGTATTATCATTCAGAAATATTACTGTATTTCTTCTTCTTTTTCTTGCAGGTTCTGCAGTAGCTGAAGTCCGGTTGCCAAAGCTGATTTCAGACGGTATGGTTCTGCAACGCGATGCAAAAGTGAAAATATGGGGTTGGGCATCACCCTCTGAAAAAGTAACGGTGCAAATTGCCGCTCAGACACTGACTTGCAAAGCAAACGAAGCAGGCGAATGGACTGTACAACTTCCTCCTCAGAAAGCCGGTGGACCTTTTACGATGGAAATAAAAGGTGAAAACACGGTCAAAATAAGCAATATTCTCTTTGGCGATGTTTGGCTATGTTCCGGGCAATCCAATATGGAATTACCGATCTATAGGGTCAAACCGCTTTATGAAGAGGAAATCAAAATTGCCCAAAATACAAATATTCGATATTTTGCTGTTCCTCAGAAATATAATATGAAATCAGCAGAAAATGATTATGTTTCAGGAAGTTGGCAGGAATTAAATCCAAAAAGTATTTTGAATTTTTCGGCAGTTTGTTATTTTTTTGGAAAAGAATTATTTCAAAAATACAATGTTCCAATCGGACTGATTAATGCGAGTTTGGGTGGTTCACCTATACAGGCCTGGATGAGCGAAGAAGCACTTGCTGCTTTTCCACAGTATCTGAATGATGCTATTAAATACCGTGATGATCAATTGATTCGAGAAACGGAAGCTGCCGAAAACAAAAAAGTAAATGATTGGTATGCCGAAGCAAATAAAAAAGATGCAGGACAAGCAGCGGGTTGGAAACTTCCTTCGTTTGATGATACTGACTGGCAGAAAATGAATGTTCCCGGTTATTGGAGCGAAACTCCCATTGGAAAAGTAAATGGTGTGGTTTGGTTTCGACGAGAATTCGATATTGCGAAAGAAAATGCCGGAAAAGCAGCTTTTCTGAATTTAGGGCGAATTGTGGACGCTGATTCAGTTTTTGTAAACGGAAAGTGCGTGGGCAATATAACATACCAATATCCGCCTCGTTGGTATAATATTCCTGAAAATCTGTTGGTTGAAGGACGAAATGTTATTGCTGTTCGAATTGTAAGTAACTCAGGAAGAGGCGGTTTTGTTCCGGATAAACCTTATGAACTGAAAGTGGCAAATTCAGTAATTGATTTAAAAGGGGTCTGGAAAATGAAATTAGGCTGCTCAATGCCTCCTACGCCGGGAACTACTTTTTTTCGTTGGAAACCAATGGGTTTGTACAATGGCATGATAGCACCGTTGGTCAATTACAATAAAAAAGGAGTAATTTGGTATCAGGGCGAATCAAACACAGCTATTCCGCAAGAGTATGCCACCCTTTTACCAACAATGATTTCCAGTTGGCGCAAGAATTTCAATCAAAAGACTTTACCGTTTGTGTATGCACAATTGCCAAATTTTATGGAAACGAAAACTCAGCCGACTGAAAGCAATTGGGCTGTTTTCAGAGATATGCAAACAAAAACATTATCGGTTCCTGGCACTGCTATGACAGTTAATGTCGATTTGGGTGATTGGAATGATATTCATCCTATGAACAAAAAAGATGTATCACACCGATTGGTTTTGGCTGCTCAAAAGGTTGCGTACAAGGACCGAAAGGTCGTTTATTCGGGACCTTTGTATAAATCCATGAAAGTAAAAGGAAATAAGGTAGATCTTAGTTTTTCAAATACGGGAAGCGGACTTATTGCCAAAGATGGAAAAGAACTCAGATATTTTGCCATTGCAGGTGCCGACAAAAAGTTTGTTTGGGCAAAAGCCGAAATTATTGGCAAAAAAGTGATTGTTTGGAGCGATGATATAACCAACCCCGTTGCAGTACGTTATGCCTGGTCCGATAATCCCGAAGGAGCGAATTTGTATAATAAGGAAGGTTTACCGGCATCACCATTCAATGCGGAATTAAATAAATAGAAATTTATTTTGGTTTGTCAGATGTTATTAACCAACTTGCGTTTATGAATATTATCAGTAAATGTAGTTGATGTCCTTTTATTTGAAAATATTTATTAATTCGATGAAAAACAACATATTATCATTAATTGTAGCATTATTAATAATCCAAACTGCAAATGGTCAGTCTCATAAGGCTGCGCCGGACGGATTTGATATTCCGAAAACCGGAATTGAACACGGCAGGATTGATACAATTACATATCATTCCGAAACGGTTGCTAATGACCGCAGAGCATTGATTTATACACCTCCCGGATATTCAAAAACGAGAAAATATCCGGTGCTTTACCTGCTTCATGGTATTGGTGGCGACGAAAAAGAATGGTTCAAGCAAGGAAATCCCCAGGTGATACTAGATAACCTGTATGCTGAAAAGAAAATCGTACCCATGATTGTAGTGCTGCCAAATGGAAGAGCCATGAAGAATGACAGGGCAGAAGGCAATATATTTGATGCTCAAAAAGTTGAGGCATTTGCAACGTTCGAAAAAGATTTACTCAATGACCTTATTCCTTTTGTTGAAAAAAACTATCCGGTACGCAAGAATCAGAAAAACCGCGCTTTGGCCGGACTTTCGATGGGTGGTGGACAGTCATTGAATTTTGGACTGGGCAACCTGAATACTTTTGCCTGGGTCGGAGGTTTTTCATCGGCTCCAAACACCAAAATACCTCAGGAATTAATGCCGGATGTAAAGTACGCGAAGAAAAAGCTGAAACTACTCTGGATTTCGTGTGGCGACAAAGACGGGTTGATTACTTTCAGCAAACGCACGCACGATTATCTGATTGCTAATCAGATTCCACATATTTATCAGGTTATTCCCGGTGGATTTCACGATTTTAAAGTCTGGAAGCAAAACCTGTATATGTTCTCACAGCTTTTATTCAAACCGGTTACTAATTCACTCATTGAACAATACAGCAATATACCTGAATAGAGACTTATTTCAACCCAAAGATTTTAGATAATTAAAAAAGAAAAAGATGAAAAAAAACACAATTGGATGGAGTTTATTTAGCAGAAGACAAATCGTATTGTTAACAGTCTATATATCCGTATTTTCAGTTGCTGCAATTGCCGGTAATACGACAAAAAAAACGGATGAAATTAAAAATGCTCCTGTTTTCAGCAAATTTGTTTATCAGGGCAATGACAGGGTGTATAATGAAAATCCGTTGAAGGCTGATGAATTCTTTAATCCTATATTGCAGGGTTGTTATCCCGATCCCAGCATTACACGGAAAGGTAGTGATTATTATTTGGTATGTTCCTCATTTGCCATGTTTCCCGGCGTACCTGTTTTTCATTCCAAAGATTTGGTGAACTGGACACAGGTAGGTCATGTGCTCGATCGGAAATCGCAACTGAAAGTGCAGGATACCGGAATTAGCGCCGGCATTTACGCACCAACCATCCGCTATAATCCGTACAACGATACTTTTTACATGATTACCACTCAGTTTGCAGGCGGAATGGGAAATATAATTGTAAAAACAAAAGATCCGTTTCAGGGTTGGAGCGATCCCATTCAACTGAAATTTGATGGCATTGACCCTTCCATCTTCTTCGACGAAGACGGGAAAGCGTATGTTGTTCATAACGATGCACCCGACAAAGGAAAAGAGCTGTACACCGGACACCGTGTGATTAAAGTTTGGGAATATGATGTGGAAAAAGATCAGATAATTCCCGGAACAGATAAAATTATTGTAGATGGCGGCGTTGATCTTTCGAAAAAACCAATCTGGATTGAAGCGCCTCACCTGTATAAAAAAAATGGAAAGTATTATTTAATGTGTGCCGAAGGAGGAACCGGTGATTGGCACAGTGAAGTGATTTTTGTGAGCGATAGTCCCAAAGGTCCTTTCAAACCTGCTCCAGGCAATCCGATACTTACGCAGCGGTATTTTTCTAACGACAGAAGCTACAAAGTTGATTGGGCCGGACATGCCGACTTGATTGATGGTCCTGATGGTAAGTATTATGGCGTTTTTCTGGCTGTTCGCCCCAACGAAAAGCAACGTGTAAATACTGGTCGTGAGACTTTTATTCTGCCTGTGGATTGGAGTGGCACATTTCCTGTCTTTGAAAACGGCCTTATACCCCTTGAACCGAAACTCAAAATGCCGGCAGGCGTTGAAAACAAAACAGGGAAAGAGGGATTTTTTCCGAATGGAAATTTTACGTTTACCGATGACTTTACTGAACCAAAACTGGATTTCAGATGGATCGGACTAAGAGGTCCGCGGGAAGATTTTATTTCAATAACTAAAAAGGGATTGAAAATTACTCCTTTTCAGGTTAATATCAAGGAGATGAAACCAACATCCACCCTTTTTTACCGACAACAACATATAATTTTCTCATTTAATGCTACGATGGAATATACCCCAAAATCCGAAAAGGAACTGGCCGGAATTACCTGTATGCAAAGCGAAAAATTCAATTATGTTTTTGGAATAACAAAAAAGGGAAAGGATTTCTATTTATTGCTCGAAAGAACGGAGAAAGGTAATTCTACTATTTTAGCCAGTACAAAGATTGACGTGAAAAATCCGGTTGGTTTACAGGTAAAAGCAGTTGGTGATAACTATGAGTTTAGTTATTCGCTCAATGGAACCGACTTTGTAAATCTTGGAGGTACAGTTTCGGGCGATATATTATCAACCAATGTGGCTGGTGGATTTACAGGAGCTTTGATTGGATTGTATGCCACAGCGGCAAACGATGCAAAACCGGAATAACTTTTCATTTTTTTTGATTGAAATCATTATATAAGTTAGTGCATCTCTTGATGATTTAATAGTTAACGCAAAGCTCAAATATGCCTATTATCATATAATCAAATATTCGCAAAGAGCGCAAAGTAAAAAACTTAAAAGTTTTTTTTTGCATCTTAATAACTTTGCGTTTAACAGAATAATATTCGATAAATATCAGACTTATATAAACTCTATTTTTTACATGAAGAAAGCCTTATTTATTTCGATCATAAAAAGATCAATTGTTCTTCCGTTTTTGTTATTGGCTTTTGTGGCCAACAGCCAAACCTATCCGTTTCAGAATCCAAATCTGAGTTCGGATGAAAGGGCAAAAGATCTTATATCCAGATTAACGCTGGAAGAAAAAGCCACGTTGATGTGCGATCAGTCGGATGCTATACCACGTTTGGGCATCAAAAAATTTAATTGGTGGAGCGAAGCACTTCATGGATTTGCCAACAACGATAGCGTTACCGTTTTTCCTGAACCGATTGGGATGGCTGCTTCATTCAACGACAAATTATTGTACCGGATTTACGATGCCGTATCGGATGAAGCGCGTGCAAAATATAATCTTTGGTTGAAACGCGGCAATGAGAACAAACGATTTCTGAGCCTTTCGGTGTGGACACCCAATGTCAATATTTTCCGCGATCCTCGCTGGGGACGTGGACAGGAAACTTACGGTGAAGACCCTTATCTGACTTCACGTATGGGAGTTCAGGTAGTGAAAGGTCTTCAGGGACCCGATGATGCCAAATATCGCAAACTGTTGGCTTGTGCCAAACATTATGCCGTTCATTCCGGACCGGAATGGAGCCGTCATACTTTGAATGTCAATAATCTGAATCCGCGCGAATTGTGGGAAACTTATCTTCCAGCATTCAAATCGCTCGTACAGGATGCCGATGTGCGTCAGGTAATGTGTGCGTATCAGCGTTTGGACGATGAGCCTTGCTGTGGTAGCACGCGCCTTTTGCAACAAATCCTGCGCGACGACTGGGGTTTTAAATACATTGTGGTTTCCGATTGTGGTGCTGTCACCGACTTTTTCACTTCGCACA
>Ga0209099_1002698_pt1 | contig 15221 bp, 10 predicted proteins | sample AD_JPNHW2_MetaG_FD_184430 | JGI IMG/M metagenome (GOLD analysis project Ga0209099, IMG submission 184430) | Active sludge microbial communities of municipal wastewater-treating anaerobic digesters from Japan - AD_JPNHW2_MetaG (SPAdes) (version 2) | ecosystem: Engineered > Bioreactor > Anaerobic... | reverse complement strand
TTTTACCTGCTCTTTTATCTGATTAGATATACATATTTACAATTGCTTCGTATAGCTCTTGTTTTCCACTGATTTGTTTTGGTTCACCCTTAGATTTAGCATAAGCAACACAATCTTCGAAAGATAATAATCCTTCTTCAAATTCTTTACCTTTACCAGAGTCATAAGATGCATAACGGTCAGCAACCATTTTCTTATATGGAGATTTTTCGAGAATTGCAGCAGCAGTTTCCAATGCACGAGCCATAACATCCATAGCAGCAATATGTGCAATGAATAAATCTTCGTTATCGGTTGAGTTACGGCGGATTTTAGCATCGAAGTTGGTTCCGCCACCCTGCATGCCACCGCCCTGAAGAATAACCAACATAGCTTGTGTCAATTCAAAAATATCAATCGGGAATTGATCTGTATCCCAACCATTCTGTACATCACCGCGGTTAGCATCGATAGCTCCTAACATGCCGGCATCAACTGCACATTGTAATTCATGTTCGAAAGTGTGTCCGGCCAAAGTGGCGTGGTTTACTTCAATGTTGATTTTGAAATCATTTTCCAAACCAAATTCTTTCAGGAAGCCAATCACAGTCTCTGTATCGACATCATATTGATGTTTCATTGGTTCCATCGGTTTTGGTTCAATCAGGAATACACCTTTGAAACCTTTTGCACGTGCATAGTCGCGGGCTTTGGTAAGCATCATTCCCATGTGTTGTTTTTCTCGTTTCATATTGGTGTTTAGCAAGCTCATATAGCCTTCACGACCTCCCCAGAATACGTATGCTTTACCACCAAGTTCGATAGTTGCATCCATGGCGTTCTTGATCTGAACCATGGCGCGGGCAGCTGCATCAAAATCAGGATTGGTGCTGGCACCGTTCATATAACGTGCGTGAGAAAAAACATTAGCAGTTCCCCACATCAATTTGATTCCGGTTTCAGCTTGTTTCTGTTTTGCATAAGCGACAATAGCTTTCAGATTAGCTTCGTATTCATCAATACTATTGCCTTCACTGATTAAGTCAATGTCGTGGAAGCAATAGTATTCAATTCCTGCTTTTTGCATGAATTCGAATCCAGCATCCATTTTTTCTTTTGCTGCTTGCAATGCATCAGCTGCACCAACCCACGGGTGTTTTTGTGTTTGTCCACCAAATGGATCGCCACCATCAGCACATAATGTGTGCCACCAGGCCATACTAAATTTGAACCATTCTTTCATGGTTTTTCCGTAAACCACTTTTTCAGCATCGTAATAGCGAAATGCCAATGGGTTTTTACTTTCTTTTCCTTCAAATTTAATTTTTTCCACTGTTGGGAAATATACTTTTGTTGCCATAATACAAATGCCCCCACGCCCCCTGTAGGAGAGTTTTTGGGCGGTTTTTTAACTGTTAATATACGATGATTAATTTATTTTATTTATCCATTGTTTGTAAGCCTCCATGGTAGCTTCTGCTTCATCAGACTGTGGAGTAATTACCATAATTTTCTTCAGGGTAGCAAATGCCTCTTCGGGATTTTTATAAATGCCGGCTCCGATGCCTGCACCGCGTGCCGCGCCTACCGAACCATCGGTATTATAGAGTTCGATGGTAGCTCCGGTGATATTTGCCAGTGTTTGGCGGAATATCGGGCTTAGAAAAAGATTGGCATGTCCGGCACGAATGGTTTTTGTTTCTATACCCATTTGGTTCATGATATCCATGCCGTATTTGAATGAGAAGGCAATACCTTCGTGCGCAGCCCGGATGAGGTGAGCCTTGCTGATACGGTTGAAATTAACACCATGAATGGAGCAATTAGGCTCTTTATTGCCCAGTACGCGTTCCGCGCCATTGCCAAACGGAACGATACTCACGCCTTCGCTGCCAACAGGAATTGCCGCGGCCAGTTCATTCATTTCGGCGTAACTGATCCCTTCGGGCGCCACATTGTTTTTAATCCAGGTGTTCAGAATAGCTGTACCGTTAATGCACAGAAGTACCCCGATGCGTGTATCTTTTTCTGTGTGATTGACATGAGCAAACGAATTAACCCGTGATTGCGGATCGTATTTCGAATCACTGTTAACTCCGTAAACCACACCCGAGGTTCCTGCCGTGGCAGCAATTTCGCCGGGGTTCAGCACATTCAGCGACAAGGCATTATTGGGCTGATCGCCGGCACGATAAGTCACAGGCGTTCCTTCTGCCAGTCCGAGTTCCTGAGCCACACCGACTGTCAGGCTGCCCTGATGGCCGAATGTTGATACAATTTCAGGAACGGTAGATTCTTCAAATCCAAAATAGTCAAACAGAAAGGAAGCAGGTTTTTCAGTTTCGAAGTCCCATCCCATTCCTTCGGACAAGCCCGAGGCAGTGGTACAGGGTTTACCGGTCATACGCATGGCAATATAATCACCCGGAAGCATATAGTATTTTATCCGGCTGAAATTTTGCGGTTCGTTTTCTTTTACCCAGGCAAGTTTCGACAGGGTAAAATTGCCCGGAGAATTGAGCAGGTGTGACAGGCATTTTTCAGCTCCTAGAGCTTCAAATGCTTTCTCTCCGAACGGAACAGCGCGGCTGTCGCACCAGATAATAGAATTTCGGATAGCCTTCATATTTTCATCTACCAGTACCAATCCGTGCATTTGATACGAGATACCGATAGCTTTGATATCCGACGGATTGACGGCGCTTTCTTCCAAAACTGATTTTGTTGCCGCTTTCAGATTTTCCCACCAGAGGTCGGGGTTTTGTTCAGCCCAGCCTTTTTTCAATGATATAATTTCCATTTCCTTTTTCGGGAAAAAAGCTGTAGAAACACATTCGCCTGTTGCCGCATTTACCAGACTTGCCTTAACCGATGAGCTTCCCAAATCATAACCTAATAAATACATATATTCCTGTTTTTTAATTTGTTGTAAATCAATTGTAAACTATTATTTCTTTTTTTTGTCGAACTTGTAAAGTCTTGCAGCCCTGTGGGGTACACCCGTTTCAGTTTCGTCGAGCGGAACCACATAAGGCCACTGAGCAACCTTTTTCTGAAAATTGCGAATATCTGAACGCACGTTGTGAATCTTATCATAGAGGACCCGGAGCTGCGACATGGTGAATTTGCGTGGAAGCAATTCAAAGAACAGCTGCGGATCGCGATCCAGCTTATTTCGAACCTGCTCGAGGGCTGTTTTAATAATTTCGGCATGGTCGAATGCAATCCGGACATTGTCCAGATCTTTCAGATCATACCAGTTTGCTACGGTATTATCCGATAGTACCTGAATTTTCCGGTCAATTTTAATGAGCGCCAGATAACCTACGGTGACAATTCTGCCAATTTTCAGTTTCATGGTGTTTTCGAGCCATAAAATGTCACGCGGATCGTTGATACGGTTGGGGTTACCAAAACTTCGGAACTGACTGAGATAGATGTTTTTCAGACCGGTAAGTTCTGTTAGCACACGCGTCGCGGCCTCGTCAAGGTCTTCATCGTTGTAAATGATGCTTCCGGGAAGTTTTTTATCATTATAGTTTTCGTTTCTCTCCTGAATATTACGTTCAATAAGTAATACCTTCAGATTTTCACCGTCAAAACCAAAAACGACACAGTCGACTGAAACGTGCGGATTGTAAATATTTTCTGTTGTCATAATACTTGGTGTTGTTCGGTGCAAAAATAACTATTTTGTTTAAATATCGTTCCGGCTCAATGTATGTTATATAACACATTTTTAGCATTTTGAATATAGTATTTTTTACAATATCAATAAATTTATTATTGTTATTTATACAATATGTATTTACAGAGCATTATAAACACTTCAGACAAAATCTTAGACAGGATTTATTACCAGTAAGTTGCAGTTGAATCAACCGTAAAATTATTTTGATATTTTAGGTAGAATACCTTTAAAAAACAAACAACCGGTATCAGTTGACCGGTTGTTTGGAATTTGTTAGTTGATATTGCTATTCACCTACACTCCGCTGAACATGCTGAAACCTCCATCCACGGGCAAAACTACGCCGGTGATGAATGAAGCGGCATCGGAACAGAGAAACTGTACGGCTCCGTTCAGTTCGTTGATATCCCCGAATCGGCGCATGGGTGTGTTGGCAAGCACTTTCTGGCTGCGGTCGGTGAGTGAGCCATCGGGATTGATGAGAACCGCACGGTTCTGGTCGCCAATGAAAAACCCCGGTGCCAGTGCATTGACACGCACCTTGTCGCCATATTTCATTGCCATTTCCATAGCCAGCCATTGTGTGAAGTTTGCCACTGCAGCTTTGGCTGCCGAATAACCGGGAACGCGTGTCATGGATTGCAAGGCTGCCATCGAAGAGATATTGATGATGCTGCCCGATTTCTGCTCGGCCATTATTTTGCCAAAAACATAGCTCGGATATACAGTACCATTCATATTCAGATTAGTTACTTTTTCCCAGTCGGCAATTTTCATATCGAAAAAACTTTGGTCGTCGTTGAGTGTCGCTCCGGGCACATTCCCGCCTGCGATATTGAGCAAAATGTCGATGCGTCCCCACTTTTCAACGATCTGATTTGCCGCATTTTCAAGGCTGGCAATATCAAGCACATTGCCCACAATACCGATGGCTTCACCTCCATCAACAGTGAGTTCTTTTACCCGTACATCCAGGTTTTCCTGACGGATATCCATAGCTACTACCCGGGCACCTGCCTTTATAAAACTTTTTGCAATGCTTCCACCCAGCACGCCTCCGGCGCCGGTTATCACTGCCACTTTTCCTTCAATACTAAATTGTTCGTTCATCATTTTTATTTACTATTTTAATATTTACTTTAAACTATCTTTTACAGCTGCCATAATGCCTGAAACTTCGGCCAGCGCATACATCCGTCCGTAGAATGAATAACCCGGATTATCCGATTTCTCCACATCGTCGAGCATCAGTTTACCATGATCCACCCGCATGGGCAGGCCAGGATGTTCGCGTTCGAAAATACGCACCAATTCCACCAGATGACCGCGGCCTTCGAGGTGTGATGCTTCAATGAAATTGCCATTCTCTGCAACATCGGTACTCCGAAGGTGCACAAAATGGGTTCGCTTGACAAATTTCTGCGCCATAAGAGGAACATCGTTGTGCAAACCGGAGCTAAGCGAGCCGGCACAAAACGTAAATCCGTTGTTGGGAATATCTACAGCATTCAATATCCATTCAATATCTTCGGTATTGCCGACAATGCGTGGTAATCCTAGTACCGGAAACGGCGGATCATCAGGATGAATGCAGAGGTTGACATCATACTTTTGGGCAATCGGAATCACTTCGTTGAGAAAATATTTCAGATTTTCACGAAGCTGTTGTTTATCCACTCCCTGATATAATGCCAGTAAATCGTTAAACAATTCGACCGGTTTACTCACATTTCCCTTAAAATTCTCGTTGACAAATCCTTGTGTTTTCACAATGATCGTATTCACCAACTCTTCTTTTTCGGCTTCGGTGATTGTTTTTTTCAGTTCATTGACCTGCTCCATTTCTTCTGCTGAATAATCCTTTTCAGCCTGAGGGCGGTTGAGAATGTAACAATCAAAATATGCAAAACGAATTTTATCAAAGAACAGAGTGTAAGTACCGTTAGGAAGTTTGTAATTCAGGTCTGTGCGTATCCAGTCAATGACGGGCATAAAATTGTAAACCACGGTTTTAATACCCGCTTTCCCCAGGTTTGCCAGACTTACTTTGTAATTTTCGATTAATCTGTCCCGGTCGGGACCGGCATATTTAATGCTTTCGCTCACCGGCAAACTTTCGACCACCGACCAGCGTAGTCCAAAACTTTCGATATAGCTTTTTACTTCCTCAATTGCCTCAGATGTCCATATTTCACCATTCGGCACATCATGCAGGGAGGTCACAATGCCTTCCACCCCGATTTGCCGGAGCATATCGGGTGTAATCCGGTCTTTTCTCCCAAACCATCTCCACGTTTTTTTCATGTTATTCTTTTTGTAATTTTCCCAAAGTTAGCAATTCAAGAAAAATTTTGTTCATTAATTGTGATGCGTTAAATTCAGTTTAATTTTTTTTAAACTATCCAGATCATGTACCGGACGCTCGATATCATACGGAATTGGTAGTTTTGAGAAAGTCTGAAAATAAAGCAGACAAGCATCTTTCCACCAAACCGCATCGCGTGCCTGTACGCGAAGTTTCGACTGTACTTCGCCGAAACGCTGACTGTCAATACATTCTTATAGGCACAAATTCCTGAAAAAAGGTCTTCCTTACATTTGTCTCCGCAAAGCGAAGCCATAAACGACTGCCGTTTTCAGCACACACACTAAAAGCGACAGCCGCCATGAGAAAACACAAAAACAATCTTTTTTTACACTTAAAACTCATACCTAATCATTAATAAACAAATTATCACCTCTTAATTTTACTATTTTCTGAATTACTTTTCTATTTGCAATCGATTTTTCGTCGGGCTGTTTACCCCCAATGCTCAGCAGCACATCGCCCGCTTGAACTACGGGCAGATTTGCATCATCGCGGGCAGCAAACTGCGCCGGTTTTAAAGAGAATTCCACAGTTTGAGTTTCCCCTTTTTTCAGAAAAATTCTTTTGAAACCCTGCAACGAACGAATGGGCTTTTTGAGCTTGCTGTCAGGCAGTGAAACATACAATTGCACCACTTCATCGCCATCCATTGAACCCGTGTTTTTCACATTAACCGATAATTTAATTTCTTCACCGATATTTATTTCATCGGGAATATTTTTAACAGAATATTCAAAAGACGTATAACTTAATCCATATCCAAACTCATACAACGGCTTTCCACTGAAATACCGGTACGTTTTTCCCTTCATATCGTACTCCTCGAAAGCCGGAATTTGATTGATATCCCTGTAAAAAGTCACCGGTAAGCGTCCGGCGGGATTATAATCACCGAAAATAACATCTGCCACGGCTGTTCCTCCCGACTGACCCGGATACCAGGCTTCGAGAACGGCAGGCTTGTTTTCTGTTTCAGGATTGAAAGCTACGGCGCTGCCGTTGAGTAAAACCAACACTGTCGGTTTACCAAGTTTCTGAATTGCACTTATTAATTCTGTCTGCGTTTCGGGCAGATTAATATCCAGGCGGTCGCCACCGGCAAAACCTTTCACTTTCACCTTCATTTCTTCGCCTTCCAGCATTGGACTAAGTCCCATACAGAGTACAACGAGATCAGATTTGGCTGCCAATTCAAGGGCTTCTTTTTTCAAATCGGGATTTGGTATATCCCATAAAATCCGGATGTGAGAATATTCACTGTTATCCTGAACGTATTCAGCCTGAATATTATATTTCTTTCCTGCTTCAAGTTGAATATACTCATAATCCTTGCGTGAATGATGCTCGTTAATTTTGCCGAAAGTCAGCATTTTATCATCAATATATAGCCTGAAACCATTCATGGCTTCACCGCCAAGGGCGTATAATCCGCTCACCGGTGGCACCAGCACACCTTTCCAGCGAACCGAAAAATGTTCGTATTTCATATCCGGAAACGGTGGTGTTGTCCACCAAGAAAAATTCAGATTAGCGTCAATTCTCTCGTGTTTCGGTTTTCCTGTTAAATCCGAATTGTCAAAATATTCTCCCTTCAATCCTTTCTTTTTCAATGACATATCCGTAAACAGATATTTTCCGGGGATAACGGTCAGACATGGAAGTCCTTCGGCTAATTTACTTCCCTGAGCATATTTCACTTCTGTGTTGGGAAGTTTTTCTTTTATACCTTTCAACGGCGTAGTCTCAAAAGACGGATAGCCATTGTAGTTGCCCAGCAGCACGTCGTGATTATCCGCATTCGGACCAATTACAGCCACCCGCTTTACTTTTTTAGAAAAAGGCAACAGCTTGTCAGGGTTTTCGAGCAAAACTATGGATTTACGTGCTGCTTCGAGCGCCAACCGACGATGTTCATCATTATCAACTACGTTCAACGATATTTTAGAAAAAGGTACCTCATCATCGGGGTCAAACTGTCCTAATATCATCCTGGCAAGTATCAGTCTCTTAACGGAAGTATCAATTTCATTTTCAGTGACCAGTCCTTTTTTTACGGCATCCAGCAAGGAATTGGCATAAGTAACGCCGCAATTGAGGTCTGTACCTGCTTTTACAGCCATGGCGGCAGCCTCTTCGGGCGAATTGGTGATGTGGTGAGCTTTGGGATCGTAGAAGTCTTTGATCGCCCAGCAATCGGACACAATATATCCTTTGAAATTCCACTTGTTACGCAATTCATTTTCCAGAAACTGATTGCCGCAACAGGGAATTCCCTTAAAACGCTGATAGGCGCACATCACCGAATATACGCCGGCTTCGGTTACCGTGCGTTTGAAATGCGGAAAATATGTTTCAGCCAGGTCGTAATCATTAGGCCATACATCAAACGAATGGCGGGTGGCTTCTGGCCCACTGTGAACAGCAAAATGTTTTGCGGTAGCTACCAGTTTCAGATATTTCGGATCATTACCCTGCAACCCTTTAATAAACGGAATAGCCATTCCGGCAGTAAGAAACGGGTCTTCGCCGTAGGTTTCCATGCCTCTGCCCCAGCGCGGATCACGAAAGATATTGATATTTGGCGTCCAGAAAGTCAGTCCCTGATAAATTCCCCGTTTGCCACGATGCGAGTAATCGTTGTATTTAGCGCGGGCTTCGTCCGAAATGGCATCTGCAATATCAAACATCATCCGGTCGTCCCACATGGCAGCCATCCCGATAGCCTGCGGAAAAACCGTAGCTAGTCCCGAACGTGCCACACCATGCAGACATTCGTTCCACCAGTTGTAGGCGGGAATGCTCAGCCGACTGATTTCAGGCGAATCATAGCGCATCAGCTGCACTTTTTCTTCAAGTGTAAGTTTCGAAACCAAATCGCTGGTTCTGAGCTCAAAACTTTTCGAAGGATCTTTCCAAATTTCCTGCGATGAAATTTTTTGAAAGGATATGATTACAATAATTGAAACTATGCAAATGAAACTTTGAATCTTTTTCATACTATTTTTTTTGAACAGAAAAATTACTGACCAAAATTATCAATTTCTATTAAATAAAACTTCGATAAAAACTGCTGAAGTGGTGTATAATCTGGTTTTTTTTAGTAAACCAAATGCGTTATATACTTGAAGCTATCTTTTAGAATTTGATTCATTCATAAACAGATACGAATTTTTATATCCACCAAAATCAATGACTATTTTTTCGAATACAATTCCGGGATCTAAGGGCGTTAGCGTAAGCATCTGCAAACCATCTGCCACAGCAGGAACATTCAAATCTATTTTTTTTTCAACTACGCGACGGGCTACTGTCGGATAAAATACTGAATAAATGTTTTCCTTTTTTTCGTTCAAATCCGAATTGAAATTGATCGTTTTTTCTTCAGCTCCATTGAAACCAACTTTGTAACGATGACCATCAAGGTTCGAAAATGCCAGTGTTGATTTTACAACAACATGTACGGTAACCTTTTTTACATCTTCGGGAAGTTTCATTTTGTACGAAAGGGAAGCACCATCAACAGACTGTGAATAAGGCTGTAAGGATATACCACTTAAAGTGCGACCCATATACGGTATAACTGTCCATTTGGCATTGGCAGCATTAATTAATGAGTAATAATGCTCTGCTTCTATTGCTATATATCCATTACTTGGGCTGAATACATAACTGCCTACTGCTGAATCAGAATTTTCGATACGGAAGACTTCCGGCAATTTATCGGCAGGAAAATTATCATTCCAAATGGTATATCCAATTTTCTTTTGAATCATCATTCCGTCCCATTTGCCATCAGCCATCACCTTGTTATAATCGTAACTTAACGCTGCATCGCGCTTAAAAGTACGCTCCACATTATCAGCCCATTCGTTGGCTTTTGGATTGTTTTCGGCAAATAGTTTGTGGTTCATGGCTTGCGAGTAGTACATTTCGTAAATATTTGCCATAGCTTGAACCGGAAACAGAATTAACTGTTTGTAGGCATCTTTGTATTCAGGTTTCAAACTCAGATACTGACGCAATGCTTCCGCTTCGAGTTTGAGGTATTCGTCCGAAACTTGCTTCCATTCGCCTGTTTCTATGTTATATGTATTCCGGTCGAGCATTTCGGCAGTTACACGTCCGTTGTATTTGCTGTACAGGTTGAGAATTCGCATTGCTTCGTCGGCTTGTTCGTCGCCAAATTGCTGCGCACAGAAAGCACGTGGATGTTCCATTAAATTAGCTGCTGTGTAGCGGGTCGGGTTCCAGGCCATGTCCATAAAAAGCGTAATAGGATATTCCATTGGTTTTATATCGCCCACATTGAGCACCCAAAGTTTGTCCACACCATAATCGTAAGTGAGTTGCAACTGCTCCCACATATTCTGAATGGGAGTAACATTCAGCCATTTGGTATTGCGGGGCGCACCAACATAGTCCACATGATAGTACAAGCCCCAACCTCCGGGATGTTTTCTTTCCTTTTCGTTAGGTAATCGACGTACATTACCCCAGTTGTCGTCGCACAAAAGCATAATTACATCATTGGGAACGCGCATTCCGGCATCGTAATAATCGAGCACTTCTTTGTAGAGCGCCCATATTTGCGGAGTTTGTTTAGCCGGACGTTTCGTAACCTGCTCAATGATTTTGCGCTGATTTTTCACCACCCGTTCAAGCAATTGCACATCGGTTTCTTTCGACATTGCTTCATCGCCATCGCCACGCATACCAATGGTAACAATGTTTTCGGTATTTTTCATGCGTTCAATTCCTTCGGTGAAGAATTTATCAATAACCGTCTGATTTGTGGCATAATTCCACGCACCGTGTTCTTTGCGATTTCGAGTCCATTCCTGATGGTTACGCGACATAGGCTCGTGATGCGAAGTACCAATAACCACGCCCATTTCGTCGGCTATCTGAGAGTTCAAAGGATCATCAGCATAAAATGACCACATCCACATAGCCGGCCACAGATAATTTCCTTTCAGACGAAGAATTAGTTCGAAAACCCGTGAATAAAAACGGTAATCTCCGTAATCAGTGCCATAAGTGTTTTTTACCCAGGTTGACAAACAAGGCGCTTCGTCGTTGATAAAAATACCTCGATATTTCACTTTTGGTTCACCTGAGGCATAACGACCTGCTAACACATAAGCCGATGCACGTTGTTTAGCTGGCACATCAGCCCACCAATACCAGGGTGAAACGCCCAATTGTTGTGCTAATTCGTAAATACCGTAAATTGTACCGCGTTTATCACTTCCAACAATCAACAAACATTTTTTTGTACCCGGTTGCGGATTATCAATCGTGGTAATAACAAAACTCTCCCATTTCCCTTTTAAATCCTTTGTGTCGAGTTTTTTACTTTTTACTAATGCATCAATCCATTTGTTTTTTCCTAACGTTCCAACAATAATTTCATAATCTTTAGCAGATTCAGAAGTCAATAAGCTTGGCTTTTGAGCCGTTACGCTATTGATGTCATTTTGCAAATCTCCAATGGCCCGAACAACGCCTTTGTAATCATTCACATCGTAACGAATTAAAGCAAGCTCTTTATTTTCAGCAACAATGGGAAATTCGTTGCCCGAAACAGGCTTGTCGAGAACGACATTGGCAATCACGCCTGTAGATTGCTGTGCTTGAATTGAAATTGCCATTGTTGCACAGAAAACCGCTAAGAAGTATCTTATTGATTTATTCATATTCACTTATTTTTCAGAAATTTTATCGGATATGCGGAAATAATCAAAATCGGCATATCCTCCGGGATTTTTCGACGAATAATTGTACAATCCGAAGCGGTATCCCATGAAATGTTCCATCAGTGTGTATTCCATTTTGAGCGAACCGCCAATGACATTCCATTTTTTGCCATCGAGACTGTAGAAAAATCTTGCAACATCCGTTTGATTACGAAAATCGCATTCAATTTTCAGATAGATTTTATTTTTTGAAAGCGGAATGCTTTGCAATTCTGTTGGCTTATCGGTTTTATTGCTCACCATATAAACATATTTCGCTTTGCCAACCACTTTCACACCAACCACTCCGAATTTGCGTTGCAATGCCACCAAACCCGCAAAATCACCATCTTTCAGTTTTGAAACATCAAGCAATGTTGTTCCCGAGCAAACGGGACCAAAAGTACGTTGCGTCAACGTATTACGTGACTTGAGGAACAAACTGTCGATACGGGCGGTTTTAAGACGCAAGTATCCGGGACGTTCGGTCACCGACCAAAGACTGTTATCCGGATTATGGTTCCATTGCCAAACCAACGGTAAAGCTGGTTCGCCTTTTTTGCGCGTAAATTCATCATTATTGACAATGCCGGGAATCAGGCTTTTATTCGCAGGCAAATCAAGCGTTTCAGGCACTTTCCCATTTTCGCCCATTACCGGCCATCCGTCCACCCATTTCATTGGGACAAGATAAGGTATTCGCCCTACCGATCCGTGATCCTGAAACATATAAGCAAACCATCTGCCATCGGGCATATCGATAATACTACCCTGCGCCACACCTTTGTCCTGCAAAGTTACACGGGCTTCCCACGGGCCGAAAAGATTGTCGGCTCTGTTTACCAGTACCGTACGCATTCCTCTGCGAGGCCATGAAATATTAAACAAATAATACTTACCATCGTGTTTGAAAAGTTGTGAACCTTCTGCTTTGAGCATATTTGGTTCTGTAAGTACGCTTGCATTTTCAATGAGTACACGTTCAGATTCCGGAATTACATCTGATAAATCAGTTTTTAGTTCCACAATATTTAATTTCCCAGCACCATAAATTAAATAAACACGTCCATCATCATCGAAAAAAAGTGTATGGTCGTGATACGAAGGGCTGAAAGAAATTTCGTTCCATTCGTTTTTTTCAATATTATCGGTTGAATAAATGTAAGTTTTGTTGGTAGTACTTGCAAATGTACTCACATAGTAACGTCCATCGTGAAACCTTAAACTACTTGCCCACGAGCCACGTCCATAGGTGCTTTTTCCATTGGTCAGTTTCAGTTCATCGATATTTCCCAGACTTTTGCTAGCATAGGAAACCAACTCCCAGTTTACCAAATCCGTTGATTTCATTATTGGCACACCCGGACTTAGGTGCATGGTGGTACTGCTCATATAAAAAGTATCGCCCACACGAATCATCGACATATCAGGTACATCGGCATAAATAATCGGATTATGTGCTTTTTGTGCATACGACGAAAATGTCATAAACAAAGCTACCAGTAAAGCAGCCAAAGAAATGTTTCTTTTCATGATATTTAGTATGTCAGTATATTTGATATTTATGGTGGTAAATGGTTTAATCTCCCGTTAACACCTCTTATTTAAATCGTTTCAAATCGTTATAAATCAAATCGTCCAAATCGTTTTGCGGACGGTTTAGTTCATAGGGAATAGGCATCTTACTGAATTGTTGGAAATACAACAAACTGCCATCATTCCATACCTGAGCATTGCGACGCTGATTGCGTAATTTACTTTGCACTCTGCTGAAACGGTCTTTATCAACGTATTTTTCTACTTTGTCCCATGTTTTCTGGAATCCATCGACCTGATTCAAACCTGTAGCGTAATGGTAGCAGATTTCGTCCCATAAGGTGCGTCCACTTTTCATCTTGTAATCCCACGGCAGGTGATGAAACCAAAGCAAAACATTCTCCGGACAAGTTTTCGGATCGTTGAATTGCGAAGCAAGCGGTTCGTGGTATTGTTCCACTGCATTAGTGCCTGTATGTGTACGGTTAAAACCCACTCCATCGGCAGCAGCCTGATGATAATAAGGCGGTGTCCAGTCGGCTCTCATCCCTTTAGGTGCCCACCATGGGCCCGGACCGTAATGTTCATCGGCCGAGAAAATGTGATGGAAACCAAGTGGCATCATGTAATTCACCACTGCTTCACGACTATCCAGCATCATCTGTTTAACCGGAGCAAGAAAATTATTGTTCCATTCGGTATTCTTTACATCGGCAGTATTACCGAAAGTCAGTTTTATCCATTCATCGGCTATCTGAGCACTTGTTATCTGGTTGTCCCATGCCTGACGACCAAAGGCATACCAGTTGGATTGAGCTATGTCATGTCCGCACCAGTTGACATCCAAACCAATATTGGAAACTCCGGCAATCGCTGTATATTTTTGAGTGTAAATACTTCCATCGGTAGATTTAGCCACTGTGCTGCCTACTCCCTGCTGATAGGTATCACTTTTTAGCATTTCTTCCCACATGGGCGCTAAATAAACCAAATGAATGGAATGACCGAGATATTCCTGTGTAATCTGAACTTCAGCCATTACCGATGTTTTTTTCATCGCTCCAAATAGCGGACTAAACGGTTCTCGTGGTTGGAAATCAATCGGTCCGTTTTTTACCTGAATAATCACATTGTCGCGAAACTGTCCATCCAAAGGCATAAATTCATTGTAAGCCTGTTTAGCACGGTCTTTATCATTGGGATTATACACAAACGCACGCCACATGACTATTCCTCCATAAGGTTTCAGCGCATCAGCCAGCATATTGGCTCCATCGGCATGATTACGACCGTAATCCTGCGGACCGGGCTGTCCTTCGCTATTGGCTTTTACCAAAAAGCCTCCAAAATCAGGAATTAATTTATAAATTTCTTTTGCTTTGTCGTTCCACCATTTTATTACATCCGGATTCAACGGATCGGAATTTTTTATTCCTCCCGTTTGAGCAGGAGACGAAAATTTGATAGACAAATACACCTTGATTCCATAAGGACGAAGCACAGTGGCAATTTCCTTTACGCGTTGAAGAATTCCAGGTGTGAGCATATCCGGAGAAGCATTCACGTTATTCAACACCGCACCATTTATACCTACCGAAGCATTTGCACGGGCATATTCTTTCCAAAGTTGTTTTTCCTGTTCGGTGGGTGCAAGAAGGTTTTTATCTTTTCCCCAGAAAATGGAAAATCCGGCATATCCACGTTCAATTGTTCCATCCAGATTGTCCCAGTGATTCAATGTACGAACCTGATAAGAAGGATTGTAGATTCTTTCCACAATCGGTTTGCCTGTTTGCTGGCGACGCAATAATTCATAAACCCCATAAAGCAAACCGGCAGGCGTATTTGCCTGAATAGCTTTCTCGCTTAGTTTAAAACCATCGGTTTTAATCGTTTTATCCTTTTTGATTTT
>Ga0209099_1002696_pt1 | contig 15238 bp, 15 predicted proteins | sample AD_JPNHW2_MetaG_FD_184430 | JGI IMG/M metagenome (GOLD analysis project Ga0209099, IMG submission 184430) | Active sludge microbial communities of municipal wastewater-treating anaerobic digesters from Japan - AD_JPNHW2_MetaG (SPAdes) (version 2) | ecosystem: Engineered > Bioreactor > Anaerobic... | reverse complement strand
GGCCTGTTCGAGGATGGACTCCACCTGGGTGACCTTGCTCATCATGCCGCCGTCGTCGCCGATAAAGACCACCTGGCCGGCGCCGCTGTACTGTTGCAAGGCGCGCTCCGCCTCTTCGAGGCGGTCCTGGGCCTCCTGGCGCTGCTTGTCGATGAAGCGCACCACATCCTGGGCGCTCTCGACGTCGATCTCCTGGTTGCGCTCGCGGAATACTTCTGTGGCAATTTGCGCCACTTTATAGGCCACTTGCGGATGATACGCGTGCACGGAAATGGTCATCAGCTGGGATTTTTCATCCATCGCCAGGCTGATGCTGGCGATGGCGCGATCAATATCCGCGCGGGTGACGCCGCCCGTACCGAGGAGTTCGGCATCGCGATTTGCCCGCTCGTTGATTTTGGCCTGATAAACCTGACTGCCCATGATGGCCTGGTAATACTCGAGCGGCTTGCCCTGTTCCATCCAGTAGGCATAAGGATTGTAGCGTTCCGAGCCGACGCCGGAACTGCTGGCGGACTCGTCAATGATGAACGAGGTGAAGGCGCTGTAGACCGGGGTCCGCGTGAGCTGATATACGGCTGTGATCAGAAAGGTAAGGGCGAAGGCAAGCAGGATCACAGTTTTACGCCGAAGGGCAAGATCGAGATAGTCGCGCAGTTCCCATTCTCTTGCCGGTGCGGAATCTTCAGGAGGCATGATATCCCCTAGCTGGGATCAAGGTTATGGATGACCGGTGTGGTGGCACAATGCAGTTATGCCGCGAGGGTGGGAGATTGCTCGAAAGTAAAGGATTAAAACCTGTACAAGTCGAAGATGAGCAATTGGTTATGCAGACTGGTGATGCAGAGACAGAGGATGCTTGGTTGAGGGTAGTATGTCCGTCACAGAGCCCCAGTGCCCCAACAAAAAAATACCCATGTAGCCCCACCCAACAGGATTTTTTGCAAATTAAATTAAACTTTAAAAATCAAAAATGCAACACATTTATTACACCTGTAACGATTTTGCGCCACCTTTCCAGAATGAGTTGCGCTGCATACCGTGCTGATTGCGTACAGAGCGGGCCAACGTCTACATCCGCCCTGCCACACCATATTTTACATGCAAGACCGCGCCGATGCGGAAACGGCCCTCCTGCAGCGGCGAATCGAGATGGTCATACGCCGCGACAAGCTGCGCATCCCACCAGATCGCGGGCACATAGCGGAGCGAGAGTTCGCCACGCGTCCAGTACGAAACCACGCCGAGCGGAAAGGCCTCGCGCGTGTCCCCAAAAGGGGCCGTCAGCTCCTGGCTGCCCTGGCGGGCATAACTGGCGCGCAGCTGCACCACCCAGGCCTTCCAGCCGAACCAGGAGCAATCGATCCCCACCTGCTCGATGCGGTTGGCCGGGTAGCCCAGGCTCAGGCCGTTGGAGAGATAATTCTCATAATTGCGGTAAGACATGTAGGTCCAGTTGCCGATGCGGGTGTACGTGAAGCCAAACTGGGCCCCGGGGGCCGGCAGGTCGCTCATCACGATCCGCGCGGTCACCCCCATGCGGTCGGGGTGGCGGCCGCGGTCATCCAGGCCCGGCTCGTTGTTGACGATGATATCATCGATGAGATACTGGGCGTACAGGGTGAACCGGGGGGCAGGCTTCCAGAAAAGGTCGGCGCACCAGAGTCCGTTCATCTGCACCCGGTTGTTGCGCTGCTCGACGTAGTAGAGGTTGAGGGGATTAAGATAGATCATCTGCCAGGTGCCGTTGACCGCGCCGTAGACCGCCGCCTCGGAGAGGCCGATCTGGAAATTGGGACGCAGCGCCAGGTCGAAGCGCTTGATCGACCAGAAGCGGGTATACTCCTTCCAGGTCGAGTCGGCCGCCTGGGTATCGATGCCGTGCATGTCATTGAGGCGGCTGGTGTAAAAGGAGAAGCGGAAGCGCCGGCTGCCGAGCTGGAAACCGGCGGTATCATAGCTGTAGGGGTTATCGGAGAGGATCAGCCCCTTTTCGCCGGGCGGCCCCCAGTTGCGGCTGAGGCGGCCGAGAAAAAAGGCCGCGCCCTTGTACTGCGCCAGGAGATAGCCGGTCTCGGCGCGGCCATAGATCCACTCGCCGGTGTCGCCGGAAAAGGCAGGATCGGATTTGAAGCGCTGGTCGAGGACGGTTTTTTGCGCCAGCACGAACCACGGGGTGGTGAACCGGCCCTCGAGTTCGCCGCGCGCCTCGGTCCATTGATCCCCATCCTCGCTGAAGCCGCGGTAATACCCCTGGGCGCCGAGATAACCCTGACCGGCAGTTTGGTTCTTCTCCACCCGCTGATAGGCAGCGATCTCCTTGATCAGCAGCCGCAGTCCATGCTGCTGCCACGCGGGCAAGCCGCGGCGGGCGCTGCCCAGGGCGGCCTGGCGCACTTCGAGCGAAGTATAGGGCTGGGTGAGAACAAAGGGGAGCTGCATCCGGCCCGACTGCACCGCATACTCGATAAAGGGCGTCAGCGCCGGCGCATCAAACCAGGTGGAAGCCTGCTCCTGTGCCTGTGTACTATTTTGCAGCAGTAACGCAAGAAGCGCTAAAACTCTGGTTCCCACCCGCCGTGCGGAGCAAGCGAGGTTGGAGCAGCCAGAAGGGAGCGGGTGCAAATCCTTACCGTTCGATAACCGAATAGTGATTCTCTTTAAAAAGAATAACCTTGGACCGCATATGTTCAAGATCGAAATGATCCAAAAAATATTCAAGCTTTTCAATTATATTACGCCGGTTCGGCTGGTGTAGAAGGATTACAATGATGCCGTGATGATGTGGGTAATGAAAAGGCACGGTGTGGTAAAAATCCTTATCTGTTGTAAGAAATATGGATTGACCGTCTTGGGCCAACCTGAATATCGCATCGTCAGTTGCCACTTCACGCACGGTTGACCGGATATCAAAAACAGGATGATCCCTCTCCGATAATAATTTGACTGCAGATTTGGGGAAATTCTCATCAAGAAAAAAATTCATACCATCACAGCGTCATACGGTATCGTCTCAAAATTAGCAAGATCGCTGCCAAACTGCAGTGCGGCATGGACATCGTCTCGTGTGATATTCGGATAATCTTCAAAAATTTGTTCAATGGTATCGCCACCGGCCAGCGCACCGAGAATGTTGCTCACGAGTACCCGCGTGCCTTTTATCACTGGCTTGCCGTGACAGATTTCTGGATCAATTACTATCCGGTTTTTCATCGTCGATTCTCCTTCACCCTCGCCAGGTTGCAGCAACTTATCACAACGAGTGACGAGCAGGGCATTAGCTGGCACGTAGATGGGCCCTTACAACTTATGCTCATAACAGAATATATTGAAGAATATCAATCTTTTCAAATAAAATATGCGGCGCTCTGGGTTCCATCCGCCTCACCCATTCAAGATCGAGTACCAACTGAAGGGGGCTATACCGTTACAGTTCCGGCTTTGCCGGGTTGCGTAACCTGCGGTGAAACCCTGGATCAGGCTATCGAGATAGCTAAAGAAGCGATCCAGTTCTATCTTGAGAGTCTGGCAAGCCATGGAGAACAGATACCGCTCGATAAGGATACTCTGGTACCCGCAGAATCGCATGACCTGTACCGATCACCGGCTGCCAGTGACACCGGCAAAGTTGGCATTATACGGTTTCGTATTCAAGGATCTTGAGTTTATCAGGCAGAACGCGAGTGCTGATATGCAATATTTCAAAACCGACAATCTGATTTTCCCTGTTATAATCAACAATGACGCCAGACTCTATCTCTTCGGATTCAAATATGATGTCATCATCCAATCGAAAGAGCAGTGCATCATTTTCTTTATCCCATTTCAATTTCATATCATGCCTTTCTTCTTAATCTGCGATCGAAAAAAGCTGTGATTATTTTCAAAGACGCAAATGATGGATTGACAATGACACGCAAAATCCGGTCATCCGCCTCTTGTATCTTCTTGATATAATGAACTGTGCCATCTTCACTAACAACTCTGTTATCCGGATCATCGATGGCACGCTGAAGCCATTCCTCCTTGATGCCACGTTCAATGATTGCTGCTTTCGCGTGAGCAGTCAGGATCATGAGATTCCTTGAATTCTGTTCTTGCTGGTGTAATATAAGTAATGAAATATTTTATCGCAAATTAAACAAATCCCCGTCCAGGTCTTCTTCACATTCGCGCTGCTGCAACAATTTAGCACAATGATGGACTAATCGTGCAGCAGTTGGGCAGGCAAATTGGCTTTTACAGTGAACGCTGCTAATGAAATATATTGAAGAATATCAACTATTTCAAATAAAATATGCTGCACGCTGGTTTTGCCCCCGCTGATCGCTGTGTCGGGGCAAGGGGCTGGCGTCAACTCTGGTTCCCACCCTTCTTCTCAAGGGTGGGAACCCCATAGCGTCCAGCTTACTTGCTTCTCGCCCGCGCCAGCGACCACTCTGGTTCCCACCCGCATATACTCTCGTTCCCACCCTTCTTCTCAAGGGTGGGAACGGCCTGGGGGGAGCGGGTGGGAACGGCCTTACTTGCTCCTCGCCCTCTTGATCAAAATATTATACATCGCCTTGAAGAAATAGATCCAGTCCGTCTTGAAGGGATGGGCCAGTTTGGCCGCAAAATAGCGCCGTTCCGACTCCTGGATCTCCTCCATGCTCTGCGGCAGGTCGGCATAGTAGGGCGGGATCAGCCCTGGTTTGAAGCGGATGCGCAGCGCCTGCAGATCCTCGGGATAAAGGCTGAAATAGTGCTGCGAGAGGGCGCGCACGCCGACGATCTTGAGGTCCCCGCGCATCCAGTTGATCAACTGCGGCAGCTCATCGAGCCAGAGCTTGCGCAGCAGCTTGCCCCAGGCGGCGACGCGGAAATCGTCCTTGAGTTTGCCCCCGGCGTCGAGTTTGTGATGGTTGTAGACATAGGCCTGGATGAACTCGGAATAGGGATGCATGGTGCGCAGCTTGTAGAGCTGGATCGGCCGCCCCTGAAAGCCGATGCGCGGCAGCCGGATCAGCATGCCGTAGGAGGGGTCCTGGGCATGTTTCAGTTTCTTGTCCTTTTGCGCTACAAAATAGAGCTGTCCCTCATGATCTTCGGCGGCCAGCACCCGGAAGCCGCAGAAATAGAGGCGGCCGAGCAGCTCCGCCTTGGAAAAGAGGCGGCGCCGGCCGCGCGAGATGGAGAAATAGATCTTGCTCAGGCCTGGGATCTTGGGCATCATCCGCCGCCAGAAAAAATCGAAACCATAGAGAGTATAGGCCATATACTTCGGATATTTTCTTTTCAGCCGCAGCAGGGTAGCATCGACCGTGTCCATGAGGCCGATGAAATAACCGCCCTTGACCAGTTTTTGATGCACCTCGAGGAAATAGTAATTGAGCCGTCGGAAATCGTTGACGCGGTGGAGGTTGACGAACATCTGCAGCGACTGGTTTTCGAGGGTATGGACGTTGAAGGAGGTGCGGGTATCCATCACCTCCAGGCCTTCGACCGCGATAGTGTCCAGTTTGCAGCGCCGTTCGATCAGGGCATGCAGGGCCGGATGGCTGACGAGGATATACTCGCCCAGCTTGCTGCGCGCCGATTCGCTGAAGGAATCCGCTGCACTGACCTCCAGGGCCGTCTCCTCGAGGAAGCGCTGGATGCCCTGGGCGCTCTCGATATCCTCCTCGTCCGCCGGCTGTTCCACCGAGCGGACGCGGTGCCAGATCAGCACCACCGGGGCCTCCAAAAGCGGCAGCAAGGCCACCGGAGCGAAAAGGATGGTGCGTGAGTAATTAAAGATATGGAAGGAATATAGCAGCAGCGCCGCCGCGGCGGCCAGGATGAAGGCGGCCTTGACAAAGGGCTCGCAGGCGTGATAAAAGCTGGGGTGATTGCGTTTCTCGAATTTCCCGGTCCATTTGGCACTGAGCACCCACATGCCGGTCATGATGCCAAAGAGCTGCCAGTGCCGCAGCTCCAGCTCGAAGGTAGAATACTTGAAAAAATAGACAAACAGGAAGAGCAGGATAAAGAGCAGCAGGTCGAGAAAGATCAGGGGGATGGAATAGGGGTAGCGCATGCGCGCCGGCGCCTGCTCCGCCGCCTGCAGCATGCCCGCATAAACCCGGGGATAATTGAGGCCGACGATGAACAACTCGCCAAGCAATAAGCCGGCGAAGGTGCCGAGGATATAGAGCCGGTTGAAATCGCGGGCGTCCTGAATAGTCAGCAGCAGCGAGACGGCGAGCAGCATGAGCAGGGTAATTTGAACGAGTTTGAACGCCAGTTCAGCAAATGAATGGATATGGCGCAGCGAAAACTTGTGTTCCAGCAAGGAAAAAAAGAGCCAGGCGCTGTTAAGTAGCAGTAGCAGTTTAAAATAAACAGTTGGCAGGCGCAGAGTGCCGGTGACGAAAAAGTGGATGGCCAGAAAGAGCACATTCAGCAGCAGCCCATCAAAAAATGCCAGTTTGCGCGGACTCATCACCCTCCAGTTTTGCCTGGCAGCCGCAACTGCCGGCTGTAAAACCTGTACGAAAAACAGCATTTCCCCCTCCCCGAGTGATACCTGACCTTCCGTAAGAGATGAATAGATGCCGTTACGGAGAATTCATCATTGAGTCGAAAAAACCTGGTCAATTCTCTGAATTAACCAACAAGCAGATTTTTCATTAGAAAGTGGTTTTCCAGCCGGTGCCGCGCCGCCTCTTTCAATTCGCCCGCCGGCGCCAGCGCTAGCTCCTTCTCCTCCAGAAGCAGGTTGACGGCCGCCGCGTCTTCCACGTCCCGCTCCTCCGCCTTGACCGAACGGATGCGCAGCCAGACCAGCGCCAGGGGCGCCTCGGCCGCCAGCAGCAGCAGGACCGGCGCCAGGAGCAGGGTGCGTGAGTAGGAAAAAAGCTGAAAGGCCCAGATCAGCACCGCCGCCGAAGCGGTCATGATAAAGGCTGCCTTGATAAAGGGCTCGAAGAGATAGTAAAAATTGGGATGCGGGTGTTTGATAAATTTGCCGGTCCACTCGGCGCTGAGCAGCCACATCCCCGTCATGATGCCCAGCATCATCGAGCTGCGTGAATCCAGTTCGGCCGTGCCATACTTGAGCTGATGCACAGCGGCAAAGAAAAGGATGAAGAGCAGCAGATCGGTCAGTGCGAAGGGGATGGACTGCCGGGCCGTCCTCCGCCGGGAGGTTATTGCCGATGCCGCCATCTGCTGGCACAGGTTCGGGTAGATCAGCCCGGCGATGAGGATCTCGGCCAGCAGCAGCAGGGAGAAGGTGCCGATGAATGTGGAGGCGGGCGAAATCGCGCAGGTCCCAGATGACCAGGGTCAGCGAGGTGGCGAAAAGCATCGGCAGGGCGGTGCATACCAGCATCAGCAAAATATCGCTCAAGCCGGTCAGCCCTTTGAACGTAAATTTATGATTGAAGAGCGATATCACCAGCCAGGCGGCATTCATCAGCAGCAGCAATTGGGAATAGGAGTGCGGCAGCTGCAGCGAACCCTGACTGAAATAATGCAGAGCTAAAAAGATGATGTTCAGCAGTGCAAAATCGAGGATAAAGAAATACCTTGTTCAATGACGCCGAGCTTTGACAAAAATACCCAAGCAGAACTGTCAAAAACAGCTATCATTACCAGGATTCCTTTTCGGTTAAATCTGCCTGCACTAAATAAGAATAATTTACTCCGATCGTTTCCAAAAGCGTCAGGAATCGCTCTCTTTGCATTCCCATGATCTCAGCGGCCTTGTCCAGACTTATCCTTCGCAAGACCAGGGCGCCGACAACTCCCAACAGCTTTTCTCTGTCCTCACCGGACTTCTGAAAAGGCAAGTCCATCGCCACTTCTCGAAGCTCATTATCTTCCATGAACCCACTTCTTGATTATCTACGCTTTAAATTGGGCCAGGTCGCACATGACAAGTTGCGAAATTTCTTCGCAAAACAATTTGAATAAATCATTTGTCAACAGGCTGCTTTGCCGTGTTCATTCTTCTTCATTGATGATCCACTATAAGGAATTGTGCCATCATTCGCAAAAATATTGTCAGCTGACGCTTCGAGAAGGACGGGCGGTGTTCTGGTTCCCACGCGGCAAGCCGGTGGGGGCTAGAATTGAATTAAATACGCTGAAGAATTTTTTCAATTTCTGCTTTTAGGGATGGCAAATCTCCCTGGATTGTAAGCCACACTTTTTCCAAATCGATTCCAAAGTACTGGTGAACCAGTTTGTCGCGCATGCCGGCCATATCATTCCAAGGGATGGCGCTGTATTTTATTTTTATTGAAGCGGAGACAGCTTTGGCAGCTTCACCGATAACGAGCAATTGGCGGATGCATGCATCTTGAACAAGATCAGATGCATAAAAAGAAACGGCGTCCAGGTTCTTGGAATAGTTTTCTATTTTTTCAATAGCATCAATAATATGTCGTAGATATATTGAATCATCACGATTCATAGATTGTCCTCAGCTCATTAAGAATACGATCCCTCAAATAAGGACTAAGGGAAGCCTTGGTGAGCAAATCCACTTTCTTACCAATCGCTGCAGAGAGTATTCTTTCCAATCGAACAAGAGCAAACAAACTTTTAGGTTTACTAAATTCTACAAGCAAATCTATATCGCTTTTAGCCGTCTCTTCATTTCGTGCATAGGAACCGAAGAGGCAAAGTCTTGAAACATCATTATTCCGGCAGATATCGGCAATTTTCAAAGCATCAAACGGCAAGGGTAACATATACAACTCCTATAAATGCGGATACTCTGGTTCCCACCGCTTATGTTTTCATTTGAAATGTATTAATTGAATCCATTCATTGCAATATCTTTTTCGGTGGCCCCCCCCCCCGGTGTTCGGCCTACTTCGATCGCGCCTTCCTGATCAAAATATTATGCATCGCCTTGAAGAAATAGACCCAGTCCGTCTTGACCGGATGGGCCAGTTTGGCCTCGAAATAGCGCCGCTCCGAAGCCTGTACCTCTTTCAGTGATCTGGGCAGATCCACATAAAAGGGTGGCACCAGTCCCGGCTTGAAGCGGTTGCGCAGCTTTTGCAGCTCCTTCGGATAGAGGCTGTAATAGTGCTCCGACAGGGCGCGGGCGCCGACGATCTTGACGTCCCCGCGCAGCCAGTTGATCAGCTGCGGCAGCTCGTCCAGCCAGAACTTGCGGAAGAGCCGTCCCCAGGTGGTGACGCGGAAATCGTCCTTGAACTTGCCGCTCTCGTCCAGATCGTTGTGCTTGTGCACATAATCCTGGATGAACTCGGAGTAGGGATGCATGGTGCGCAGCTTGTAGAGGGTAAAGGGCTGGCCCTGGTAGCCGATCCGTTTCAGCTTGACCAGCGGACCGTAGGAGGGATTGGGATTGTCGCTGGGGCTCTTGTCCTTCTGGGCGATATACAAGAGCTGCGTGCCGATCGGCAGGGCGGCGAGGACGCGAAAGCCGCAGAAATAGAGCCGGCCCAGGAGTTCAGCGTTGGAGAGGGCGCGGCTGCGGCCGCGGGAGAGGGTGAAATAGACTTTCTCCAGGACGGGAAGTTTGGGCATCACCCGGCGCACGAGAAAATCGAGCAGGTAGATCAGCTGCGCCATATACTTGGGATATTTCTTGTTGAGAGAATTATAGCGTCCCTCATAGGTGTCCATCAGGCCGGCGAAATAGCCGCCCTGGACCAGCTTCTGGTGCACGGTGAGGAAATAGCGGTTGAGATAGCGGAAATCGTTGACGCGGTGGAGATTGACAAAGAGCTGCCGGGAGAGCGGCTCGAGCGTCTCAATGTTATAGGAGGTGTGGGTATCCAGCACCGAGACGGCGGAGAGTTCCACGGCGTCGAGATCGCAGCGGCTGTCGAGCAGCCTGAAAATGGCGGGGTGTTCCGCCAGAAAGTGATTTTCCAGCCGGTGCCGCGCCGCCTCTTTCAATTCGCCCGCCGGCGCCAGCGGCAGCTCCTTCTCCTCCAGCAGCAGGCTGACGGCCGCCGCGTCTTCCACGTCCCGCTCTTCCGCCTTGACCGAACGGATGCGCAGCCAGACCAGCGCCAGGGGCGCCTCGGCCGCCAGCAGCAGCAGGACCGGCGCCAGAAGCAGGGTGCGCGAGTAGGCGAAGAGCTGAAAGGCCCAGATCAGCACCGCCGCCGAAGCGGTCATGATAAAGGCCGCCTTGATAAAGGGCTCGAAGAGATAATAGAAATTGGGATGCGGGTGTTTGATAAATTTGCCGGTCCACTCGGCGCTGAGCAGCCACATCCCCGCCATGATGCCCAGCATCATCGAGCTGCGTGAATCCAGTTCGGCCGTGCCGTACTTGAGCTGATGCACAGCGGCAAAGAAAAGGATAAAGAGCAGCAGATCGGCCAGCGCGAAGGGTATGGATTGCCGGGCCGTCCTCCGCCGCGAGGATATGGCCGATGCCGCCATCTGCTGGCGCAGGTTCGGGTAGATCAGGCCGGCGATGAGAATTTCGGCCAGCAGCAGCAGGGAGAAGGTGCCGAGGATGTGGAGGCGGGCGAAGTCACGCAGGTCCCAGATGACCAGAGTCAGCGAGGTGGCGAAAAGCATCAGCAGGGCGGTGCGTCCCAGCATCAGCAAAATATCGCCAAAACCGGTCAACCCTTTGAGCGTAAATTTATGATTGGAGAGCGAAATCACCAGCCAGGCCGCATTCATCAGCAGCAGCAGTTTGGAATAGCTTGGCGGCAGCCGCAGGGTGTCCTGGCTCCAGTAGTGCAGGGCCATAAAAATCAGATTGAGCAGCGCCTGGTCAAGCAGCATTAGTCGGTGGCGTTTGAGAGCGATCATGGGCCTTTTCAACGGCGCCGCACTGGTGATGGCGGCCAATAATGGTGACATGCTTCCCCCTTCTGCATGGTTGTAGCTGTGGAACAGGAACAAATCTCAGCTAAATCGGCCGGGATAATCCGAATCCGATTGTAACACTCTGTACTCTACGGGTATTGGCGATGAATCAGGTCAACATTGGGGGCAAATCGATGATTATCCTTGTAGATCTGGCTTTTTAGCAACGAAAACGCCACGAAAAGGTTGTAGTAACCGGTCTGCTGCCGCGGCCAGCACATTAATGCCTTTATAACCAACAATCACAATCCGGTCCGGCCAGCTTTCCGCAAGATTTAAATCCTGCCAAAACCTTGCCGACCATACACTTTTTTCATTATCGTTAGAACCTACAAGGTTTCTTAAGACCGCAAAGTAAATTCTACCCCGAGCGCCTTTTTTTTCGATTTCATCTTCAATAATTTGTGGCAAGGGGATGCGTAGGAGGGCGGATGCCAACGCTAGACTGATTAAAACACGAAGAATTGAATGGTTGGTTCTGGCGACCTCAATAACGACAGACCAATCCAGATCAGGATGTTGCACAATGAGGGATGCAATATCATTCACCTGAAGCAGAGAACCCCAGAATTCTTTTGAAGCGTGAATAGACAAATAAACAAGCAAATCCTCAGGAGACATAATTTGAATAGATTGTCCATCCAGCTGAATGGTTTGAGCCCGCGACCAGATTCCCTCACTTTCCACCCGATTCGCTCGGCTCTTGGGAACAAATTGACGATGCAGCTCTACAAGAACACGCCGCGCTTCATGGCGATAAGGCCATTGGTGCGTCATCCGTTTGTGAATTTTTCCTTTGATCGTGTCCTCTTGAAGCATTCTTGTGTAGCCACGTTGTAAAAGTAGCTCATTAGCTTTAAAAAAATCCGCCTGCTGGACTAAAATATCCAGGTCTACAACAGGTCTTAATCCTAAGTCCTGATAAAGATATTCAGATAATGATACTCCCTTAAGATGAATGCAGGAAATCATATTTTCGGCAAAAAGGGAGGTAATATTTAGCAACTCAGCTGAATAGATTAGGTTATGAATGGAATTGCTTCTATATAATTTAGACAATAGATGATAAAGATCATCGGGGAATTCTAACCGGTCCCGTTTCAAATAATCGTACAGGAGTAGAACTACTCGTTGCTTCACACTGTACTCATAAGCTGAACGCCATATATTGTCAATAGTTATTGTTGGTATAGAGATAAATATGCCTAAACGAGCACATAAAATAGACAATACCAATTCTTTTTCAATTGGTAGTTGAGTATCGGCTGATGCTTTTAGCATATCATTATAGTTATTTACAAATTCTATACTTTGTAAAAAATATTAACAAAAACGTTGCTTATCTCGAAATTTTTCACGAGTCAGCGTCTTGGGAATTCATATTCTCTTACCTTCAATTGTAAAAGACTATATTTTGCCATATTCTTTAAATTCTGCCAAATCAACTCGCCAGTCCACGGTATCAATCGATCATGCCAGCGTTGGGGATGAAAAGTAAAAATGACCATTTCAGGAAAAGTGCCCTCTTTGATTGCATTGATAATATCAAATGTGGAGTGATAAACGGGAAAGGAATGGTCCCGCTGAACTGGCTCTTTCTGTAACGAAAGGGTAATGCCTGAATAGAATGAATTAGGACCACTTGGCCTAAATGGTTTATCTCGAACTACACTTCGGTTTCCATCCCAATGACGGCCTGTATCGGTGTAATAGGCAACGCGACCGAAATCAATATCGAAATAGGGCTCGCCGATCAAGCCGAAATCGCGATAATTATATCTGGTCCACAGAAGCCTACTGTCCCAAGGACTAAGCGGACTGCCATGCATGCAGATAGTTTTAATATCTGCATACTTTCTAAGGAATGCTAAATTGAAAGCAAAGCTTTCGATAGATTCTTCGATCAACTTCTTTAAAAAACTTTCCGGATCCTTCATATGCTCTTTTCCTACCTTCATGGCTGCCGCCGTAAGGGCGACATCCTCATAATGGTAGCCGATTTCATGCCCAAGACCAGCAATCACCTCAATTGCCTTTGGCTGAAAGCTTTCAGGTACGATACGGAAATAATATGTCCCCCGAATGCCTAAACTATGCTGTATGTTCGCAAAGCGTACAGAATGAAGCGGGCTCTTGTCGACATCATGACGGAGAAGTACAGCCTTCTCAGTAGGCGTGGTGCAATAATCTACAAAGCGACAAAAAAGACGAGGAGAGAGTGTGGAAAGCAGATACAAATATGTCTGCAATGTGAAATCAAAATAATAAATTAAGTCACCTACAATTTAAAAAAGAGCCTGTCTATCGCAATTTGATTTAAAGAAAGACGTTAATGTGAAGATAATATTCATCGTTAAAATAACTCACTCTTGTCCAAAATAGGAAATAAAATCATATAGCAAAAAGAGACAAGTCTCCGTATTTTCTTTTTATCAGGAAAGAAAAACAATCAACGGAGGACTTGTCTCATGAATAAATATAATAGCATTTTTGGTCAAATTCTATCTCTTTTTCCAAGGTTAAAATTTGAGGCTTTTGTACAGGAAACGCATTCAGCCAAAAGGATAAAAGGTTTTAGTTGCTGGGATCAGTTTGTTGCCATGATTTTCTGCCAACTGGGACAAGCCCATTCTTTGCGGGAGATCTGCGGAGGCTTGGCCACTTCATTGGGCAAAATGGTCCATCTGGGGATGAAGAAAGCGCCCAGCCGATCCACCTTGGCCTATGCTAATGAACATCGCCCGTGGCAGCTCTATGAAAAATTGTTTTTTCATATGCTTTCCCTTTGTCAAAGCCAGTTTGGTGGAAAGCACAAATTTCGCTTCAAGAACAAACTTCTCAGCTTTGATGCGACCCTGATCGCACTATGCCTCAGTCTGTTTGACTGGGCCAAATATCGGAGAACCAAAGGCGCTATCAAACTGCATTTACTTCTGGATCATGCTGGTTATTTACCGCAATTTGTCAATGTGACCGCTGCCAAGGTCCATGAGGTGAAGATATTACAGAAATTAGCCCTGGACCCCGGTACAATTATTGTCTTTGACCGTGGCCTCATCGATTATACCACTTGGGCCACCTGGATCAAAGACGGCATCTATTTTGTCACACGTCTAAAGTCAAATGCAGCTTATACAGTGACGCAACAAAATCCAATTCCAACCAGAAGCCATGTGGTAAAAGATCTGATCATTCATCTGAAGGGTTTTTATTCCAGAAAGAAATGTCCCTGTTCATTACGGCTGGTCATTTATCAAGATCCAGAGACCGAGGAACAATTTAGTTTTATCACCAACAATTTTAAACTCGCCGCCGCAACGATTGCGGCCATTTATAAAGACCGGTGGCAGATAGAACTTTTTTTCAAAGCCTTAAAACAAAATCTACGCATCAAGACCTTTGTCGGAACCTCATTCAATGCGGTCATGATTCAAATTTGGACAGCATTAATCGCTATTCTGGTTTTAAAATATCTGAAAGCAAAATCAGTAATAAAATGGTCCTTGTCAAACCTGGTGGCTATGCTGAGAATGAACTTACTGACTTATAAAGATTTGTGGAGTTGGGTGAACCATCCCTATTTCAGTCCACCGGCGCCATCAAAAGCCGTCCAAGAGAGTTTTGCCTTCTGATATTTTGGACAGCATTAAGGGAACCTCAAATAAAAAATGCCAAACTAAAGCTATAACTTACTGTTTTTTCATTGAACCAAATGCAATTTTCAATTTATTTTGGACAGCAGTGAAAATAACTATAATATAAAGATAACAAATCTTAATAGAATACCAAAAATTATTGAAATTGCGATTGGATAGATGGATTCTCATTAAATTCCTTAATGCTATTAGGATAGTTGCCAATCAACCATGCAAAAAATGAGGCAACATCTATTTTATCGGCTAGTAGTTTGTTCCTTCGCTCTCTATAAATACTGCGAATGTTAGAATTATTTAATATAGAACGCACTTTATCGATAAGCGCTTCTTCACTATTTGATTTAATTCCAAAACCTAGTTGATATTTTTTTTCCAATTCTTCTAATACGCTTATCTTACCAATGAAATTATTATAACGAATCCCAGGAGTACCCAATATAGCGGCTTCTACTGCCATACTTTGGCTATCACCAATATACAAATCTGCAAAAGCCAAGTAATGGTGGATATCATGTATATTCCCACTAAAACGATACTCCTCTAATTCCCTCGGCAAATCTCTTTCGCTGGTAATTAGTATCTGGCCATAGCCGCGAAGAATTTTTATTAAAGTTATTGCTAATTGATCTGTTATACCTTCAGCATTAATATCATGATAAGCCCCCAATTTGGATAATCTTATTATAAAATAAGGATTATCTTTGACGCTTAGCACTCTTCTAATATCAGGTTTGAACCAATTA
>Ga0209099_1002695_pt1 | contig 15241 bp, 7 predicted proteins | sample AD_JPNHW2_MetaG_FD_184430 | JGI IMG/M metagenome (GOLD analysis project Ga0209099, IMG submission 184430) | Active sludge microbial communities of municipal wastewater-treating anaerobic digesters from Japan - AD_JPNHW2_MetaG (SPAdes) (version 2) | ecosystem: Engineered > Bioreactor > Anaerobic >... | reverse complement strand
ATTGGCTCCCCCTGGGGATGGGGTAAAACAATTGATTTTCAAGCATCTTTTGATTCGTTATGAAACATTCCTGATACTCAATTAAATTATTATCAGATTATTCTATTAATCTGAAATATATGTGTTCGGGTTGCTTTGAGATCTTAAGGAATCCATGTTTTGATGAATCTGAAATGATAAACGATGCTGATTCATGACTATGATAATAGGATCCAGGTAGATAGTTATTTGCCCGGGTTTTAATTAACTCATGAAAAGAATCTATGAGATGACATCCCGATTTCCCCGGATATTTCTTAATTTTAATACGGGAGTGAAAGTGTTCGTTAGGCATAAGCAGGGGAATGATTTGTGGGTCAATGAGTTGATTGTTGTTGCTTATGTGACTGACGTGACGTAAGTATAAGGATACTATACTGAAATGTAATTTTGGGAAATGAGATTTTTAAACGCAAAGAAGTAATAAACATATCATTACCTATATAATATGGATACTATAAATATGTTTTAAAACTATAAAAGCAAGTTATGGGCAAGCCGTTGATAACATGACTGTTAAGTAAATAACAATCAAATATCTTTACCCTTGACAGCTTAACAGTGACAAGAAAACTTAGTGCTTTCTATCAGGACTTGCCCGCGCTCAAAAAATTTTAAACAAAACTCGTGGCAAATTGCACACATTTGCAAGCCGCACGATCCACCCCGCAACCAAAGCTTGCAAAAGAGTGCAATTTGAAATGGAATCTGCCAGAAAAGAAAAATTGAATTCATAATCAGGGAAAAAATAAAAGAACCTTATTAAGGAAAAGATACATCATAATAACCTAAAGAGTTTATACGAAATCTTTAATCTACTAAATTCCTGCACATTACAATTTTCATATATCAAGACTCTTTTTGTAAATTTGAAAACCTAACGCCAAGAAATGGATAGAATTTTACCGTTTTTAGAAGAACAAGTTGGAGGTACCTGTTACAAATCTTACAAGTATTGCTTCGATGAAAGAGAAGTTCCTTCTGTTAAATATGAAGAAAACCAATCATATACACTCCAAAGAGACCGATATGGAGAAACTGATACTAGTCTGAAAACAACAAAAGACATTTCTTACACTTCAAAACAGATCTGCTGTAATAAACCGTTGTTCTCATATTTCCTTGATGGATCACGTAGAATTTATAAGATTGATGACCTAGAATTAGGAAGAAAGATATTTCCTATCATCGGTGGACAGATTGGTGTTGCGTGCTGCGAAAGAAAAAGTCCCTCTACATTCAAAAAAGCTCTCTTAGAACATAACCTAGTGTTGTCGCTTCCAAGTGAGGCTGACAAAGATGGAAGAAACTCAGATCAGTTTTTCAACTCCATCACTCAAAAAATTAATGACCTTCCAAAGTTAAGTCAGTATAACTTGAAATTCTCAAAAATTCTTGTTTATCCCTCAAAATCTCTTGACCCTGGTGAGAAGTTTGAAAACCTTGGAATAGCAAAAATCCAAGATGAAATGATTGATTGCGAGAAAAAGATTGTTGCAGAGCTAGTAAAGAAAAACCTTCTTAATCAAGACAATTACTTGTTAAAAGATGGGTCACTGCAATATAAACCAATGAAATCAGGGGATTTTCGTGAATTATCCAAATTGAAATCAAACTACCGATGTGTGGTAGGACTTTCAAAACACTTTAATCCAGAACTTTCCAAAGACAAACTTGGAAAAAGCAATGCCACCAAAATAGCTAAATTACCTCTGTATCATAGAACACCCGCATTTATGTATCAAACTGATATCGTATCTACTGAAGTACATTTTTGCATTTGGTATCTGAGAATTAGAGATGTAAAATATACAGAAAGTCCGTTCTCTGGAGTAGTAAAAGTTGAGAAGGTTCTTGTTACAGAAGACGAAATTGAGAATGGATTAAATAGTGACGAAGTTGATCTGATAAGTGCAAACATTATAAATGAGAGAAATCCCGTTGCATATGGTTCGGATACAAGATGGGCAAACCATCTTTATCCAGTCTATTTGACAGAGAAATATGTAAAAAGCCAATATATAAGTGATCTCCATTTTCTAAACCTCTTTTAAATGAAAAACATAGGTAAAATTGTTGCGACTGAAAAGCTGCCAACGACAGTTGATGATTTCTATTTTTGGACTGACAAAGAAAGAATTATCAAACCATTCGATGTTGTAAAAGTCGAACATATCCGAAACTCGATAACTTTTGGAGTAGTTGAAGAAATCTCTCATTTTACAGATTCTCCTAGTTTTCTGGCAGGTTATATTTCTAGTGATTTTGGAAGTGTTGAACATCGAGCTAATACCGAACGAATTGGAATGAATTATGTAAAGGCAAGAGTAGTTGGGAATACGGAAGGAATTTTTACCCCTGTATTGGATGGGCACTTGGTATCATTGGCCGATGAGGACGATGTAAAAAAGGCATTAGGCTTAGATGAGATTAAAAATCCTTTGCCATGCGGATATATAGAAATGTACGAACCCCCACACTCAATTCGAATACCCGTACACTTTAATTCTCATTTCCTTATTGGTCCGGAAGGTGCTCACCTTAATATTTCTGGTATTTCCGGTTTAGCCTCAAAAACATCTTATGCAATGTTTTTACTGAAAGCTATTCAAAATCAATATTTGTCTCTTAAGAATGAAAGTGAGTCAGTTGCGTTTGTTATTTTAAATGTTAAAGGCAAAGATTTGCTGGCAATTGATGAACCGAACAAAGAATTAGGAAAACAGGATAAAGATATTTACGAAATGTTGGAGCTTGATCCCAAACCATTTTCAAATGTAAAATACTATTACCCATATAGTGATTCATTTCCAACTACTTATGCTCAAAAAGATGATGTAAAGAGTCAAATTACCCTTGGCAAAGGATATCAATTTAAATACATTTTCGAAGAGGATAAAGATAGTATTGATCTGCTCTTTTCCAATGTTGATGATCCAACTCAAACAATGGAATCAATTGTGAATTACATTGCCACGGGCCAGGGAAAGTTTGATAAAATTACTAACTGGAAAGAACTGCTTACGGAGATTTACGAACATACAAAAAAAGGGGAAACAGGAAAGGATAAAGAAATAACCATTGCTAGCTGGAGAAAATTCTATAGACTTTTCAGAAAGACTCTGGATAAGAGTTCCATTTTTGCTAACAGATTAGGTGACGGTGAGGTAAGGCTGCAGGATCAAATCATGAATATACAGAAGAATGATGTCTACGTGATTGATGTTGCAAGATTGGATGAAGAGACTCAAGGCTTTGTATTTGGAGATGTTATGAGAGCAGTCTATGATTTAAAATTAGGCCAAATTGAGAGAAAGGAAAGTGATATACCAAGTAAAATAATAATATTTATCGATGAATTAAACAAATATGCTTCTAAAGAGGTACCAAAAAGTTCTCCTATATTAAGGCAGCTTTTAGATATTACCGAAAGAGGCAGATCACTTGGAATTATTCTTTTCGGAGCAGAACAATTTAGAAGCGATATCCATGACAGGGTAAAAGGCAATTGTGCCTCCTATGCATATGGGAGAACCAATGCCATAGAAGTTTCAAAAGGGGATTATCACTTTGTACCACCTGTATATAAATCTATGCTAACAAGGTTAAAACAAGGTGAATACATTATACAGAATCCAGTTTTTCGATCACTCTTAAGTATAAAATTCCCTAGACCAATCTATAAACAGTTCAAATAATAATGGAAAAGACCAAAACAGTCATAGGTAAAGATGTTATTGAATCTTTAACTTTAGGTATGTATGAAGATTCTAGATTTATCTATAGAGAATACATACAAAACTCCGCTGATCAAATCGACAAAGCTATTCGTGAAGGACTAATAAATAAAGGAGATGGTGCTATTCACATTACTATTGATAAATCAGAACGCTCAATAGTTATTGAAGATAACGCCACAGGCATACCTCAAAAGAATGTGAATGACATCCTTAAGAACATAGCTCAATCGACCAAAGAAAGAGGTGTTGATAAAGGTTTTCGTGGAATCGGAAGACTTGGAGGGCTTGGATATTGTCAAACCTTAACCTTTACTACCTCATTTAAAGGTGAGGATACAAAATCAATTATGGTTTGGGATGCAAAACAGCTTAAAGAAATAATAAATAATAGGAAATCTAAGGAAGAAGCCACTGAAGTAATTGACAAAGTAACATCATTAAAGATTGAAATGGAAGATCCAGAAGCTCATTATTTTAGAGTATCATTATCAAATGTGAGTACTGATGCTCTTCTGGATAAAAAGGATATTGAAACGTATTTATCAATGGTAGCCCCGGTTCCATATGATAAAGGGTTTATTTTGAAACAGAAAATTTATAACCAACTGATTAAGGAAAATATAATCATCGATGAATATACGATCTTTATTAATACTAATCAGTTATATAAGTTATACACCTCAACAATTTATAAAGACACTAATGGGAAAAAAGAAAGAACTGGGGATGAAATATTTGATATCCATTTCTTTAGAGAACATACACCATCCGGAGAACTACTATATTGGGGCTGGTATGGAGTATCTCAATTTGATGGTGTAATTGATGATATTAATATAGGAAAAGGGATTAGATTAAGGAAAGGAAATATACAGATTGGGAATAAACACACCCTTCTTAAACTTTTCCGTGACCAACAGCGTGGAAATTATTATTTCTTTGGTGAAGTTCATGCTTTCTCTCCTGATTTAATTCCAAATGCAAGACGAGATTACTTTCTTGATAATTCAATCTGTCATTTATTCGAAAAGAAGCTGCAATCATTGTTTCATAATGAACTCCATCAGTTGTACTATGACGCATCAAAAATCAGGAATGCAAATAGGCGAGTAAGAGATTTTAATTTTCTTGTGGAAGAATCTGAAAATAAAGAATTTATTAGCAACAAAGAAAAAGAAAATTTTCTTAAACACTTTGAGAATAAAAAAACAGAAGCCACAAAAGCGAAGAAGGAACTAGACAAAATCGCATCCAAATTCGGAGATGAAGATTCAGCTGTAAAAAAAATCTTTGAAAAGGTAGTTGATACTCATAAGGTAATACCCGATAAACTTGAGATTCCAAAACACCACAACAATAAAACATTATATCGAGTTGATAAGCTGTCAAAATTGACAAAAGAACAAAGGAAGTTTTTATCAAAGATTTTTGAGATCATCTCAGATGTGCTTGATAAAAAGACAGCTTGTGATTTAATAAATAAGATTGAGGAGGAGTTGCAATAATAAGGTTATAAATATTTTGCAAATATTGAGTTATTGATAATGATAAAATGAAAAATATTCTTCTACTAGAACCAAATTATAAAAACAAATACCCACCTATTGGATTAATGAAGCTTGCTACCTATCACAAAATGTTAGGTGATAATGTCGTTTTCTACAAGGGTGAATTAAAGGAATTTATTATTAATCATGCTGTTGATTTATGCATAAATAAATTATCCAAAATAGACAAAACAATTAATTGGAGATCAAAGTATTTCGATATTTATTATTATATCAAAAAGAGACAAACCATTCATTTGGTTTCATTGGGATTAGAAAATTCAAAATACGAGATTTTGCTCTCCAATGCTTTAACTTATTATAAAGAGTATTATTGGAAGAAAGAATATCTGTCTGATAAATACTGGAATAGAATATATATTACGACATTGTTTACTTTTCATTGGGATATTACAATTAAGACCATAGAATTTGCCAAACAATTGGTGGTAAATCCAAATCATATTTGGGTTGGAGGTGTAATGGCATCGGTTATACCAAATGAAATTAAAAAAGAGACTGGGCTTAAAAATATTCATGTTGGTCTTCTAAACAAAGCCGGTATACTAGATAAAAATGATATAATAATTGACGATCTTCCACTTGATTACTCAATACTTCATGAGATTGATTATAAGTACCCGGAGAATAATGCATATTACGCATATACAACAAGAGGTTGTGTAAGAAAATGTAAATTCTGTGCGGTTCCAATTATTGAACCTAAATTCAATCCATATATTTCTCTTTCAGAAAAAATTGAGGGGGTGAATGCAAAATATGGTGAAAAAAGGAATCTACTTCTCCTGGATAACAATGTTTTGGCATCCAAATGCTTCCCTGAGATTATTGGTGAAATAAAAAGGAATGGTTTTGACACCAAACAAAAATACAGGGAACCCAACATACTTGAGATTGCGATTAAAAATCTTCAATCTGAAATCAATGAAAAAGCATACATAAATCAGATCGTAAACATTTATAGCGACCTTCTTCCAAGGGTAAATAAGAAGATTAAACAAGAAATCTATAACATTCTTTCCGAGAACAATTTATTGAAATCTCAGACCGCATCAAAAGAAGATATTTTATCAACATACCAGACTTTAAGTCCTATTTATGAAAAATTCAGAAATAGAGTCCCAAAACAAAGGTATGTTGATTTCAACCAGGGGGTTGACGCACGTTTGCTAACTGATAAAAAGGCAAAATTATTGAGTCAGATACCTATAAGACCCCTTCGAATTGCTTTTGATAGTATGGAGTATAAAACTTATTACCTTGAAGCTATTCTAAATGCAAAAAAATACGGAATTAAACACTTCTCAAACTATCTACTATATAATTTCGAAGACCATCCGGAGGATTTATACTTAAGATTAAAATTAAATGTTGAGTTATGTGAATCCCATAAGCTTGATATTTATTCATTTCCAATGAAATACCATCCAATATTCGGAGATTATAAACTTAATCGAGACTTTGTTGGGCCTCATTGGAATAGAAAATTTATTCGTGCAATACAGGTAATTCTTAACGCAACAAAAGGCAAAATAGGGAAAGGGAAAACCTTTTTCTTTAAAGCCTTTGGTAATGATGAAGAAGAGTTCTTCAAGTTGTTATATATGCCAGAAACATATATTTTATATCGTTTCTTTTTTGAGAAAGAGGGATTTACCGAGGACTGGTGGAAAGCATTTAATTCGTTAAATAAAAAAGAATTAGCTCAAGCCAAAGAGATTATTGAGAAAAACAATTTTGCAGATATCAACTCTTTAACTTCTAACTCGAAAATAAATAGTCTACTCAATCATTATTCAATTTCACGAGAAGAGATAACAAAGGCTGGTTCTGAACTATCAAAACTTAAAGCGAAGTTTGATAAATTGAGCCGGGCAGAAAAATTCAGCATTTTGGAATATGTAGAATAGCAATGGATCTATTCTGAAAATCGAATGCTTATTATCAAATACAGACGGGCCAATGCAGCTTAAACTAAGACTTTTTTTTAGAGTGAAAATTTGCTAAACAAGGAAGTGATTTTACATTATAACATACTATTTTAGGAAAAATGCCCGAATTTACAAGAAATACTCATCCAGATAATTTATTCGAAGGCACTTCTGACGAAATTGTTGAAGTGTACCTAAAGATCAAAGATGATTTTGACGATAGATTTAACAGGAATCCAGAAAACAAATTACGTGCAGAGCAAGTTAGGCAAATCCTTTCTTTAGAAAACAGAGTTTGCTTCTTTCAAAAACAGAAGAATGATGACCTGCACAATAAATCAAGGCATAAGATTATTATCCCAATTGGAAATGACAGAGCTATTGAAACGATTGTAGGTTTATGGATAGACAAGATTGATACTTTTACTGAACTTTACTCATATAGAGTTGCTAAGTTTAAAGAAATACCCTTTTTTAATGACCCTACGAAGCACACCATAAAAAGAAATTGTGTTTTTCAATTTGTTGAACTTGAAATAAAAAGTGGCACAAGTGCAGAAAGCTTTAAGGAACTTTACAAAAACACAGAATCATGCGAAATTCCGTTAGTTGATATCAATAAAGAAAAGGATAGAGAAATCTGGAAAAACTATGTTATTGCCCTGAAAAAGTTAGTAAAGCAAAAAGAGCAAGTTTGGAAAATACAAGACATAAAAACCCCTTATACAGAAACTCGGGATGGCGAATATGAAAGAGTAAACTATATTGACATTTTCATCAATGAAAATGAATTGATTGAGCATCTTGAAAAAGATATTGAAGACCTTTTTAATCCAAATGAATTAGAAGATTATGGTGTAAGTGAGGATAAAGCTTTTATTGAATTTAAGACATTCAGAGAACTTAATCAGGAGGAATTAAATCAGCTTAAAGAATTAGGAGAAGAACTCTTTTACGAATTATCAAATAACTCACCAACTCATTATATATCTGGTGAAATTGTATTCAAGTATACTGGCAATATTTCAAAGGAGGAAATATTTGAAGAGATTAAAAGTAAACTTCAATCTGAATATCAACTAGAATGTTCAATCAACAAAGAAGGTTACATCGATTTAGAAGAAAATGACATTCCACATCTTCAAAAAATTATTGAAGATAATTGGGACTTTCTGCTTACAATTTATAAAGACAATCTTGTCAAACTAAAAGTTGATTTTAACAATGTAAATGAATTAGTTCAACTCAAACAAAAAGTAAAATCAAGGCTTAATTCTGAAGGATTGAATCGTGGGATTGTTTCAATTTCTGAGGACAATAAAAATATAATAATTGAATTGGGAGCATACATCCCACCTGCTAAGTTCACAACAGAAGGCTTACAATTCGTTATGGCCATTTCAAGATTCATTCCGAACAGACAAATCAAAACAAAACCAGTTGATGGATTAGACCTTATAGGTAACACTTATCAATTAACTAATGCAAGTAAAGAGCAAGTTGATGATGCTCTAAGGTTACTTCAAGAAACTTTTCATGGTGTTTCATTCCGAAGATTACCTACTCTGTACTTTTTTAAGCTGAATGAAAGAGCAAATATTAAAACTCTACGGAACTTTAAAACAAAAACAGATTTACCAGGCAAAACAGAATTTGCTTTGGTTGATTCTACTTTAACAATTAACCCCGAAAGTAAAGCAGATTATGAGGCTCAGCTTAAAAGACTGAAGGAATCTTTTCCAACCGCAACAATTGAAACGAAGTTATTTAAGCCTACTTTTCAGATTCAATTCAAAACAGACCTTGAATCAAAACGTCAGAGCATAATCAATAAAATTCAAAACGAAGTCAGAAAAACTGTTGGTAAGGCAATTGAATTTGATGTTTTAAAAAAGCATACAAGAGTTCTATTCTCCTATCAATTTAAATCTGAAGAGGAAAGAGAAAATTTTAAACATGCTATTAATACTACTTGTTCTGAGCATCAAAAAATTTTAGAATCCTCATTTGAAAACCATTTGGGGAGAACCATTTATGAGCTATTTAAGAATGAAACGCTAGAGCTTGAAAAGGAAAAAGAGGTTGCTGGCAATGTCAGGCAAGCGACTTTTATTTATTTGACACCTGAGCAAAAGGAACAACTCAATGAAAAGATTGAACTGTTTGGTGATGAAGCAATTTTCAAAGAAGGAATGCAGATTGGGAAACTTGTGAGGAAGGATGGCAATAAATTGAAGTTCCGGATAACAGGTGATTTTGATGATAGTTTAAATGCTAAAGAAAAAGACAGGTTAGATTTAAATGAAATACGAAGAGGATATATTAAACCAATCTTCCCTGGAGAACTAACTAACATTGCAAGAATGATTCGTGCAATGAAAAAAGTTACTGAACCCGGTGCGAAAGTTGGTTACCCTGTAAATCAAAATCTTTGTAATTTCTTGTTCGATCCAAATGAAGCAAGGCAATCCGCTGCTAATCTTGAAGATGAAAAGCAAAAGATTCTAGCAGACCTTAATGAACCATTATTAAAGGAACAGCAAAAGCAGCTTGAAGCTGTTGCAAAAACACTGGTCGCAAAGGATATGGCTTTGATTCAAGGTCCCCCGGGTACAGGTAAGACAACTGTTATTGCAGAAATAATTTGGCAAGTACTTTCAAGAGAACCACAATCAAAACTTCTTATTACTTCACAGACAAACCTTGCAGTAGATAATGCTTTAGAAAGATTATCAGGGAAAAAATTGGTAAGACCTATTCGAATAGGAAACATTGATAAGTTTGAGGATGAAGGGAAAGTATATTCGAATGACAGAATTAAAAAGTGGATACAAGCAAAAGTAGATACCAGAGAAGAAGAAATCAATTCAACCAATGCAGTTTGCGAATGGATTGATAATGTATTAGCAAAATGTAGCGAAGATGAAAAATATTCTAAAGCTATCTCAAAATGGAAAAAGGGTTTAGAAGCTAAGGATGTTCTAATTAAAAATACTTTTTCAAACGCATATTATAAATATATTAATGTGTTTGCTGCTACATGCAGTGAATGCGGCAGTCCGCGATTCAGTGAAGCATATCAGGAATCGTTTCAAAAAGATTCAGAAAGGAGAAGCGAACCTGAATTTGATATTGTGATAATGGATGAGGCATCTAAGGCTACACCACCAGAACTGGTTTTACCTTTGACATTAGGAGAAAAAGTTATAATTATTGGAGACCATAAGCAGTTGCCACCAATGATTGATGAACAAGAATTCAGCGAGGCATTGGAAGCTGTTGGAGCAAAAAACTTGATCGAACACTGGACAAAAGAGGACTACAAAGTTTCACAGTTTGAAAAATTATTTAAAAATGCTCCAAAGAATTTTGTTGCAAGTTTAGATACTCAATTCAGAATGCATGAACAGATTATGAATTGCATTTCACAATTCTACACGGACCAGGAAGAATTGGAGAACGGATTGATTTGCGGAATTAAAGGTGAAATGAATATTCCTGACTTAAAGGTGAAGGCAAGCCGTTGGCATGGTATGAAATTAAATCCTTTCATTGACCCGAAGAACCATGCTATTTGGATAAACGTAGAAACTCCTGAGAATAGAGTTGGGACTTCTTATGAGAATACAGGAGAAATTGCGGCAATTCAAACTGTATTAAAGGCTTTGACTAAAGCAGACGGATTTTTAGATTATCTGAATCATTTCAATAAAGATGAAGACAAAGAAATAGGAATCATTACATACTATATGCCGCAAATGCAGAATATTCGAAACGCCATATATCCAACTTTTGGAAAAAATGAATGGAGAAATTTTGAGCAACACAAATATAACAACGAATTCCAATTACCATTTCGGATAAATACTGTTGACCGCTTTCAGGGAATGGAAAGAAATATCATTATAATTTCTACAGTAAGAAGCAATCTTCCAGTAGATAAAAATTATAAATGGAATAAAGAATATCCATTTTCGCTAGGTTTTGCAAGAGACTTTCAGCGCATCAATGTTGGTTTCTCCAGAGCAAAACGGCTATTGCTTGTAATTGGGAATCAATCTCATTTTTCACGTAAACCTGAATATTTAAAGGCTATACAGAATATGCATTCAATAGATATAAAGCAAATTCAAAATTTAATTGCACTGTGAAAAAGCGATTATCTAAAATAGCAAGAGATTTACACAGTAACATTTCGCTTGTTGCAGAGTTTCTTCGTGCAAATGGATATGATTGTGAAGAGGATCCAAATGAAGTTGTATCTAATGAAATTGCTGAAATAATCCACGACAATTTTCCAGCATTTATTGCTGAGAAGAAGAGAACAACATTAACCAAAACAAAGGCAAGAATTGATACAATAAAACAATCAACAGACCTTCCATTTCTTTTCCCATTAGAAATAAAAATAATTGATGCAGCACATAAAGAGGCCAAACTGATAGAAAGAATTATTGGTTTTACTGAGTTTGAATGGAATTTTATTGTTGCCAAATACAAAGGAGAGTGCTCACAGCCTGTAGAGTTTAATTTGTTTGATGAAGTTCTTTGCGAGTTGCTACTCACTGAACAAATGTCAGCCATCAAAATTGGCAGTATTCTGGGCTTCGATATACAAAAGGACCCTGCAGAAAGAGAGATACTTTTTAAAGCAATCAAGGATTTGAAAGACGATAAAATGCTTGAAGGTGATGACAGTATTATGTGGCTTTCTGATACTGGAATTGATTATGCTAAAAATGGTGTTAAATTCTCAACTTTTAAACGGAATTTTGAATTGTATGTTGATCTATCAGGCAAGTTGGTTGAGAACGCTAAAGATATATTTAGCAAATTAAAAAGCGAAAAAACAGTAGTTACAAATTCCGTTGTTCCGACAAACATTGACGACATCAGGAAATTGGCAGAATATCAGGCACCGGAGATACACTTCCCCGAAAAAAATTACATTTTACAATCAGCTGAATTTATAAGTGCCGAAACCTTTAAATCAAAATTATGGGTTGTTCTTCTTGAGAATTTCAGGGACAATACATTACGAGCAATCGTATATGATGAGAAGCAAAATCTTGTTATTGATGCATTGTCTGAAGCGTTGGATGTAAATGAAGAAATCAAGGAGGAATTGCTCCAAAAACTTATTAAAATTGATGATGAAATTGAGTTTACAGACGAGGATAAGCAAGAAGATCAAATAAATGATGAAAAAGAACTAATTAGTAAGCAAGAAGAAATAGATTTAGCGATTGATTCTCATGATACTGCAAAAATCAAAGAAATTGAAAAAGAAATCAAAATTATCAAACGCCATTTCAATTCACTAGAATTTGAAGTAGAATTGAAACGTCTCTTTGATGAAACAGCAAATGACCTATGGATTATAAGCCCATGGATTAAAAATGCAACACTAAAACGAATTCCATTCTTTGAAAAGTATTTAAAAAAAGGAGGGCGAATTTTTGTTGCATTCTCTGAACCGGAGGAGGAAGGGCAGGTTATGGCTTATGATGAACCACTAAACAAGTTGCTTGAATTAGAGAAGCGATATCAGAATTTTTATCTACATCAACTACCAACTTTCCATTTTAAAAATGTTTGGTTAAAAGGGACAAATGAAGGCGATTTATATTATACAGGAAGCTACAACATCCTTTCCTTTTTTGTTAGTCAAGGATTACAAAAAGTGAGACAAGAGAAGATGACACGCCTTGACTGGAATGAAGAGGTGCACGAAGAATATGAAGAAGTAATTCAGATGTTCGGATTAAAATATGTTAACAAAGCTATTGAAGATTTCAATACACTTTGTCAGAGCCCTCCTGCACAAATTGACAGAGATTACTTACAGAAATTACGAACTGTTGACAACAGCAAATTAAAACCATTTTTAAATCAAGGTATCGAACCTTTTGAAAAAGCATTCAATTTACTTGAAGATGCTAAAAAAGAGAACTTAAGTCTTTATCGTAAACAATTCTTTGAAAGTAAATTAGATGATTACAAGAAGCAAGTGCAGGAACTATCAAAGCAATCTATTTCTGTTGACAGGAAGAAGAATCTTCAAAAAGATTTTGAGAAATTAAGAGATGAATTTATGGATTTTCTTGATATACAAATGACGGAAGCCCGAATAATTGCCGAGTCAATTAACGAATTAAGAACATTCCATATTCAACAATATCAACAAAACAGTATTCAACACAAACACAAAAATAAAAGAAGATAAATATGTCTCGTTTTGAAACATCAAAGTTTGTTCGTAATTCTTCTGTAATGAATCAGGAGTGTCTGGTTGATGCTTGTCAGAAACTAAATTGGAAGTATAGCATTAATGCTGATGAATTACTAATAACTGACATCGGTATTAAACAGTCTTTTGGTGGGGAATACGCCATTAAAGTTAAGGGTAATCAAGTAACATACAATACTTATTATTTGGGCAATGCGAAAGAATATGTTTCAAAATTGCAAAGCATGTATAATGGGCTTAATATTGAATATTCTAAAACAATGATTATAAATGAATTCAAGAAAAAGGGATTTACATTTAAAACCAATGACAAATTCATTCCAACGGAGATTGAAAAAGTAAGTTTTTTTATGGTTGGCAGAAGCAAAGATAAAAATGAATCAGAGCCTCTGGGTCAAATTAAGTTCACGATCCTTGATGATGGCACTATCGTCAGTGACTCAGATTATTTACCGGATGATATTAACAAACTTGCTCATTCTGCTATGGATAACATTGACCTTTATTTTAATTCAAAGCGTGTTATGACGAAAAAAGATATCCCTTCAAAATATCGTGAGAAAATCACAAAAAGCAAAAATTTAAAGATTCAAAACTTAAATACCCAATAATATGATTATTCGGAAACCAAATAACTCATTTGAGCAAATTCAGGATATGCTTAAAGCATATTATCCAGTATTGTATCTAACTACATTTGAATATGATAGAACAAAACAAAAACTACGAGGGATAGCTAAAACTCTAAATAAGAGTTACCAATTTTATGAATGGAATTGTGTAAATGGACTTGGGAAACGTGAATTGAAAGACAATAGCTTTTCGTATATTGAAAACAACGAGGAACCAGAACAACTATTAAGACATATTGCTTCCCAATCCGAAAAGGATGATTCGGAAATTTATATCTTAGAGGACTTTCATGATTTCATCGAAGAAAAGAATATTAAAATTCAATTACGTCAATTAGCTGAGAAGCTTCGTTTCTTTAGAAAGCACATTATTATTGTTTCCTCCGTTTTAAATCTTCCTATAGAACTAGAGAAATATATTACGGTTATTGAATTGGCTTTGCCAGGTCGTACAGACTTAGAACAAGTTTTAATGAGAGTTGCGAATAGTGCAAAAGTCGAGATAGATAATGATCTCAAGAAAAAACTTATTGATGCTGCATTAGGAATGACTGTAATGGAAGCTGATTTGGCATTCTGCCTCGCTGCTGTGAGAAATAACTTTGATATAAATTCACCACGAACAGTTGCTTTAGAAAAAGAACAGATCATCAAAAAGAGTGGACTACTCGACTATTATCAAGTTAATGAAAGCCTTAGAAATGTAGGTGGAATGGAAATTCTTAAGAATTGGCTCGAGAAAAGAAAACAAGCATATGATTTTAAAGCACAAAACTGGGGTCTTGCTGAGCCTAAAGGACTATTACTTCTAGGAGTTCCAGGTTGCGGTAAGAGTCTAACTGCAAAATGTATAGCTTCATTATGGAATATGCCATTGCTTCGCCTCGATATTGGTAAAGTTTTCCAGGGAATTGTGGGAAGTAGTGAAGACAATATCAGACGAGCAATTGCAACTGCTGAAGCCGTTGCTCCCTGTGTGCTATGGATTGACGAAATAGAAAAAGGGCTTTCAGGTGTTCAAAGCAGTGGTGCAACTGATGGTGGCACAACCTCAAGGATTTTTTCAACCCGGGCAATATTT
>Ga0209099_1002680_pt1 | contig 15278 bp, 12 predicted proteins | sample AD_JPNHW2_MetaG_FD_184430 | JGI IMG/M metagenome (GOLD analysis project Ga0209099, IMG submission 184430) | Active sludge microbial communities of municipal wastewater-treating anaerobic digesters from Japan - AD_JPNHW2_MetaG (SPAdes) (version 2) | ecosystem: Engineered > Bioreactor > Anaerobic... | reverse complement strand
TCTTTCAAGAATTATATTCGCTGCATCTATGGTGGAGAATTTTCCGTCGGCTGCGGTAAAAAGAACCTCACGGTATACGGTCTTTAGCTCCCAGTATTTTTCAGGAGTGAAGTTTTCAATTTCATAATAGCGTTTAACAATAAGTGCGAGGGTCGGGGTCTGAACTCTCCCTATTGAAAGCACTCCTTTTCCGTTAGCGTATTTGAGAGTATAAAGCCTGGTTGCATTCATCCCAAGTAGCCAGTCGCCTATCGCACGCGAGTTTCCCGCTTCATAGAGCAGGTCGTAGTCTTTGCCGTCCTTAAGTTTTGTAAAACCGTCCCTGATCGCTTCCTCGGTAAGTGATGATATCCATAATCTTTTTACCGGTTTCCGGCATCCCGCTTTTTTCAGCACCCAGCGCTGAATCAGCTCACCCTCTATTCCTGCGTCACCGCAGTTTATTACTTCTTCGCAGTCGTCCATCAGCGATTTTATTATCCTGAACTGTTTACCCACACCGGAGTTTGCTATAAGCTTTATATCAAATTTTTCGGGGAGCATGGGGAGAGTCGCAAGATTCCATTTCTTCCATTCGGAGGTATAATCATCAGGTTCATTAAGGGTACAGAGATGGCCGAATGTCCAGGTAACCCTGTATCCGTTCCCTTCGAAGTATCCGTCTCTTCTTGAATTTGCTCCCAGGATCTGGGCGATCTCTTTAGCAACGCTCGGTTTTTCTGCGATACATACTTTCAAAATATTTAAGGCCTCGGGAATGGTGGATTATGTCATGTCTATAATATAATGCGGGAAATAAGTCAAGGGAAAGATTAGATGCTGTAAATCGATTTTTATGATAGCAATTTATTTTCAAGGGTGCATATGCGAAGCGCTGTGAATAATCTGCCGCTTTAATGTTTTGGTTCTGATGTATATTACCGCAATTACAGTTGCAAATATTGCCTTGCATGGAATTATGTTTACACCATTATGCAATTTTATTGACATATTATTTTAATCATTTTCTGTTTAAAAAAGACTTCCGCATAATCAGGATTTAAGATTGGCTTTACTCTCGGATTTGCTGATCCGGTTTCAGCGCGCAGCTGTTTATGGCCGGTATTTTAAATATAAGGACTGATAATACTTAATGGATAATACACCTGCAGATATCAAGAATCTGAATCCGGAGTACCGTGCGCGCATTAACCGCGTCCTCGATTACATTGAGAAGAACATCGACCACGAGTTCAATCTTGATGAACTGGCACAGATATCATTCTTCTCGAAATTTCATTTTCACCGGATATTCACCTCGGTAATGAATGAAACACTATTTGATTTTATACAAAGAACAAGGGCCGAGAAAGCGGCATATCTCCTCCTTGCCGATATGACAAAACCGGTTACTGCAATCGCATACGACTGCGGATTTTCCAGTCCCTCGCTATTTAACCGGACATTTAAGAAATATTTTTTCATAAGCCCGAGCCAGTGGCGTAAAAATAAAAGCAACCGGAGTCAAGAGGATAGCAATTTAAATCAAACAGGAAGCAATAAGGGGCAAGCAAAGTTTTTCTCACCGGTTCATGTTGAGTATGCAGAAAATACAATTCGATGGAGGTTTTCAATGAATACTCAACAACAGACTGTGGAAGTAAAGGATCTGCCCGAAATGACGGTAGCGTATGTGCGCAACATCGGCCCCTACATAGGTAATCCCGCTCTTTTTGAGAAACTTTTCGGGAAACTATGCAGCTGGGCAGGCCCGAGAAACCTTATAGGAGAGGATGCAAAATTCATAATTGTATACCATGACAATCCGGATATCACAGAAGAGGATAAACAGCGGATAAGCGTCTCTCTGGTAGTGCCGGCGTCAACCGTGGTAAGCGGAGAAACGGGTAAGATGACTATTGCATCAGGAAAATATGCCATATCCCGCTTTCGGCTTTCCGGCAGCGAGTTTCAGGAAGCATGGTCTTGGGTTTACGGTACATGGCTTCCGCAAAGCGGATAACAGCCGGACGACAGGCCATGTTTTGAGATTTACCCGGAAGAACCGGAAAACGGGAAGTTCACTGTCGATATCTGCGTACCGGTGAAACCTTTGTAGAAGAATGCTGCTGAGAAATCATGTACTGTCATGCCCCCTTTCCTGATAAATTCTGAGAGGGGGCCCTGACTATTGTGTATTATAGCCAACAAATTTTACCCTCATCCGGCTGATTGAACTTCTCAAGCGTGTCATCTTCGGGGATGGAGTGCAATAACTGTAAACTATTAAAGGTTAAATACTATGAAAATAAAAAAGTTGTTATTAAATTACCGGGGAAAGGGCGGGGTTGCCGAGATGCTTGCCATTGCTCTCCCCATGATCCTGTCAGCAGCCTGTGATGGTGTGATGACATTCACAGACAGGCTCTTTCTTGCAAAAATCGGCCCGGAACAGATGAATGCCGCGATGGGAGGAGGGGTAATGATGCAGACCCTGATGTTCTTCTTTATGGGCCTTGTGGGGTATTTAACCGCTCTTGCCGCCCAGTATTACGGTTCAGGGAGAAAAGATTTCGCACCTGTAGCTGCTTTTCAGGCATTACTTGTTGTAGCTGTATCATACCCGGTTATTCTGGGGCTTGTTCCTTTTGCAAAGTATCTTTTTACAGTAATGGATGTTCCGGCAACACAGATCAGCTATCAGAATATCTATATCGAAATTCTTGCAATCGGGGCTCTCCCGGGAATGCTGCGTTATGCAATGGGTTGCTATTTTTCAGGTATCGGACGTACCCGTGTTGTGATGTTAGCAACTGTTGCCGCAATGGTTGTTAATGTTGTTCTTGATTATATTCTGATTTTCGGGAAGTTCGGGGCGCCGGCTATGGGAATTAAGGGTGCTGCTATTGCCACTGTAACAGGAAGTATCTCTGCAGTGCTTATACTTGCGGCTGTATATTTCAGCAGGGAGCACCGGAGTACGTTCGGAGTTATGAAATCTTTCAGGTTTAATAAAGATGTGATGAAACAGCTGCTGTATTATGGTTATCCCGCAGGTGTTGAGATGTTTCTGAATTTTCTCGCGTTTTCAATGATGATTTTAATGTTCCACTCGCAGGGAGCCCATGTAGCAACTGCGAGTACTATTATGTTCAACTGGGATCTTGTTTCATTTATTCCGCTCCTTGGCATTGAAATTGCCGTGACGAGCCTTGTGGGGAGATACATGGGGGCTGGTGACCCGGATACCGCGCACAATTCTGCCATGTCCGGTATCAGGATAGGCATATGGTTTTCACTTATGGTGCTTATTGCTTTTGTCTTTTTCCCGGAGTTCCTTGTACAGGTTTTCCGCCCGGATGTAGAGAACGTTGTATTTGAACAGGCTGCGCCGCTTGCCGTATCCATGATCAGAATTGCGTCTGTCTATGTCCTTGCAGAGGCGATGATGGTTGCACTTGTGGGAGCTTTACGCGGTGCAGGTGATACACACTGGACAATGGTAGCGTCAGTAACGTTCCACTGGTCTTTTATTCCTGTGCTTTATGTCATGTTTAATATATTACAATCGTCTCCTGTCGCGGCATGGTCTGTGCTTGTTGCTTTTTTCATGTTATTCTGCTTAGTGTTATTTTTCAGGTTCAGGGGAGGGAAGTGGAGAGATATCAGAATTGTGTGACATTGCACAGATTTTATACATGAATTATTTCTTGACGAAGACTCTCTGAATACAGAGAATTATATATCTTTACAGGAGGTTTGCCATGACTGCCGGTGCATTAATATTTCTCGGGTTCTGTATAATCGCAGCAGCTTTTATTCTTGTTTCAATACGTATTTTCCAGGTGAGGCCGGACTTTGTTAAAAAAGTTATGAAATATGCGCTCATCTTTATTTTTACAATTGTCTTCAGCATAGTTGCGATTTCAATCGGTTTCAGGATAGATGACAGGCACTCAAAAAGTTATTCCTCCAATTTGAAATCCGTTCAGGAAATCTGGGGAGGAGAGATAGTACAACAGCTTCCTTCGTTTACATTCAAAGAGAAAGGATATGTTGAACGGGAAAATAAAAAGACCGGTGATATGGAACAGGTTGTCACTGAAATTTCCAGGAATATGGGTATTGCCGATCAGAAGGTCTCTGCAAAAATCAGATCAAATATCAGGCAGAAAGGGCTTCTTAAATATCCCGGATTTAATCTTGCATTTTACGGTAAATATATATTAAAAAATCTTAAAAGTACAAGCGAGAGACTGTCGTTTTCATTTCCGCTGCCTCAGGGCGCAGGCAATATAACTGACATAAAAGTGAAGTTTCAGAATGCGGATTATAAGGGGGATTCAGACTTTTCAGACGGCGTTCAGTGGGATGGGGTTCTCTCTAAAGACGAAACAATTACTATTGAAGTAAGCTATAATGCGCAGGGAACTGAAACCTTTGACTACGCCATGGGAACTGAAAAGGCCGAGATAAAAAATCTCGACGTGGAGATTGTGACAGACTTCACCGATAGCGACATTCCAAACGGCGCCATGGTTCCGACTTCCTCTGCGGGAGATAACAAAGAGATGAAATATACGTGGAAAGCATCAAACCTTGTTACAGGCCAGAACATATCTTTAAAATTTAAAATAGCAGGAAATTACGGAGAGATAGTTTCTAAACTGTTTTACTATTCACCAATAGCACTGTTTCTCTTTGTGGGTTTTCTGCTCGTTTTCTGTACATCTAAAGGTATAAATCTCCATCCTATGCATTACCTTTTTATCATTACAGGATTTTTTATTTTCTATCTGCTCGGTTCATACCTTGTAAGCTATATGAATATTATGCTGGCGGTATTCACGTCACTGGCGGTATCTACCGGGATTATTTTATATTACTGTTCTTTAATAGGAAAGGGAAAGGATATTATCAGGATATCTCTTTACGGGGCGTTTCTTTTTCAATGGATCTTTTCAGTAGCTTTTTTTGTCCCGGAACATACGGGTTTCCTTATTACAATAGCAAGTATTGTCGCGTTTGTCTTTTTGATGAGAACAACAGCATCAGTTGACTGGGAGAATAAATGGTAGATAAAAACCTCAGCCTGTTTAAAGGGCTTGATGAACCGATAACCCCTCTTGCCGAAAGATGCAGGCCGGCCTTTATAGATCAGTATATCGGGCAGGAGCATCTTACCGCAAAAGGCAGGATAATCCGTTCCGCTATCGACGGCGGGAAAGTTTTTTCCATGATACTCTGGGGAGATCCCGGAACAGGAAAGACAACTCTTGCTAAAATCATCGCAACCCACTGTGATATGGATTATCACTACCTGAGCGCGGTATCGTCCGGTGTCGCCGATGTACGGAAAGTAATAACATCGGGTGAACGGAACAGGCAGATGGGGAAGCAGACCCTTCTGTTTCTCGATGAAATTCACAGGTTCAACAAGGCACAGCAGGATGCGGTACTCGGCGCTGTTGAGTCCGGTGATATTGTACTGATCGGTGCTACGACCGAGAATCCGTCATTCAGTGTAATTTCTCCGCTTCTGTCCCGCGCGAGGGTTATGAAACTGGTGAGACTCTCCGAGAAAAGCCTTGAGACTATTCTTGATAATGCGGTAAACTCCGACCATATACTTAAAGAGGGCAACATAAGATTTGAAGATGGAGTAAAAGAAAACCTTGTACTGTTAGGTAACGGTGACGCAAGAAGAATGCTGAACATACTGGAAGTTTCCTTTATGCTTTCAGGTGACGGACTGATTACAGAAACGGCGGTAAGAGAGGCTTTCGAAAGCACGGTTCTCTACTATGACAGGAAAGGGGACAGGCATTACGACACAATTTCCGCGTTCATTAAATCTCTCCGCGGCTCCGACCCTGATGCGGCAGTATACTACATGTCAAGAATGATTATGGCAGGTGAAGATCCTGAATTCATCGCAAGGAGAATGGTAATACTCGCCTCTGAAGATATCGGGAATGCATCCCCTGCGGCGCTTAACCTTGCAGTATCAACTATGACGGCTGTAAAAAATATAGGAATGCCTGAATCGGAGATTATACTGTCCCAGTGTGCGATATTTCTCGCATCAGCACCGAAAAGCAATGCATCATACATGGCGATTAAAAACGCGAAAGATGCGGCTCTTTCCGGAGATTACGAAATACCGCTTCATATAAGGAACGCACCCACGGGACTGATGAAAAAAATGAACTACGGCAGGGATTACCAGTACCCGCATGATTACGATCATAATTTTGTGAAGGATAATTATCTCCCCGAAGAGATAAAAGACTCCCGCTTTTACAACCCTACAGAAAACGGGAGCGAAAAATCAATTAAAGAAAGGCTTATGATGCTCTGGCCGGAGAGATACAGAAAGTAATTCTCCACATACAATAGTCTGACTGTCCCGGACATCGCAGATCATTTTTTATTCTGTTATTTACCGCTATTTCAGGTTAAAATAAGAGTTTATACATCTGTTCAGACATGTAAGCTCTGTATATCCGGTGAATACAGGCAATAATTGCTTAACAACGTGCCTGCAACGGAGGTGCAGCTTACAATACTGCCGGGAATAGGCTTCATGTAAGGTGTAAACGCTTTGCCGGTGATATCTGTCTGTGCAGGATTATTTTTAATATACTCCGAGATATAGAGATTATATCCTTTTTTTGAAAGGCGGCGGGCTTTTTTATTGTACTTCTTCTTATCTTCTTCAGTGAGAGATTGCCATGATCTCACTGCATCCCCGAAATTTCTCCTGACTGATCTCTGCTTTTCCGTATCAGGATTTACCGGTCTTGCTTTTACACGGGCGCAAAGCGTACTGTCATTGTTGTATAATACAATATTTCCTATCTTTCCTCTCATAGATTCAAAAACAGGATTAAGCGTCACTATAGCCATGGTTTACTCCTTGAGTTTGTTTTATATGTTATATATACGACGGCTGCAGATGAAAAATGAAAAATTTTTATTACCTGAAACTGTATGCCCTCTCCCCGGCTTCGCCCGGGAGATGGATATTTTACGAATAAATCTGCTGTTTAAAACCCTCGCCCGGACGAAGCCGGGGAGAGGGTGCATGAGCGTCAGCAACGTGCGGGTGAGGGTACACTGTTTTTCCTCCACGGCACTAATCCTCAATAATCTTCTTAAAATTCTGAAAAACACTTGATTCCCTGTACCCTGTTAAATAATTGGATTAATTAGTTTATATGGAGTTTAAATGAAAGAAATCAGCGGAAGTCAGAAAAGAAAGCTTAAGTCCCTTGCGCATAAGCTTAAACCTGTAGTTCTCATCGGTCAGAAGGGTATAACAGAGAGTCTTGTAAAAGCAGTCGATAAAGCGCTTGAAGACCATGAACTGATAAAAGTAAAATTTATTGATCTTAAAGATGAGAAGGTTGAATTAGCCGGCAAAGTTGTCGGTGATACAAACTCATTTCTTGTAAATATGATAGGAAACACTGCAATTATTTACCGTGAAAATCCGGAACGCCCGAAGGATGAGAAGATTAAGATATAGGAGGATCCCTGGGTTTCGGGGGCTTCACAGAATGGTTCATAACTATATGAAACAAAAATGTTAGCAGGAGATATATATGAAAAAGTACAATGTTGTAATTCTCGGCGCGCTCGGTGCAGTTGGAAATGAATTCAGAAAAATACTGCTTGAGAGAAATTTTCCTATTGATAAGATAAAGTTTCTTGATCTGACCGATGTCGGCACACAGGTTAAATTCGGAGATAGAACGGTTACTGTTGAAGCACCGGATAATGATTCTTTCAAGGGTTATGATATAGCGCTTTTTTCTGCAGGCGCGGATGTGAGTCTAAAAGTCGCAAAACAGGCGGCTGCTTCAGGATGTATAGTTATAGATAACAGCTCTGCATGGAGAATGGACCCGGAGATTCCGCTTGTTGTTCCGGAAGTTAATCCGCACGATGTTGAATGGCACAAGGGGATTATTGCAAACCCCAACTGTTCCACAATCCAGATGTTACTCCCTCTTAAACTGATTCACGATGCTGCTAAAGTCAGGCGTGTAGTAGTAAGTACATATCAGGCTGTTTCGGGAACAGGCATAAAAGCTATAGAAGAATGCCGCAATCAGGCATTTGAAGTTTCACAGGGCAAACCGGTTTCAAAGGTGGATGTGTATCCTCACCAGATAGCGTTTAATGCTCTCCCCCAGATAGACGATTTTATTGAAAACGGATATACTAAAGAAGAAATGAAAATGGTAAATGAAACCAGAAAGATAATGGGAGATAACTCCATAAGACTGACCGCGACAACTGTCAGAATTCCTGTAATATACGGACATTCCGAGTCTATAAACATTGAGACAGAGAAAAAGATAACCGCTGCAGAAGTAAAGGCACTCATGAAAGGGAAGCCGGGAATAACCCTGGTTGACAATCCTTCAAAGAAAGAATACCCCATGCCTGTAAACGCGGCAGGCCATGATGATGTTTTCGTCGGAAGAATAAGGGAAGATGAATCAATTGATAACGGTATCAACATGTGGGTTGTATCTGATAATATCCGTAAAGGGGCGGCACTTAACACTATTCAGATAGCAGAACTTCTTATCGAAAAAGGACTTGTTTAACCGTTCCCATCCGTCAGTTAGACCGGCTCACTGCATCGCTTCGGGCACACCTTCCCCAATGAAAAATGGGGGAGGTCATTACCCTCAATTACATTACATTAAATTAGAAATGCTCCTTTATGGGTGTCTCGCCGATTTTTTATCGGGAAGGTACAGCTTTGCGGCCGGGAAGAATTGAATTTAAACTGCGCATTTTGCTTTACTTCAATGTAACTCCTGGTTATTATAATTAACATACAGTTATATTTCTAAATTATTATTTTGATCTGCCGAAAATATAACGAAGGGTAAAAATTTTTTAGAGAGAAAATTATGAGAAAAGTATTATTTTATTTTGATCCTGCAGCTCCGGCGATTCTTATTAAGAAGACTGCAGAAAATGGAGAGGCTAAAGTAGTCCTCTCTTCAAAGCATAATTTTGTTTCTGAAAATGAAATTGTAGCGCGAATAATTGATGTTAAATCAGAAGATGATATTAACTCTCACATCGACGAAGGATATAATTATCACCATGTGAGAGATTATTTTAATTTTTCTGTCGGTTCCGGAGTATATTTTGATGAATCCACAAAATCATACAAAGCCTCCTATTACGGATTTGTAGTGTTGAAAGAATCTAAATTGATGCTGTTGTCGCCTCTCATTCTGTCGAAAGATAAAATCCGGGCTTATTATAATGTTATGCCGACAAGATTCGGGAATCTGCCGACTTATAATGAAATTGTTGAAGTCCTTCATGCTGAAAAGATCGTTTCAGTTATAACCGGGGATAAATTCGGAAAACAGATGGCCGGGATTGATATCAATCATCCCCGCCTGACAAGAGTTCTTGTCGCAGAGGGAAGAGATCCGATAAACGGTTATGATGAGTATTTTGAACCTCTTTTAAGTTTCGAGAAACAGGCAGGGCGGATTCTCTCTGACGGCCGTATGGATTACAAAGAAGTCGGTTCAATTATCCAGGTACAGAAAAATCAGGAAATTCTGCAATCCATACCATCTGTAAAGTCTGAAGATGGATATGATGTCTTCGGTGAGAAGGTATTTGCTGTGAAGGTGGACAAAGGCGGATTTAAAAAAGGTGACAATCTGCTCCAGTCAGGTTTTGATCCTTCAATATATGTTTCGGCGATTGATGGATGCATAAATGTCGTTAATGGTAAAGTTGATGTGCTCCCTGTTGCGGTAATTAATGGTGATGTGGGCCTTGACTCAGGTAACATCAATTTTAATGGTACGGTGCATGTAACAGGATCTGTACTTCCCGGTTTTAAAGTTCAGGCAGACAGCGATATAATTATAGATAAAGATGTAGAAGACGGGCAGCTCACTGCCGGCGGTGATATAACAATAAAGCTCGGAGTTGTGGGAAAAGAATCAGTGAGGCTCATTGCTAAAGGTAATATTACCGCGCGGTTTATGCAGAATGTAAAAGTTGAAGCCGGGAAAAGCGTGACGGTGGATGATTCTATAATAAATTGTGATATTGTTTCTTATGATAAAGTTTCAGTAACAGGAAAAAACGGAAAAATAATAGGCGGGAAAATTGCCGCTTTATATGAGATAAGGGCTCACACCATGGGAACTCAGGCTGAAACAATGACATCTCTTACTGTTGGCAGAAATTTTATACTGGAAAATGAAATCAATAAAAAAAGAAATGAAATAATAATTGTTAAAGAGAGAATTGAAGAGTACAATACTTCCATAAAAATGCAGTTCGGTGAAGAAATCTTTAAGAATCCGAAAGAGTATATTAAAATACTTCCGGCATTGAAAAAGAAAACATGCCTTCTGCTGTTAAATGACCTCGGTACGGCAAGTTCATCTTTGAAAAAGCTGTTAGAGGAAGCCAAAGTAATTGAAGAAAAATTGAAACTTGATAGAGAACCGGTAATTATTGCGACAAACAAGGTTTTTCCCGGAGTTGTAGTAAACGTCAGGAAAAGCGTAAAGAAAATTGATCATATTATCGAGAATGTTAAATTTTACGAAGACCAGCTTGATAAAAGTGTCAGATTTGTAGCTGCCACTTAAAACCGGCTGCATTTTTTTCCATAATGAATGAGTTTTTTTTAACGGTAAAACTCGAAATCCGGTAAATTTATTTTTTTAGTAACCGAAATATAGAATTATTGACACAACTCTTTGATTAATGCTTATGTATCCAGCTGATGTATCTCAGTAAAATCGTTATAATTGCGTGGAGGGAATAGTTATGAGTATGCCGGGAATTGGTGAGTTGATAATAATTTTTATGATAGTACTGGTACTTTTTGGTGCCGGTAAAATTCCGAAAATTGCGAAAGATATGGGAAGCGGGATCAGAGAGTTTAAAAAAGCGATATCCGGCGAATCTGATAAAGAAGATTAATAATTAATGATAAAGCACAGTGAATATTTAAACAAAAAAAAAGATACCGTTTTAGATAACGGCTCTATGACTGCGGAATTATTTGATTTTTATATGGGGATTTTCCTTGCCCAGGATGAGTTTACTTCAAAGGCCGGTGATTTTGAAGAGTATACTGATTTTTTTGAGAATGATGCATTTCCAGTATTAAAAGCAGATGAGCTCGTTCTTAATGATGACACAAAATCTCTTCTATACGACCTGATGTTGAAATTGACAGAGGTAATCTCAAACGTAAATGAAGGGATGGATTTCTCGCGTTTTAAAGAAAATTTTAAAAATGACGCAGATTCACTGCTTCGGGGATTGTTAAAACAGGATTATCCCTTTCTGGAAAAGAAAGGAGCAGATTGCCGGCTGGCGCTGGATGAATTTATTTTCGTTATACATAATGTCTTCAAACCGTTTATGGTGGCCCTGAAAAATAAATCAGGCATTAAACCCGGTAAAGAAGACTGGATGGAAAGTGCCTGTCCCTTTTGCGGTTATCTCCCTGATATGAGTAAAATTGTTGAAGCAAAAGAAAACCAGAGGCACCTCCATTGTGCTATCTGTGAAAATGAATGGGAATTCCCAAGGCTTGTCTGCCCTGCATGCGGATGTAATGATCAGACCAGGCATGGTTTTTTTGAATATGAGGATAATAATCTCTACAGGGTATATTATTGTGATGAATGCAGGCATTATATAAAGAATGTCAGAATTCCTAAACTTAAAGAAGAGTCGGGATTTGATCTTGCGGTGGAGGATATTATCACCAATTTTCTTGATGCTGCTATGATTGACAAAGGTTATAAAAGAATCTGATTCAGGTGAATTTTTTAAATGAAAACCTGCCCGGTTGATAAAAAGCGGGTGCGGAACAGACGGATATATGAACGAACTTGAAAAAATATATTCATTGCTTGCCGGTACTTACAAAAAACAGGGCTGGTGGCCTGTTTACAGCAGTGAAAAAAAAGCAAGTGAATATGGAGTAGGCGCCCCGAGAGATGATCAGGACCGGTTTGAGATCGTAATAGGGGCAATTCTTACTCAGAATGTAGCATGGAAAAATGTTGAAAAAGCACTTGGAGCTTTAAAAAAAAGTAAAATTTTTTCCCCCCGTAAACTCCACAAAGCGGATGATGAGTTTATTGCTGCCTGTATCAGGCCGGCTGGTTATTATAATCAGAAAACTATAAAAATTAAAAATTTTCTTAACTGGTTCAGGAGTATTAACTACTCTTTCGATGAGCTGAAGAAAATAAAAACAGAAGTTTTAAGAAAAAATCTTCTGGCAATAAATGGCGTCGGGCCGGAAACTGCAGATTCAATTTTACTCTATGCATTGAACAGAAAAATTTTCGTAGTTGACGCTTATACTAAACGAATTTTTTCAAGATTAAATCTTACTTCTATTGATGACAGCTATGACTCAATTCAGGAATATTTCCACAGGGAATTGAATGGTACTATAAAAAAATATAATGAATACCATGCATTGATTGTAGCCCACGGTAAGGATATATGTAAAAATAAACCGGTATGTTCTGAATGCTGCTTAAAGCACACCTGCTTTTATTATAGTGAAATAATACGCTGACTTTTACCCGTATTAGTTTAACATAACTTCTCCCTAAAATACTTTCCAGACAATTAATTACTCTTGACTTTTCATAAAAAATGAATTAGAATATTTTCTGATAATCTTAAGAGGTTACCTATGAAGAAACGGGAATATTTAACAGAAACTTCCGAATGGAAACAGCTGGAGGAGCATTTTAAAAAGATTCAGAATTCTCATATGAGGGATCTTTTTAAAAATGACCCGGTACGGGGTAAAAAGTTCCGTATTGAGGATTGCGGGCTTCTGTTTGATTATTCAAAAAACAGAATAACTGACGAAACTGTTACTCTACTTACAAAGCTCGCTGAAAAATGTTCATTACGAGAGGAAATTGAACGAATGTTCAATGGCGAGAAGATAAATGAAACTGAAAACAGGGCTGTTCTTCATACCGCATTACGGAACAGAAGCGGTAATCCTGTTATTCTTGATGGTGCTGATGTTATGCCCGATGTTCTGAATGTTATTGAAAGAATGAAAAATATATCTGAAAAAATACGTTCATCTGCGTGGAAAGGTTATTCCGGGAAACCGGTTAAGAATATAATAAATATCGGAATCGGCGGTTCTGATCTCGGCCCTGTAATGGTGTGTGAAGCCCTTAAATTTTATTCCAATAGAGATCTGAAAGTAAGGTTTGTTTCGAACATTGACTGCACGCATATTAAGGAATCGATAATAGACCTCAATCCCGAAGAGACTCTTTTCATTGTCGCGTCAAAAACTTTTACTACAATGGAAACAATGACCAATGCACAGACTGCAAAAAGATGGATAACAGATTTTTTCGGAACAGAAAAATCAGTTGCAAACCATTTTATAGCACTTTCAACTAACAAGGCAGATGTTGAGAAGTTTGGTATAGATACAGCCAATATGCTGGAGTTCTGGGACTGGGTTGGAGGGCGTTATTCATTAACTTCAGCGATCGGTCTTTCAATAATGATTTCAATCGGTTATGATAATTTTATAAAATTACTGGAAGGATTCAATGAAATGGATAACCATTTCAGAAATACCGCGTTTGATAAAAACATACCTGTACTCATGGCGCTGCTTGGTGTCTGGTATAATAATTTTTTCGGATGTGAAACCTGTGCTGTGCTCCCTTACGAACAGTATATGCATAGATTCGCGGCTTATTTTCAGCAGGGTGATATGGAGTCTAACGGCAAGTCTGTCACCCGGGACGGGCAGAAAGTGAGTTACTCTACAGGCCCGATAATATGGGGCGAGCCGGGAACAAACGGGCAGCATGCTTTTTATCAGCTGCTGCATCAGGGGACAAAAATGATCCCTTCAGATTTAATCGGATTTGTTAATCCTCTCCATGGTGAAAGGGATCATCATAATAAACTTATTGCGAATATGATTGCTCAGGCTGAAGCTTTTGCGTTTGGTAAAACTTCTGAAGAAGTAGTCCGGGAAGGGGTTGAGCAAAAGCTTGTTCCGTATAAAACTTTCGATGGTAACAGGCCGACAAATGTTATAATGTCGGATAAACTGACACCGGAGATTCTGGGTAAAATAATAGCATTGTACGAACACAAAATTTTCACGCAGGGTATAATCTGGAATATTTTTTCTTTTGATCAGTGGGGTGTGGAACTGGGGAAAGTACTTGCGGGAAAAGTTTTAAAAGAACTGGAAAATAAAAATGTAACCGTTACCGGCCATGATTCCTCAACAAATGAGCTGATACATTATTACAGGAGCAGATGTGTTGAATAAAAAAACAAATGATAATATGGATGCTGTATCGGACATAGCAGATGATTATCTTGAAAAAATAAGAAAATATGAGATCTTCCGTCAGGAGGCAAATCATGTCCGCGAAAAGGATAAGAAGCTGATAAGAGATCTTTTTAAAAGTTTCAGTCACAGTGATCTAAAGGTAGGTATCGGCTTCCAGAGAGCCTACGGTTCGATAATTTCCGGGGATTATTTTGACCTCCTGAAGCTGTCCGATAATAATTTTTTATTCGTCTTTGCGGATATAAGCGGCCACGGGCTGCCGGCATACACAACTCTTATCAGGCTCCGGTCTGCTGTGATTCTTGCAGTTAAAGAGATGGAGGGAATTCATGAAAGAACAGGTATTATCGATTATGCGTACCTGATTAAAAGTATCGCTGTAAAATTTACCGATATAATGGATATGTCTAATTCAAATGATTTTGCTTCAGTAAATTTTGTTTTTGTTGAGGATAAGAACGGTTCTTTAAAATTGAGATTTTTTAACAGGAGCATGCTGTTCCCTATAATAGTGAGAAGAAATAAAAACGGAATCCAGTCTTTTGATCTAAATAATACATATGATAACTGGAAGCCCGAAAAAGGGTATCTCCTCGGGAGTGATATAAAAAATCTTATTAGCCTTGAGTCATATTATCATACTCCGGAATGCTGCTTCGAAATTTTTCAGGGAGATATGATTTTCTTTTTTACAGATGGAATTACTGAAGCTTTTGATTTTGAAACAGAGAAAAAACAATACGGAGAAGAACGTCTTGAACAGAAGCTGATTGAGTTGTCCGATTTTCCTCCGCAGCTTGTAATAAACAGTATATTTGATTCAGTTTATGAATTTATCGGAAAACATGAATATCAGAAAGATGATATGACTGCAGTACTTCTTGACCTTCCAGTAAGACCA
>Ga0209099_1002679_pt1 | contig 15290 bp, 11 predicted proteins | sample AD_JPNHW2_MetaG_FD_184430 | JGI IMG/M metagenome (GOLD analysis project Ga0209099, IMG submission 184430) | Active sludge microbial communities of municipal wastewater-treating anaerobic digesters from Japan - AD_JPNHW2_MetaG (SPAdes) (version 2) | ecosystem: Engineered > Bioreactor > Anaerobic... | reverse complement strand
TGTGGCATAGTGAGTGACATCGGTGAGTTGCCGGAAGGAGGGGAGGGTGGAGATGGAGAGAAGGGAGTCGAGGTAGCCGATAGCGTTGGAAAAGACTCCCAAGGAGTGCTCGAACCTTGTATGAACCGCGGAGGGAAAAACGTAAGAGGCGAAGCCCAACTGGGGTACATGACGGAGCCTCTGAAACCAGGGGTGGTCGACCAGGGAGGCGACCCTGTTGGGGAAGACCACGTTTCCGCTTAGGGAGATTCTGAGGTTACGAGAGGAACCGTGGGGGTCCAGCTCTCCGTAGAGAGAGGATGCGGAGACCCCTTTGGTAAGCCTTGAGAGGGCCTCTTCGACCTGTAGGGCACTCTCAAGGGGGGGAAGGTCCGAAAGCCCCCTCAGTCGGAGGACGATGGTGTGGAGGTAGCGTCGCCTCTCGTCGGAGAGAGAGAGCCCCGTTCTTTCCAGGAGAATGATCTCCATGAGGTCTGCAAGGTCGAAGAGATCGTCCTGCAGTGTTGGGTGGGGGATGAGGATGGGTCTGGGTTCTCCGCCACCCTCTTCACGGAAGACGACCAGCGGCTTCTCCGGTTGAAAGGGGAATCCGGCGCCCTCCAGGTAGAGACCCTCCCCCTGGCTCCACCAGAGGGAACGGAGTGAGAGAGAACCGTGATAACGCCCGGCTTGATGAACGGCCTTGAGGGCCTCCACCAAAGGGGAAAAAAGGGTCAGAGGATCGTCGGGGAGGGCGGGAGACTCTTTCTCGTAGAGCTCCCTCAGGTTCTTCCACTCCTCTCCGGAGGAGAAGACGTAGTAAGGTTCATCGGAGGGCCCTGCCGGGGAGTGTTTGAGAATCTCCAAGACTCTGGGAAGGGGAGCCGGTGTGAAGAAAGAGGCGAAGGAGGCTCGAAAAAGCTCGTCTTCTTGGCCCTTTCCGAGGTGAAAGAGGCGAAGGAGTCGGCAGCTGGAACCCCCTCCGGGAAGGGGAAACTCCCCTTCCACCAAGGATGTTCGGCGAAGGTTCTCCCGAACCCTCTTAACCTTGAAGCCCGGGAGAGCCTTTTCCCACAGAAGAAGGGAGTGCCGAAGCCGACTGTTCATATCAGGGCTTGGGGAACTTTTTGAGAAGGTCGGAGGCCATGTCCTTATGGACCATGATGGTGAGCATCTTCAACTTGATGTAGTCGGCCCGGTAAAAAATGTACCCTTTAAAGAGGCCTCTGTGGCCGCCTCGACCGGAATCTTTGATCAGGAACCACTCCGTGCCGTTCAGGGACGTGTAACCGACGATATGAATCCCGTGGTCGTCCGTGGAGGTTCGGTTGGAAAACCGCATCTCCCGGCTGTACTGATCGATGAAGGGGCCAGGAATGTCGAAGGTGGGAATGACGGCGATGTCTTCGTCACCGACGATTCCAGGTTCCGAGGTGTCCCCGCCGATGGCGATGGAGTAACCGCGCTGGATAGAACGTTTGATGATGCCGTAAAACGCTTCTAGAGGAACGTTATGGTACTCCTTGCTGTGCCACCAGTTGTCGGGGACTTTGTATTCGTCCTTGGTGTAGTAGGGGACCGACAGGGTGGACATGAAGGCGACGTAATCGTCGGGGTTGATCTTGAGAAGGTCTGAAACAAAGGTTAAAGGGGTGTACTCCTTCCCGTTGAAGGTGAACTTCTGCGGGGGTACCCCCAGGTATTTGTCCAGGACAAATTTGGCGTAGACGACGGCCCTTTCTTCATCCCAGAAGTTCTTCTCCTTGAGGAAAGCGAGAAAATCGTTGAGCTCCTGAAAGAGGAGGGAGTGGTTGTGAAAGGTCTCCCCCTCGGGAAGGCCCGGATAGACCGAGAGGGGGACGGCGCCGTACTTCTTCCACTCTCTCAGGACGGCCTCGGATTGGGAGCCTTCACCGAAGTAAGCTTTTCCTTTGGTGCGGATGAACTCGCGGACCTTCTCAAGAAACTCGTAGTAGACCGTGTGCATCTCCGAGAGCTTGATGTGTTGTCCGTTGAGCCGGGCGACTTCCGATTCTAGGAAGGATGTGGTGGAGAAAGACCAGCAGGTGGAGGTCAGATCCTGGGTGACCGGAGGAAAGTGCCAGACTTGTTTGAAAGACTCCAGGGACGTAGGTTTCACCACATCCTTCATCTCCATTCGAAAGCTCTTTCTGGCGCCTGGGGGGGGCATCTCCGAAGGTTCTGTTCCCGGTTCGCCGACCTTCCCGCTCTCCCCTCTCTTTTTCTTCCACTCTTGGATCATCTTCATGAAGACGGGGTCAGGTTGAGACGCGACGTAGGAGGCCTTGTCTCTCTTCTCCTTTTCCGCTCCCGTGAGGGCGGCGGAGAAGAGAGGAAAGAAGGTCAAACAGAGGAAAAGCACAAAGGCTCTTTTCATAGTCTCTCCTTAAAGGGGGCTGGTTTGGGTTAGTAAAAAAGATAGCACAAAGCCGGGCGGGGAAAAAGAGTTTTCCCTCCTCTTGAAGAGGGGGGAGGATTTGAGTAAAATTGTTCATGATCAAGGGAGTGGGCGTCGATGTCATCGAAGTCGAGAGGCTCCGGCGCTCTCTGGAGAGGTGTAAAGGCTTTCGGGAGAGAATCTTCTCTTCCCGGGAGATTGAGCTCTGCCTCAGAAGCAGGGATCCTTTTCCCCGTTTCGCCGCCCGTTTCGCCGCTAAAGAGGCCTTCTTCAAGGCCACGGGGCTGAAGATCCCCTGGAACAGGATCGAAGTCCTCAACGACCCTACAGGAGCCCCCCACTTTTCTCTTCCCGAACCTATCGCCGGGAGGCTGCACCTCTCCCTCTCCCATCTGAAGGAGAGTGCCGTGGCCATGGTCGTCTATGAGAGCCTGTAAAGGTCTCCTCCTTCTCTTGCTCCTCTCCCCGTTCCTCTCTTCTACGCCTCTCTACAAGAGGGTGGTTCCCCTCTCACCCGCTCTCACTGAGATGGTGGCGGCCCTGGGAGAAGGGGGAAGAATCGTCGGCGTCCCCACCTTCACCCAGTTCCCGGAAGAGGTTAAGAGGCTCCCTCGGATTGGAGTTTTTCAAAACGTCAACACCGAAGTGCTCCTCTCCCTCCATCCCGACCTGATTCTTGCCTACCGAGAGGATGTCAAGGCTCGGAACATATGCTCCCGGTATAAGTTGGAGTGTCGTTTCTTCGCCCATAAGACTCTCCAGGATATCCAAGAGACCATCGGTGGGGTAGGAGCCCTGTTGGGAAGGACGAAAGAGGCGAAGGGGCTGAACGATCGGATTCGAAGGGGACTGGGAGAGGTAAAGAAGAGCGTCCCTCGACGCCTCAGGGTCCTGGTCGTTGTGGACAGGGAGATCGGCTCTTTTCAGAACCTCTATATCCTCGGAAGGGGGGACTTCCTCTCCGAACTCCTGGACCTTGCGGGGGGGGAGAACGTCTATACCGGCGGCCTTACCTACGCGAGGGTCTCCCAGGAGATCTTCTATACGTCGAAGCCTGACAGGATCATCGAGCTGGCCCCCTCTCTGTCGGAGAGGGGACTCACTCCCGAGAGACTCATGCAGGACTGGGAACGTTTTCAGGGTGGGGTTTACAGGGGGAGGGTGAGCGTAGTCACCGATCCTCTGGCCGTCATTCCCGGCCCCAGGGTCGTGGAAACGGCCAGGCTCTTGCGTAGGCTCCTTCGCTCTCTGAAGCCCTGATCAGGGTTGATTTTCCATCCTCTCTCTGATATGGTATTCCCTTTACTTGTCAGGAGGGAACGATGACGGTAACGAAAGCGACAAACGTAGTTTGGCATGAGCATAAAGTGAGCAGGCAGGAGAGGGAGTCCCTCCTGGGGCAGAAGGGGGTCTTGATCTGGTTCACCGGTCTCTCGGCCAGCGGGAAATCGACGGTTGCCAACGAAGTGGCCTCTCGACTCCACAAACAGGGAAAGTTGACCTACATTCTCGACGGTGACAACATCCGTCATGGTTTGAACAAGGACCTTGGGTTTTCCCCCGCCGACCGGGAAGAGAACATCCGGAGAATCTCTGAGGTAGGCAAACTCTTCGCCGATTCCGGAGTCGTGACACTGACCGCTTTCATCTCTCCCTACCGGAAAGACAGAGACTTCGGTCGCAGCCTCCTCGAACCTGGACGTTTCATCGAGGTTTTCGTCAAGGCCTCTATCGACACCTGTAAGGACCGCGACCCCAAGGGCCTCTACGCGAAGGCTTTACGGGGGGAGATCGCCGAGTTTACCGGGGTCACCGCTCCCTACGAGGAGCCCCTCCAGCCCGAGATCGTTTTGGACGCGGACGTGCTGACGGTGGAGGAGGAGGCGGAAATGATCGTTTCCTACCTCAACGAAAAGGGCCTACTCCAAGGTTGATAAACCTTCTGGGGCGATGAAGGAAGACTCCGCTCTTCGTCTCTCGCTCCTTTTCATAGCCCTCTCCCTTATCCTCTTCTTCCTCTACGGGAAGGGAGTTTACAACTTCTACTTCTCTGACGACTTCGAGTGGCTCTCCCGTTCACTCTTGGTGCCATCCGATCCAAGCGAGATTCTCCGTGTCAAAGGGAGAGATTTTTCTCCCCTCTTCCTCTCCCTGTTGACACTTTTCACCTCTCTCTCAGGCTCTCTCTCACCGGTGCCTCTCCGTATTTTCACTCTCCTTGTCTTGGCCCTTCTGGGCGTTTTGCTCTTCAGGCGTCTTACCACCCTCTACGGCATCCCCCCCCTCCCGATCCTACTCTCCCTCCTCCTCTTCCTCTTCCACCCTTACCTTTCGGAGTCCTTCCTGAACCTCTCGGCGCTGGTCTATCCCCTCTCCCTCCTGCTCTTCCTCTGCGCCGTGGGCTGTGCGGTCAAGGAGCGTCCCCTTCCTTTCTTCCTCCTGGCCACGGGGGCTCTGTTCATGAAGGAGAGCTCCCTCCTCCTCTTTCTTCCCCTTCCCCTTCTCCCCCCCTTTCGAGGAAGAAGGGCTGTGAGGCTCTACCTTTTCCCCCTTCTGATTCCCCTCCTCCTGAGGTGGGGAATCCAGCTCGGCCGGTGGGGAGTCTACTCCTCTTTCGTAGACAAGGAGGAGGTTGCCCTGAAGTTTTCCCTCCTCTTCCAGAGAAGCCTGGGCTTTCCGCCCTATTTCTTCTCCCCTTTGTCCGCCCTTCTCCTCTCCCTTCTCCTCTTTTCCGGTCTCTTTCTCCTCCTTCGAAGGCGTCCCGGAGGTCTCTACTTCCCCGCTCTCTGGTTTCTCTCCCTCCTCTTCTTCTCCCTTTTTCCCAAACTTTCAGGACGCTACCTCCTCTTCCCCCTGGTGGGAGCGATCGGCACTCTGGCTCTGGCTTCGGCGTGGTGGTTGAAGAGGCGCCCGGCCTCCCTTGCCCTCCTGCTTCCCCTTCTGGCCCTCTGGTGTCTCTTTCAGGGGGGTGTCATCAGGAGGGAGGTCGAGAGTTACCGTGAGCTCGGGGAGTTTTCCCGGCTCTTCCTCCAAGGGCAGAGGGAGACTCTCCTACGCAACTACCCCCTTCCGTCGGGAGAGGGGGTGATCGTCGGTGGTGGAACCGAGGCTTTGAGGGACCTCTACGGGAGAGTTCAATCTCGGGGAGGTCTTCCCAAACTTCTTCCCCTGAGGGTTCGTGGCGTCAACGGGGTCATGGAACCGGAGGATCTCGTTCCCCTCTCCTATTGGCCTGAGCGAAGGGTTCGCTGGGTTACGAGGGAGTGGGGTGGGGGAGTCTTCTTCGGAAGCTTTCAACTTCTGGGCGGATCGTAGATAGCCCTGTAGAGGGAGATCAGCCTCTCTTCGGAGAGCTCCTCCGCCCTCTTCGTAAGGTCGAACCCGGCCTCCAGCGCCGGAGTACGCTCCTTCTCCTCAAGCCTATTCCGGATACTCTTCCTTCTTGGGTTGAAGAGTCTCTGAAGGAAGGAGTAAAAGTGGGGGAAATCCTCAGGGGAGTAGAGGGGGAGATCCCTCTTCTGGAAGATCAAAGCCGAAGAGTCGACCTTGGGGGGAGGGTTGAAACTGCCCGGGGAGAGGTGAAAAGCGATTCTCATCCGGTAGAAGATGTGAAGGGAGATGGAGAGAGGGGAGGCCTCGTAACAGGTGGAGTGGGGAACGACCCTCTCGGCGAGCTCTTTCTGGACGACCAGGACAGCCTCCTGGAGGGATTCCCTCCATTGGAGAATCCTCTGCAGCGTCGGTCGGGAGATCTTGTAGGGGAGGTTGCTGACGACCTTGAAGCGCGGGGGAAGGAGGTTGGACAGATCCTGTTCGAGAAAGTCTCCCTGAAGCAGGAAGAGACCAGGGAACATCTCCCTGAGCCCTTCGGCCAACTCAGGGTCGATCTCGAGAGCCGTCAAGTGGGGGGTGCGGTTCAGGATAAACCGTGTCAGGATCCCTTTACCCGGGCCGATCTCCAAAACATAATCCTCCGGAGTGATCGGAATGAGGTCGACGATTTTTTCAGCCAGCCCCCGGTTCCAGAAGAAATGCTGGCCCCATTTTCTTCCTCCCATCGATCAACCGACGAGGGGGCGCAGGTTGAGGGTCTCCTCCCTGTCGGGACCGACCGAGAGAAGGGAGACCGGGACCTCCAGCTTCTCTTCCAGAAAGGCGATATACTCCTTCAGTGCTTCCGGGAGAGGATCTCCGTTTCTCAGGCTTGAAGAGGGCTGCTGCCAGCCTCTTAGTTCTGTGTACTCCGGGCGGAGCTTCTCAAGAATCCACGGTTCCGTGGGAAAAGTGGAGAGCCGCTCTCCCTTGTAAAGGTAAGAGGTGCAAACCGGGATGGAGGCAAAGGAGTCTAAAACATCGACCTTCGTGAGGGCGATGGAGGAGACTCCGTTGAGCTTGACCGCATACTTGAGGGCGACCAGATCGAGCCAGCCGCAGCGGCGGGGACGGCCGGTGGTGGCCCCATACTCATGACCTCTCTCCTGGAGCGTCTTTCCGGTCTCACCCATCTCTTCCGTCGGGAAGGGGCCTTCCCCGACCCTCGTCGTGTAGGCCTTCACAAGACCGATCACTTTCAGAGGGATGTGGTAGTCGCAGTAGCTTCCCGTGAAGATTCCTCCGATAGAGGGGTGGGAGGAGGAGACGAAGGGGTAGGTTCCAAAGTCGATGTCCAACAGCGTCCCCTGTGCCCCTTCGAAGAGGAGGGAGCGACCCTGGCGTTGGAAGTTGTCCAGCAGTTCGAAGGTGTCGACGATGAAGGGGCGGATTCCTTCTGCGAGCCCTTCCAAGCGCGCGATCTCCTTGTCGATATCAATGGCGGGGGCGTTCAGCCCCTTATGAAGGGGGTTACGCATGGAAACGGCCGCTTCCAGAGCCTCTCTCAAGGCTTTGGGGTCGAGGAGCGTGGAGAGCTTGACACCTCTTCGGGCCAACTTGTCTTCGTAACAGGGGCCGATACCCCGTCTGGTTGTTCCGATGGGAAGAGAGCCTCTGAGGGTTTCTCCAAGACCGTCGGCCAGGCTGTGGTAGGGGAGAATCATGTGGGCGTCTTTGCTGAGGAAGAGCCTTCCCTTCAAAGAGAGACCGCCCTTCTCCAACTCCTCTTTCTCCCGGAGGAAGGCCTCGGGGTCGACGACGACCCCCCGGTCGATCACGCCGGTCACATCGGGATGGAGGACTCCGGAGGGGATGAGGTGGAGAACCAGCTTACGGCCGGAGAAGAGGATCGTGTGCCCGGCGTTGTGGCCTCCCTGGTAGCGGACGGCAACCTTGAGATCCTTGGAAAGAAGGTCGACGATTTTCCCTTTCCCTTCGTCTCCCCATTGAAGGCCGATAACGGCGTAGTTGGTGGTCACTCTTTACCTCCTCTGCAGGGGAGCGGATGCCCCCGCGCTCAGGGCCACTCGCCCCGGGCTATTGTAAAGAAACCTGGGGAAAAAAGCAAATCTTCCATGGCGAAATCCTTGAAACGGGAGACTCTTTAAGCTATAGTGGGGGCAGTGAAGATGACAAAGGGGCCTCTACTCTTGCTCTTTTTTCTTTGTCTGCTGTTTCAACCAACCCTCTCGTCCCAGGACCCGAAAGTCTTAACCATCTTAAAGTCCAAGGACATCTTTACCTTGGATCCTGGAAAGGTCGGAAACGTCGAGACCCTCGACGTGGTCTCCTCGATTTTTGAGGGCCTGGTCCGCTACGATGTGGGGTCCTTAAACCCCGAACCCTGCCTCGCCGAAAGGTGGGAGAGCGATCCGCAAGGGCTGAGATGGGTCTTCTTCCTCAGGAAGGGGGTCTACTTCCACGACGGTCGTGAGGTCGATTCGTCGGCGGTACTCTACACCTTTCAACAGCGACGGCCTGGGGGAAAGGTGCCCTCTTCGCAATGGGCCTCCCTCCAGGGTTATATCGCCTCAATCAAGGCCTTGGACCGCTATCGGATCGAAATCCTCCTGAACAAGACTTTTGCGCCTTTCCTTTCGACCCTTGCCGAAGCCTCTTCCTTCGTCATCCCGGTGGGAAGCTATGAGCGAGTCCCCTTCCAGCCGATCGGCACCGGACCCTACCGGTACAGCCATAGGAGCGTGGGAGAGAACGTTGTCCTGCTCAAAAACCCCCGCTATTGGAACGGAGCCCCTAAGGTGGAGAAGGTCGTCTTTAAGGTCGTTCCTCAGCCTCTCTGGCGGATTCTGCAGATGAAGAACGGCACCGGGGATGCCTCAATTATCCGTTCCGCCAGGGAGTGGGAGGAGCTGACGGTTTTCCCGGACCTCCAGGTCGATACCTTCCCCATCTTTGGGACCTGGGGAATCGTCTTCAACTTGAAGAAGCCTCTCTGGCAGAAGCTGGAATCCCGCCGAGCGATGGCCTACCTCTTCGACAAGCCGAACATGGTGAAGGAGGCCTTCCGGGATCTGGCCAAACCGGCAACCTCCCCGGTTGTGGACTACCATTGGGCCTACTGTCGAACCTTGAAGGATTATCCTTTCGATCCGTCGAAATCCAAGGAGCTCTTCCAGAGAGGAGGCGGGAGGTTTCCCTCGGATCTGACCCTTCTAGTCCCCCAAGGGCAGATCGGCCTTGAGACTTTGGCGAACAGGCTTGCCAGAACAGCGAAGGGAATAGGCCTGAGGATCAATGTCAAGGTTCTTCCTACGACAGAGCTTCAACGTGTGATGAAGAAAGGAGAGTACGACCTCTCCTTCATAGGCTGGGTTTCAGGGGGGGACCCTCACCTCTTTTTGGCTCCCTGGCTTCCCCTCTTCGATGGGAGAGACCCGCTTTTGGAAACGATCTTGACAAAGGCCGCCGCTACCGTTGCCCCCTCAGAGAGGGCGGCCCTCTACTGTCAGGTCCAAGAGAGGCTATTGACCCAGCTCTGGATGATCTCCCTCTTTCACCCCAGAGTGGCAGTGGTCCATCGACGGGATGTCAAGGGATTGGGCTTCAGCCCTCTTTATAGTTTGGTCTTGAACCGGATCATCAAGGAGACTTATCGGTGAGAATCGAGAAGATCACCCTTCTCATAGTTTTGTTTGTATTGTCTTTTTCTCTCTTTGGGTCCGAGCCGGTCGTTTCCATCGGTGTCGTTATGGAGCCGTTGACCCTGGACCCCGCCCTGGCTATGGACAACGCCTCTCTTGAGGCGGTTCACAACCTTTTCGACACCTTGACCGTGTATAACCCTGCAACATCGAGGGTTGAGCCCTCTCTCGCCGTCTCCTGGCGCCACTCCACCGATGGAAAGGAGTGGGTCCTCCAGCTGAGGAAGGGGGTCTTCTTCCAAGACGGAACGCCCTTCAACTCCGATGCGGTGGTCTTCTCCTTTCAAAGACACCTCGATCCCCGGTTCCCCTTCGGCCGAGTGACAAACGCTCTCTTCCAAGAGATCTTCCCCTCTCTGAGGGAGGTGAAGAAGTTGAGCGAAGAGAGGGTGCTCTTTCTCTTTCAGGAGCCTTTCGCCCCCTTCCTGTCAGCCCTTTCTTTCGATGGGGCCGCCATCGTCTCTCCGACCGCCGTGAAGAAGTATAGGGAGAAGTTTGGCCTCAACCCCGTGGGAACGGGACCCTACAGGCTGAAGGAGTGGAAGAAGGGGATGGGAGTCTCTCTTGAAGCCTATGGCCGCTATTGGAGAGGGAAGTCTCCGGTTGGGGAGTTGAAGACGGTCTTGGAACCGAGGTATGGGAAGATGGAGAGGCTCTTCCGGGAGGGGGCGTTGGACATGATTTCCTCCTACTCTCTCTCCCGGCTTGCCGCCTTGAAGGGAATCAGCTGGGTTCGGTTCGCAGACTACCCTCTCTTTTCTGTGAACTTCATCGCGATGAACATGGAAAAGGCGCCGTTGAACAAGAAGGGTGTCCGACTCGCTCTCTGGCACCTTTGGAATCCCAAGACTCTTACCTATACCTACCAGGACACGGTTCTTCCGATCACCTCTATGATCCCCGTAGGAATGGAGGGTCATGATTCCGGCCTGAAGGGATACTCCTACTCCGAGAAGGAGGCGGTGAAGTACCTTAAGAGAGAAGGATACACCAAGGGGATCACCTTGAAGATGATCCTCTACCAAGACGATGACCTGATTCTTCAAACCTGTACGCTCTACGGCAAGGGCCTGAAGAAAGCGGGGATTACTTTAAAGGTCCAGAGGCTGAGCATAGACGATTATACCCAGGCGTTGATGAAGGGAGACTACGATTTGACCGTTTCGGGCTGGGTTTCCGATTATCCCGATCCTGACAGTATCTTCACTCCCCTTCTCTCCCGAGAGATCTTTCAGGCCAACGCCTTTGCCAACCTCTCGGCGGTTCCAATGAGGGCGAAACTCTGGGAGCGCTTGCAGAGCGCGCGTAAGGAGATGGACACGGTGAAGAGGATCAAGATCTACCACGACCTTGCGGTAATCTTTCAGAGCGAAGCCCTCGCTATTCCGCTCTTTCAGGACAAGGCGATCTGGCTCTACAACCGGAGAGTTCTCTTCGAAGAAAGGCCTCCCTTAGGGAAGCTGAACTACTCTTCACTGAGGAGACAATGAGCCTTCGACAAAGGTTGTTCCTCTCGTTATTTATGATCGCGACCCTTTCGGTCGTGACGGCTACCTACTTCGCCGTTAACTCCATTAACCGGCGGTTTCTCAAGATCGCCCAGGAGGAGGTCGAAGGCGCGGCGCGGATGACGGAGAGCCTCTTCTACGACAGCCTGGGAGAGATCAACAGAAAAGCGATCTTCACCTCCGAGTTGGAAGAGCTGATGAAGGCCATGGGAGATCCTCGACAGCTCGACCTGGTTCTCTCGTTCAAGAGTATCTTCTTTGGAGAGGCGGTGGTGAGGATTCTGGACGAAAGGATGAACCCTATCGCCCTGAGGGAGAACGGTCCCGCCGCCCTTCCCTGGAGTTCTCTCAAGGGTCTCTCCCCCTTTGATCCGGCAAAGGACCCTCTCCAGAGGGAGTCCGGGATCTTTTCCGCAGGCGGTCAGATCGTCATGATTTCCCGCATCCCCGTCCTCGACCCCGACAGCTTCAACCTACGGGGGCACATCGTCTTCGAGAGGGTTGTGGACGATCTCTTCGTCGACACGCTGAAGGAGAAGACCCAGAGCGAACTCTTCGTCTTCAACCCTGCGGGGGCATCGGTAGCCTCCACTATGGAATCTGGAGACGGAAGGCGTATGAGGCCGGACGGGCGTGGGCTGACTACCCTGTTCCGTGCCAAAGAGCTTGAACTGAAGGGGGAGAACTTCATCGTTCGTTCCCTTACCGTTAGAGACCCTTCCGACAGAATCGTCGGTACCATCGCCGTGGCGGTAAACCTCCAAGAGAGACTCGTCGCCCAGCGGGTAAGCATCAAGAACATTATCCTTACCTCTCTTCTTGTTCTCCTGGCCGTCTTCCTTGTCAGCATCGTCTGGGGGCAGAACCTTGTTCGGCCTATCAAGATTCTCAGGGACGGGACCGAGAGAATCGCTCAAGGGGACTATTCGGTTAGGGTCAAGATCGATTCCAAAGACGAGATCGGTGAACTGGCGACTTTCTTCAACGGTATGGTTGAATCCCTCACCCATCAGAGGGAGAGTCTCACAAACTTAAAGAGGTTCTTCGAGAGCATTCTCTCCCAATCGCCTTCCATTATCTTGAGCGCAGACGAAGAGGGGAGGATCATCAGCCTCAACACGGCGGCGGAACTGCTTCTGGGAATTACCGAGAGGGAAGCGGTTGGGAACAAGCTCTTTGAACTCTTCCCGATCCTGCAGGAGTTGAAAGAGGAGTATTTCACCGTCTTGCTCTCCGGTTCCCCCCTCTTTCTGGAAAGCTTCTCCTACACGGGCAGAGAGCATGTGGAGAAGACGCTCAGAATGGTTCTCTTCAAGGTTCCCCGCGAAAAGGGGGCCATGGTTGTTATTCAGGGAGAGGATATCACCGAAAAGATCGAGATGAAGGCTCGGCTCTTTCACGCCGAGAGGTTGGGAGCCCTCGGGGAGTTTCTAGGCCGCTTCACCCATGAGTTTAAGAACCTGATGTTGGGTTTTTCTGGCCAGTTGGAGCTTCTCAAGAGAGAGGTTCCCAAGGATTCCCCCTCCCAGCATCGTCTCTCTTCCCTGGAAAATGTTCTCACCAGATCTCAAAGATTGGGGGAGAGTATCCTCGATTTTACCAGGAAAGACAGGCTCCAGAAGGCTCCCGTCGAACTCTCCGAGGCCGTCGAGAGTGTCCTCGGCCTCATGGGCAAGACCCTGCTTCAGAACATAGAACTGGAGCGACACTACTATCCAGGAGGGCTCAAGGTTCTTGCCAACAGGGAGAAGATCCTCCTGGCCCTCTTCAACGTTCTTCTGAACGGAAGGGATGCGATCGCCTCTTCCGGCCGCGAGAAGGGGCTCTTCCGCATTACCCTCGACCGGATTCTCTGGCCGGGGACGGAGAAGTTCTGGGTTCGTCTCTCCCTTTGGGACAATGGGTCAGGGATCTCTTCAGAGCATCTGCAGAAGATCTTCGAACCCTACTTCACGACCAAAGGGGATAAGGGCAACGGCCTAGGTTTGGCCACGGTGAAGGAGATCGTCGAGGAGTACGAGGGGCAGATACAAGTCGAGAGCGAGGTTGGCGTGGGGACCTCCTTTATCTTCCTCTTCCCCGAACTGGAGAACGTGAAACCAACCGTTTAACCCTGAGACGGGCCCTGTGCCCTTTCTTCCTTCACCCCCTCTGTGTTACTCTTACTGTTCTGGAGAAGAAGTACTGTTCTCGGATAGAACTTTTAAGAAGGGAGGATAGATGATCAAATCAGCTGAAAAGAAGGGGTTTCCAGCCCTTTTTTGGTTAGCCAACGTCATGGAGCTCTTCGAAAGAGGAGCCTACTACGGAATGAATTCGGTTCTCGCCGTGTATTTAACCGCCAGCGTGAGGGAGGGAGGACTCGGGTTTGCGGAGGAGTCGGTTGGCTTTCTCCAGGCCATCGTGTACGCCCTCACCTATATCGTCCCCATTCTCGGCGGGGCCTTGGCCGAAAAGATGGGGTACCGGAGGATGCTGATCGTGGCCTTCTCCTTCCTGACAGCGGGGTACTTCGCCGCCGGGTACTCCTCCTCTTACGCTCTGGTCTTCCTCTCCCTCCTGGTCATGGCGACAGGGTCGGGACTCTTCAAACCCATCATTTCCGGGACCATTGCCAGATCGACCACCGAGGAGAACTCAGGTTTAGGTTTTGGAATCTACTACTGGATGATCAACCTGGGGGCCTTCTTCGCGCCTCTCATCGTCTCGGTGCTCAAGGGGTTCTCCTGGAAGTATGTTTTCATGGCCTCTTCCCTCTGGTGTTTCCTTATGCTCATTCCATCACTCTTTCTCTACAAGGACCCTGTGCTTCCCGGGAAGGGACGGAGCCTCAAAGAGACGGCGTCCAACGCTCTCATCGTCTTGAGAGATTCCCGCTTCATGTTGATGGTCTTCATCTACTCTTTTTTCTGGATCCTCTACTTTCAGAACTTCGGTACCGTTCTCTGGTTCCTCCGTGACCTTGTGGACAAGGAGCCAGTTAACCGTCTCGTCAACGGCTTTCTTCAAAGCCTGGGGCTCGGATGGAAATTCAACTTTGGCGCCGAACATGTGACAGTGATCAACGCCGCCACCATCATTCTCCTGCAGGTTCTTGTCAGCAGAATCGTCAAGAACATGAGACCCCTTCCGGTCATGTCTTCCGGGATCATCTTCGGCGCGCTGGGTTTTTCGCTTCTGGCCATAGCGAAAACGCCATGGATCTTCATCGCCGGAATCGTTGTCTTCTCCGTGGGAGAGATGACGGCTCACCCAAAATACTACTCCTACATCGGAAGGGTGGCTCCGGACGACAAGAAGGCGATCTACATGGGCTACGCCTTTCTCTACGGCGTTATCGGATCTCTCTTCGGAAGCTCCCTTGGGGCGATCCTCTATGTCAAGATGGTGAAAAACGGAGGCAAACCGGCCCTCTTCTTCGGTCTCTTCGCTTTTCTGGGTTTTATCTGTTGCCTCCTTCTCACCCTCTTCGATCGATTCTTTTCTCAGGATTCTTCTGAGACAAGGAAACGTGCAAAGAGCATCATGACCGTTCTCTACTCCCTCCTTACTCTCGCCGGAGGAGCTCTCATGGTGGACAACCTGTTCCTCTCTCCGGTACCGAACTATAAAGTGCTCTTTCAAGCCATCATCCTCCTTCTGGTTGGTGCCGGGGGACTCTACTTAACATTTTCTCGGAAAAATGTTCAAACTTGACACCATGGATGATCGTATAAAAAGTTTACGGGAAGATTCCCGGATTCGATTCGACAGGAGGATGGTATAAGAATGAAAAGAATCGCTCCGCTTGTTGTAACACTTGCGGCAATGTTTTCTTTCTTGTTAGCCACGCCCAAACAAGCCAGTCAAAAAAACTATCGTCCAGCCGTTCAAGAGTATGTTTTGGAAAACGGCATGAAGGTTCTGATGCTTGTGAAGCCTGGTGTGCCCAGAGTCGTCTGCCACATCTACTACAAAGTCGGCTCCATTAACGAGAGGCCGGGGATCACCGGACTGGCCCATTTACATGAGCATATGATGTTCAAAGGAACCCGGATGATGGGGGTTTCCGATTTTGAGAAGGACGATGCTCTGAACCAGAGAATCGATTCCCTCATGGAACAGGTTTACAAAGAGAGATTCTGGAAACAGAAGGGAGACGCCGCCAAGGCCGACGCTTTGGAGAAAGAGGCCGAAGCCTTGATGAAGGAAGAGAAACAGTACATTATCAAGGACCATCTTTGGGAAACCCTCATGCGAAACGGAGGGACCGGTCTAAACGCCTCTACAGGAAACGAGAGCACAGGCTACTACGTGACTCTTCCCTCCAACAAGGTCGAACTGCAGATGCTTCTTGAGGCGGATCGGATG
>Ga0209099_1002678_pt1 | contig 15294 bp, 11 predicted proteins | sample AD_JPNHW2_MetaG_FD_184430 | JGI IMG/M metagenome (GOLD analysis project Ga0209099, IMG submission 184430) | Active sludge microbial communities of municipal wastewater-treating anaerobic digesters from Japan - AD_JPNHW2_MetaG (SPAdes) (version 2) | ecosystem: Engineered > Bioreactor > Anaerobic... | reverse complement strand
ATGAAAGGAATTGGCAGTGTCGTTGTTGAAGAGATTTTATTTAAGGAATTATTGAATTTTATTCAAATAATTTAAACGCAAAGCACGCTAAGAAGTGCAAAATTCGCAAAGAAAATATTCTACTTTGCGTGTTACTTTGCGTTCTTTGCGAGAAATACAATTTACTAAATTCATGATACGTCCTGATATTTGTGTAAGCATTGCTAATACTTCGTTTGAGAATATCTTAAAGATACTCGAGGAGGTAGGTATGGCTGAAATTCGTATCGATATGCTCGATTTGATGCCAAATCAGCTCGAGTTGATCTTTTCAAGTCATAAAAACTTAATTGCAACCTGCCGACAGGGTAAGTACGACGAGGTGCAACGCGCATCATTATTATCAAGAGCAATTGAATCGGGGGCTGCATGGGTTGATTTGGAGATCGAAACCTCGCCAGAATGGCGCAAACCTCTAATTGATTTGGCTAAAAGTAAGCGGTGCAAGATCATTATCTCGTGGCATTGCTTTGGCAAAACTCCTGAGGAGGATGATATCTATAAATTAGTCGATAGCCTTTACCTTGCAGGAGCCGATGTAGCTAAGATTGCATGTCTATCAAATAACCGATCCGATAGTGCCCGAATTCTTAGTCTTTACTCAAAATATAAAAACTTAGTAGCCATTGGAATGGGAAGTAATGGAGTGGTTACCCGTGTTTCGGCACTTTCGCTGGGTGCTCCATTCACATTCGCCTCTCTCGAAGGGTGTCAAACAGCTCCCGGGCAAATCGATTATAAAGAGATGGAAAAAATTATTAACAAAATAGAGCAATTAAGCTAGTGATATGAACAAATTATTCGCAGTATTCGGAAACCCTATTTTGCATAGCAAAAGTCCTCAACTTTTTAATTCGGTTTTTGAGAACTCGCATATTGATGCATATTATACCAGGATTCATGTTGAGAATTGCGAACTAATCACTAAAACAATCAGAACGTTAGGCATTATTGGTTCAAATGTGACCACTCCTTACAAGGAGGAGGTGATTCCCTTGCTTGATGAGCTATCCCCTGAGGCCGAGCAGATTGGTGCTGTTAACGCTATTTATAATGAGAATGGGCATTTGAAGGGATATAATACAGATTATCTGGGTGTGGTTAGAGCTATTGAGGAAGCAGGTATAGGTATTCCTGGGAAACAGATATTAGTCCTTGGGGCGGGTGGTGCGGCAAAAGCAGTTGTTTATGGATTGAAAGAGATGGGCGCTAGCGTTTTAATTGCTAATAGAACGATAGGTAAATCAATTGCAATAGCCGATAAATATGGTTGTATGGCTATTGATTTTGATGAGATTAAGGAGTTTAGCGACATTGACATTGTAATTTCTACATTGTTGCCAAATGTTTATCTTGGTGATATTAGTTGGGATAAAAAAACCAAGCTTTTTTTGGATGCAAACTACCGAAAATCAATGCTGGTAGAAGATTTTATAAGATTAAATGTAAAAGTTGTTCTGGGCGATAGATGGCTTATTCACCAAGCTGTTGCTGCATTTAAAATATTTACGGGGTTTGAACCACCCCTGGAGTTCTTAAATGCTTCATTTCAAAGGGATATCGATTATAGTAATGCCTCTGTAAAAAATATTGATTTAGGTTCGGATTGTAATTTGGGTAATGATAAGATGGATTTAATAGTTGCTGGCGATGGACTAACACCCGCTGAAATTAAGAAAATTATCGATGAAGAGAAGTGTAAAGCCGTCAACTGTTAGTGGTACCCTTGCTGCTCCTGCTTCAAAAAGTGTAGCTCAGCGCGCCATTGCCATTGCATCAATGGCTAAAGGAGTCTCTGAAATTTTTTCCGTTGGGAATAGCGATGATGTTAAGGTTGCAATTTCTGTTAGCCGTGCCTTAGGTGCAATGATTGATGAGCAGTACGATAGGCTAACCATCTCGGGAGGATTATCAATACCCAAAACAATATTAAACTGTGGGGAGTCTGGGCTTAGTGTTAGAATGTTTTCAGCCATTGCTTCAACCCTCGAAAGTGAAGTTGTGCTTACGGGTAAGGGATCGTTGTTGAGCCGCCCAATGGGAGTAGTGGAGGAATCGCTCAGATCAATGGGGGTGACGTGTAGTGCAAACCAGGGCCGATTGCCAATTAGTGTTCATGGCCCATTAAAAGGTGGGATTGCAAATGTTGATGGCTCAATTAGCTCACAGGTTTTAACCGGGATGCTAATTGCCTCACCGTATGCAAATAGTGATATAACAATTCACGTGAAAAATCTTCAGAGTCGCCCTTACATTGATATTACCCTTGAAATGATGAAATCATTTGGTGTAAATGTCGCAAATAAAGGGTACGATGAATTTTTGGTGAAGTCAGGACAGCGTTATCAACCTCGAAATTATATCGTCGAAGGCGATTGGAGCGGAGCCGCTTTTTTGCTTGTTGCTGGAGCTATTGGTGGACGAACAAAGGTTGAGAACTTAAAGATTAGCAGTACTCAGGCCGACAAGGCTATAATAAACGCGCTTAACTATGCTGGGGCGAAGGTTTCGGTTTATGATAATTTTATTGAAGTGAATAAGCATCTTTTACATGGATTTGATTTTGATGCAACTCATTGTCCCGATCTATTTCCTCCGCTAGTTGCCTTGGCAAGTCATTGTGAAGGAGAGTCCAAAATTCTTGGGGTTAGTCGCTTGCGCGGTAAGGAGAGCAATAGAGCAGCGGTTTTGATGGAGGAGTTTGGTAAACTAGGGGTGAATGTTAAGGTTGAAGGAGAGTTAATGATTATTCGAGGTGGAACAGTAAAAGGGGGGCTGGTTTCATCTCATGGGGATCATAGAATTGCTATGGCAGCTGCGGTTGCAGCATTAGCTGGAGAGGGGATGGTTGAAATTGATGGAGCCGAAGCCGTAGCAAAATCGTATCCCGGTTTTTTTGAGGATTTGGAGCAGGTGATAATTAATAAATCAATTGTTTAACTGGAATGAGATTCTAAATAAAGAATGTAGAAGTTAAAGGAGTTAGAGGATTTAAAGAATTAAATAAAAAAATTAATACCTAACAGCCTAATAGTCTAACAGTCTTACAAACTAATAAACAACTATGAACACATTTGGTAGAGTTTTCAGAATAAGCATTTTCGGTGAGTCGCATGGGCCGATGATAGGAATTACTATTGATGGCTGCCCTCATGGTATTCCTTTAAAAGTAGAAGACTTTACTCCCGATATTGAGCGTCGAAAACCTAGGGCTGAAGGAACAACCCCTCGTAAAGAGGATGATATTCCAGAAATTGTTTCGGGTTGGTTTAATGGATATACAACTGGAGCCCCACTGACAATCGTTTTTAGAAATAGCGATGTTCGATCAACCGATTATATTGATATTAAGGATCACCCTCGACCTGGCCATGCTGATTTTGTTGCACGTCAGAAGTTTGGTGGTTTTAACGATTATCGTGGAGGTGGTCATTTTTCAGGCCGTTTAACGCTTGCATTGGTTGCTGCTGGTGTTATTGCAAAAAAAATACTACCCAAAATTAGTATTAACGCGTTAGTAATTGAAGCAGGTGGGAGTTCCGACATATCGAAAGCGGTTAAAGAAGCTATGGAGAAAGAAGATTCGATTGGCGGAATTGTTGAATGTCGTGCAGGTTACATTACTGTTGGCTTTGGTGAACCATTCTTCGATTCTGTTGAGTCAATGATTAGCCATTTGGCTTTCTCAATTCCGTCAATCAAAGGGATTGAGTTTGGTTCGGGCTTTAGCTCAACAAAAATGTATGGCTCTCAGCACAATGACCCCATTGTTGATGAAACAGGGAAAACCTCATCGTTTAATGCTGGAGGAGTTACCGGTGGTCTAACAAATGGTAATGAATTGGTGTTTCGGGTTGCCGTGAAACCTACGTCAAGCATAGCGCAATCTCAGAAAACCTTTAATTTATCTACCGGTCAACTCGAAGAGTTGAAAGTTCAAGGTCGCCACGATACATGTATTGCTTTACGTGTCCCAGTTGTACTTGAGGCTATAACTGCCATCGTGCTAGCTGATTTTGTATTGCTAACCAAGAAGAAGTAGGAAAGTATAAAGTAGCCAGTAGTCAGAATTCAGTAGAAAAAGTCACTTGTCACTATTACTCACCGAAGCTTCAGCGAAGGTGGGCGTCACTTGTCGCTGTCCTTAACACTCTTTCATCCTCTCATCGTACTTGCCACCAAGGCTATCCTGATTTGTGTTGATGGTTTTAATAAGATTTTGCTTTATTGCATGGAAACATAGTAAATGCAAATCCTCGGTCATTTCCATGTCGTTTACCGGAATATGAATGCAAATATCTACAAGTGATTTTGCCTTACCTCCCGAATAACCTACTAAAGCAACCGTTTCAACTTTTTTATCCTTGGCTATTTTTAACGCTTTTAGAACATTCTCAGAGTTTCCGCTTCCAGATATTCCAATTGCTAAATCGCCCGGTTTGATGAAACTTTTTAGCTGTTCAGAGAAAATATCGTCGTAGGAAATATCATTGGCTATAGCCATTAACCCAGGGGTGTTATCGCTTAAGCAGATAATCTTTAATCGTTTATCTAAACCGAAAGTGATGCCCTTTAGGTAATCGCCTGCAACATGCGAAGCAGTTGCCGAACTTCCACCGTTACCAAAAATGTATATCATTCCATCGCGTTTGTAGCAATCAATTATTGCTTGAGAAACCGCCTCAAGTTCAGAAACGTTGATTTTGGTTAAGGTTTCACTTACCTGTTTGAAATATTCTGTATAATGTTTATGCCCACTCATCGCCAAAATAAATTAGTTTAGTTCCTTCGTTGTCAAAATTAAAATCAAAATGCCTTGCTGGAATTGCTTTTATTAGTTTTTCTTGCCTCTCCTTTGGACAGTAGAAAAGGAAGAATCCTCCTCCTCCAGCACCAAGAAGTTTTCCGCCAGTTGCTCCATTCTTTAAGCCTAAATTATATAGATCGGATATGCTATCGTTGCTGATTTTTGAAGCAAGGCTCTGTTTTAGTAACCAGTTTTGATGAAGTAACTTTCCAAACTCATCAAGGTTTCCTTTGTAAAGAACATCCTTTAATTCATCAACCAAAGCAACCATCTGTTTTAGCACGGTGAATTTATCGGCTTTTGCCATGTTCTCCTTTTGCTCAATCAGAATATCTGATGCTTTGCGAGCATTCCCGATATAGAATAGAACAAGATTCTCTTCAAGTTGTTTACAAATTTCTTGCTTTAAGTATAACGGTTCAACCGTTACAGTTTCGTTGGAGTTGAAGCGGAAGATATTCAGCCCACCAAATGCAGCGGCATACTGATCCTGCTTGCCAATCGGCTCTTTAAGAACATCAATCTCCATGCGACATGCTTCCAATGCCAACGTTTCCTTTGATGCGTACTCCCTTTTAATTGCATACAGATTATGGAGCAGCCCAACGGTAAACGATGACGATGAACCCATGCCTGTCCCGGCAGGAATATCGGCAATGGAGCTAACCTCAACGCCACCTCGTATGTTCACCATTTTTAGAGCTTCGCGGATAATATCATGCTTTAAATCCTCGATATTTTCAACAGTTTCGGTTTGAGAGTACTTTGCACGAATTTTATCCTCCTCAAAGAATTTATGCGAGGAGATGTACATGTACTTATTTATAGATGTGCTAAGTACTGCACCTTGATGCTTATGGTAAAACTCCCGAAGATCGGAACCTCCGCCTACAAAGCTTATTCTGAATGGTGTTCGAGTTATTATCATTTTAAAAATTTTAACCGCAAAGAATGCAAAGGGTTAGCAAAGATCGCAAAGAAAAATTGATCATAATTTATTCACTACCCTTTTTATTCCATCTTTTAGCAAAGAAACATTAAAATTGATTAATAAACCAAGTTTATAGTTGCCAAGTTTCATGTAAGTTAATGTTTGAGCAAGATGAACATCATTAAGTGCTTCAACGCTTTTAATTTCGATAACAACTTTATTGTCAACTAGCAAATCAATCCTGTAGCCACATTCAAGTTTTACTTCTTCATAAATTAATGGCATAGGTTTCTCTTTAACTACCTGTAATCCTGATTTGACTAGTTTATAATAGAGGCACTCTTTATAAGCACTTTCAAGCAAACCCGGCCCAAGGTCTCTATGAACTTCAATTGCTAATCCAATGATTAAATTAGATAATTCATTTTCACTCATATTTAAAGAAACTTAGTGAGAATTACTTTGCGTTCTTTGCTTAAACTTTAAAACCTTTGCGGTAAAATGAAATATCTAGTTAAACTACAATATCCGCAAAATCGATATGCCTATCAATTATTCGATACTCGTCCATTAACCTTGAGTAGTACAAGCAGAAAATTTCATTTTCTGTCCGGCCGCGCCATTCGTAGTAATCGAAAATCCTTTCTTTGTGTGACTCAGAATCAATGTTCACAAATATTTTAGTCTGGGATAATTCCCTTATTTCAGGCATCGACAAAGCAACAACGCCATCTATAATGATAATTTCTGAACCGTTGGGATTGTAGGTGATACTCTCTTTTTCTGCATCAGGGTTAATTGAAAAGCCAGGAGCAATTACTTTCTCTCCCTTGATAATCTTCTTTAAGTCGCTTGTAAGTGTTGGAAGTTGGTATCGATCAAAAACGCTTTTAGCGTTTGCCCTTTCATTCTCGGCAAGTAACCATTTATCAAGCTCAACATGAAGTACTTTTTTACCAAGTTTTTCCAGTCTTTTGGTTAAATAGCTGCTTAAAACACTTTTCCCAGAACGGGCTTGTCCCCCAACACTAATAATAAAGGGTGTTTTAGCCTTCTTGCTAATTCTTTTCTCAATTGATTGGAAAACGTTATTGTATGGGTCGTTAATTATGAAATTAGCTGCTTCGGTCAGGTTTTCGAACCAAAAATCGGGTTCGACTTTACTTGTATGTGTTGCGCGTCCTGTCCGTACTGCTATAGTTGTGCACCCTGCTGCCTTACCCGCTTTAATATCCCTGTCGGAGTCGCCAATTAACCATGAACTCGCCAAATCAATATTGAACTCTTTTGCTGCTTGTAGCAGCATCCCTGGCTTTGGTTTACGGCAGTCACAATCCATTTTGTAAAGAGGATTCTCCTCAGGGAAACCTCCATGTGGGTGATGAGGGCAGAAGTAAATGCCATTCAAATATGCTCCTTCGAGACCAAGTAGTGCTTCCATCTTATTGTGAATCACCTTTAGCTCATCGATAGTACACATGTTGCGTGCTACAACGCTCTGGTTGGTAACCACAACCGAAACGTATTCCGATTCATTTATCCGTTTAACAGCTTTTGGAACAAAATCAAAAAGTACCAAATCCTCATGCCTTGAAATAAGGTCGGTGTCAAGGTTAAGCACTCCATCACGATCAAGGAATATGCATGCCCTCTTGTATTTATAGTTAGCTCTTTCAATTCGTCCCGAAAAATAATCTTCTGTAACCTTTTCAAGACGAGATGGCGTTCCCATATCCTTTAGGTATTCGGCTGTATTATACCCGTATATGTTTATCTTTTTGTATATGGCAGGGAAAACATCCTGCCCAAAATCCGCTTTACGCCCCTTTTTTAAAAATTTTAGAATTGTTGGACTTAAGATATATAAACCAGCATTAACAAGGTTTCTGTAGTATTTACCTTCCTCGTGGGGTTTGGGGTGAAATGCGGTTACCCTTCCATTCTCATCGATTTCTACCAGATCACTATCCTGAGGGTGATCGTTTGGGTGAACAACAAGGGTGCAGTCGCTATCTGATTTATGATGGAATTCAATTAAGCGATTTAAATCCATGTTGATCATTACATCGCCATACAGAAGCAGGAAGTCCTCGTTAATTTTTGACTCTATATCCTTTAAACACCCAGCAGTACCAAGCGGTTCTTTTTCGTTATGGTAGGTTATTGTAACCCCAAAATTACTTCCATCTCCAAAATAGGCAATAATTGTTTCGCTAAGATGGTTTACAAGAATTGTAATATCTGATATCCCATAGCTTTTAAGAAGCTCAATTTGATGAAGTAGAATAGGTTTTCCACCAACCTCAATCATCGGCTTTGGGATTCGATGTGTATGTTCTGCTAAACGGGTTCCTTTGCCCCCTGCAAGAATAAGAGCCTTCATTTAAAAATTTTAGACTGTAAATTAAGCAAATTTATGCGAATAGAAAGAGGTTGTTTTTTATTTGTTTGAAAGATCCCTAGATGATAGGTGTTTAGGCTGTTAGACTGTTGGCTTTTCACTTTTCACTTTTCACTTTTCACTTCTTTTACCTAATCATCTCAAGCAGCTTATTCTTGTTGATAATAGTAATTTCCCTTCGATCAACCGAGATAATTCCTTCGTCCTGCATTTCAGCAAAAACCCTTGCTAATGATGGTCGTGTAACGCCAAAGAACTCAGCCAGCTCCTGATGTGATTTAGGTAGAGTAATTGTCGTTTTTATTTCGCTCCGCGAAAGGTTTAATAAGTAATGGGCAACCTTTTCTTTTATGGTTTTGAAGGATAAAAACCATAGCTTGTTCGATAGGAATTGAGCACGATTGGATATGGCATTTAGGTAGTTACGTAGAATTATGTCGCTATTTTGAAGTAACCTAATCACTTCGGGTTTGGGAATAAATAGGATTTTGCAATCCTCAATTGCGATTACATCAACAGGGTAACGATTTTTTTCGCCAAATAGGAATGCGTGAGCGATAGCTTGAGGTGCCATCATCTCCTCAATTTTTAGAATCTTGCCAGAAAAATCAACCATTTCACCCTTTACGCTGCCAGCAACAACAATGCAAAGGTTTTTGACCTCTTCCTCTCGCTGAGCAATGGTTTGTCCCTTTGAAAATGATTTTATTGAGTGTGATACTTTACCTAGTAAGAGTTCTACTTCTTGAGGATTTAAGCCCCTAAAAAATGGGGAATTGGATATTATTGCGTACATCAAGTTATGTTTTACCACAAATCTAGCTATATTTTAATTAAACGACTAAATTGAATATCAATGAGCATCTAACTTTAGCACGGTTTAATTGTTAGTTAATGTAAAAACGGTTTTTTTAATTGTTTGCAAAGCAATTTTAGTTTATATTAAGATTAATTTTGTAGTAGGAGTTGAAAGTAATGAAATATTATTAGCAACTCTTATTTTACCAATCTAAAATTCATGCATATGAAAGATAGAACAATAATTAATATTGCATTTTTTGTGATGTTAATTGTACTATCACAAAAAATTTGCTTAGGGCAAAAGGCCACTTACAATTGGAATGCTGCAGGTGGCGGTTCTTATAGTTTTGCTTCAAACTGGACCCCTTCAAGGACTGCTCCAACTGAAAATGATACATTGATTTTTAGTAATGGTGGAACATATACTGTTTCTAGCGTAACTCCGTTCGAAACTGTTGGAAAAATTGTAGTATCAAACAATACAAAAGTTACATTTACAGCAACTTCGGCAATTACTTATACAATTAAGGGGGTTGAAGGAACCGATTTTGATGTTGCAAGTGGATGTGAATTTAACCTTAGCGGTTCTAATGCAATAACTTTTATATTAGGTACAGGAACTACAGGGTTAGTAAGCGGGGGTGTAACTATAGAGACAGCTGCTCATAAAATTGATGTTCAGGATGAGAATGGGTTAATATTTAGTAGTGGCGCAGTTTTTACTCAGAATTGTTCTGGTTTTGCTTTTACTAATACGGGTAATCCCAATGTTGCTATTTTTCAGTCGGGTTCAACATTAATTTTTAAAACAGGTTCGAATCCTTTCGGATTTACAGCTCCACTAAGTAAAGTCGTTTTTCAAAAGGGTAGTTTGTACTCTCATCAATCGTCAAACACACCTTCGTTTCCAGGTCGTTATTACTCTAATTTTGAATATAAGTATTCAACAAACCTTTCTGCGTTAGGACTAAACTGTGATAACTTTACATTAAGCGATGGTGGCGTTTTAATAACAGGGTCTGCTACAAGCTATGCTTATTTTATAAAGGGTGATTTTACGATTGCTGCTGGAAAAACTTTTAACTTCTCTCCAAGTAATTCAAATCAAACGGGTATTGTTTTCGGTGGTACCTCTGAGCAAAAAATTGATATTAATGGAACTCTTACCCTGGGAACAAACTCAAACATGGTAGTTGCTTCCGGATCTACTGTAAAACTTAATACTGGCAATATTACAACTTTAGGAAAAGTTAAGGTATTTGGCACTCTTAATACATCTGATAAAACTATTTCTGGTACAGGGAGTTTTATAATGAATGAAAGTTCATTAAGCTATACAGGTACTACAACACTTAATGGAACATCTATTACTTCGGTTTCACCAAGCCCTACAAGTGTTGAGGCGGGTATGCTAATTGCTGGACAGGGAATTCCAAGTGGTACTTATATCATGGGTGTGAGTGGAACAACAATTTACCTATCGCAATCAACTACCCAGGCAGGTACTGGTGTAGCCTTAACTCTTACAAAGGTTGCTGGTACTCTAATGTCAGGTCATTCAAGTGGAATTAATGGTAATATCTCAACTTCAACTGTTAATATTTCTTCTAATTCTACAGTTGTTTTCAATGGAACGGTGGCACAGGTAACAGGTACATCACTTCCTTCTTCTATTAAAAACCTAACAATTAATAACTTAAGTAACGTAACTCTTTCTGCTGCCACAACAGTTTCAAATGAACTTGTGTTAACCAATGGGAAGCTATCATTAGATGCCTATGATCTTACCCTTGCAAGCAGTGGATTTATAAGTGGGGTAGGTACTGATAGGTTTATTGTGACACCAGGGCTGGGAATGTTGAGGTTAAATACAAATAGTGGTACAGTTGTTTATCCAGTTGGATCATCAGTCACATCATATTCTCCATATATTACAACAGGCAATACTTCCGGTGACTTTTTAAGAGTTAATGTTCATAGTTCTATTACTAATTCTCCATCGGATATTACAAAGTGCGTGCAATTAGAATGGTTAGGTGTTGAAGGTGCTTCTGGAGGTAATACAGGGACTATAAGTTTTCAGTGGAATGGTACTGATCAAGGTGTCAACTTTGACCCTGCACAACCAGTATATTTAGGTGTTTGGGATGGTAGTAAATATAAAACCAATTTGGTATCGGTCAGTGGAACCGATCCTTATACTGCAACTATTGTTGCATTTGAGAGTTATTCTCTTTACCCTTTATTGTTAGGTAATTATACTGCATTTCCGGTTTCAGCACCTGATCTCTTTCCTGATATTACAAACGCAGATGTCGATCATAATATTGAGATTACATTCAACCATGATGCTTTATGGGAATCTGCAATTACCAAGGTCTCAGTAAATGGTTCTGATTTAGCATCAGCTGATTGGGAACTTTTACCTCCTTCAAAGGCTGCAACAGCAAGTATAATTCTTAAACCAACTCCAACAGGGAACGAAGAGCTGAAGAAATCGGGCACTTGGAATATAATAGTTTATGCTACCGACTATCCTGATGCTACACTAAGCCAATCGGTTGCTTGCGGAGCATTGGTTGTGGCAAATTCAACAATAAACAACCCTGTGCTAAGCCCTGCTACTTCTAAAACAGTTATTATTTCAGCAAAGGATCAGTATGAAAACCCTGTTTCTGGTTATATTTTTAAGTATGATGCTACAGTTAAGAATGATGATAATACTTCTGTCGAATCGTATACAATAGCCGGTACAGTAACAGGGTCTAGTGATAGTGGCATTTCACTTCCAGCAACAGATGCTTCGGGGAATCTAAACTTTGACATTACTTTGCCTACAACAATCGATCCACTCGATGGTATTTTGGTTCAGGTAAAACTCAATGATGGAGTAACTAATTTTGGATCGGAGCTTAAATATTATGAGCCTAAGCTAACTGCTACCGCTACACTAAATGAATCAACTTTAAATAATGCAACAATTGTATTAACTCTGCAAAATGAGTCATTCGTAGATAATACACTTGATAAATCGAACTTTGCTTTACATAATGCACCAATAGGGTTAGCTATTAGTGATGTAACATATAACACTGATACAGAAGCAAGTTTGATGCTTGCATTTGATGGTACCGATTTTGATATTGATGTTGTTAACCTCAATATTTCAATAAACGGTTCTGAATTGTTGCTGGGTAACTCATTAACATCTAATGATCTTACAATTACAGCGGTAACCCTTGCTACAGTGATTACAAACACTGAAATTACAGCCAAAAGTTCAACTACGGCAGCTTGGGGTGGAAGTGTTACATCTGATGGCGGTGCACCGTTAACCCAAATGGGTATTTGTTGGAATACAACAGGCGATCCAACAATTAGCGATTCAAAAACCGAAGAGATAGCTAAAGGATCAAATGCTACAATTGTTGGTGCTATGACAGGTTTAACCCCACTTACAAAGTATTACGTTAGGGCTTATGCAACAAACTACGATGGTACAAACTATGGTGATGTCTACGATTTTACAACCTATTCACCAGCACCAAACTTTACTGCAAACTATCCTAAATCAGCAAACATTACTAACGAGGGTTTTGATGTTGTAGTAAGTACCGATGCAGTTGGTAAGGTTTACTATTTGTGTTTAGCTTCGGGTTCTGCTGCTCCCACCAGTTCATATATCAAAACAAATGGTACTGCTATTGATGTAACTGCCGCTAATAGCGATTTCAGCTCAACAATAAATGGTTTAACTTATAGTACAACATACGATGTTTACTTTATAACCGAGAACGCAGATGCAACGGTTATTTTGGATACCCCTGTTAAACTAACCGAGACTACAGCTGATGCTCCTTTGGTTTCAATTCACGATATTCAGTACACTACCGATGTTTCGGGTGATAGCCCGTATTTAGGTAAAGCCATAAAGACTACTGGGACGGTTACGGCTGTTAAGTACAATTCCAGCAGTGTACAACAAGGTTTTTACATTCAAAGTGGCGTTGGCGCATGGAATGGAGTATACGTTTCTACAACAACTCCAACCGTAAGCGTAGGCTATATTGTTACGGTAACAGGAATAATCATGGAGAACAGCACTTTTACACAGTTTAGCCCTGTTGATAATGTTAACCTCGATAATACTACAAATACAACTCTACCCGATGCTTATGAGGTAACAACTGATGCGGCTAAGAATGAGATGTACGAGGGAGTTCTTATTATTGTTAAAAGAGCGTTGTGCTCAAGCAATAATGGCTCTGGAACAAATGTGGTTAGCGATGGAAGTGGTGATTTAACTGTTTATAAAAATCTATACACTACATTATCGCTTACGATTGATCATAGATATGATATTACTGGCATACTGTCGTGGTTCATTAACTCTTCGATATACGCCCTCTTCCCAAGGGATGCTAATGATATTGATGATGTTACGGGTATAAACGATAATTATGATTCTAAGCTAGCCGTTTATCCTAACCCATTTACCAACGAGATACGATTTGATGGTTATCAAGACATTAAAAGTATCATTATTACAAGTGTTACTGGGCAAGTGGTAAAGAAAGAAACTATATTGAACGGATCGGTTATAACAAGCGAAATACCTTCCGGTATCTATTTTGTAACCTTGATTAATAGTATGGGAGAAAGGACTACGGTTAAGATGGTTAAGCAGTAGAGTGTAAAGGTTACAAGTTACGTGTTACAAGTTACATGGACAGCAACTACCGGATCAGTATGACTAGAAGAGAAGCTTCTCCGGCAACTGCTGGATCAGCATGACAGAGAGTGTCATCCCGAGCGAAGCGAAGGATCTGTATTATTTTCAAACGATGAAGTAGATGCTTTGCTACACTCAGCATGACAAGAAGAGATGCTTCACTGCGTTCAGCATGACAGCGAGTGTCATCCCGAGCGAAGCGAAGGATCTAGAATAAAAGAAAAATATGAGGCATCATAATTATTTTGTCTATATCACTACAAATAAAAGCAAAACAGTACTCTACACGGGGGTTACAAATGATCTTAAAAGAAGATTGTCTGAACACGAAAACGATTCAAAAGAATCTAAACTATTCTTTGCAGGTAAATACAATTGTTTTCACCTTGTTTACTTCGAGCATTTTCAGAATATTGAAGATGCAATAAGAAGAGAAAAAGAGATAAAGGGTTGGCGAAGATCTAAGAAAACAGCTTTGATAGAAGAGTTTAACTCCGAATGGAGATTTTTAAATGAAGTTGAGTTGTAAGTTAGATGCTTCGCTACGCTCAGCATGACAGAGGGTGTCATCCCGAGCGAATGCGAGGGAACTCATTTGGGTAGATGCTTCGCTTCACTCAGCATGACAAGAGAAGATGCTTCTCCGTTAGCGCGCGTCTCCAGACGCGTGCTTGCACACCAACGTTGAAGGCTAACCCTGACAGGGTTGTTTCCTTTCATTCTTTAAACCAGAAAAATTATAGAAATTATTCATATCTAATTTAACCTATTGGGCAAAAATTACCTATCATTCTCTTTTGTGTAGTTTTTTTTTCCGACAAATAGATTAAAATTTTCTGTTTTTGCTGATTTGCAAACCTCTGTTAATATGTTCATAAAATATTTATAAATCACCGTTAAACTAACAGAAAATTAACCTTATCTTAACAACCCTTTTCCCTTAAATAATTTAGTTTTGACAGGGGGAAACCGTTTTAAATAAATACTTAATTACCAAAATATTAACTTAAAAACAACGCTTATGAGAATTAAACATCTACTCAAAACTACCGCTCTTACCGCGCTGCTTCTTATTGGAGCAAAAGTGGGTTGGGGGCAAGCATTACTTGAAGAAAATTTTAGTTATACAGCTGGCACATTATTAACAGCCAATGGATGGACTGCACACAGTAGTGGGGGAACAAGTGCAATTGCTGTTGATGCTACAGGGTTATCATATCCTGGGTATTTTTCTTCAAACATTGGATTATCTGCTAAATTAGTTACTTCTGGAGAAGATGATAACAAAGGTTTTACATCTCAAAACGCAGGTAGTGTTTATATGTCTTTCTTGATTAAAGTTACTGCAGCTACGACAACTGGTGATTATGGTATTCATTACTGTCAAGTGAATGGTTCTGCTGCGTCAGGATTTTATAATAGAATTTTTGTTAAGAAAGATGCTTCAAATAATTTGGCTTTTGGTATATCAAAAATTAGTTCTACGGTTACATATACCGGGTTCAATTACTCATTAAACACAACTTATTTATTAGTTACAAAGTATACCTTTAATACAGGGACTACTACTGATGATGTTGCTG
>Ga0209099_1002675_pt1 | contig 15301 bp, 13 predicted proteins | sample AD_JPNHW2_MetaG_FD_184430 | JGI IMG/M metagenome (GOLD analysis project Ga0209099, IMG submission 184430) | Active sludge microbial communities of municipal wastewater-treating anaerobic digesters from Japan - AD_JPNHW2_MetaG (SPAdes) (version 2) | ecosystem: Engineered > Bioreactor > Anaerobic... | reverse complement strand
TTATGGGCAGCCGCCGAAGCGCTCGCGCCTCTGGGTTTTGTGCATGTCGTGGCACCGCGCGTCCAGCAGACCTCCATGGGGCGCGCCCTCCCGCGCGAATCCGACGGCATCATCGAAGCGCGCACGATGACTGTTAACGGCAAAGAATGGCAGGTATACGCTGTCGGCGGTTCACCAGCGCAGGCTTTTTTGCACGGCTATTATGAGGTGCTCGGCTTCAAGCCGGACCTGGTCGTTTCCGGGATTAATTACGGCGAAAACGTCGCCTCCGGCATCACCATCAGCGGGACGGTCGGCGCAGCGCTGGAAGCCGCTACCCTGGGCATCTCCGCGCTGGCTGTGTCGCTGGAAACGCCGGTCAGCCAGCATTTCAACCTTTCGCCGGATGTGGATTTTTCGGTCGCGGGATATTTCACGCGCTACTTCGCCGAAAAGCTGCTGCGGACCGCGATGCCTTTCGATGTTGGCGTGCTCAAGGTGGACGTGCCAAACGATGCCACGCCCGAGACACCCTGGGTGGTCACGCGCCAATCGCGCGAACGCTACTTTTACGCGGTGCCGGCAGACCCGGACAAGGCGCAGGGCTCACGCAAATTAACGTATGAGGTGAGGTTAGACCAGAACGAGCCCGAAGCGGACAGCGACCTGCACGTCGTGAAGATTGACCGCAAGGTGAGCGTTACCCCGCTTTCCTTTGATTTGACCGCGCGGGTGAACCTGTCGGATTTCGCCAGCTTACTGCGCCAAAATAATCCCCCCGAATTCGCCCGATAAAACGCGACAGCGCGGTACCCTAAGAATACCGCGCTGTTTTTTTCTATTGGATTGCGGGCGGACTTAGCGGCGCTGCTTTTCCTTAAATATTGAACCTGATTTCAATAATATCCCCGTCCTGGATAATATAGGTTTTCCCCTCCACCCTCAGGCGTCCCTTGGCGCGCGCCTCTGCGGTGCCGCCGAAGGTGATCATATCCTCAAACGAGATGATTTCGGCGCGGATGAAGCCTTTTTCCATATCAGAGTGAATCACTCCGGCAGCTTCACGCGCGTTGGAGCCTTTGCGCAGGGTCCAGGCGTGCACTTCTTTATCGCCGGCGGTGAAGAAGGAATGCACCCCAAGCAAGTCGTAGGAAAGGCGAATCAGGCGCGAGAGGCTGGGCTCGGTGATGCCGTATTCCGCCATGAAAACAGCTGCGTCCTCCGGGTCCAGCGCGGCGATATCCATTTCCAGCTTGGCAGGCAAGCTCACGGAGCTGGTATGCGGGTGCGGGCTGTGGTATTCCAGCGGGGTTTGGTCCTCGGATTGGTTGAAGACTACAATTTGCGGCTTGCGGCTGAGGAACTGAAAACTGGAGAGCAGCTTATCCTCTTCGGGCGTGAAGGCGTAGTGGCGCAAGGGCAGCTCTTTTTCCAGCACGGCCTGCAGGCGCTCGAACAGGTCGATATCCTCCTGGATCAAGGCCCGGTCGCGGGTGACCCCGCGGCGGTGTTCCTCGCGCAGGCGTTCCAGCCGGCGTTCCACCATGACCAGGTCATTCAGCACAAATTCGGTATCCATGGTCTGGATATCGCGGATGGGGTCCACGCTGCCGGCCTGATGCGGCACGCTGGGGTTTTCGAACTGCCGGACGACGTGCAGAAAACCGTCCATCTGGGAGAGCATGTTGGAAAGCGCGCCGGAAAGGCCGTTTTTCCCGGCGCTGCCGTCCAAGCCGGCAATATCGGCATAGGTAACCTTGGCGCGCACAATCTTTTTGGGGTGGTAAATTTCGCAAAGCTGGTCCACGCGCGGGTCGGGCACGTCCACCACCGCGGTATGGACTTCCATCTGACCGGAGGAAATATCGGTGGGGATATCCGCGCGGGTAAGCGCTTTATATAATGTTGTTTTGCCGGACTGCGGCAAGCCGATGATGCCTAACTGCATGGTAAGCTCCTGAGAGTTGAATGTCGGGCGGCTGACCGGGAAACTAAGGCGCCGGGTTCAATTGGATTATACACTCCCCCCGCTGTCCGGGTAAAAATCTGCTGAGGGACGCGAGGGTATGCATACTTTTTTTCTTAATACCCCTCTTTCATGATAAACTTTCCCTAGTTTCCCGCTTTTCTTACTCTCGACGGAGCCTATGATGAAAAAAATCTTATTGATTGCAGCATTACTCTTAAGTGTGGGGCTTGCCTGCTCCATGGGCAGGAACCCAGCCCCGACCGCAACCATAGCCGCCGCGCCCACCCTTGGTCTGGTGCCTACCGAAGTTCCCACCACCAGCCCTGTGCCGACGGAAACCAGCGCCGCGCTGGCGCCCACAGAGCCCATTCTGATTCCTTCCCCCACCGCGAAATCAGCCGTTCCGCTTTCAACTCAGGTCGGGCTCCCAGAGCAAGGAGAGATTCTGTTGGAAGACGACTTTTCGACCACCGACAAAGCCTGGTACACCGGCGAAGAAGACGGCAACTCCATCAAAAACCTGGGTGGAATCATGGAATTTACTGTCGTGAAAGAAAGCTGGTTAATCTGGACTGAATCCACGCTGCTGGACACCCCTGATGTGGTTATAGAGGTGGATGCCCTGCTGTGGGACGGCGACCTGACCAACAACTATGGCGTGATGTGCCGCTATGTTGATGAGGATAACTACTACTCGCTTACCATTGCCAACGACGGCTATGTTGAGATTCTGAAGTATGTCGGCGGAGAGGCTGAGCTGCTGTACGGCGAGATGCAGTTAGCCGGTTTTGATGAAAACCTGAATCACATCGCCGCCAGCTGCATCGGTGAGACGCTGTCTTTGTACGTAAACGGCGATTTTATCGCCAGCGTGGAAGACAGCAGCCTGGAGAGCGGAGACGTCGGCCTGGTTGTGGGCACCTACGATCTACCGCCTGTGACCGTGCGCTTCGATAACTTTATCGCCTACACCCCTCGTTAATGCGCAAAGCTTGACCCGCGGCGGGCGATTGGGTATACTTTTTCTCGCCAGCCGGAGTGGCGGAATAGGCAGACGCGCACGACTCAAAATCGTGTACCCTCGGGTATGTGGGTTCGATTCCCACCTTCGGCATGCGTGAATGAAAACGCTCCATCTTTTGGATGGAGCGTTTTGTTTTATTCTGAGAGATGGTCTTATCCGCGCAGCACGCCCAGCTCTTTGCCGACCTTGCGGAAAATTTCGAGCGCCTGGTCCAGGTCGCTTTGGCTGTGCGCGGCGGAGAGCATCACGCGGATGCGCGCCATGCCCTGCGGCACGGTGGGGAAGCCCAACGCCATGGCGAACAAGCCTTCGTCGAAGAGGCGCCGGCTGAATTCGCGCGCCAGCTGCACTTCCCCGAGCATGACGGGCGTAATCGGGGTTTGGGTCGCGCCGGTATCGAAGCCAAGCCTGCGCATCTCCGCCTGGAAGTAACGCGCGTTCGCCCACAGCCGGTCCACCAGCTCGGTAGATTCTTCCAGCAGGTCAACCGCAGCCAGACAGGCGGCGGTGTCGGGTACGGTCACGGCGGAGGAGAACAGGAAGGGGCGCCCGCGCTGGCGCAGCCACTCAATAATGCGCGCGCTGCCGGCCACCACGCCGCCAACCACGCCAAACGCCTTGGAGAAAGTGCCAACTTCCACGTCCACGCGGCCGTGCAGGTGAAAATGGTCCACGATGCCGCGACCGCCTTCGCCCACCACGCCTTCGCCGTGCGCGTCGTCCACCATGGTCATTACGTCATAGCGTTCGGCGATTTCCACCAGCTTATCCAATGGGGCAAGGTCGCCGTCCATGGAGAACACGCCGTCGCTAATCATCAGCGCCCGCCGATACGTGCCGGCCGCGGCCTGGATTTGCTTTTCGAAGTCCGCCGGGTCTGCGTGCGCGAAGCGGATGATTTTTGCGCCGGAAAGGCGCGAGCCGTCAATGATACTGGCGTGGTTGAGAGCGTCCGAGAAAATGACGTCTTCCTTCCCGACCAGGGCGGGGATGGTGGCACCGTTCGCCATAAAGCCGGATTGGAAAGTGATGGCGGCTTCCACTTTTTTGAAGGCAGCCATGCGCTTTTCCAACTGCAGATGCAAGGACATGGTGCCGGCGATGCTGCGCACCGCGCCGGGGCCGACGCCGTACTTTTGCATCGCTTCGGAGGCTGCTTGCACGATGCGGGGGTGGTTTGCCAGCCCAAGGTAGTTGTTCGAGCAGAAATTCAACACTTTTTTCCCATCGACCACCAGCCAGGCGCCCTGCGGGGAGTCCAGCGTGCGGATGCTGTTATAGAAACCGGTGTCTTTGAGGGTCTTCAGTTCGTCATCAATCCAGGCTAATTTATCGGTCATGCGCTCCTCTGCTTTGGTAAGGTGAGTTAAGCTGATTATACTGCAGGCAGGCAGGCTGACTTGCTTCGCGCACAAATGAGAAGCCTGTCCTTCGGAGCGCGGCTCAGGATTCAGATTATAATGAGCTCCAAAATAAACCCCGAAGGAACAAGCAATGAATATTTTCTTTGCGCCCATTGAAAAACTGACCCATTACCTGGACCCGGGCACCGGCAGTATGGTCCTCCAGGTTCTTCTGGCGGCCTTACTGAGCGTTGGCGTCCTTGTTAAGGTATTCTGGAGAAAAATACGCAGCTGGTTCAATCCGAACAGAAACGCTTTACGGGCTGACCTCGACCCAACCGAAATTGTCGAGCCGGAATCCACCCCGAACAACCCGGACGACAGCTTGAAGTAACGGCTCACAGCATTCTCTTGATTTAGGCTATTCCTTGATTTGTGGGAAGCAAAACGATGAAGTTGACCAGTTCATTCCGTGACCCGAGCGGTTTTATGTTCCACCAGGACGGCGTTCTCTACCGTCAGGTGAACCAGAGCTATCAGGAAGATTATGACCTGCTGATGGAATCGGGGCTGTACCAGCACTTAAGCTCCGCCCGGGCGCTCATATCGCATGAAGAATGCTCGTTGGACATTGCGCCGGTTCCCGGGCTTGCCTACAAAGTCCTTAAACCTGAGCCAATCCCTTTTGTGTCCTATCCTTATGAATGGTGCTTCGACCAATTGAAAGACGCGGCAGTGCTGACGCTTTCCATTGCCAGACGCGCTTTGCAGTACGGGATGATTTTGAAAGACGCCAGCGCGTTTAATGTTCAGTTCAAAAACGGCCGACCGATTTTCATCGATACGCTTTCCTTCGAACGTTATCTGCCCGGCGCTCCCTGGATTGCGTACAAGCAGTTCTGCCAGCATTTCCTGGCGCCGCTGACTTTAATGGCAAAAGTGGATATCCGCCTTAACCAACTGCTGCGGGTTTACATTGACGGTATTCCCCTTGACCTGACCAGTTCCCTCCTCCCCAAGGGGAGCCTGCTAAACCCGGGTTTGCTCAGCCATATCCACCTGCACGCGAAGACCCAGCAAAAATACGCCGACATGGCGCTGCCGGAAGAGCAAGTCTCGGGCAAAATGACAAGAAACGCCCTCTTGGGATTGCTGGACAGCCTCCTTTCCGCGGTCCGCAGCCTGAAGCTGAAGGCGCAAAAGACCGAATGGGAGAATTACTACGAACAAACCAATTACGCGCGGGCATCCTTCGAGGCAAAACGCGAAAAAGTGAGCGCGTTCATCCTCAGGGTAAGCCCTCGTTCTGTCTGGGATTTGGGCGCCAATACCGGTGAATTCAGCCGGGCAGCCAGCAGCGCGGGAATCCCGACCATCGCGTTGGACATTGACCACGCGGCGGTTCAGCGGAATTACGCCCTTGTGAAACAAAACCAGGAAGCGCAGCTGCTGCCCCTTTGCATGGACCTGACCAATCCTTCGCCAGCCCTGGGCTGGAATTGCGCGGAAAGAATGTCTTTGCTGGAACGCGGCCCGGTCGATATGGTGATGGCCCTGGCATTGGTCCACCATCTGGCGATATCAAACAATATTCCTCTGGAGAACCTGGCAGCTTTTTTTGCCGGGCTTGGGCATTGGCTGATTGTCGAGTTCATTCCAAAGTCAGATTCCCAGGTGAAGCGGCTGCTGTCCTCCCGGCGGGACATTTTTCCGGACTACACTGAAGCCGGCTTTAAAAAGGCCTTCGGGGCGCACTTTGAAATTTTGGAGGAAGCCCCGATTGCCGGGTCCGAGCGGATTTTATTCCTCATGGAACGTAAGCAGAAGCTCTCCTGAATTTCGGCTGAGACCCTCGCTCTAAATTCCGGCATTCCGGCAGCGGGTTTGGCGCCGGACATGGCAATTCCCATGGGCATGCGGAAGAGTATCGCTTTGAGATTCACCGCATCCGCCTGTAAGCCCGCGCGGGGGCTCAAAATACCCTTCTATCCTCGCAATTGAAATCGCCGGCCTGACAACTGGCAGTCCGTTCTTCCGCCAAGGCCTTTTCATTGCATTCTCATTTGGAAACCCATGCTCGCGCGCAAATTCTGAAAGACGGGCAGCCCGGCGAAAGTGGTAAAATCACGCCAGTATAGCAAAGATGAACACGAAGCCGAAACTGCCCTTTCCTTTTTATCCGCTGCTTTTCGCGGCGTTTCCGGTACTCTCATTATTAGGTCACAACATTCAAGAGGTTAACCTGCGCGCCGGCCTGCGCCCGCTGCTGATGATACTCGGCGGAGCGGTGTGTGTTTGGCTGGCGCTCTTGCTGGCGACCAGGTCTATTCAAAAAGCCGGGTTGGTCAGCGCCTGGCTGTTCCTGCTGTTTTACACCTATGGGCGCGCCTACAGCGCTGCGCAAGCAGCGGGCAGCCTCTTTCAGGTTTTTGGTCATCACCGCATCCTGCTGCCGTTATGGGCAGTTTTGGCTGGCGTTGGTGCAGTTCTGCTCTTGAAATATGTGAAAGACAGCGGCAATCTCAGCATCATTCTGAATGTTTTTTCAGCTTTTTTGTTGATTATCCCGGTGTATCAACTGATAACCTATGAAATACGCGCGACCGGCGCCGGAAAAGGGATATCCCAGGGTGGGGTTGCGGCCGCGGCGGAAGATGTGAAGCTCCAGCCGGGCGCCTTGCCGGATGTTTATATCATTATCCTGGATGCTCACCTGCGCAGTGACGTGCTCGATGCGACCTTTCATCTGGATAACACCAACTTTATTAATCAACTTACCGAGATGGGCTTCTACGTGCCCCCATGCAGTATGAGCAATTACGCTTATACTCCGCTCTCCATGTCCTCGTTTCTTAACATGCAGTATCTACAGGACATCAGCCCGGATTTCGCGCCGCCAAATAACGACACCGATTCGCTGTTTGAGTTAATCGAGCATAACGCAGTCCGAAAGAACCTGGAATCCCTGGGGTACAGCACCTACTCACTGGCTTCTTATCAGCGCATAGCCTGGACAGACGCAGACCATTACTACCCGTTGGATCCTGCCAGCCTGGTTTCGACTGAAGAACGGGTTGTGTTCAGTAAATTCGAGCGGATGCTCTTCGACACTACCCTGGTCCGAATTCTTACTGATTACAAAGGCGGAGTCACAACATCCGACAAAATCCCGCTCAATTATCCTTATGCCGACCATGTGCGCCAACAATGGACCATCCTGAAGGAGCTGAAGCAGATTTCTGGTTTCCAGGGACCCAAACTGGTGTGGGCTCATCTGACCATGCCGCACGCGCCTTACGTGTTCTACCCGGATGGTTCGCTCATTCCTGACCCTCCCGAGCTCCCGTGGGTGGTTCCTCTCCCCTGGGACCAATACTTGCAGTACTATTCCTGGGGTGTTCAGTATACCGATAACGCCATCCTTCCGGTTCTGGAAGCGATTCTCAAGAACTCGGATTCGCCGCCAATTATCGTGATAACCGGCGATCACGGCGCTGACAGCGCCAACCGCCTGGCGGTCCTGAGCGCTTTCTATGTGCCGGATACCGTCAAGGCACAAATCACGCCGGATATCAGCCTTGTGAATTACTTCCGCGTTATCTTTAACGGCGTTTACGGCGCAAATTATGAGATTCTTGAGAACATTTCCTATCTTAGCGATAAGGTAAACACCTTCGGGTTTACGCTTTATCCTGAGACGATGCCGGATTGTATGCCTTAATCGGGGCTTTGCTCCCGGACGGCAGCGTTTTGTGCGGGTTGATTCCCCACAGACCCAAACAGGCTGCCTTTCCTCCTCCAGCTTTCTGAGCATCTGCTGCCTGTAACGTGAAACAAGCTGCGCCCAGACATTTTTTGAATAGGAAAATATCCCGATAAGCAAGACTTTTTCTATTTTTGGCTTAGCGCAGTCTTTATTGGAAGGGTGTGCCCTGCCGTGGGCATTCTTATGGAAGAAGCAAGCTGACAGCCGCAAACCCCCGACCTTCACCGAGATCTCCCGAATGACCAATCGCGCCTCATCGCGAGACGCCAGGCGCTCTCCGCGTACCCGTTGATCTGCCAGCCGGCCGTTAGCGCGCTGCTGCAAATGATTATCCCTGAGCGGCGCGCAGGCCCTTGCAGGTGTCCGGATGCGGCGCCTGACCTTTCAGGGTGTCATCAAGACAGGTTGCCATTATCGCAAACTCCGCCGATCGCTGCAAACGAATCAATTGACTTAAGCCGTTTATTTTTTTATACTTTGTACCATAATTCACCATGAAAAACCTGACTGACATCAAACAGCGCGGCTACACGCGCCCGGGCGGCAGCCGCGCGCTGACGGTCTTGCTCGCCGCGGCGGCCGGCGTTATTGTCTGGCAGTTGCTCTGGATGCTGCTGAAGCTGCCCGGCTTCATCCTTCCGGCGCCTGCGGTCGTCTGGCAAAAGTTCTTGCAGGTGCTTGGGAATGGGCTGCTCTGGCGTCATCTCTCCTACACCCTCCTGGAAGTCCTCTCAGGTTTGTTAATCGGCAGCCTGAGCGCCGCGCTGGTCGGGTACTTCCTGTTCAAGCATCCCCGCGCGGAACGTTTCACTTCACCGTACCTGGTCGCCAGCCAATCGGTGCCTGTCGTGGCCATCGCGCCTCTGCTGGTCATCTGGTTCGGCCCGGGCTTGTTCTCCAAGGTGCTCATCTGCGCGCTGACTGTCTTTTTCCCGGTGCTGGTGAATACCTTGGTGGCCCTGCGGGAAGTTCCGCAGGACCTGCGCGAGCTGATGCGTTCCTTAAAGGCTTCCCCCGGGCAGACCGCCCGCTACCTGGAACTGCCCGCCAGTCTGCCTGTCTTTTTGGGCGGCTTGCGCGTGGGGGCTACGCTTTCGGTCATCGGCGCGATTGTCGGCGAATTGGTCGGTTCGGACCGCGGACTGGGTTTCCTGATCAACGTGGGCAGAGGTCAGTACGATACTGCCCTGGTTTTTGTGGCTGTGCTCACCTTAATGGTGCTGGCAGCCTCACTTTATGGTTTAATCCTCCTGCTGGAATCGCGCCTGCTGGCCTGGCAGACCTGGCGGAAGAACGCGTAGACTTGGAGAGCCTTATGATGAAACGTCTGAACCCGATTTTTATGCTGACTGTGCTGCTGCTGACTGCCTGCACAGGCGCCAAGCCCGCCCAAAACGGGCCTTTGCGCGCTGTGACCCTGAATCTGACCTACATCCCTAATGTGCAGTTTGCTCCGTTCTACGCCGCCATCGAAAATGGCTACTTCGCGGACGCGGGCCTGGACGTAACGCTTAACTACGGCAATGAAGCCGACCTTATCGCGTTGGTCGGCTCCGGCAAGCAGCAATTTATGATTGCCTCGGGAGAACAAGTGCTCATGGCCCGCGCCCAGGGGCTGCCTGTGGTGACGGTTTACAACTGGTACAAGGAATTTCCGGTCGGCATCGTCTCGCTGGCGGAGAAGAATATCACCTCCCCGATGGACCTGAAGGGTAAGACGATTGGTCTGCCGGGCTTATACGGGGCGAACTATATCGGCTTCGAAGCATTCGCGCAGAACGAAGGCTTGCGCGACAGTGATTACACCCTGCAGTCCATCGGCTATACCCAGGTGGAATCGCTGGTGAGCGGGATAGTGGACGCCGCGGTGATTTACCTTTCCAACGAACCCTCCCAACTGCGCGCCATGGGCTACCAAATCAACACCTTGCGCGTGGCTGACAGCATTGACCTGATTGGCAACGGCCTGGTCACCAACGAAAGTACCATAAAAGAGGACCCCGAGCTGGTGCGCGCGGTGCTCGGCGCGCTGCTCAAAGGCATTCAGTTCAGCGCAGAAAACCCGGACGAGACCTACTTGATCTGCGCGAAATACGTGGACAACCTGGCGGAGGCAGACGAAGCCGTCCAGAAACAGGTGCTGGCGGAGTCCATCAAGCTGTGGGACGTCTATCCCACTAACGAGGACCATACCCGGCGCTGGGAGAATATGCAGTCCGTCCTGTTGAAGCTCGGCTTGATGAGCCAGGCGGTGGACCTTAAAGGCGTATATGACGGCAGCTTCCTCCCCTGAAACCGTCCTGGATGTGCGCGGGTTGACCATCAGCTTTGTGGAAAGCGACGGCAGCCTGGACGTGCTGGACGATTTGTCTTTCCGGGTGGAAGAGAATTCCTTCGTGTGCCTGATTGGGCCCTCTGGCGGCGGGAAAAGCACGCTCCTGCGCGCGATTGGCGGCTTGCTCCGGCCTACCTCCGGGCAAATCCTCTTTCCGCTGCAATCGCGCGGCGGCAGCCTGACCGGCATGGTGTTCCAGAAGCCCAACCTGATGCCCTGGCGCAATCTGTTCAACAACATCAGCCTCCCGCTCGAGATGGCAGGCAAAAGTCCGACAGAAATCCAGCAAATAACCCGGGATATGATCGAGCTGGTAGGGCTGCGCGGCTTTGAGAAAAACTTCCCGCACGAACTTTCCGGCGGCATGGCGCAGCGCGTGGCCATCGCGCGCTCTTTGGTGCAGGACCCCGAAATTCTGCTGCTGGACGAGCCTTTTGGGCAGTTGGACGCGCTCACCCGCGAGCGCATGGGCGAAGAACTCCTGCGCATTTGGGGCAGCAAGAGCAAAACTATCGTGATGGTCACGCACTCCATCTCCGAAGCGCTTTACCTTTCGGACCGCGTACTGGTGCTCACCAGCCGGCCGGCAAAAATCAGCCTGGACCTGCCCGTACCGCTGCCCAGACCGCGCCGGCAGGAGATGCGCTACAGCGCGGAATTTGCCCGGCTTTCGCGCGTCATTCACCAGCAGCTCACCCGGAACGAGACTGAGACCTGCCCATGAAAGTATCCCTCAACTATTCCCAGGCGCTGCTCAATCTCATGAGCGCAGGCGCCGCGCGCGTGGACGCGGTGGAATGGGTGGATAAACTCCCGCTCAGCCAGATAGCCGAGAGCCGCGCCCAGTTCCCGCAGGTGGCGTTTCATTTTCACCCGGGGCGCTTCCACCACACACACAGCTGGCTGGCGCATTTGCGGGCTTACCTGCAGGCCTGCCCGCAGTCGCCGCATGTTTCTGTGCACCTGGCGCCGCTGCCTTGGCTGTGGACCAGCGCATATATGCACCGCGGCAGGCTGCTGCCTGGTCCGCTGGCAGGCTTATCCGTACGCAGCTTTATCAGGGCTGTGAAGTGGCTGCAGCGTAATTCCGAGCTGCCCGTCATCCTGGAGAACATGCCCGCTCTGCACCCAAACCGCTACCTGTTCGAAAGCGAACCATCCGTAATCAATAAAGTGTTGGAAGAAACTGGCTGCAAGCTGCTGCTGGACCTGGCGCACGCGCGCATTGCCGCGCAGGCGCGCAGGATGAGCCCCGAAGCCTACCTTTCCGCGCTGCCGCTGGAAAAAAGCGTGCAGATCCACCTGGCAGGAGTGCGCGCCGGGCGGGACGGGCGCCTTTTCGACGCGCATGAAACGCTGACGGACGAAGATTACCGCCTGCTGGAATGGACCCTGGAGCGTGTGCAGCCCGAATGGCTGACCCTGGAATACTTCCGGGAAGACTCGCTGGCGGTGGCGCAGCAGCTTGAGCGCGTGCAGGAATTTGCCAGCCAGGCCTGAACATGCCGGAGAAAATTCCGGTTCCCGAAATTTTCTATCAATCCATCGCGCACAGCCCGGAAAAGCTTGTTATCATTAAGCTGTTCAAGGATCTTTGCTGTGGGAAGCTCACCTGCACCCCAAACCAAAACTCCCTGCCGCGGCCTGCAGCTCTCGGTGGTTGTGCCCGAGCTGCGTGCTGCCGACGTTGACTTTAACTGCCGGGAAATCCTGCGCGCGCTGGAGCAAACAACCGCGCAGAACCCCGCGCCGCGCCTGGCAGTTTTCCCCGAGCTCTGCCTGACCGGCTGCAGCTGCGGCGATTTATTCCTGCAGCCCCTGCTGGTGGAAAGCGCCTTGAGAGCCCTGGAGCACATTGCCGCAGGCTGCCGCAGCATGGAAACCTGGGCGTTGGTCGGGCTCCCGTTCCAGCACGTGAAACACCTGTACAACGCCGCCGTGCTGCTGGGTCCACACGGCCCGGCCGGGCTTTCGCTGGAAAGAGAACCTCTCGACCCGCTGTCCGGGTTCCCGAGCCGCTGGTTCAGCGCGGGAGGCGAATTCCCCGACACGCAGGCGGAAATTTTGGGGCAGAGCGTACCGGCCGCCGCGGACCTGAGCTTGCGGCTCCCGGAACTCTACCCGGAAAGAATTCAACTGTGCGTCGGGCGGACTGAAAACCTGATACTCGAAATGCGCGTAGGGCTGTTGCTCAATCCCTGCGCCCTGCCCGCCCTGGCGCTGGCCGACCAAACCCCGGAGACCCGCCTGTCCTTGCGCGGACGGCAGGCGGTATGGGCGTACGCCTCTTGCGGGCCGTGCGAATCCACGGCGGAAGCGGTGTTCAGCGGCAAAGCCGGCATCCTGCACGACGGCGAGACCCTGGCCGAAACGCAGCCGCTGCAGTTCTCTACCCAATCCGCCCGCGCCCTGATTGGCCCCCGCAAACGCTCCGCGCGCAAAGCAGCCGAACAAAGTAACGAGGCGCCCCCACCAGCGCTCACTCAGACCCCCTTCCTCTCCGTCAGCCAACCTGACGCCCAGTGCGCGGCCGCGTTCGCCATTCAAAGCGCCGGTCTGGCCGGCAGACTGCGCCGTACCGGGCTGCGCAAGGTCGTGTTGGGCCTGTCCGGCGGCGCGGATTCCAGCCTGGCGCTGATGGTCAGCTTTCAGGCATTCCAGCTGCTGGGCCTGGAGAAACAGGATATCCTGGCGCTGAGCTTGCCTGGACCGGGCTCTACCCAATCCTCCCGCGAACGCCTGGAAAGGCTGGCAAGCTTGTGCGGCGTGACGCTGCGCGAAATCCCGATTACGGGCGCGCTTGAGAGCCACTTGCGGGATATCGGGCACCCACCGGACTGTTTTGACCTTACATACGAAAACGCGCAGGCGCGCGAACGCACGCAGATTCTGCTCGACCTTGCCAACCAACACAGCGCGCTGATGGTCGGCACCGGCGACCTTTCGGAAATCGCGTTGGGCTGGTGCACCTTTGCGGGCGACCAGACCTCCAATTACCACGTGAACACCGGCCTGCCCAAAACGCTTGTCCTGCGCGTGTTGGCTTGGGCGGGGCGTGAGCTTTTCGGGGAGGACGGCGCAGCAGCTGTGTCCAGCATATGCGCGGCAGCGATTTCACCCGAACTGCTGCCGGTCCGCGCGGACGGCAGCAGCCCGCAGGAAACGGAAACGGTGCTGGGGCCTTACCTGCTGCACGACTTTTTCCTGTATCACAGCCTGGTAAACAAGCTTTCCCCGCGGCAGGTCTATCAGCTCGCGCTCAGCGCCTTTGCCGGGCAGTACGCCCCGCAGCAGGTCCTCGCGTGGCTGCGCCTGTTTTACCGGCGATTTTTCAGCCAGCAATTCAAACGCTCGGCCGGCCCGGAAGGACCTAAGGTCAGCGCGCTCTCCCTTTCCGCGCGCGGCGGCTGGGTGATGCCGGCGGACGCCAGCGGCGCGCTCTGGCTTAATGAGCTGGAAAATTTGGATACGAATCCGGGAGAAAACCCATGAGCAACGTCCAGCCATTTTTGCTTGTGTTTGGCAGTTCGGCGGACCCTTTCCATAAAGGGCACAGCGCATTGATTACAGCCGCGGTGCGGGCGCTGAGCGGGCGCGGCTGGCCGGTGCGCGAGGTGATGATTATGCCGGTTTACCGGCACCACAATACCCTGGATGCCGTCAAACGTTCCCTGCCGTTCACTTACGAGCACCGTTTTGAGCTTTGCCAGCTGGCTGCCGGCGATATCGCCCGGGATCTGGCTGGCACGGTTGAGCGCGTTTCTGTCAGCAGGCTGGAAGAGGAAATCGCGTGCGAAAGCCACCGCCCAAACCTGAGCGCGGAAACTTTTACCCGCCTGCGCGAAGAATGCGACCCAAAGCTGCGTCTGGCTTTCCTGCTCGGAACCGACAGCTTTTCCGGAGAGGACCCTTCCCTCAACCACTGGTTTCACCTGGAGGCGCTCTTGGGGCTGACCGCGCTGGTGGTGTGCCCGCGGCAGGGCTTCGCGCCGAACCTGAAGTTCATCGGCGAGCTGGAAGCGAAAGGCGCGCAAATCATCCTGCTCGACGAGGTAAGCGCGCCGGAGATTTCTTCCTCAGAAATCCGCCGGGAGTTGGAGAGCGGCGCCGAACCCGAGCGCCTGGTGCAAAAAGGCTGGCTCAGCCCGGCTGCCGCCGAGTACATCCGCAGCAATCACCTGGCGGAAAGCTGGAGAGAGCTGGATTCTTCCGGAAGAATGCCTGTTGAGGAGCGCCAGGAAGGGGACCCGCCCGGTCTGGAAGCGCGTATTGGCAAAATCCTTGGCGGGCATAAATGGACGCTGGCGCTGGCGGAAAGCTGCACCGGCGGGCTGATCAGCCACCGCATTACCAATGTTCCGGGCTCCTCGGAATACTACATTGGCGGGGTGGTCGCTTATGCCTATGCCGCCAAAGTGGCGCTTTTGGGCGTGCGCTGGGAGACGCTGCAGCGCTATGGGGCGGTCAGCAGCGAGACTGTTTTGGAAATGGCGCGCGGCGCGAGAGAACTGTTCAAGACCGATTTTGCCCTTTCCGTGTCCTGCATCGCCGGGCCGGGTGGGGCTACCCCAAACAAGCCGGTCGGCACCAGTTGGGTGGGCTTAGCCGCAGCCGGCAAGGAATGGTCCCGGCATCTTTTGCTATCCGGAGACCGGGCCGCCAACAAAGAAATGCTCGCGCAAAAAGCGCTTGAGCTCTTGCTCGAATTCATCAGCACGGAGAGCTCGCCGGGCAGCAAGCCTTAGGCCCGGAGACCAGACCCGCCGTGAACACCGCCGCGCCCGCCCCGCCGCCCACGCCCGACCCGACACAGGTGCATATCCCCGCGGTAATGCCCTTTTTCTGGCTGGCCTGCGCGGGGCTTTGCGGCGCTGTGGGGGCAAGC
>Ga0209099_1002674_pt1 | contig 15306 bp, 12 predicted proteins | sample AD_JPNHW2_MetaG_FD_184430 | JGI IMG/M metagenome (GOLD analysis project Ga0209099, IMG submission 184430) | Active sludge microbial communities of municipal wastewater-treating anaerobic digesters from Japan - AD_JPNHW2_MetaG (SPAdes) (version 2) | ecosystem: Engineered > Bioreactor > Anaerobic... | reverse complement strand
TGCCTGCGGGGATGTTAATAAAGGGGTTAACCCGCCATGGCGCCAGTTCAACAAGAAGATAATATGGGGCAGTCAAACAGTCAGATTTACAGCAGGGTTAAATGCAGTTGATTGCCTTGCAGAAAAACTAAACAATACAAATGAAAAGATAATACTTGTCTGCCTTGGTCCGCTGACCAATATTGCAAAACTGATAAAGAAAGATGCAACCCTTTTGTCGAAAGTTGAGCGTATCATCTGGTATAATGAATCTGTAAAGCCTTTGGAAGGATTTAATTATGATTGTGATAAGGCAAGCACTGACATAGTCTTTAATTCCAGGGTCAGGATTGATGTTATTTCAAACCTGGGAAAAGAAAATGTGCTGTTCGATTCATCAATGTACGAGGTATGCAGACAATCGAAGAGCCGGATGGCAACAGTCCTGCACAATGTTCATAATCAGCCGGCAGTATTAGAAAAACTAAGACAAAACCATTTCAGGTTATGTGATGAACTTGTTGCCCTCTATCTGACCAACCCTGAACTGTTCGGCGTTAATATTATGACAGATAAACTAAATGTAAGATATGTCAAAGACTATGATGACCAGGAAGTAAGGGAAGCTTTTTGTGATATGATAAGGGGTACTTATGTTGCAGAACATAATGTGGTATTTAACAGGTTTCCCGCTGACAGGGAGATGTTTAACTACGATATCCGGCCGATTATGGATTCTGCAATTGCCCGTTACGGATCAGATGAATGGAAAGCCAATGTCATGACTGATGAGTTTCACGGGCATCTGGGTGTCTTTTCAATTGTTGGTGCAAAAATGGGTATCAGGGCACGCGAAATATTCGGTGTAGGTCCTGATGAGCTTAGAGTAATCTCATATGCAGGTACACGTCCGCCTTACAGCTGCATGAATGATGGCATACAGGTAAGTACCGGAGCAACGTTAGGAATGGGAACCATCCAACTGGCCACCGACAGCATAACACGCCCGTCAGCTGTTTTTACCTTCAAAGGCCGCTCTGTAATGATCAGTCTTAAAAATGAATACTTTAAACAAGTTGATGCTGATATCAACGAAGGGATATTACAATTCGGATTGATGGATGACGGCTATTGGAAGCTTATCAGGCGCAACGCTTTAAAATACTGGCTTGAATGGGACAGGAATAAAATTTTTGACATAACAGAGATCACTCCTAAGAAATAATTTTTACCTCCAGGCGGTCGAAACCTTCTTATGCATACATCCTGCACACAGACAGAACTAACAAGCCTGAATATTATTCCAGTATAATTTCAAGCGCTTTATCGTGCGGTTCAACGAATCCTATTTTCCTGTAAACCTGTTCCCCTTCACGTGTTGCATGAAGTTCTATCTTGGACAGTTTCCGGAGCCGTCCTTCTTCTATCAATTTATTTACCAGCATCGGGGCAATACCGTTTCCCCGGAATTCCTTAAGAGTAAAAATATTCAGGATATATCCTGTCTTGCCTTTAGGGATTTCAAAGTTACCCGGCTGTTCACGCATAACCATTCCGCTGAATCCGACAGGAGCACTTTCATATTCAGCCATCCAGAAAATGAATGAATCGTCTTTTAACGACCTGGCGAAATAGTCCTTTAAACTCTCACGCAGAACAGATTCCAGATCTGCGGACGGGTCTCCATAGGCCTCTTTCAGGAAAATGATCCTGTAGTCAATCAAAGCCTCGACATCGCCGGTTGTCGCCTTCCTGAGAGTGATTTTGTTTTTTTCAATTTTCATTTCGTTATTTCCCTCCTATCTGCATTTCTGCCACCCTGAATGTCGGTGCGGCAAATGTCCTGCTCAAATCAATATCGTTGCCCATCATATCTATCCCGTTCAGGATATCGATAGCCTTACCTGCAATAGTGACACCCTTGACAGGGAAAGCAATCTCTCCGTTTTCGATCCAGAAACCGCTTGCTCCCCCGCTGAAGTTTCCATTTACAGCATTAATTCCATAGCCGGTAACCTCCTTAAGGAGAAGGCCTTTCCTGGTGGTAGCTATTATTTCATTCCTTGTATTCTTTCCTGATTCAAGGTAGATATTATGTGTCCCTATACCCGGAAGGCTGTTGAATCCTCCGCGCGATGCATTCCCTGTGCTTTTGACGCCAGCCCGTTTTGCTGCCTTTGTATTGTAAATAAAACTTTTAAGGATCCCATTCTGAACAAGTATATTTTTCATTGTTGGTACCCCTTCTCCGTCGAACGGAGCGCTTCCCAGACTTTTCTTTTTAATACCATCATCAATGATTGTAAGAAGCGGTGATGCAAATTGTTTTTCAAGATAATCTTTCAGGAAACTGGCTCCCTGCAAAACACGTTCTCCATTGACAGCACTAATAATCCCTCCCAAAAGGGAGCTGGCTATATCAGGGTCAAAAAGAATTGCAGCTTTCTGGGTATTGATCATTCTCGGGTCGAGAAGCTCCCAGGCGCGTTCAGATGCAATCTTTGCTATTTCCTCAAGAGAAACAAGGTCTTTGAAACAGACCCTTGAACAATATTCACTTCCTGTGTTTTTCTGGTCACCTTTCTCGGCGACAACACTTGCTCCAAGGTAACAACCTGACGATTTGTAACTCTTCAAAATACCATTTGAGTTTGCTATAAAAACCTCTGATTCATTCTCTCCGTAACCCGAACCTGAACTTTTTGTTATCCTTGGATCTTTCATCGACAGCTTCTCAAGTTCTAGCGCCATGCTGATCTTCTTTTCCATAGGAACAGTTGAAATACTCTGATCGAACAGATCCTCAACATTGCTGACACCTTTATCATCTGTAAGAACATTGTTTTCATCAGCTGATGAGAGCTTCGCAAAAGCAATTGCCCTCGATATAGTATCCTCAAGTGATTTTTCACTTAAATCGTTGCAATGGCTGAAACCCATTTTGTTATCGACAAAAACCCTTAATCCTGCTCCATGGGATGAAGATTCCTCAATGGTTTCTATTTCTGACTTAAGTACCCCGACCGACAGATTCCTGTTTGTTTCAAGAAAAACCTCTGCAGCATCAGCCCCAAGGTTAATACTCTTTTTTACGAGCTTTTCTGCTAATTCTATATAGTTCATCTTTAATTTCTTTGAATGGTTAATTTAAGCTTTACTTCCTCCTACGTTAATCCCCCTTATTCTTACAGTTGGTTGTCCGGCCGACACTTCAGCCTCCTGTCCTTTTCCGCAGATGCCGACACCAAAATCAAGATCGTTTCCCACTGCATCAATATTGGAGATAACATCCATACATGAACCTATAAGAGTCGCCCCCTTGATAGGTTTGGTTTTTTTACCGTTTTCTATAAGATATGCTTCACGGCAGGTGAAGTTAAAGACACCTGTTACAGGGTTGACACTTCCTCCGCTCAGGCTTTGAACATAAATACCTTTCTTTGTTGATGAAAGGATATCCTCAGGTTTGTCTTTTCCTGCATCTATAAAAGTGTTGGTCATCCTCGGTATGGGAATGTATCTGAATGATTCTCTTCTGCCGTTGCCTGTCCGTGCTATTGAGAGTTGTTTTGCACTGAGGATATCTGTCATGAATCCCTTCAGTATACCATTTTCTATCAGCACATTCCGTTTTGAGGGAGTCCCTTCATCATCATGATTGATTGTTCCCCGGAAATCCGGTATAGTGCCGTCATCAACCATTGTAAAACAATCGCTGGCAACTTTCTTTCCTGTTTTTCCTGTGAAAGCTCCTATCTCTTTGGCAATATTATCGGCTTCCAGAGGATGTCCGACAGCTTCATGAACCAGTACTCCTCCCCATCCGTTCTGCATTACCACATCCATGATACCGGCCGGAGCATCTTCGGCAGCAAGCATGGCAATTGCTTCTCTTGCAGCATTGCGGGCAACTGTTTCGGGAGTTACCTTTCCGAACATCTCGAACCCGGAATGGTAGCTTATTCTCTCACGGGACATATGTCTGGCTTTTCCGTCATCGCTCATTGTCTGAACTATGAAAAAGAGAAGAGGCAGTTCGTCTCTTACATAAGTCCCTTCGCTGGTGGCGATAACTCTTCCTCTCACTTCGTCATAATAATCGACCATAGCCATTTTGATTCTCGGGTCATAATCTTTTGCAGCCTGATCGGCTCTTTTGATTATCTCTATCCTCTTTTCATCGGCAATCTCGCCAAGCGGCTCTTTTACAGTGACAAATGAGGGATAGCTGGTCTCTGAAATATCTACAGGTTTTATCCTGATATCATTATGCGCAACATACGATGCCACCTCAGCGGCTCTCATAAGTTTTTCTTCAGTTATTTCGTCGGTGTAGGCATATCCTGTTTTATTTCCTGATATTACTCTCACCCCTGCCCCCTGGCTGATCCCATACAGTCCGCTTTTGAATATGGATTCTTCCATAACTATCTGTCGCGAGATTCTGTTCTCGAGGTATACATCAGCAAAATCTCCTCCCTTTTCGAGAGCTTTTGATATGATCTTCGATAATGTTTCCTTATCCATATCCATTCCAGAAGAGGCTTTAATCCCTTCACGACATGATATCAGCTGAGACATAAGGGCTGGTGTTGCAGCAATCAGCAACCCTCCTTTCATGCTCATCTCAAGAAATTTTCTGCGGGGAATATCCCTGACGGTCTGTTTTTCCATTCTCATTTTATGCAATTTTGAGTTTCCGAATATTTCCGTTAAACTATTAATTTTCTCTAATATGAGTGTCGGGAATCACATATAAAAACCCATTGATTTTCTTCGTTTACCCCGGCCCCATGGGGAGCGAAGAAAATCAATTTACTCCCCTTGGGGTTGGGGTAAATAAATTGATTTTCAAGCGATTTTAAAATCGTATTCATGATTACCGATAGTCATTTTCTTTATTTTATTATCTGATAAAAATCAGATAATTAATTTCCTATTTGTTTTATTGCCAAATTTAGGTCTATTTTGAAAGCTAAAAGAACTATTTATATCTTTTTATTTATCATGATATACAAAACCGATTACCATATTCATTCAAACTTCAGTGACGGAAGGTCGGCACCGAAGGATTACATTGCTCCTGCTGTTGAAGCGGGTTTTAGTGAAATAGGCATTTCCGATCATCTCAACCTCTTTAAGTACAATAAGGAATGGTGCATGAATCCTGAAAATATATCAGAATATATTGATCACATCGGGTCAATCGGAGATGGTATTGAAAATATAAAAATAAAGACGGGGCTGGAGGTTGATTATTTCCCGGGAAAAGAAACTGAGATAGAAGCTTTTCTCAAACCTCTGCATCTTGATTATGTAATAGGATCGGTCCATTATCTTGGTGAACAGACTGTGGATAATGGTCCTGAGTTTTATGAAGGAAAAGACATCGACATTTTATTCGAATCTTACTTTGATACAGTTATAAAAGCTGCTGCATCGGATCTTTTTGATATCATTGGTCATTGCGACCTGATAAGGATATATGGACACAGACCATCTTTCGATCCGGAGCCGTTTTACAGGAAGCTTGCCCGGACAATGAAAAAGCATGATGTAGTCTTTGAGGTAAATACAAACGGAAGGAACAGGCCCCTTGCTGATTTTTATCCCGACCGCAGGTTCCTGAGTATTTTTCAGAAAGAGAAAGTGCCTGTATGTGTAAATTCAGATGCCCATCTGACTTTCAGGGTAGGCCAGTATTTCGATGAGGTTTATGAACTTCTCAGATATACAGGTTTTAACGAGATGGCGACATTCAATAAAAGAGAACGTAAAATGATACCGTTTTAGTGATGCCGACTGATAACTAGGTGTTTATACTGATGTTTTTACATATTTAGCACCATCTTTTTATCGGAATTATTTTAGTTATTTTAGTTTTCAAACTCAACTATTAATATTGTTATCGTAATAAAATACAATTTAAAACATGAAAAAAAACCTGATATTACTTACTTCAATCTGTCTTTTTACGACAGGAGTAATTAATGCCCAGATGGATAACCTCTCAAATATGAGTGCCAAATGGGTAATGTCAAATACCCGGAACGCCGCAACCGATGCTGCAGATATTGTCAATTATAATCCGGCTGGTGTTGTTCGTCTTTCCGATGGTTTACACATCAATCTTAGCAATCAGACAATGTTCAGAAAACCTGAACATACTTTTAATCTTGGAGCAGGAGAGAAGACTTACGGACAGGATGGTACTGATCCTTTCCTTCCAATGCTTTATGTTTCGTATAAAAAGAACAACTGGGCCATTTCAAGCGGTACATATATTTCCGGAGGAGGAGCAACTGCAAATTACCCTGACGGATCAATAAACACCAATTTACTTGGCTATTCACTGATGACATATATTAATTCAACTACCGGTGCAGGCTACACTGCTCTCTCCTCTCAGTATCTTAAAGCCTCCTCATATTATATCACAGTGCCTCTTATTTTCTCATATTCCCTGAGCGATAAACTATCCGTGGCAGCAGGAGGCAAATACATAAAAGGAAGCAATAAAACTGAAGCCGGAGTAACTCTCGGTTCTTCGATGCTTGGAGCTCCGGAAACTGCAATCAATGTGGATTACAAGGAAAATTCCACAGGTTTCGGAGGTGTTATAGGTATATTCTATCAACCTGACGATAAACTGAACCTCAGCATACATTATGATACCAAAGTAAAGCTTGATTTTGAAGCATCTGACAACTCCGGTTCTTATACTCTTACAGCTGACGGAGTAAAGAACAGACGTGATCTGCCTGCTGCCCTTTGCACAGGAGCTTCATATAAAGTGACTGATAAGCTTACTGCCGCTGCTGATTTCAATTATTTCTTCCAGAAAAATGCCGAATGGGGGACTATTACAAGTCCAAGGGATGGTAAGAAATATGATGCATCAGATGCTGCCGGTAACTGTTACACAGCAGGGCTTGGCTTTTCATTCGATGCCACAGATGCACTCCAGCTTAACGCCGGTTGTAAATACACCTCTTTCATGTATGATGACAAAGAGCTTTATTACACAAAAATGGGTCTGTTTGAAGTTGTGAAATACAACAACCTTAACTTCGGTCTTGGGGCTTCATATAAGATGTCAGAGAAATTCCAGATTGATCTCGGACTAGGCCGCACATTCTGGAAAGATTCTGAAATCAGGTCTTTATCAGCTAATGTTCCTGTAAATATTCAGGATAAAGGATATGTTGTTGCTATAGGAGTCGATATCTCCTTGTAAAATAATTGAACAACCCGGGCAGCCTGCCCTAAGAAAAATAAACCCCTTACCCCCCGGATGAACAACTACATTTAAACCATGGAGATCCCGAGCCCAGAATCCCGAGTTTTCGGGATTCTGGGCTCGGGATGACAGATGGTTTCTCAGGCTAGGTGGAGGGAAGCAACGGCGATTCGAAACTGGTATTTCGTTTTTTTGGAAGATATGAGCGAATCGCCGTTGCTTCCCTCCTCATCTTCCCGAACAACTTCCATGTCATTCCGATGCGCAACGAAGTGAAGCGAGGAATCTCATCCTCACTGCTGTAAAAAAACGAGGTGATCATTGTTCAAAAAGCACCTATAGAGAAAGGGTATTCCAGGAGAGAACTGGATAAGGAGATTAATGTACATAACTCGCAGACCGGTCGCCTGTTAAAGTGTTCCTCCAGTATAGCAGTAGATCCTGAATGTCGTTAGTGCGGTAAAAATCATTTTTTTTGATTTTCTTATCACTCGTATTCGGTGTGTCAGAAAACAAAACCGCACCAATCTTTCGAGATATCGCAAGTCAGGACACTATGCGAGTATATGCTCGAGGAATATTTTCACTCCTATTCCAACCAGTATAATACCGCCAATGATCTCGACTTTATTTCCAAGTCTTTCACCTGCAGATTTTCCGATCCTGATTGCCACCATTGATGCTAAAAATGTCACGAAGCCTATAATTATTCCGGCGGTCCATATTTTTACATCAAGAAGGGCAAAGCTTATCCCTACTGCAAAAGCATCGATGCTTGTTCCCAGGGCCAATGTCAGAAGTACAATGAGTTTACTATAGTCAAGTACCTCTCTTGCCTCTTCTTTTTTCAACCCTTCAATAATCATTTTGATGCCAAGAACTGAAAGCAATCCTAATGCTACCCAATGGTCAGCTGTTTTAAGGATATCTGAAACAATGGATCCCAGGAAATACCCGGCTACTGTCAGTCCTCCCTGGAAAACTGCAAATAATAATGCCAGGCGCATTGCCTGCCGGAATAATATTTTGCACTGAACCACTCCATAAGAGAGCGATACTGCAAATGTGTCGAAACATAATCCTATTGCTATTGCCAGCAGTGTTATATTGTCCATCTGAAAAGCCTTTTGCGCGCAAATATAATATAAAACGTCATTTTTACATTTTTAAAATTGAATGCATATATTTGAGCACCAAAAAAATAATCTTAATGAGAACCGTAATCCAGCGGGTAAGCAGAGCTTCAGTGGCAATAGGAACCAGGATAAAATCAAAAATTGGCAATGGTCTTCTTGTCCTTGTGGGTATAGAAGATTCTGATGATGATTCGGATATTGAATGGCTATGCAATAAGATAGTCCAGCTGCGGATTTTTAACGACAATAATGAAGTAATGAACCTTTCTGTCCAGGATATAGATGGAGAAATACTTGCGATAAGCCAGTTCACCCTTCATGCCAAAACAAAAAAAGGGAACAGACCATCATATATACGTGCTGCGCATCCCGACGTTGCCATTCCCCTTTACAATAAGTTCGTCAGCAGGCTTTCAGCACTTCTTGGGAAAGAGGTCGGGACCGGTGAGTTTGGCGCTATGATGCAGATAGACCTGATTAACGACGGACCGGTTACAATTATCATTGATACAAAACAAAAAGAATAAAATACAGCCTTGTAAGGCATTATATAAAATGAATATGAATATTGAGGCTCACAGGGAAAAAACTTCTAAAAGATCAGTACTGGTGGTTGCTGCATTTGCTGCATTCCTCACACCCTTTCTGGGTTCGGCTGTCAATTTGGCCCTTCCCTCAATAGGCAAAGACCTTAATGCAAATGCTGTTGAACTGGGGTGGGTTATCAGCAGCTTTATCTTATCCTCATCTGTATTCCTTCTTCCTTTCGGCAGGATTGCAGATATTATAGGAAGAAAAAAGGTCTTTTACACCGGAATACTTCTATTTACCATTTCAACCTTTCTGTTAATCTTCTCCTGGAACATTGTTTCACTTATAGTTTTCAGGATTTTTCAGGGGCTGACAAGTGCTATGATTTTTGGTACCAGTATGGCAATTATAACTTCTGTGTTTCAACCTGGTGAACGGGGCAGAGCAATGGGGATAAATGTGACGGCGGTATACCTTGGCTTGTCATGCGGTCCGATAATAGGAGGATTTTTAACTCAGTATCTGGGATGGAGGAGCATTTTTGCTTTTCTTGTTCCCTTTGGAATAATCTCTCTCATACTTATCAGCAGAAAGATAAAAACCGAATGGGCAGAGGCAGCGGGAGAAAAATTTGACTGGCGCGGATCGCTCATATATGGTATTGCCCTGTCGTCTTTCATGTATGGGTTTTCAAAACTGCCCTCTGCAACAGGCTGGATATGCATTGTAACAGGGCTTGTCATGGCCATTGTTTTTGTCATTGTTGAGAACAAAATCACCTTTCCGGTTTTTGATATCCACCTTGTGTTAAGGAACAGGGTTTTTGCATTCTCCGGAATAGCAGCATTGATACACTATTCAGCAACAAGTGCAACCGGATTTTTCATCAGTCTTTACCTCCAGTATCTTAAAGGGTTTGATGCGAGGACAGCAGGTCTGATAATGATATCGCAGCCTGTTGCCATGATGCTCCTTTCTCCTGTTGCCGGGAAACTATCCGATAAAAAGAATCCCGGCGTTATCGCTTCCATAGGGATGGGGCTGACAGCGGCAGGGCTTGTTTTGTTGTGCTTCATAAAAGAGACCACGCCAACTTATCTTATTTTTCTGATGCTTACCCTTATGGGAATAGGTTTTGGATTATTCTCTTCACCTAACTCAAATGCTATAATGAGCTCTGTTGAAAAAAAGCACCTTGGGGTGGCCTCCGGAGTTCTGGGAACAATGCGTATGGTAGGCCAGATGATGAGCATGGGAATTGCAATGATGCTTATCTCCCTGTTTATCGGTAAGCAGGTAATCAATCCATCCACTTATCCCGGCCTGATGTCAGCCATGAAAACTGGGTTTGTAATATTTTCAGGATTGTCGGTATTCGGGATTTTTGCTTCTCTGGCAAGAAATGAAAAACTTGGAATCAAAAACAACAAAAACTTTGATTAAAATTAATTATGAAACCAAAAAGCATTATATTGACACCGTTCTTTTTCAAAAGAGCGTCATAAATTAAAAATAACAGATTCCCTATGACAAAACTATACCAGAAACTAATCAATTCATGCCCTTCGGAAACAGAGATCAGGAAAAGTCTGAAAAAAGTATCTTCTGAATCACCATCTGCTCCGGATAAGCATTTGCTGATGGCTATTCTGAACATGGTCGACCTGACCTGCCTTAACACAACTGACAATAAGAGCCAGATAGTACGTTTTACGGGTAAAGTAAATAGTTTCTCAGGTCGTTATTCAAATATTCCCAATGTAGCGGCAATATGTGTGTTTCCAAATTTTGTTTCGGTTGTAAAGGAAAAGCTTTCCGCTAAAAATGTAAAAATAGCTTCTGTGGCAGGGTCATTCCCTACATCGCAGACCTTCCGCAGCATAAAGGTGTCAGAATGTAAGATGGCAGTAGAAGCAGGAGCGGATGAAGTTGATATTGTCATACCGGTTGGCGCCTTTCTTGGAAATGATTTTGCAATGGTTGCTGATGAAATAAGAGAGATAAAGACCGCTGTCGGAGATGCAACGCTCAAGGTCATTGTTGAATCGGGCCTTTTAGGCGGATATGAGCAGATCTTCAAAGCATCTATGATAGCCATGGATGCAGGGGCTGACTTTATAAAGACTTCTACAGGGAAAACTCCTGTCTCTGCAACACCTGAAGCTGCTTATGTAATGTGCCGTGCAATTTCCGATTTTTATTCGGAAACAGGTATTAAAGTAGGATTTAAGGCAGCAGGTGGTATAGTGAATCCTTCCGATGCAATTAATTACTACCAGATTGTCAGTCATTGCCTTGGCAACGACTGGCTTAATAATAATCTTTTCCGTATCGGGGCAAGCAGGCTTGCAAATAATATTCTTACAGAAATTTCAGGTTGCAAGGCTGATCACTTTTGATAAGCAGTCTTAAGGTTAATTTTGAATATACTCTGGGATTTATCATTACTTTTGCGTTTTTGGATTCATAACGACAATGGTAAATTACTGGTCAGATTTACAGCAAGACACTGTTCCGGGCAAGAATATCGGTTTCAAGGATTTCGCCTGGATCAAATCTGATTCCGTTTCAATATTAAGCCCGTTTCATCAGAAAGGATCAACTAATAACGTTACCATACCTCTTGTTGATTCCGCAAACATTGTAATTCCTGATAGCCTTTGCAGAAGAAATAATATTACTGATGTAACCTTTTACGATTCTGCAAATGTTATAACGAATATCGATCAGGTTCCTTCAAACGGATTCCCATATCTTTTTATTGAGAAGAACAGGCAAATAGAGACAGATGCCAGGGCTGCTATAATTAAACATCTTCAGCCCGGCCAGGACATGCCTTTAAGACAGTTTCACAGCGACTGGGTATTGGGGATACTTCTGATTGCAGCCTTCCTGCTGACAATAATAAGGAGATCGTCAAAAAATATCTTCTCGGATTTTGAGAACTTTTTTCTTTTTAAAGGAATATCAGATCCCTCTTCACGATACACCGGAGGCTTTATCCTTTGGCAATCAATAATACTTAACCTGGTTTCGTTCTTCATTCTGGCTCTCTTCGTCTATTCCGCAGGTGTCTATTATAATGCCTTACCCGCTGCTGTTAACGGAATACTTTTCTGGCTTATTTCTTTTGGAATCATTATAGTTTCTATTTTTTTGCGGTACATTATCTGTACTGTTACAGGGTTTGCAAGCGGCCAAAAGGAGCTGTTCAGGGATTATCAGCAGTTGATATTCCAGTCGTACAGGTTAAGTGCTCTGTTTCTTTCTGTGATTATTATTCTTATATATTATACTGTTCTCCCTGTTTCAGATGTCCATTTTATTGTGGGTTTCAGCATTTTAGGAGTCATGTATCTGATCAGGATTATAAGTCTGATGATAATTTTTCTGAATAGGAATGTTTCTATTTTCTATTTGATTTTATACCTTTGTGCCCTAGAAATTCTACCTGTTTTGATATTAGTGAAATATTTTACAGGCCTTGCTTAGATTGGTTAGGGTTACTTAGAAAGTATAACTTAAACTGAAAAAAAGTTGAAAATTAAGAAGATCTTAGTATCGCAGCCAGAACCAATGAATCCGAAATCTCCATATTTCGAACTGGCTAGAAAATATAATCTGAAAGTTGATTTTAAACCGTTTGTTCAGGTTGAAGGAATATCATCTAAAGATTTCCGTCAGCAAAAAATCAATATTCTTGATTTTAATGCTGTCATCTTTACGAGCAAAACCGGAATCGATCACTTTTTCAGGATTTGCAATGAGTTGCGGACCGTGGTCCCGGATACAATGAAATATTTCTGTATCACAGAGAATGTTGCATTCTATCTGCAAAAGTATATTGTATACAGGAAACGGAAAATATTCCATGGGAAAGCAAAGTTCCAGGACCTTATCGAAATTATTGTCAAGCATAAGGAAGATAACTTCTTTGTTCCTTTGTCAGAGCCTCATAATGCTGAGATACCGGATTTACTTGATAAAAATGGTATCCGCTATTCAATAGGGACCCTTTACAAGACAATCAGTACCGATTTCTCGAATATTAAGGATTTTGACTATGACATACTTGTCTTTTATAGTCCTTCAGGCATTAAATCATTAAAAGAGAACTTTCCATCCTTTAAACAGGGTGATATTAAAATAGCTGCATTCGGTCCTACAACAGCTTTTGCTGTTGAGCAGGAAGGGTTAAGACTCGATATCAACGCCCCGAATCCGAAAGCTCCTTCAATGACAATGGCCCTTGATGATTTTCTAAAAGAGTATAACAGGAATTTAAAATAATATATCTCACCATATCAGCTTTCCTTAAAGCGCCGTAATGTCTTTTTCGGTTTAGCTTTAAGGATAAGTTTTCTTAATATGAATATCATAAGGGAGACATTTGATAAGTCTGAAAAGCTCTGCAGCAGGAAAATAATCACGGCCCTGTTTGAAAATGAAAATGTCTTTTACACATCGTGCTTCAAAGTGGTATGGGGGAAGAGCCCTGTTGAACTTCCCCATCCGGCCCAGGTGACTTTTAGCGTCTCAAAAAAAGGGTTTCGTCTGGCTGTCACCAGAAACCTGATTAAAAGGAGGATGAGAGAAGCTTACCGGAAAAACAAAGCGGCGCTCTATCAACATCTTTCTTCACAAAAGACTCAGCTTGTGTTTGTTGTTATCCTTAAAGGGAACTCGGTACCGGATTATCTTTCAATAGAAAAATCGACTAAAGAGATGATAAACAAATTCATCGCCCTTACCAAATAGGATGAAAATATGTTAAAGTTATTTTAATTGTTTCGTTATCAAAGCTGTTACCAATTTTTCTTGTTATTTTCGCCGGTTACAATTAAGTCTCACAGATTATGAAAAAGTTTAAAAAAGGCAAAATAATTATCGTTGTAAGCCTATTGATCGTTGCAGGTGTCAGTATGGGTTTCCTGGCAAACCAGGAAACAAGAGACTTCAGAATTGCTAAAAACCTCGATATCTTTTTTTCTCTTTTCAGGGAACTTAATACTTTTTATGTAGATGATATTGATCCTGATAAGGTGATCAAAGCAGGTATAGACAATATGCTTAAGACATTGGATCCTTATACCGTATATTATCCCGAATCGGAAGCTGATGAATTTACCTTCATGACAACGGGAAAATATGGTGGGATTGGCTCACTTGTCCGTGGCGGAAATGACTATGTTGTCGTCAGTGAGGTGTATAAAGGATTCCCTGCCGATAAAGCCGGGATAAAAGCCGGTGATCTTCTTAAAAAAGTCGACGACGTCTCCCTGGCGGGTTCTTCAACAGAAAAGGTGAGCGAAAAACTCAAGGGGAACCCCGGAACAGAAATCAAAATTACGGTGGAAAGGAACGGTAAAGAGCAGGATTTCGTGATGAAAAGGGAAAAAATAGTGATCCCTCCGGTGCCCTACTACGGGATGATTGATTCAAAGACAGGTTATATAAGTTTTACCAACTTTACCCAGAATTGCATAGAGGACGTCAGAAAAGCCCTTATCGCACTGAAAGAAAAAAATGCACAGCAGATCATTCTGGATCTAAGGGGCAATCCCGGCGGATTGCTTACAGAAGCTGTAGAGATAGTAAATCTCTTTGTGGGTCCGGGTAACGAAGTCGTCTCTACTAAAGGCAAAGTAAAACAGTTTTATGAGAGTTTCAAGACTACAAAACCTGCTGTTGATGAGAACATACCGCTTGCTGTAATCATCAACAGGGGCTCTGCTTCCGCATCTGAGATAGTTGCAGGAGCAATTCAGGACCTTGACAGGGGAATAATCGTTGGGCAGAGATCATATGGTAAAGGATTAGTACAGGTACCCCGTCCGTTAAGCTACAACACACAGCTGAAAGTTACAGTAGCTAAATATTATATCCCAAGCGGCAGATGTATACAGGCCCGCGATTTTTCGCATCCTAACGAAGACGGGAGTGTCGGTATAATCCCCGATTCGCTTATTTCGGAATTTAAAACAAAGAATGGCAGAACAGTTAAAGATGGCGGAGGTATCGCCCCGGACGTTGAGGTTTCCGGCGAACCTCTCAGTCAGATTTCGGCCGAACTTTATCTGAGAAATTTTATTTTTGATTTTGCTACCAAATATTACTGGTCTCATCCTGACATTAAATCAATTGATCAGCTGAAACTTACTGATCAGGACTATAATGACTTTAAAACTTTTCTGGAAAGCCGTAATTTCAGTTATAAAACCAGTACTGAGGAATCGCTGAATGAACTCATTACAAATGCAAAAAAGGAAAAATATTATGATCTCCATAAGGATCTTTTTACAGAATTGGAAAAAGATGTAGCCCATAGCCTGGACCAGGATTTAACAATGTTTAAAAGTGAAATTTCCGAACTTATTGAAGATGAAATAGTCCGCCGTTATTTCTACGAAGAAGGATCCA
>Ga0209099_1002671_pt1 | contig 15312 bp, 12 predicted proteins | sample AD_JPNHW2_MetaG_FD_184430 | JGI IMG/M metagenome (GOLD analysis project Ga0209099, IMG submission 184430) | Active sludge microbial communities of municipal wastewater-treating anaerobic digesters from Japan - AD_JPNHW2_MetaG (SPAdes) (version 2) | ecosystem: Engineered > Bioreactor > Anaerobic... | reverse complement strand
GGGGCAGTGAGCCCGGCGGTATGAACATGTCCATCCCCAGGGTGCCACATACCGCCATTGGGCAGGCTGGCCAACAGGTAGACCATGGTCTGCTGGTCGAGGGTGAAGAGTTGTCCTGCCAGTTCTCCGGTGATCCGGACGGTAACAGGAACAGCGGTCTCAGATGTTGTATCAGTTGTCAGCCGTGTCAACTCAACCGCCAAGGTTAGGGGTTTCAGGAGCTGCTGGATCTTCGCCCCCTCTGCTGTGAGTTCCTCGGGGTTCTTCATGGACTGTTTGGCCCGGGACGCAAAGAAGGCCTGTTCAATGAGAATGCTCTTCTGCTTGCTGTCCGTGGTATCTGCTGCCTTTGCCATCAGGTTCCGTGCCGTAATGATGTCAGCAGGTGCCGGAGGGATGATTCCCAAAGCAGTTCGTATGTCGTCACTGGATCCTGCCTTCCTGGCAAGACTCTCCAGCTTGAACTGGGTCTGTTCAGTTGTCACGACCTGTCCCTGTGCATCCAGAACTTCCACCGAGCGAATCAGCATGGATGGATCGGTGCTCAGGTTTCCCATCATGATGGGCAGGTAGACCGTCGTTGCTGGTGCCCGGCAGTAGGAATCCTGAGGGATCTCCAAGTACAACGTTTCTCCTGCTGCGTTGGTGATAGGGAATGGACGGCCAGTGATACTGACACACATCAACGCCCAGCTGTGCGACCATCCGTTTCATATGCTCCTCCTTGGGTCAGAATAGTAGAAACCGCATAAACCGCAATTTCCATGCACGTCTCAGCTTCCTGCTGCCCTCACCTCCCCGCCTCACCTCATGTCACCGTATGCCTGCTCACGAGGCAAGCAGAATGCCTCTACCCAGATAACGAAATCGAGGCAAATTCTCTGACACGGATGGTTCACAGAATCATCAGAATCCTGTCTGCATTGCATGAGCGGTGAAGTAGTGGGTACACTACCAGGGATCGACCGTCGGATCCATGTGTCAACACCTTCGGTTTCCGGTACACTGGTCCTGTCAACCATCCTGAAAACGTGAGAGAGCACACATGTACACCGACAGGATTCTGCATCTGGCTCTGAAAATGGCGGGACTGGACACGGTCCCCGAAGAAACGCACGTCTACGTTCCCGGCGAGATCACCAAGGCACTCGTCTGCATCGACGCCGACACCGGCCTGCTGCAGATCGACAATACGGTGCCGGAGTACTCCGAGGCGCGGCGGCTCATCCGCTTCCTCGACTACTTCCTGCCAGTGATGGACATCGACGTCATCCCCAGCACGTCGATCATCCGCGAGTTCGTCGGAGGCAGTTACTTCACCTACTGAGATGCCAAGGTCGGCCTCCCACGTTCCATCACGGCGAGTTTCTGTTTCCTATCCTCTTCCACTACCGGCAGAAACACACCAGGCGTGAACTCCTGCATTTGTCTTCTACTGACCCTTCAACTGCATGCAGGCCCCGGCTACCTGCTTTGCAATTGTCGGGCAAACTGTGGATCCTTCTCATTCGGTGGCATTGCTGCGATGCCGACCGTTGTCATCGTTTCAAGTCGTCATGCAATGGACCCGGGTCACTTTTTGAACACGTACTCCCCGTTGACCCAGACGTATTCTCCGTTCACATACCCGTCGCCACCGGGATTTGAGACGCTCACTACGACACCTGTCGGATCAGAGTCCGTCTGATAGAAATCCCACGTCTGCTCCATCGCCGTTTGATACAGGAAGCCGTCTTCCTTGTAGCCTCGGGCGGTGATGTGTCTGAGCTTTCCGGCTTTGTCGATGCTGAACAGCGCATACTTCATCTCGCCGCTGTGGTCATCCGCGGGTACTCCGATATTGAAATCGATGTCGCCGTCTTTGTTGTAGTCGCCTGTTGCGGGGACAACAGCGCCCATAAGCCCAAAGGGGCCATTTCCGAAGTACTGGTTGATTCCTAGTTCATCGATCAGAGTGCCACCCGCGTTTCGTGTCACGAACGAGAACTGTCCCCGAAATGCACCTTGATAGATACTGAAGTCGGCATCGCTCGGCTTCAGTGGCTTCATATATTCCGTCTGTGTCAATTGCAGCACGTAGCTCTCGCCAGAGGGGAAGGTGATCGTCTCTTCGGAGATGACCGTGGGACCGTTCACTTTGTGGTTGCAGCCTGCGACCAGAAAGAGAGAAGCCAGTATTGTCACAAGACAGGTGCGCGTTCTGCGGTGAGAACTCTCGCTCGTCCTACTGCGCAGCATCATATTGCCCTCCCAGGATTCTTGCAGTGGACCAGTACGTCTCTGTTGAGTGACCCGGCGCATATTGTACCAGAGGTTCGTAAGCGCTGTTGGTAGGATTATTGTGTGCTGCGATGAATATGTCTGACAGCGAGCGACTCCCCGACGTCCCGGTGACTTGTGTAACCATCATGGCATGCTGCATATAGCCCAGCAGGGTCCACTGAGTCTGTGCGGAGACAGGTCTATCAGCATAGCTGATAACATCACCGGGTTCGGCATAGTCGACGTTGCCGTAGTTGGCCCATCCATAGGGTCCAACGCCGTTAGCAGCGACAGACGAGTCCATCAGATGAATGGACCCGTTTACATTGTCCCAATACCAGCCACTTCCGTATGGCGCGCCTGTGCAGCAGTTCATGTCTTTCCTCCTGGCTTCTTTTGAAGCTCATGTACGTCCGCTGTTGTCTTGACCAAGTATTTCTCGGTTTGACCATGTGCATCGTACGCCCGCCGCACTGCCGGCAGTGGAGGCTCGCGCTCGCTCTCCCCCACACTCTCATGACCGTCTTCCTTTCATTCCTGCTCACCGTTTGCACTCAAGGCTGCGGGAGAGGTCACAATTCCTCCTCCTATGAGGATAACGCGAAGGAGTCGGATTTGCTTTCGAGGTACCCTTCAGTTGTATAAGGAAGACGGCGCCAAATGTCTGAAGAGTCTTCCGGGTCTTCTCTCCATCAGCAGGAACGGGGATTTGGTGCAGCGCCATTTGCAGAGATGCCGAGGACAGCGTCACTGCGTGCGTCAGCATGTTCTTCATGACTGAACGGCGTAGACTATGTTCACATGACCCGTGTTCCGCGTAGCGCATCACTCAGCGTGAACGTCGGGGTGACGGGCTTGGGGCGCGGATAGCGTGCCCTTGCTTGCTCGGGGAGGCTGGTACACGATGACTGGACAGACCGCACTGGTATCACTTTTCGGCATACTGCTCGTGGTGGCCGTGGTTGTCTTTCTGTGGGTTCGCAGGTCGAAACGGAGCGGCTGGCCGCTTGGTCTGAGCATTGCTCTGTTCGTGGTCTCGTTCCTTGGCCTGGCGTTTTCAGGTCTCGCGGGACTCTACACCGACTACCTGTTCTTCGCCGAGGTCGGCTATGTCCAGGTCTTCTGGACGAGGACGCTGGTTCGGTCCATTGCATATGTTTCGGGGGCGGTCGCCGCGTGCGCCATTGTCCTTGGAATCACGCGCCTGCCGCGGCGTCTGTTCTCGGGCATGAACGAAGGCGATGCTGGCAGGATATCGCGTACGCTCATGTGGACGCGCATCGTGATCGTGCTGGTTGTCGCCAACTTCTGCGGGCTCGCTGCCAGCAACCTTGGCCTGCAGCTCCTGACAGCCATGCGCCAGGTGTCTTCCACCGCGTATGTGGATCCGATTTTCGGCCACAGCGAGAGCTTCTACTTCTTCACCTACCCTGTCATCCGTGGTGTGTTGGGTATCCTTGCAGGGACAATGGTCGGCGGCATGGCGGTTATCGGTGCATGCTTCCTCATGACGGCTTCCACGGCCGGGGACGAGGCCTTGAGGCATGGACTGCGCAGCAGGCTGAGCTCCTTTGCAGGAATCCTGCTGGTGATTGCGGCGGCGGCCATCTGGGTATCCATGTTCGGCCTCTTGTTTCAGAGCAATGGGGTCGTGTTTGGCGTGAGCAGCACGGACCGGGTTATCCGGATTCCTCTCCTCAAAGTGACCGCCGCAGGCGTCCTCCTGTGCGGTCTTGTCTTCCTCGCAGCATCCTTCCGGCCGCGCCTGGCCAACCGCAAGGTTCTCGGGTGGGTTGCGGGCGTGACGCTGGTTGCATACGTGCTGCTCGTGTCTGGAATTCCGGCGCTCTATCAGCGTTTTGTGGTAAAGCCCAACGAGCTGTCGCAGGAAAGCGAATATCTCACGAACAATATCACGGCGACGAACATGGCGTTCGGCTTGTCCGGGATTACCACGGTTGCTGACCCCGGCACGCAGACGGCGCTCACAGTGGATGCTGTCCTGGCGAACAAGAATGTGCTTCAGAACGTGCGCCTGTGGGATTGGCGCGCTCTTGCCGACAGCAATGAACAGCTTCAGTCGATACGCACGTACTACAAGTTCAATGACATAGACATCGACCGCTACACTATGAACGGGAGGTCGCAGGAGGTCATGATTGCGGCACGCGAACTGGACCAGTCGCTGCTGCCAGACACGACGCACAGTTTTGTGAATGACCGGCTGGTGTATACGCACGGCTTCGGTGTCGTCGTGAATGGTGTGAGCGACTTTACCGCAGAAGGCGCGCCGGTCTATGCAGTCAAGGACATTCCGCCAGTCAGTTCTGCCGGGTTCGTGGACATCTCGGAACCTCGTATCTACTATGGCGAGGGAACCAATGAATATGCGATTGTCAAAGGGAACTCCTCGGAGTTTGACTATCCGCAGGGGGACACCAACAAGTCGTATCAGTACACGGGCACGGGCGGAATCCGTCTTTCGCTGCTGAACCGCCTGGCGTTCTCACTCGTCGACCAGAATGTCAACATCCTCATCTCGGGACAGATCAACAGCAACTCGCGCATCATGGTGTACCGCAACGTTCAGCAGCGCGTCAGTCATATTGCGCCATTCCTTGAGCTGGACAGTGACCCCTACATCGTGGCTGACCCCGAGGGCAGGCTATTCTGGTTCGGACAAGGCTACACCACCTCGCAGTACTTTCCCTACAGCGAGTACTACGATATGGGAACGCAGCTGGGCGGAAAAGTCGTGAACTATGTGCGCAACAGTTTCATGTACACAGTGAACGCGTTCGATGGCACGACGACCTTCTATCTCATGGACACCTCTGACCCCATTGTTCAGACGCTCGCGCGGGTGTATCCCGGGCTCTTCACCCCACTCAGCGAGGCTCCTTCCTTCGTTCGGGAACACTACCGCTACCCCACCGGCCTGGGAAGCCTGCAGAGCAGTGTCTATGCCAAGTACCACATGACTGACCCGGCGTCATTCTACGGTCAGGAGGACACGTGGACAGTTGCCAAGGAGCGCTATCTGGGAACGGACACGCCCATTGAGCCGTATTATGTCTTCTTCAAGGTTCCGGGAACCGAGGCTCCCGCATTTTCCCTTGTGGTTCCATTCACGCCTCTCGGCAAGGACAATCTGGTGGGGCTTATGGCGATCAGCTCTGATGTGACGTCATCCAGTCGGGTGTCTGTCATCAAGTTCAGCAAGGACCGTGTGGTGTACGGCCCGTTCCAAGTGGAGGCGCGCATCGACCAGGATACGGAGATCTCGAAGACGCTGACGCTCTGGAACCAGCAGGGTTCGCAGGTTCTGCGCGGCAACATGCTCATCATGCCGGTCGACGGGTCACTCTTGTATATCGAACCGATTTATCTGCAGTCCAGCAGCTCCAAGATGCCACAGATCAAGAAGATCGTCGTGGCAACCAAGGACAAGCTGGTGTGGGGTGACAGCCTCGACCAGGCGCTGGGCGGATTGCTTGGCACGACGATCGACATCGGCGGCATCGGACCAGTTCCCTCGACGCCAGGTACAGGAACAGGGGGAGGCCAGACGCCACCACCAGCGACATCCGCTACCGAACAGAAGGCGCTGATCGAGCAGGCTGTTGCCATCATGGCCCGCTACAAGCAGTACAGCGCCTCCGGCGACTACGCGCACGCTGGCGAGGAGCTCAAGGCGCTCGAAACAGTCCTCGCGCAGCTGGACGCTCTGCAGAAGCAACCTTAGTGGTTCTGTACAGGGCGGTAGGCACATGACGCATCGACCCGACACGCGGCGTGGGATTCCGTTGGCGCTCGTTGCCGGTGCGCTGCTGGGCGCGGGAGCTCCCTTCTCGAAGCTGCTGCTCTCGCATGTAGACCCGCTGGCTCTGGCCGGTGCCCTGTACATCGGGCCTGCAGTGGTAACCGGGGTCGCGCTGCTTCTCCGCGGAAGAGGAGATGGCCACTATGCTCCTCTGCGCCCGAAGGATGCTCCACGGCTTGCAGCCGCTATCCTGGCGGGCACGATTGCTGCGCCCGTTCTCCTCATGTTCGGTCTGCGGCTCTCGAGCGGATTTGCTGCATCGCTCATGCTGAACATGGAGGGAATCGCGACGGCCCTCATCGCAGCTGTGTTTGTCCATGAGCGCGTATCCCCTTCGCTCTGGGTTGCCGTCTTTTGTATGACGGCGACTGGTATCCTTGTCACGGGGCCGAACAACGGCGGAGGCTCGTCACTGTTCGGAGGATTGCTGATTCTGGGTTCCTGCATTGCGTGGGGCATCGAGACAAACATCGTGTCGACACTCTCGGATCGCGACCCGATACTGGTGACGTTCATTGAGTGTGTGCCCTCTGCGGTGCTCCTGAGCTTGGTGGCGGCCCTGCGACTCGGCGGGCTTCCTCCACTGGGCGACCTGCTCCTGGGTGTAGCTCTTGGGTCGGTGTCCAATGGCGCGGGTCTGCTGCTCTTCTTCCTTTCGCTTGAAGCGATGGGCCCAGCGCGTACCGGAGCATTTGCAGGGATTGGCCCGCTGACCGGGGCGGTGTTGTCGCTGGTGCTGTTCAAAACGCCTCTCGACTGGAGGGTGCTGGCTGGACTTGTTCTCACCGCTGTGGCAGTACTGGTCGTGGGACGGGATGATGAGCAGCGTGAGCTTGCTGCGGAGCACATACGGGAATGAACGTACAGCATGGTATTCCTCTCGCACTGGGTGCCGGGATTCTGTTCGGGGTCAGTGCTCCGCTGGCCAAGCTGCTTGTCGTGAACATGGACCCCGTTGCGCTTGCCGGCTGCCTCTATCTGGGTGCATTCGTGGCGGTTACGCTGGGGCGGGCACTGGGGGTGAGCCGTGGCCTTGACAGCGAACCACTCTCACGACGGGATGTGCCCTTCCTCGTGACCATGGTTCTTGTCGGCGGAGTTGTCGCACCTGTCCTGCTGATGTTTGGCATACGTGAGGCGTCGGGATTCACGGCGTCGCTGCTCCTGAATCTTGAGGGCGTCACGACGGCACTGATAGCATGGGTTTTCTTTCGGGAGCGCGTGACGGGACGAGTCTGGGGTGCAGTCACACTCATGACAGTGACGGGGGTTTTGCTGACCGGCGTTGCTGGGGGAACCACATCTGGCGTCAGGGGACCGCTCCTGATTCTCGCTGCCGCAGTTGGCTGGGGCGTGGACAACAATGTGTCCGCGAAACTCTCGCGGCATGATCCATTGGTGCTTGTCAGCATCAAGGGTCTGGGTGCCGGCCTGTTCTCTCTCGGTCTCTCGTGGGCTCTGCAGGGCTCGCTTCCGCCGCCGGGAAACATGCTTGCGGCGCTGGGGCTGGGCTCTGTCTCCTATGGCTGTTCACTCGTGCTCTTCATCCTTTCGCTGAAGAGCATGGGTGCGGCCAGGACCGGGGCGTTCTTTGCAGTGGGTCCTCTTGCCGGCGCGCTGCTTTCCGTCGCTATCTTCCAGGAGCCAGTTACCTGGGTAATGGCGCTGGCACTTGTGCTGGTGCTTGCGTCGATTGTGCTGGTAGCAGGAGAGAACCTGGCCCGGTAAGGTCCGTCGGACTCACACATCAGTCACACTGAACCATCGAACCGGATACACTGTGGTAGCTAGCATTCTGTGTCAGGAGGAGCGACAGTGAGAACTGCAATCAGGACAGTACATGCACGGGAGATTCTGGACTCAAGGGGAAACCCGACCGTCGAAGTGGAGGTGACCCTGGACGATGGCCGCATGGCGCGGGCGGGAGTTCCATCAGGAGCGTCAACCGGTGTCCATGAGGCGTTGGAGCTGCGGGACGGGGACAAAGGCCGCTTTGGCGGCAAAGGGGTTCTCAAAGCTGTGGAGCACGTCAATACGGAGATTGCGGCCGCGCTGGCGGGAATGGACGCAACTGACCAGTCGCGCATCGACCGCACCATGATTGAGCTCGACGGGACCACGAACAAGAGCCGCCTGGGTGCGAATGCCCTGCTGGGCGTGAGTCTCGCGGTAGCCCGCGTGGCGGCGCTTGCCAGCGACCTGCCTCTGTATCGCTACATTGGCGGGATGACAGCCACCGTCCTGCCCGTTCCCATGTTCAATATCATGAACGGGGGTGTCCATGCCAATTGGCAGGGAACCGACCTGCAGGAGTTCATGATCGCGCCGGTCGGCGCTCCCACGTTCCGTGAGGCCGTGCGATGGGCAAGCGAAACGTACCACACGCTTCAGGGTGTTCTCAAGGAGTCGGGGTACACAACCGGAGTCGGCGACGAGGGCGGGTTCGCACCGGCGCTCAAGCACAACGCTGATGCCATTGAGCTGATTATCCGTGCCATCGAGAAGGCAGGATACAAGCCGGGCGAACAGATTGCGATTGCACTCGACCCCGCTTCGAGCGGGTTCTATGAGGATGGTCTGTACAACCTGCGGACCGAGGGGCGCAAGGCGACCTCGGCAGAAATGGTGGCCATGTATGCGGACTGGGCGCAGAAGTATCCCCTCGTCGTCCTTGAAGATGGATTGGCGGAGGATGACTGGGAGGGATGGAAGCTGCTCAACCAGACACTGGGTCAGAAGATCGAGCTGGTCGGCGATGACCTGTTTGTCACGAATGTCGAACGGATCCGGCGCGGCATTCAGGAGAACGTCGCAAATGCCGTGCTCATCAAGCTGAATCAGATTGGCACCCTGACCGAAACCATCGCGGCCATCACCATGGCACGCAAGGCTGGCTGGGGAGCAATGGTCTCCCATCGGAGCGGCGAGACCGTTGACAGTTTCATCGCTGACCTGACGGTCGGCATGAGTACTGGTCACCTCAAGACGGGAGCACCGTGCCGGGGTGAGCGGGTTGAGAAGTATAATCAGCTCATGCGCATCGAAGAGGAGTTGGGCGACCGGGCATCCTATGCCGGGCATACGGCTTTTGTGCGACCGTAGCTGCACCAGATACTGACACGAACGGTTGTACCACGGCACCTCGAGGCGGCAGTCTGCGCCGGCAAGGTGCCGTGGCTGTTTTGTTCAGCCGGAGTTGGCGGGCGCAGTGGCGACTGCAGACTGAGCGGCGCGACTGACGGTGCGACGGCGCCTAAGGTAGCCGAACAGACCCAGCGCCAGCAGCGACCACCAGCAACCCACTGCCCAGCCTGCCAGAACGTCAGAGAGGTAGTGAGCTCCCAGGTACAGCCGGCTGAATCCGATGGCAAGCGGCAGGAGACACCCAAGCGCCAGCCACAGGGCCCTGGCCTTGCGCGACCTGGCAGCACGGAACAGCAGGTAACACCCCAGTGCGTAGAGAGCCACCGAGATGTTGGCGTGTCCTGAAGGAAAGCTGGCGTCAAGCTCCTGTACCACAGCGAGCACCGCAGGAGGGCGCGGGCGACCAAAGCCGGCCTTTCCCAGAAACACAGTCGCCTCTGAACCCGCGCAAGCGAGCGCCAGCGTCATGGCTGCCGTACGGCGGTGCTTCCACAGAAAAAGGACAACCAATGCCAGCAGGGCGACCGCCACCTGCCAGTTGCCAAGGAGTGAAATCCCGGCAAACAAACGGATACCAGCAGGGGTCCTGTGTGCGGCCAGCCAGTGCACAAGCCATCCGTCGACACGAACAATGGTTTCATTGTCGAGGACATCTTCAACAAGACCTGACGTGAGTCCTGCGATGTACAGAAGGGCAATGCTTACGAACACGACGAAAAAGCGCGGTCTCTCCAGCTTTTCGTGAAGGCGGTGCACGTACGTATGGCTTGACTGGTCCATGCAGGCATCGTACCCAAACCCCGTGCCCAATCATGGAGAACCGGACTCACAGGGCTGCGCGTTGCTGGCCGCGATGGATGGGCTAGACTCCTAGAGGATGGGGAGGTGAAAGTGAACGAACACGATGTGAATATGTCCGAGGCATTTGCTGCCAAGCACCATGCGCTGCTGTTTGCCTGGGTCGCTCGAGAGGCAGTGGCGCTCGCCGGCGAACAAGCCGCTGCGCCTGTGCTTCGTGCCGGCGTCCGCCGGTATGGCGAGGAGCGGGGACACCGCATGGCACTGCGTGCACAGCAGGATGGACAGCCGCTTTCCATGGCGACCTATCTGTCGTACCGTGAGTGGGACGTTCCTGCTGGAGAGATGCGCCAGACGGGCGTGCCCCGAGGGTCGGACCTTTATGCAGAGACGCGCAGATGCCCCTGGGCCACAGTCTGGCAGAAGGAAGGACTGACGAACTTCGGGCGGTACTACTGCCAGGAGATTGACAGTGCGCTCGTACGCGGGTTCAACCCTGCGCTGGTCATCGATGTCCGTGGAACACGCACAAACGGGAGCAGATCCTGTCGGTTCATCTACCACGATGCGTTTGGCAGTCCTCTGGTCCATGAGAACAGCCAGCGCCCGGAAACCGAACGCAGGCTGCCATGGAGCTACCACACCGCACACCTTTACGCAGTCATGCGCACGGTCCTCGGGGAACAGCTTGGGACGTTGGGGTGGCAGGCATGCGACGCAGCCCTGACTACTTTCGCTGCGCGCTTCGGGTCTGCCATGGCAGACTGGCTGAACGCGCATGCAGGGGACGATTTTAGCAGACTCCCGGGGGACGCGTGAAGTTCCTCGTCCGATGCACACGCTGCGGGCGTCTGTACGAGGAGAGCGCGCAGCGGTTTCGCTGCGACTGTGGCGGCGCGCTCGACGTTGAGTTCCAGCCTGCGTTTGAGCCCGGACGGTCCTCAGGCTGCCCCCATGACCTGTCCCGCTGGTGTGAGGCGCTCCCTCTCCGGGAAGCGTTGCTGTCCCTTGGCGAGGGGGGCACCCCCCTCCTGTCTGTGCCGCTGGACGGCCGGAATCTCCTGGTCAAGCAGGAGCAGTTGTCTCCAACGGGGTCCTACAAGGACCGGGGTGCCGCGGTGCTGATGACCCACCTCCATGAACTTGGCGTCCGCCACGTTGTCGAGGACTCGTCTGGCAATGCAGGGGCCGCGATTGCAGCCTACGCGGCAAGAGCCGGCATCAGATGCGACATCTATGTACCCGAAGAAACAGCCCCGGCCAAGACGGCCCAGATTGAGGCATATGGGGCAGTTCTCCACCGCATCCCTGGGACGCGCGAGGACACGGCCGCCGCGGCGCTGCTTGCAGCACAAACATGCGTCTATGCGAGCCACGTGTATAATCCATGGTTTCTGCACGGGACCAAGACCTTTGCATATGAGGTAGCCGAGCAGCTCGAGTGGACAGCACCGGACGTCCTGGTCCTGCCGGTTGGCAACGGAACGCTGCTTCTTGGCGCTGCACTTGGGTTTTCCGAGCTGCTGCACCTTGGTGTTATCCCGCGCATGCCACGCATCGTTGGTGTACAGGCAGCGGCGTGCGCTCCACTGTCTACTGCATTCGAACGTGGCGCAGCCGAACCCGTGCAGGTCGCTGGACAGCCGACGGCCGCGGAGGGGATTGCCATTGCTCGGCCTGTGCGTGGCGCGCAGATTCTGGCGGCCGTACGCGCGAGCGGCGGTTCCTTTCTGACTGTGGAGGAACATGAAATCTCTGCAAGTCTGCGCGATTGCTGCACGAGGGGGTGGTTCATTGAGCCTACTGCCGCAGTTGCTATCGCCGGAGCACGCCGCTGTGCCGCCGCTATCCCGTCAGGACAAACCATCGTGACTGCGTTCACTGGCCATGGGCTCAAGGCCCCCGCTGTGGTCGCTGGCGTGGCGAGCCGTGCCGCTGGAGGAGCAAGCCAGTGCGGGCTGCCACATGTGTTGTGATGCGTTGGAGTGGTGATACAATACGCAGCGCACCAGACAGAGGAGTAACCGCAGGAATGGGACCAAACGAGGAGGGAGCAATGACTGTTTCAGTGGGTGACCACGTGTATGCGCGCAGTACTCAGAGCGAGCTTCTGAACCGTGCGACAAACGGGGCGTTCGTCACGACAGCCATGTGGTATCTGCTTTCTACGCATCAGGTAGACGCTGCGCTGGGCGTGGAATATGACCGCGAGCAGAATCTCACACACACAAGGTTTGTGGATGACCCCAGGCAGGTAGCGGGACTTGCTGGAACCGTCGTCACGGCTCCGCTCAACATCGTTCAGACCTTGCGCAAGTACGGCGGTGGCCAGCGCGTGGCGCTGGCCGTCATGCCGTGCGAAGAAAAGTTGCTGGATGTGCTGCTGCGCAAGGGTGAGCTGCCAGTTCAGCTCTTTCGCATTGGCCTTGTGTGCGGCGGGCTGTTCAGCGGGGCGGACCTCACCAAGGAAGTGAAGCGCCTGGGGAAGACCCTCCTGGATGTTGACCATGTTCTCCACAGCGAGGGTGGCTACACCGTGACGTTCCGCGGTGAGGGAGACGTCCATGAGTTTCCTGAGCGCAAGACGGTGCGCCCTGCCTGTGAGCGCTGCGTGACCCCCGAGCCCGCATCATCACACTTTTCTTGCGGCTACTGGGGTACCGGACAGGACAGGAAGCGTACCTATGTCACGGTCAACACCGCGGAAGGCGCTGCTCTTATGAACGCCATGGTACGGGATAGCGTGCTCACGATAGAGCCCGTGACGGAGGAGGGGCGCGCGGTACGCAGACGCCTTCTGGACCTCAAGACCGAGGCATCATGGCGCTATCGCAGGCGGCAGTTCGAGACGGATCTTAGGGACGCGGGCGAGCAGATGAACACCTGCCCACAGTGCGGCGAGTGCATGAAAGCCTGCCCGCTCAGAACGGATGAGTATGTCCAGCATCTGCTGGACGGTGTGACCTCCCCGACAGAGTGGCTTGCGTCGTTCGTCCTGGACCTGTACGATGAGTGCGCGGAGTGCGGACTCTGCAGTGAACACTGCCCCATCGGCCTACCGTACGACCTTGTCATCGAACATCAACGCGAGCTGAGAAAAACCCTGCCTCGATGAGCACGAACGTCGTTCCGACCATCTGCCCTTTCTGTGGCGTAGGGTGCGGCATGTATCTGGTTGTCAACCATGGACGTGTCGCCGGGGCTGAAGGTTGGCCGGAACATCCGGACAACCGTGGCATGCTGTGCCCCAAGGGTCGCTTCAGCTATGCCCTGGTGAATCACCCGGACCGGCTCAAGTACCCCATGCGCCGCGAGGGAGAGTTCTGGCGCCAGGTCTCATGGGAGGAGGCTCTCTCTATGGTGCGCGAGCACCTGGAACCTCTTCGCCAGCAGAACCCTGACAGCATCTACGTGTTTGCGTCGGCGCGCTGCACGAACGAGGAGTCCTATCTGGCGCAAAAGTTCGCCCGAACCGTGATTGGGACAAACAATGTCGACAATTGTGCTCGCATGTGCCATGCTCCATCGGGCTATGCTCTGACGCGCGTGTTCGGAATGGGGGCCGCAACCAACGGCATGGAGGACCTTGAGGAGTCCAGCTGCATCCTCGTCTGGGGCTACAACCCGTTTGAGACGCACCCCATGTTGTTCCAGCATGTGTCGGCAGCCAGAAAGGCAGGTGCGAAGCTGATTGTTGTGGACCCGCGCGCCACGCAGACGGCCAGGGTGGCGAACCTTCATCTGCAGCCTGTCCCTGGGACAGACATGGCCCTGCTGGCGGGAATGATCAACTATATCATTGAAAATGGCCTTCTAGACCGCAAGTTCATCGAGCGACGGACGGAGGGCTTTGAGGAGCTGGCGTCGTCTGTCAAGGACTACACGCTGGAGGCGACGTCAGAGCTCACGGGCGTGCCGGAAGCCATGATTCGCGACGCTGCGACCGCCTATGCGACGTCGCCTGCAAGCTCGATTCTCTTTGGAATGGGGTTGACGCAGCATGTTGGCAGCACCGATACGATTACTGCTCTGTGCGAGCTGGCCGTCGTGACTGGGAATGTCGGCCGTGCCGGTACGGGCGTCAACCCTGTGCGTGGTCAGAACAATGTGCAGGGGACAACCGATGTCGGTGCGACACCCGACTCTCTGCCGGGAGGAGCTCTTGCAGACTCCGCAGTGCGGGCTGTCGTGGAGGAGGAGTGGCGCGTTCCTCTTCCGGAGCGATCAGGACTGTTCGCAACACAGGTGTGGGAAGCCGCTCAACAAGGCGACATCAAGGCAGCGTATGTCATCGGTGAGAACCCCGTCCTGTCGGAAGCAGATACAGCGTCCGTCGTTCGCGGTCTTGAGGCAATGGAGTTCGTGGTCGTTCAGGACGTCTTCATGACAGAAACCGCGAAGTATGCCGATCTGGTGCTCCCCGCCTCGCTGTGGGCGGAAAAAGACGGCACCTTCACCAATACGGAGCGCCGGGTTCAGCGTGTGCGCAAGGTGGTCGAGAGCCCCGAGGCCTCGAACCGTGACTGGCGTATCCTCATCGACATGGCAAACGCCCTGGGAGCCGACTGGTATTACCGCAAGCCCGAGGACATCTTTGATGAAATCCGGCGTGTCGTGCCCAACTACTCCGGGATTACCTATCCGCTGCTGAATACGATGAGTTTTGGCATGCAGTGGCCTGCACCCGCAGCAGGGGGCGTGACCCCTATCCTGCATACGGAGCGGTTTGCAACACCATCGGGGAAGGCCCGCTTGTCTGCCATCGGCGCCGCCCACGCAAGAAGCAGCGCGACAGCGGAGTATCCATTCCTGCTGCTCAGTGGTCGCCTTATGGCTCAGTACAACACCGGGACGATGTCGCGGCGCGTCGAGCAGCTCAACCGCATAGCACCCGCAGGATATGTGGAACTGAACCGGGACGACGCGACGCGGCTGGGGATAAGAGCCGGCGACGCCGTGCGGGTGACTTCTGAACTAGGGTCGCTGGTTACGCCGGCCAGGGTCACGACTGCGGTGCCCCAAGGCATCGTATTCATCCCCAATCACTTTGCAGACACGGCGCTCAACGTGCTTGTTCCAAACCACACAGACCCGGTAGCTCATATTCCAGCGTACAAGGGAGTGCCGGTGCGGGTGGAGAATGCAAGTCCCCCGACGGACCTACCTGTCGACGGGTGATGCTGGAGCAGGAGTCGGGCCGTGCTGCTCGGGCACGACATCGCGAAGGTCAAACACGGTCTCCTCAGGCTTCAGAAGGGCGCGCAGAGCTTCCTGGCTGACGTCGG
>Ga0209099_1002665_pt1 | contig 15337 bp, 14 predicted proteins | sample AD_JPNHW2_MetaG_FD_184430 | JGI IMG/M metagenome (GOLD analysis project Ga0209099, IMG submission 184430) | Active sludge microbial communities of municipal wastewater-treating anaerobic digesters from Japan - AD_JPNHW2_MetaG (SPAdes) (version 2) | ecosystem: Engineered > Bioreactor > Anaerobic... | reverse complement strand
TTGTACGATATCTGGCGTAAGCTCGCCCTCCTTCATTCTCCAAGACCAGTAACCGCCTTGCTTGCCGGGATAGTTCATTCTGGCTTCCGAACCGAGACCAAGAAGATCCTGGGCGGGCGCTACTGCAATGCAGGCGGGGCTCGCCCATGCGGTGCGGATCATGTCCCAATTAAAGGTCTCGGCCCTACCAGCGGTGTAGGCGAGTGCGCGTTTTCTGATTTCAGGCGTCGTAGCGGCAAACCATCCCATCGACGTGTTGTTATCGTGCGTACCGGAATACACAATGCAGTTGCGCACAAAGTTGTGCGGATAGTCTTCGTCCGTTGGAGATTCAAAGGCGAATTGCAGAATCTTCATACCTGGAAAGCCAAGTGTGTCGCGCAACGCGTGCACTTCGGGTGTCATAAAGCCCAAATCCTCAGCCAAAATAGGCAACTCGCCCAGCTCGGCAAAAATCGCCCTGAACAATTCAGTGCCGGGGCCCTTTTCCCAGGTTCCATTGGCGGCAGTAGTGTCTTGGGCAGGCACTGCCCAGTAGCTTTCAAAACCACGGAAGTGATCGATGCGCAATAAGTCAACAAGTGCAAAGGTCTCTCGAATTCGCGCTATCCACCAGGTGAACTCCAATCGCTTATTCGCAGGCCAGTCGTAGAGTGGATTGCCCCACAGCTGTCCGGTTGCGGTAAAATAGTCAGGCGGCACACCTGCCACCTTGATGGGGCGCAACTCCTTGTCGAGCTGAAAGAGTTCAGGGTGCGACCATGTGTCTGCGCTGTCGTATGCCACAAAAATGGGAATATCGCCGATTATTTGAACACCATGTTGTCTTGCATAATCGTGGAGCGCTGTCCACTGGCGATAGAACAGGAATTGAACAAATTCATGTCTGCCAATTCGATCTGCATGCGCAAGGTCAGCCTCAAAGTCGGCCAGTGCCTCTGGATGCCGTTCCTTAAGCTGGACTGGCCACGTGTTCCACGGTGCATAATGCTCAGTTTCTTTTATTGCAGAGAAGAGAGCAAAGTCCTTAAGCCAAAATGCGTTATTCTGCCTAAATGATTCAAAATCCGCCGCAAGAGCATCCTGAGCGGCCGTATCCTGTGCAGCGGTGCCACCAGTTTCGCTCTGCCCGGGCCGGTCATTCTCTGTGAAGGATTGCTTTGCACAGAAGTTCTTCCAAGCCGCGTCGAGCAGTGCGTTCCGCTGGACGAACATCGCACCAAAATCTACCCGGCCCACATTCTCAGATTTGGCAGCATCTGCGGCAGCACTATCGAGCAGTCCGGCCTTAACAAGTTCGTCTGGGTCGATGAGATACGGATTACCTGCAAACGCCGAAAGGCTCTGATACGGAGAGTCACCATAGCCAGTTGGCCCCAGAGGCAAAACCTGCCAAAGTCCAATGCCAGCGCTACTCACAAGGTCGACAAAGCGCCTTGCTTCCGTGCCAAGCGTCCCAATGCCATACGGCCCTGGCAGCGATGTCGGATGCAACAAAACCCCTGCACTGCGTGGAAACGTCATTGTGGATTCCTCCCTTGTGTCTCCGCTGTTCCATCCAGCTGGACAATCGCGCCAAAGTACCCCGCTCGGCATGATACCTTCGGCATACTACCTTTCTCTGCAAAAAGATGAAATACCTGTCTATCTCGACACCTGACTGCTTTGCATTCGACAGGCTAATCACATATATTAGAGTATCAAGTAGAGCGGCTGTTAGCCTATCCAGGCTCGCCGCAAAAAACAAAATGTACTATAGGTTTTGGCCTATAGGTGGGAGATCAAATGAAAAAGTTTGTGTTGGTAGCTCTTTTTGCAGTGGCCGCATTCGGTCTGGCATTTGCAACGTCAACCGAAGGTCAGTTTAAGGTGAGCGGAGCCGTGGCGGAGGTGTTTAGCCTCACGGTGCCTGGTGATTTCTCTGGTGGTTCGATTTCGAGTACTCAAGAGAGCACGTGGACTATTGGCAACGTGGTAGTGAATAGCAACTTCAGTAACTGGACTATCTCGTTGTCGAGCCAGAATGGTGGAAGCTTGGCGAACGTCAACGACGCTAACGTCAAGATACCGTATACCGCGACGTTAGGGACACTTCTCAACGCTGTGAGTCTTTCTGGAGTGCAGACAAGCCAGGCACAGAGCAAGACGCCGCGCGCTGGAACAACATTGGCATTGTCCTTGAAAATTCCTGCGGCGCAGAGCGATGCTCAGTACCAAGCGGGGAACTACTCCGACACCATCAAGGTGACGCTAACCCACAACTGATTGCTGCAAAAGAGCAATGGCACAAAGCCCCCTGCCAAAGGCAAGGGGCTTTTCTTTAGTAGGATGTTACTCTAAACGACAGGATGTCGCTATAAGTTCCTGCCGTATAACTTGTTATATCGCCAATTGTTAAGATAGCATTGTAGTCGTTGGAATTCAAACCGAATCCTGTCTTGCCTTCCTTCTGCGGAAACCTGTATCCCGAGGAGAGTGGAATGTTTACACCATCGACATTTAATGTGTACGGTATCTTCTCCTTAACTGGAGAAACAGGATCGTTGTAGCGCTCATGGAGCAGGTACCCGCCGTTGCCCGAGTAAACACCAAGGTAGAACTTAAAATTCGTCTGAATGTGAATGGTAAACTGCTTTGGAGCAGCCGCCGTAATCTCGTCAAAATCGAGGCTGAAGAGCTCGGTTCCTGTATAAGGATCAGTGTTAAGACCATCGGTAAAGAAGATGGCAGCTGTTGTTCCGACATAGTAGCGCAGGACAACCGTTATGGTAGAGACAGGGGCGGTGGAAGGGCCGGAGGATGAGAATTTTTCTTTTCGCAGGCGGAATGTAATCGGCATCTCGTAGGTACCGGCACCCAACGTGGATTCGTTCCAAAAAACCGCAGAGAATTGAAACTGTTTTGAGAGCCCGCCCCCACTTGTAAACTGACCAGTGAACACATTGTTGCCCGTGATGTGCACATCGCCAACGCCTGACACGTCCCACATCTTGACAGGATCGGAGTTCGTCGAATGCGACTGGTCTGTATATATTTCACAGTCATCAATATAGATTGAAGAATTGCCACCACTTGTGTTGTAGTAACGCCAATTGGCGTTGCGTGCACAAGAACCGTTCACAATATCGGCGCGAGGAGCAAGATCGACGGTAAACCATGGGTTCAATGTAGCCTCAGCGGCGGTACACGTTACCGTCACCGTACCATTGATCCATGTTGGGTTAGTTCCCCACCAAGGATTCGTATATTGAACCGTTCCACTCTCAAGCGAGGCAGTTATGGACATAGCATTGGCGGCCAGGGGTATAAAAATCAGCGCCAATACCAAGGCGCCCAACGCCACTTTCTTCTTCATAAAACTCTCCTTGGAACACTCCACTCGTCTACTATACACAAACCTACTAAAACCTACTATAAAAAACACAGCAAAGCCCAATCAGTTTTTTCGCCCCGTTGGTTAACGCGTTGCATGGACATCTCCAATCTCCACAAGGCCACTCTCATTGCCTTCAATCCTTATGATCGTCGTTCCTATGGTGTCCGGCCAGGCAATCTTGTAGGTTCCGGAGGTGAGCCCATAAATCTGAAAGGTACCTGTATCGTCCGTAAAGGTCTGAGAAATCAGCGTACCATCTTCTTTGAACACGTCTCCAGCCACAAGGCCTATCGGATTACCGCCAGCGTCCAACAACCTGCCTGACACGTACAACAGCTTTTCGAGCCCACCTTTAAAAAGAAAGCCCGATCGATACGTGGCTGCCACCGCTGCTTGAGGGTTCGTCGGAACGACATCAGCATCGGCTTCCGGGAAGTCCATAGCTAACCTGGAATTCTTGTACGAACTTACGCTGGCCGCAACTGGCAGGCCATGGGTTATCAACTTATTGCTTTGATTGACAATAAACGAAACCGACATTTTTCCGGTGGATTTTTCTGGCACAAAGAGCACGAACGAGTCGTAAAGCGGCCTCGAAAGAGCAAAATACCCATCGATAAACGCGAGCCCCGATGCCAAATTGAGGCTAAGTGCACCGGTAGGCGAGGCCAAAGATGAACCATAGGTTACACCTGCATTCCCGCTCAATGAGAAATACTGTGTCGAAAAACCGGAATTGAAGTTGACGGAGGATGGCTCTTTTACACCGCCAAAAATGTTGGTCCCCGTAATTCCATAGCCAATGCTCTTAGAATTTGGGAACTGGTCGTTATAGTTGATGGTGTTTGTCCCTTGCGAAGCTTGTGATATTCCCACCTGCCGGGATGGGCGCCTTGGATCGGAAATGTGGAGTCCAAGCGTGGCAGAAAACTGCGGTGAAGTCTCATCAGCAAGAAAACTCGCGTTGGCGCCCAAAGTAAATGAAGCTTGCTTTGTGGCGGCGAATCCCATGCTTGCCGAAACAGAACCAGTATCCTGTGGATCAGAACCAAAGGTGTGAGACCAGGAGCCACCAACACCAAAAGAAGCAAGCGTCGAAATCGAACCTCCGATGCTGGCCGAGGCTTTTACAAGCGCATCAGTATCTTGTGGGACCGCATCCGACGGTGCGGGCACAGCAAAACCTCGCGAAGTATATCCCGCGGCCAGGGTAAAGCTCGGCATGTTTTTATTTGCCGGCATAGCAAAGTGATATTCCAGATCGCCGCTATACGCAAATGGCCTTGCCCGTCCATCCCACGCCGACACCACTGCTGCATTCACTATAAAGCCACCTATGCCGGTGCCTGCCACGAGGTTTACGCCGCCCATCACCGATCGTTTATCCACTGCCACGTTGAGACCCGTCGTCAGTGCCGGGAACAAACCATAGCGAATGTACGCGCTTCCTATAGGCTCGTCTGGCCCCTGTCTGCCTACGCCGGCAGAGATCCCATAGTCCATTTTACCGCGCACCAAGAGTCCTGTCTCTGTTGTGATATAGGTGGTCACCGGTCTATAAAGTATGCTGCCGTCGGGGTTTGTTCCGTCTTCAACTTCCACGACCATACTGTTCATACCGTACGCGAAAGGTAGGTCATAGAGCTTATAATTGCCCATGTCCAGCTTGAACGTCTTAACCACCGTGCCATTTATGACAATTCTGACAGTAGACGGTTTTTGCAGGGTGAATGCGATGGATGGTGAGTAATTCCTGCTGTAACGGCCAAAAACATCAACATTGTGGAGCGTTACACCGTAGACTTCGGACCTGGACTGATAGCCTGTGCCCTCGAGCGATACGATGCCCGCATACAATCTTCCCTCGATGCCGGGGAAGTCATACACCGCTCGTGCACTGTTGAAATACCATGAGAAAGTCGGTGCAGAGAATGCAACGGACGCGTTACTTTCTATCGCTACAGAAAACACCTTAAATAGTCCATCGAAATTGACAGTTACAGGGACATTGACGCCCATGGAACTGAAACTCACCGATCCAGCAATGCTCGTGTTGACGACGGCAGCAAAGTTGGCCGGTTTGAGCCAGACGTTCTCGTTAAAAGGCGTTTCCTCGACAAAGTGGATTTCCTTGACCCTTGCATATTCGCCTGGCGTGCTAATGCTATAGGTGAGCGTTTCCATGTCCCAGACGCCGGTAATACCTGCTGCTGCAAGGTCAGCTATGCCAGCATACTCGAGCTTGGACAGAATCACGCCAAAAACGCGGTCCATCTCTTTTTGGGAAAGCGAAGGCGCCAAGACCTGCTTAAGGAGGCTCACTTGCAGGAAAGGATCATCCATATCGATCTTGGCTTCGACGTCGCCATAGCGCCGACCATTGACAACGAGCGTGACAATTGCCTCGCCTTGTGGCAGTGGATTGATGTTGGTGGTCAGTGGTATACCACTCGCGGCGGGAGTGTCTCCCGTTTTCTCCTCTTGACCGAAGATGTTTGCGCGTGGGAAAAAACAGAAATAAAGACAGAAGAGAAGTAGATACGGGGTAGCAAGAATCCTTTTGCGTCCCGGACTTTGCTTAAACAACACAGATGGGGTCCTTTTTCTTAATTACAAGTCCAAAGCTTTATCCCATAGAATAGGATAAGGCTCTAAAAGAGAATGCGGCCTTATCGACCGCATTCTCCAGGAACAGGCGATTCCTCAACCAAAGCCGAGGAACCTTTCCTTGTTCACATTTTGGATTGCGATCCTCGTAGGATTAGTTCGCGGTCACCACCATGTGGATTGTGTCCTGGTAGATCGCTGCATCCCAGTCCGCCCCACCAGCTGCGCCAGTAACATTTACACCATACGCAAAGGTCTGGCCCGTAGCACCGCCAGTTGTCCTTGCCGTAAACGTCGCAGTCGGTGCACCCGTGGCCGACGTCGTGAGCGGCTGCGCGACGATCTTCTCAGTACTAACCGATGCTGCACTGTTGAACGTAAAGGTATAGGGAATCGTCGTTGCACCAGTAGTAGTCACATAGGCAGTTCCATTCCACTGGGTTAACACGCCCTTATCCGCATACACCTTAACGGTCCAAGAAGTGTGGTTGCTCCGGATTACTGCATTTGCCGTCGCCGAACCACCAGAAACCACATCAAGACTGCCAAGACTTAAGTCAGCCACAGAAACGATATACACGTTCTTGCCAACATTGGCAGAAACTTTGATATCCTTGTTCTGTGTCGTGCTCTGAGCACCGACAATCCCGATGGCCGCAAGAACCAACATCCCTACGATAATCAACTTTTTCATATGAGACCCCTTACGCCGCATTAATGCGGCAAACTTTTTATTTGGAGCATGCACATCTTGTTAGACGTGACACGTTCCTATTATGTAGGATAATAGTTTGGCAGCGTGCTGTCAAGGCTAAGTGAGGGATCGGGGAGTTTTCTGGATCAGGCTCGGCCAGGCTCGTTCACGAGTCATGACTCAATATCGGCAAGAATAGAACCAGTGTAACGCTTACCGGTTATGGCGCCATCCCATGGCACAAAAATCACTCGTTCGGAGAGTGCAAGCAGGTTCTGTCCCTCAATGGCGGAGACAGCGTCTCCGGCAAATTCAATGCTCGACGTACCAGCGCCCGGGTTTATCGTGATTTTTGTATTGGAAAGCAGCGCATGGGCAGTGCCGCTGTTCTTTATGGTGATCTGAAGCCCTTGTTTGCCATCTTTTTGCACGCCAATAGCGTCAGTGAGCTCAACCTTTGGCGCTGCGTTCTTCGGCGTGACATAGAGCGCCGCAACATAGGTAAGCAGAATATTGACACCCGAACTCGTCGCCTTGCTAAAATCCACGGGCAACTGCTCTGCAATCACGCGGAATGCGAGCTCGGCGGGAATCACCGGGTTGCCACGATACTGGACTTTTACGTTTTGTGAACTGTTCGGTTTGAGTACCACTTGCGAGGGAAACACCAGAAAGAGCTTATCAGCTGGTTCGTTTGTCTCGTTGCCGGCCGCGTCGATTACCCGTGTTTTCACCTTGATCGAGACGGCGGTCTGCTTGTCAGATTCGTTCGTGACTTTGTAGGTGATCACAGCATCGGCACCAGAAGGCCCAATCGAGACTGTCATGGGCGAGAACGAGAATGCCGACACGTTCATCGCCGTGCCGAGCACAAACATTGCAACGACCGTCGCCAATATAATTCGCCGTAGGCTGCTCTTACCCTTCATCGGTATGTCTCCTCTGACAACACTAGCAAAACTAGTTGCAAGCTATCAACAGAACACGATGCCAATAATAATAGCACTGATGTTCCGGCTACGCTAGATGGCCAATTCTTCCTAGTCCTTCCAGATTGGCGCTCAATAAAAAAAGGACTACCCGGCTGGATAGTCCTTAAAGCTTAATTACTCAACAAATCAGCACAGATTGCCCCTTGCAATTAGTTGGCAGCAAGTGTAACAGTGATTGAATCTTGGTAGAGCAAACCAGCATACCAGTTGGCTACATCTTCTGCGCCATATTTAATGCTCAGAGTAATTGTCTCGCCAGTGGAACCGCCAGTTACTCTTGTGTGATAGCTCTTAGAAATACCGCCAAAGGCTATTTCTTGCTCACCAAATGCAGAACCTATCGTGGTTCCGCCGACCAAAGTAAACTTATAAGGGATCCGATAGCTCGCTCCACCATCAGTGGTCACTAAAGCACCTGTCTGCCCCGAGCTGGCTGCAGATGCAGCAGTCACTTTCAAAGTCCAGTTCTTTAAGTTAGTTGCAACTTGCGCCGTAGCAACCTGTTTTGTTTCACCGGCGGTATTAAGCACGATATCTGTCTCGTTCGTCATTCCGCTTATCGTGAGATAGCCAGCCAACGCAGCCTTTACAGCCACAGAAGCATTTACACTAACAGGATTGGTAGGAGGAAAAGAGTCAGACGCAGGAACCGCAAACACAAAACCGGTGGATAAAAGAAGAACGGCAGCAACTAAAGCAAACTTTTTCATACTTGAGCCTCGCTCTGCGGGTAAACCGCAATTACTTTTTGTAAGTCGCCTAGGGCGACTATCAATAATGAACGGAACATAATCCTGTTCAAAAAAATAGTCAATACCTCAATTATCTCAAAAACAAAGAATTCAAATAATTATGACCCTAATCGTCACTACGTCCGAATACGTATCTGCACTCACCGGAATATCCAGATCCATAACCTTCGTATAGGTTATCTTAACAGGAAACTCCGCAGTGTAGCCCGCCACTGTAGACGAATAGGTCATGCGGAACTCATTCTTGAGGTCAATCTGGTCGGCAGTACCAAAGCCCAGCAGATAAGGATAGGTGTCAGTGTTACCACGGGTTTGCCCGACAAGGACGCCGGAGTTTTGGGACGAAACAACGATAGAAACTGTGCTTACCGCGTTTGTATACACTAAGATTCTGCCAAGGTATGCAGAATTGGCATTTACAAGATCGATATTCTCAACATTCGACATGTCGCTGTTCAGGATGAGAATCTTGGGCACTGTTCCCATAAGCTCAGTTATGATGGTATTTGCCTCTTGTGAATAGGCGCCAGAGGCGGTGAGGAGCAAAACAAGAAACAGGAACAGCCCTTTTTTCATCTTATCAGCCTTTCCTTATTGTGTTCAAAGACTGGAAACCGAAACGGTTATGACGTCCCGATAGGTGTCTGGAGGCAACAGCGGTGCAATACTTGTTGCTGGCAGGTAATCCGCTATCAGAGATATGCTGAACGGACCACCTCCTGTATAGGTCGCAGCCTTATCGGTATCCAAGGAAACTTTATTCAAGAGTGTGTCGCTCGATGGAAATGTCAGAAATACACTCACCGTGTAGGGATAGTGATTGTCGCTGTTCGTCTGACCTTTCATGACTCCCTGGTTTTGAGAGTGAATGACTATATTCCATGTGCCAGTGGTGTTGGTAGCAAAGGTCATGGTGCCTATTAAGGTGCTTGAACCTGTAATATCAATGGGGGCAGTTACAGGTAAATCCGATGTGACAACAGCCATAGGCGGGATAGTCGCGCTAATCGTTGTGGAGCTCGAATTGGCTGCGAAAGTGGAGACTGTACCAAAGAGAACAAGAACAACAAGGGCAAGCGATAACTTTTTCATAATACTTCCTCAAACAAACTTTAATTAATTAAACTTACTGTGAAAGTAAGCCACACGACGAGAATTGTCAAGGTGTGCCTCATGCGGCTATTGAACCACGATGGAGGTGGGAGCGACGGTTCTCAAGGTTGGCGATTGATTTGACATATGGTTTTCTCTAGCCACGCCAGGGCGGCACGCAGTTGTCGACAGCGAAAGTCCGCGGAACAGCGCTCGATGGAGGCTGAATCGAGTGATCCGTATGGTGCTTGGGGCGGTGCGCTGGGGAGATCAGCTTGAGGCACATGCGCGGGCCCGCTCGATGTCGAGCCTGAAAGTTGGGATGCTTCGAGGCGGGAAAGATCGGCCATGAGCACATCGGACTGGGCCCGAATGAGCTCAGGAACGCGAGAAGGCTGGATGTGTGAGGTAAAGTAAAGCCGCGCGAGGAACTCAAGGTGCAAAAGCCGCGGACTACTGGCAGTGGGCTCATCGAGCCAGGCAAGGAAGGCTTTTTCGCCCTCGGGTGTGAGGCTTAAAGGGTGCTTTTGGGCGCCAGATCCTTTTTCAGGCTCAGCCGATCGGACAAGGCCGCGGTCCTCGAGGCGGCTGAGAATGGTGTAGAATTGGCTTTCGCTGATATGCCACACGCTGTCCAGCGAGTCCTGAAAGCGACGGTAGAGTTCGTAGCCGTGTGCAGGAGACGGGCCTTCTGCAAGATAGCCAAGTGCGAGGTATTCCGGACGAAGCGCCGTGTGGCGCCTGCGTGGTGTTGTCTCTTTGTCCACACCTCATACTAGGAATGCGTACGCCGAAAAGTCAAGAAAGATAAATGACGACGAATAAGTAGCCACGTGAATGGCGACGACCAAAATTGTACTTGACGTTGCCCGGAAAGCAGGGCAATACTCACTCAGTGAGTAAGGCGCACTTGTTTCAGGGTTTTGTGGGATGTGTTAGCCACCACCCATTAGGAGAAGAAGTAATCAATTATGAACAGGCAATCGGCGATGGAAAGAAAATTACACATGAGTAGAGCTGCTATTATCGCAGCCATGTTGAGCCTGGCCGTTCTTGCGGCGGGGACACAACAAGCAGGCGCGCAGCAGGCAGGAGCACCGCAGGCAGGAAATCGGCAGACGGAACTCGTGGTGTCCGCGGCGGCCAGTCTGACCGACGTCCTTACTTCTCTTGCTCCAAGCGCGCAAAAGGCCGTTGGGGCAAAGCTCCTCTTTAATTTTGGCGGGTCCGGCGCACTGCGCCAACAGATTGAATCGGGAGCACCTGCCGACCTCTTTTTCTCCGCAGCCGTAGAGGACGTCGATAAACTCGAAAAAGCAGGCCTTGTTGACAAGGCGACACGCGTGGACCTTTTGAGCAACGCCATCGTCATGGTCGGGGATGAAAAGCTGAAAAAACCAACCAGCCTTGAACAGCTTAAGGCGCTGCTCTCCTCAGCGTCGTTGGTTGCTGTCGGCAACCCCGATGCGGTGCCGGCTGGCCGCTACGCCATCCAGGCGCTCAAAACGCTCGGGCTATACGATATTGTGGAGAAAAAACTCGTCCTGGGCGGCAATGTGCGGCAAGTCCTTCAATATGTCGAATCTGGTTCGGCGCCAGTGGGCTTTGTATTCGCTACCGACGCGCTCACACTCAAGCCGGATGGTCCTGCAAAGCGCTTGTACGAGATTCCGCAGAGCGCCATACCGACACCGGTTGTGTATCCCATCGTGGTGGTCTCAAGCTCGACACACAAGGCGGAAGCCAGTAAACTTATTGCCTTCCTGCAGACCAAAGAAGCCACCGATGCCTTTATCAAAGCGGGCTTCGTCGTCCTGGGAAGAAAATAAGTCAGGAATCGACGCTGACCACAGAATGGGGCCAAAATTGGGTAGGCCAAAATTGGGTGGAGGGCATAATTCGAGATGAATCCATGGGGACCACTCTTGCTGTCGGTGCGCGTCGCCCTCATTGCGACCGCCATTTCCTTCGTGCTGGGACTCCTCTTTGCGCGGCTCCTTACGCGAAAGACCGTCAGACTGAGTTTTTTATGGGAGGGGCTGATTTTGCTGCCCATGGTGTTCCCACCGACGATAACTGGCTACCTGCTCCTGCTTCTTTTGGGTAAGCGCGGGCCGTTGGGCTCGATTCTCGACCAGATTGGAATACACATTGTGTTTACCTGGCCCGCTGCGGTGATAGCCTCGGCCACGGTCTCTTTGCCGCTCATGTATCAGAACTGTAAGGCGGCGCTGCTCGGCGTGAACAAGCGCTACATCGACGCGGCAAGAACGCTCGGCTTGTCCGAAGGGCGCATATTCAGGCAAGTGATTTTCCCGCTCGCGCTGCCGGGGATTTTAGGCGGTGTGGCGCTCGCTTTTGCGCGCGCGTTGGGCGAATTTGGGACGACCCTGATGATTGCGGGCAACATTCCGGGGCGGACGCAGACCATGCCGCTTGCGCTCTACAGCGCGGTGGAGGGCGGAAGGTCGGCCGAAGCAAACATGTATTTACTTATAACAGTTGTAATTTCGTTCGCCCTTATCGCGGTGGTGGGGCTTTGCCAGAAAAGGGCAGCCAAATGATGTGGATCGAAAGGGCTACAGCGCGCCTCAAAATAGGGCTGGTTGCGAAGTGATGCAGGTTTCAACATGATGTGGGTTCGATTTGAAAAACAGTTGTCGCTTTTCCATCTGAAGGTCGATTTTAGAAGCGAAAATGGCACGACGATTTTATGGGCCGAGTCTGGGGCGGGCAAGACGAGCATTTTAGACTGCATCGCGGGCCTGCGAAGGCCGGACTCAGGGGAAATCGGGCTCGACGGGACGCTTCTGTTCTCGTCTGAAAAGGGAATCGACCTTGCGCCGCAGGAGCGCCATATCGGGTACGTATTTCAGGATTATGCACTTTTCCCGCACCTTTCGGCTGAGGGTAACGTCGCCATTGTCTTGCCACCTAAGGAAAAACACGAAGCGCGACAGTACCTGGAGCGGTTTGGCCTTGCCAGGCTGAAAAATCGGCACCCCGGGGAACTGTCTGGAGGCGAGCGGCAGCGGCTGGCCCTTGCACGGGCGCTCGCTACCAAACCGAGGCTCCTTTTGCTGGACGAACCTTTCAGTGCGCTCGATCTCCGTACGAGGGAACAGACGTACCGGGAGTTTGTGACAATGCGCGATGAGCTCGATATTTGTACGCTTTTGGTGACGCACAGCAAAACAGAAGCGGACAGGCTTGGTCAACAGGTAATCGAAATTAGGGAGGCCACTGGACCGCAGGGCGAGTACGAGCACCTTGCGGGTTTGTTCCCGGGTGGAGGAAGTTATGAGTCTTGAAGTGATAAAGGCTGTTGCGCACATCGCGGAAGGGCGGGGTGCTGCCAGACCGGGTGGTGTGCTGGCGGTGGTTTCCGAGGTGCGGGGCTCGGCGCCTCGACATGTTGGCGCGATGATGTTCTTCCACGCCGACGGAACCAGCGTCGGTACGGTGGGCGGTGGCAAGGTGGAACAGGAAGCTGCAAAGGCTGCGACCACTTGTCTTGCCTCTGGAAGCTCGACCTGTATCGAAATCGATATGACAGGCGCCGAAGCGACGGGTAGCCAGGGCATCTGCGGCGGTGTGGTGCAGCTTCTGCTGTCCTATGAAGCAAATGGGGTGCAGCTTTGTGGGCGCGCAACGCAGGCTCTGGAACGTGGACAAGCGGTGAGACTCGTTTTTGACAAAGTGCCGCCAGGCGAATTCAGGCAAGGTGGACTTCTGGGTGCCGTGCTCGACCGGCAGGGGAACCTTGTTGCAGCAAAATCGAATGGACAGAGTGGCGCTCAAAACGAGACATTTTCCGTCCTTGTGGAGCCGCCTGATCGGCTTTTGATTTTAGGAGGAGGGCACGTGGGCGCAGCGCTTGCGCGGGTGGCGAGCGATCTCGATTTCGACGTGTTCGTGGCTGACGAAAGACCTGCGTTCGCGGATCAGTCGCGGTTTCCCAGCTCGGTGACGACCCTTCTTGGCCCGTATGGAAAGACGATTCACGAGTTCGATTTTGGAGACTCATGCTACGTAATTGTCGCGACGCCGGATCATGAGGCGGACCTGGCCTGTGTAGAGGCGCTTTTACGCCGTGCCGCGCTTGAACCGGTGGCGTACAAATACCTTGGGCTTATCGCCTCCAAACGCAAAACAAAGCTCGTTTTGGAACAGCTCGAGGCAGAAAAATTCGACGAGCGTGCAGTTCAAGCTATCCATGCGCCTGTCGGACTCGATATTGGCGCACAGACGCCGGCCGAAATTGCCGTGTCCATCGCGGCACAGATTATTGCTGCACGCAGAGGCTCGAGTGCAAGCCAGGTGCTCGCGATGGACCGCGAGAGGCGATGAGCGACACGACGAACGACACGATAAGCGACACACCAAATGAAATGTTGCGCCCAATCGGACCAATAGTGCCAGTCGGGCAGAATGACTTGGCCCAGGCGTTGGGGCTCCTTGGCCCTGAAAGCCTCCCAGCAACCCTAGCCTTTGTTGGCGCGGGCGGCAAGACAAGCGCGATGTACGCCGTCGCCGAGCGGATGGCGTGTGGTGGAGAGGAGAGCTCAGTCCTCGTGGGCAAGCCTTGTCGCGTCATAGTGACGACGACGACCCACATTCGGGATCCACGGCTCGAGAACCCGCATCGAAAAAAGCTGTTTGGCCATGTCATTTTCGAGTCGGAATTTGATGCTTGGCTCTCCTCTCAGGATGCGAATCCAATCGTCGTTGCTTCCGGATTTTTGCCTGACGAAGGAAAGCTTGCGGGGATACATCCTCAAAAGGCGACGCAATTGGCGGCGTGCTGCGATCTACTCCTGGTTGAGGCGGATGGTTCGAGGGGACATCCTGTAAAGGCACCGGCGGAGCAGGAGCCTGTTGTGCCGCCCAACGCGAAAATCGTGGTCGGAGTCATAGGACTCGATTGCCTTGGGCGCGCGCTTGGGCCAGATGTGGCACATCGGCCGGAGTTACTTGGTCCATTGGTGGGTTGTGCTCAAGGACAGAAAATCGAACCACAGCACCTTGTTCGACTGGTGCGATCACCCCAAGGGCTTTTTAAGGGTGCACCTAGAGGATGCAAGCGCGTTGTGCTCCTGAATAAAGCGGATCTTGTGCCGCATGATGCGCTCGATTCGCTTTTGGAATTACTGGCGGCAGAACCTCGAACCGACGATGGCAAGGATTTTTCTGTGCTTGTGTCGTGCCTTATTAACGGCGACGGGGTCACAAAACGAGATAGAGGGGGTCGCAATGAGCACAAAACTTAGTTCAGTTGTCGTGGTGAGGGGCGCCGGCGACCTCGCGACGGGCGTTATCGCGAAGCTCGCATCATCGGGCTTCCTCGTGATGGCACTGGAAACCTCAAAACCTACTGCGATTCGGCGCAGGGTGTCGCTGTCAGAGTGCATGTACGATGGTTATGCGCAGGTCGAGAACGTCAGGGCGCTCAAGGTGAAAGATTTGGACGAGGCCCTTAGGTGCATTGAGCTTGACGTCGTGCCCGTTTTGGAGGATCCGGAGTGCCTGTCGATCGCAGACAACGCCCCTATGGCCCTTGTGGACGCAATTATTGCAAAGAGAAACATCGGGACGAGGCTGTCGATGGCGCCCATCGTGATTGCCCTCGGTCCCGGCTTTGTGGCAGGTGTGGACGCTCATGCGGTTGTCGAGACCAGCCGGGGTCACAACTTGGGCAGGGTGCTGTTTTCTGGCAGGGCTGCAGAGAACACAGGACAGCCAGGCGTTATCGGAGGATACAGTATCGAGCGCGTTGTGCATGCGCCATGCGCAGGGCAGGTCACAATTCTGCGTGATATTGGCT
>Ga0209099_1002660_pt1 | contig 15346 bp, 10 predicted proteins | sample AD_JPNHW2_MetaG_FD_184430 | JGI IMG/M metagenome (GOLD analysis project Ga0209099, IMG submission 184430) | Active sludge microbial communities of municipal wastewater-treating anaerobic digesters from Japan - AD_JPNHW2_MetaG (SPAdes) (version 2) | ecosystem: Engineered > Bioreactor > Anaerobic... | reverse complement strand
AGGACGTCTCCGAGAAGTACAAGACCCTCGCCGACCTCAAGGCCGACCTGCGCAAGCAGCTCGACAAGCGCCTCGAGGACAAGCTCCGCCAGATCCGCGAGAAGGGCGTGATCGACGGCATCCTCGCGCGCACCACGGTCGACCTTCCCCTCTCCATGGTCAACGCCGAGCTCGGCATGCGCTGGGAGAACCTCAAGCAGCAGATGGGCCTCGACTCCGACGAGAAGCTCGACCGCATCCTTTCCTTCTCCGGCAAGACCCGCGTCGACCTCATCAATGACTGGAAGCCCAACGCCGAGAAGGCCATCGCCACCCGCCTCATCCTCGAGAAGCTCACCGAGGAGGGCAAGTACGAGTGTTCCGACGCCGACCTCGACGCCGAGTGGAAGCGCATGAGCGAGGAATCCGGCCTCTCCATCGACGAGATCAAGGCCGAGTACGAGAAGCGCGGCTCCCTCGAGTACCTCAAGGACAGGGTCAAGGAGGACAAGCTCCTCGCCGAGATCCTCGCGGCCACCAAGGTCAAGAAGGGCAAGAAGCTCGCATTCGTGGACTTGTTCGCCGATAATGAGTAAGTTGTGGGGGTACCCCAAAACGAAAGAGGCGAGGCGACACGACATGGATGAGAAAATGGTCTGGATGCCCCAGATCTACGAAACGAACGGCAACAGGGAATACGTCTTCGACATCTATTCCCGCCTCCTCAAGGACAGGCTGGTTTTCGTGGACGGAGAGATCAACGACACGAGCGCCAACCTCATAGTCGGCCAGATCCTCTTCCTCGAGTCCCAGGACCCGGAGAAGGACATCTCGATCTACATCAACTCGCCCGGCGGGTCGGTCACGGCCGGCCTCGCCATATACGACACCATCCAGTATGCCCGCCCCGACGTGCAGACGATCTGCATAGGCCAGGCCTCCTCCATGGGAGCCCTCCTCCTCGCCTGTGGCACGCCGGGCAAGCGCTTCGCCCTCCCATCGTCCAGGGTCCTCATCCACCAGCCCTGGGGCGGCGTCCAGGGCCAGGCCTCCGATGTGAGCCTCCAGGCCAAGGAAATCCTCAGGCTCAAGAAGCTCACCATCGAGTATTTCGCGATGCACACCGGCAAATCGGTGGAGACGGTCGCGGCGGACATGGAGCGCGATTTCTTCATGTCGGCACAGGAAGCCCTGGATTACGGCCTCGTGGATCGCATTTTCGAGCGGAGAAAGCATGGCAAGGACGAAGCAAAGTAACACCGACGACAGGACCTGCAGTTTCTGCGGCAAGAGCGCACAATACGCCCGCAGGATCATCGCAGGCCCCGGCGTCTACATCTGCGACGAGTGCGTGAAGGTCTGCGAACAGATCCTGGCCGAGGAAGACCAGGAGATGGCGACCGAATTCTCCGGCGAGATAGCCAAGCCGAAGGAGATCAAGGAATTCCTCGACGAGTTCGTGGTCGGCCAGGAATACGCCAAGAAGGTCCTTTCCGTCGGGGTCTACAACCACTACAAGCGGATCTCCAAGGCCAAGGAGCGCGATCCCGAGGTCGAGCTCGAGAAGTCCAACATTCTCCTCATCGGCCCCACGGGCACGGGCAAGACCCTTCTTGCGAGGACCCTGGCCAAGAAGCTCAAGGTCCCCTTCGCGATAGCCGACGCCACCACCCTCACCGAGGCAGGCTACGTGGGAGAGGACGTCGAGAACATCCTCTTGAAGCTCATCCAGAACGCGGGCGGCAACATAGCGGCCGCCGAGCGCGGTATCGTCTACATCGACGAGATCGACAAGATCGCCCGCAAGACCGAGAACGTCTCCATCACGCGCGACGTCTCCGGCGAGGGCGTCCAGCAGGCCCTCCTCAAGATCATCGAGGGCACGGTCTCCAACGTGCCGCCCCAGGGCGGGCGAAAGCACCCCCAGCAGGAATACCTCCGCATCGACACGACGAACATCCTCTTCATCTGCGGCGGCGCCTTCGTGGGCCTCGACCGCATCATAGAGGGCCGCGTGGCCCAGCACCCCCTCGGCTTCGGGGCCGACGTGAAGCCGCGCAACGAGAGGGATTTGCGTTCGATCTACGCGGAGCTCCATCCCGACGACCTCATCAAGTTCGGCATGATCCCCGAGTTCATCGGCCGCCTCCCCATCCACGTCCCCCTCGACGACCTCACCAAGGCCGACCTCAAGCGGATCATCACCGAGCCCAAGAACGCCATACTCCGCCAGTACCAGGAGTCCATGCGACTCGACAGCGTGGACCTCGTCTTCGACGACGAGGCGGTCGACGCGATCGCGGAGAAGGCAATCCAGCGCAACACCGGCGCCCGCGGCCTCCGCGCCATCGTCGAGGCCCTCATGATGGACGTGATGTACGACATACCTTCCATCGAGGGCAACAAGAAGGTCGTGGTCACGAAGGAAACGGTCGAGACGGGCAGCCGCCCGACGGTAGAGATCCTCAAGAAGAGCGCATGAGCCTCCTCGGCGTACTGTCGGGCAACGCGCAGACCGAAATTCCCCTCCTCCATTCACGCGACGCCGTGGTCTTCCCGAAGTCGGTGGTTCCCCTCTCCGCCTCGACCAAGCTGGCCGTGGCGGCGGTCGAGGAATCGATGAAAGGGGACAAACGCGTCGTGGTGGCCCTCCTCAAGAGCCCCTCGGACGAGCACAAGGCCGAGATAGAAGTCCACGAGATCGGAACGATTGCGCGCATCGTGCAGCAGGTGAGGCTTCCCGACGGCTCCCTGAGGCTCCTTGTCGAGGGCGAGGAACGGGTCAGGGTGCGCCGCAATACGCTGAAGAAGGACCACCTGGTCGCGGCCGTGGAAGCCATCCCCGAGGCCGTCCTTTCCGATGCCGCCCGCGCCGAGCTCGAGGCGGCCATGAAGCTCGTGCGCCGGAGCTTTTCCCAGTACGCCGAGCTCGCCAAGAAGGTCCCGCCCGAGACCCTGGCCGCGGCCGAGCGCGCCACCGGCGCCGACGACCTCTGCGACATCATCGGCAACCTCCTCGCCCTCAAGTCCGACCGCAAGCAGGCCCTCCTCTCGCCCGTCGATCCCGTTGAACGGGTCGAGCTCCTCGAGACCGCCCTCGAGAGCGAGATAGAGCTCCTCAACCTCCAGAAGAAGATCGGCGCCAAGGTCAAGAACCGCATCGACCGCAACCAGCGCGAGTACTTCCTCCAGGAGCAGCTCAAGGAGATCAACAAGGAACTCGGCCGCGACGACGAGATATCCGAAACCAAGGAGCTCGAGAACCTCCTCCTGTCCCGCAATCCGCCGCAGGAAGTCGTCGACAAGGCCAAGCGGGAGCTCTCCCGCCTCGCCAAGCTCCAGCCCTTCTCTCCCGAGGCGGGCGTGCTCCGCGTCTACTGCGAATGGCTCGCCGACCTGCCCTGGTCGGCGCGGAGCCAGGACAACCACGACATCTCCCTCGCACGCAAGGTCCTCGACGAGGACCACTACGGCATGGAGAAGCCCAAGGCGAGGATCCTCGAGTTCATCGCCGTGCGGCAGCTCTCCGAGCGGGCCCGCGGGCCCATACTCTGCCTCGTGGGACCGCCCGGCACGGGCAAGACCTCCCTTGGACGCTCGGTGGCCCGCGCCCTCGGCCGCTCCTTCGTCCACGTGAGCCTCGGCGGCGTGCGCGACGAGGCCGAGATCCGCGGCCACCGCAAGACCTACGTCGGCGCCCTCCCTGGAAAGATCATCCAGTCGATGAAGAAGGCCACGACCGCGAACCCGGTCTTCCTCCTCGACGAGATCGACAAGATGTCGAGCGACTTCCGCGGCGACCCGGCGAGCGCCCTCCTCGAGGTCCTCGACCCCGAGCAGAACTTCAACTTCACCGACCATTACCTCGAGGTCCCCTACGACCTCTCGAACGTGATGTTCATAACTACGGCGAATTCCCTCCACGGGATTCCCTATCCCCTCCTCGACCGCATGGAGGTGATAGAGATCCCTGGCTACAGCGAGTACGAGAAGCTCGAGATAGCCAAGAAATTCATCGTGCCGAAGCAGCTCTCCGAGAACGGCCTCGGCAACTCCGGCGTGAAGTTCCGCGATGCCGCGATACTCGAGATCGTGCGCCACTACACCATGGAGTCCGGCGTCCGCAACCTCGAGCGCGAGATAGCCCATGTAGTGCGCAAGCTCGCCCAGGAAGCCGTCGAGAAAGGTTGCGCCGGCGACGAGGAGATGCTCGCCGCCTGGTCGGCCAACGTCACCGAGAAGCGCGTCAACGAACTCCTCGGGAGGCGTCTCCGCGAGGGCGACGTGATCTTCCGGGAGCCGCGGCCGGGCGTGGCCAATGGCCTCGCCTGGACCGAGCAGGGGGGCTCCCTCCTTCCCGTCGAGGCCACGGTCTTCGAAGGCGACGAGGGCCTCATCCTCACCGGCAACCTCGGCGACGTCATGAAGGAGAGCGCCCGCGCGGCCCTCACCTTCATCCGCTCCAAGGCCGCCGACCTAGGCCTCTCCGAGGCTGACTTCCGCAAGAAGGCGGTCCATATCCACGTGCCGGAAGGCGCCATTCCCAAGGACGGCCCCTCGGCGGGCATCACCCTCGTGGCGAGCCTTGTCTCGGCCTTTTCGGGAACCTCCCTTCTTCCCGGCCGGGCGATGACGGGCGAGATAACCCTCACCGGCCGCATCCTGCCCGTGGGCGGCGTCAAGGAGAAGATCCTCGCAGCCCACCGCAACAAGATCGACACCGTGATCCTCCCCGAGCTCAACCGCAAGGACCTCGACGACCTCCCGAAGGAAGTAAGCGAGAGCCTTTCCTTCATCTTCGCCGATTCGATTTCCGCGGCCCTGCCTTCGCTTTTTCCCGCAGGTTCCTTCGCAAAAAAACGGAAGACCGCGACAGCAGGAGCGACGCGCGCCACGACGCGCGCGCCGACCCGCGGTTCGGCCCCGAAGTCCGCTTCGAAGCCCGTAAAACCTCGCTCGCGCAAAACCAAAGCTTGACACTCGGGGGCGATTGCCCCTAGGCTTTCCAGTACCGGGGTGGCAGCCCTCCCGTCGGGATCAAGGGCCGTCTGAGATCATACCCGCAGAACCTGAACCGGATAATACCGGCGGAGGGAGTCATGCACAAACGGCATCTTCCTTTCATCGCATTGTCGCTCGCCCTGCTTCTCGTTTCCTGCGCGAAGAAACCCGAGAGCGAACTCGTCATCTACACCTACGATTCCTTCGTGGCGGAATGGGGCGCTGCCCCTGGCCTCGCAGCCCTCTTCGAGAAGGAAACCGGCATAAAGCCCACCTTCGTATCGAAGGGCGATGGAGGCCAGCTCCTCCAGGCCGTCCTCCTCGAGAAGGACAAGCCTGAGGCGGACATCGTCCTCGGCCTCGACAACAACTCGCTCGCCAAGGCCGTTGATTCGGGCCTCTTCAAAGCCTACAAGCCTAAGGGCCTCGAGGCCATCCCGGCCGACATCCGACTCGACGAGGGCAACAGGCTCATCCCCTTCGATTATGGCCACTTCGCCATCATCTGGGATTCGAAAACCCTTCCCAATCCGCCCGCGAGCCTCGAGGATCTCACGAGACCTGAGTACGCGAAAAAGCTCATCATCATGGATCCGCGCACCTCGACGCCGGGCCTCGGCTTCCTGGCATGGACCAAGGCGGTCTACGGCGACGCCTGGAAGGACTACTGGAAGCGGCTAACGCCCAGCATCCTCGCCATGACGCCGAGCTGGGACACGGGCTACGGCCTCTTCACCTCGGGCGAAGCGCCCCTCGTCCTTTCCTACGCCACGAGCCCGGCCTACCACCTCGAGAACGACAAGACCGACCGCTATCGGGCCCTCGAATTCAGCGACGGGCATACGCTACAGGTCGAGTTCGCGGGCATAGTCAAGGGAGCAAAGCACCCGGTCAATGCCGAGCGCTTCATGGATTTCCTCATCTCGGCTGAAGCGCAGGAAGTTCTCCCCCTCACCCAGTACATGTACCCGGCCAATCCCGAGGCGAAGCTGCCCGATAGCTTCTCGCTCGCGCTGAAGCCTGCAAAGACCCTCGGCAACGTCGTCCTCGCCAGCGACGACGCCGCCCAGGCCGCGGAGATACTGGCAACCAAGTGACCGGCACCGGCCGCAAGGACGGCATCCGCAAGGCAGCAACGCAGGAACGGGAGTCTCAGCCCGGACCTGCGCCCGCCGGCACGCGATGCCCGGAACAGGCCGCCGCCACGCATGGACGCGCGGCGGCACGCTCTCCTGGGACCGCCTCTTCCCTTCCCGCCTTCTTCCTCGTGGCCGCCTTTGTCGCGGTGGCAGGCGCGCCCCTCGCTGCCGCCCTCGCGGTCTCATCGCGGGGCGGAGGCCTCCTTGCGAGCCTCGGCGCCGCCCTTGCCGCACCTGTCACAGCCCGTGCGCTTTCCTTTGCGCTGCGCCAGGCCCTCGCAAGCATGGTCCTGGCCGTGGCCGTCGGCCTCCCTGGCGCATGGCTCTGTTCCCGCTATGACTTCCCTGGCCGAAAGCTCCTCAAGTCCCTTTCGGTAGTGCCCTTCTGCGTGCCGCCCATCCTCATCGTCCTCGCCTTCGTCGTCTACTACGGGAGGGCCGGCATCCTCAACCGCGCCCTCATGGGCGCCTTCGGCCTTTCGCAGCCGCCCATCACCTTCCTCTATTCCTTCTGGGGCCTCGTCCTCGTCCATGGCTTCTACAACTTCCCCGTCGTCCTCCAGGGCGTGAGCGCTACCTGGTCAACCCTTCCCCGCGACCGCGAAGAGGCAGCAAGGACCCTCGGAGCGCATCCTTTCCGCGCCTTCCTCACCGGCAGCCTGCCCTCGCTCGCGCCTTCCATCATTCAATCGGCGGCCCTCGTCTTCCTCTTCTGCTTCTTCAGCTTCATCCCCGTACTGGTCTTCGGTCCCTTGGGCGGAACAACACTCGAGGTCGAGATCTACAGGGCGGCGCGCTTCGACGGCAAGGAGGAGCTCGCCGCGGCCCTGTCCCTCATCGAGACGGTCGCGGCCCTCGGCATGGTCTTCGTCTTCCAGCTCATGGATAGACGGAACACGGCGGCGGCGCGCAAGGCAGGAAGCCTCCAGAAACGCGGGCGGCCCCGAGGAGGAGCCGCTGCAGCACTTATCGCCTATGGCGCCCTGGTGATCGTTTTTTTCGCAGGCCCTCTCCTTTCGCTCGTGGCCCAGGCATTCGTGGTGAAGCGCGGGCTCGGCGGTTCCTCCCGAATCGGCTTCGACAATTTCGCACATCTCCTCTCGGGGAACGGCCCGCTCCTCGCATCGCTCATGGATAGCCTCGCGACGGCCCTGCCCGCGGCCATCGCCGCCTCCATCTTCGGAAGCCTCCTCGCCGTGGTACTGCGCGGCAGGAAGGGCGGCCGCGCAGGAGAGGCCCTCGTCACCCTGCCCCTTGCGGTTTCGGGCGTCGTAAGCGCCCTCGGCTGGTCCATCATCGCGCCGTCAGGCTCCCCGGCTGTCGTGGTCCTCGCCCTTGCGGCCACGGCCCTGCCCTTCTCGCTGAGGAACGTCTCGTCCTCGCTCGCGACCCTCGACAAGGGGCCATCGCAGGCCGCGCGGAGCCTCGGCGCGGGAAGGCTCAGGACGACCCTCGAGATCGACCTGCCGTCCATAGCACCGGCACTCTTCTCCGCCGCAGCCTTCTCGTTTTCCCTCACCGCAGGCGACGCGAACGCGCCCCTCATCCTCGGCTCGGGCGGTTTCCAGCCCCTCCCCGTACTGATCTACCGCCTCGTGGCCGCCTACCGTTTCCCCGAGGCCAGCGCCGTAGGCCTCGTCCTCGCCCTCCTTACGGGCTTCGTCTTCTTCATCAAGGAGCAGAGCGATGGCAGAACTTGAACTAAGCGGGCTCCGCTTCGAACGCCCTGGCTTTTCCCTTTCGGTCGACCTCTCACTGCCGGCTGGTTGCCTCGGCGTCATCCTCGGAGCCTCGGGCTGCGGCAAGTCGACCACCCTCCGCCTTGTCGCAGGCTTCATCGCGCCCCTTTCGGGCAGCATCAGGCTCGGCGGCAAGGAGCTCACGGGCCTTCCTCCCGAGCGCCGCAATGTCGGCCTCATGTTCCAGGACCTCGCGCTCTTTCCCCACCTCTCGGCCCGGAAGAACATCGAGTACGGCCCGAGGATCAAAGGCATGCCGCGGCCGGAGCGCAGCGCCAAGGTCGAGGAGCTCGCGGACACGCTCAGGATCGCACAGCTTCTCGACCGGAAGCCTTCCGCCCTCTCCGGAGGCGAGCAGCAGCGCGTGGCCCTCGCGCGCAGCCTCGCGGCCAGCCCCGAACTCCTCCTCCTCGACGAGCCCCTCTCCTCCCTCGACGCCGCCCTGCGCCGCGAGCTCAGGACGGAGCTCCGCGAGAGGATTCGAGAGCGGGGGCTCTCGGCGCTGCATGTGACGCATGACATCGAGGAAGCCCTGTCCCTCGGTGACAGGGTCTATGTCATGGATGGAGGCAGGATCGTGCAGGCCGGCAGCCCCGAAGAAATCTGGGAAAAACCTGCGGATGCCGTGGTCGCGCGACTCCTCGGGAGGGGCCCCCTCCTCGAGGTAAGGTCGATCGAAGATCGGGATGGATCGACCATCGCGATGACCGATTTCGGGAGCTTCCTCGTCGAAGGGGCAGCGCCCGCGGGCCGCTGCTACCTTCACTTCCCGGCCGAGGCGTTGCAGCCAGCGGTCGCGGAAGCGCTCAACGTGCTTTCGGGAACAGTCAGGGACAGCGCCTTCACGGGCAGGGGGCGGCGCGTCCTCCTCGAATCCCGCGGAGAGCGGCTCTCGCTCGAGCTGCCCGAAGGCTTCACGGCGCGGCAGGGACAGAGCCTCGAGCTCCGCGTCGAGCCCCGCGACTGCCGCCTCCTTGCCTGAGCGCTCCGAGCGCAACCAGGGCCTCGGTACAGGGCGTGGCCAGACGGCCCGCCGCACGGAGCCTGTCACAGGCCCGCCGGCCCGACCTGGTTCACCTAGTCCTCCGCCCCCGCCCCTTCCCTGCCGGGAATGACGATGCCGTAGTCCTTCACCTTGTTGAGGAGGGTCCGGCGCGTGATGCCCAGCTCCTGGGCGCTCTTCTCGCGGTGCCAGCCATTGCGCTTGAGGGAGGCCTCGATGGCGGTGCGCTCCACCTCTTCGAGGCTCCTCGCTACCGCAAAGTAGTCGCGGGGCTCACGGCCTTCCTCGCGGCCGCCCAGGCCCCCGACGAGGTGGAAGTCCCTCGTCTCGAGGACGACCCCGTCGGCGAGGATCATCGCCCTCTCGATGGCGTTCTCGAGCTCGCGCACGTTGCCGGGAAAAGAATGTGACTCGAGGAGGGTCAGGGCCTCGGGGCTCATGCTCTCGATCTTCCGGCCGAGCTCGCCCGAGAATTTCCTGAGGAAGAAGCCCGCGAGGAGGCCGATGTCGCCGGGGCGCTCGCGCAGGGAGGGCATCCTGATCCTGATGACGTTGAGGCGGTAGTAGAGGTCCTCGCGGAAGCGGCCCTCCCTGACCTCGGTCTCGAGGTCGCGGTTCGTGGCGGCGACGAAGCGGATATCCACGGGGAGGGTCCGCGTGGCGCCGAGGCGCTGGATCTTGCGTTCCTGGATGGCCCTGAGGACCTTGACCTGGAGATGGACCGGCAGGTCGCCGATTTCGTCAAGGAAGAGGGTTCCTCCCTGGGCGGCCTCGAAAAGGCCGAGCTTCCTCGCTTCGGCACCGGTGAAGGAGCCCTTCTCGTGGCCGAAGAGCTCGCTCTCGAGGAGGGTCTCGGGTACGGCGCCCACATTGATGGGGACGAAGGGGCCGTCGCGTCCGGAGCGCTCGTGGATGAGGCGGGCCGCGACTTCCTTGCCCGTGCCGCTCTCGCCCGTGATGAGGATGGTAGCCCCCGAGGGGGCGGCCTTGTCGATGAGGCGGAGGACTTCCTTGATCGCCGGGCTCTCGCCGACCAGTTCGGTCTTGCCGCCCTCCCTGCGTTTGCCGGCTTCGAGGCGGCCCTGGGCCTTCCTCTCCGAGACGGCCTTCCGTATCCGGAGGACGAGCTCGTCGGGATCGAAGGGCTTCACGAGGTAGTCGTAGGCGCCAAGCTTCATGGCCTCCACGGCGTCCTTCACCTCGCCATGCGCAGAGATGACGATGACCGGCAGTGCGGGGCCCTCCTCCTTCACCCAGCGGAGAAAGGCGAGGCCGTCCATGCCCGGCATCCGGAGGTCGGTCACCACCGCGTCGAAGAAGGATTCCTCCACGAGGCGGGCCGCTTCCGAGCCGTCCGAGGCCGTGGCGCAGTCGATATTCTCGAGCTTGAGGTAGCCGGAGAGGGATTCGACCATCCTTTTCTCGTCATCCACCACGAGGACACGCACTGCACAACCTCCAGGCCCGAGCTTGAAAGGAGGGCCATCTCCATTATACTAAGCGTATGGCCAAGGATAGCGAAAAGGGCAAAGTGCGGGAAGCCACGGTTTCGGGCATCTTCTACCCTGAGCTCCCCGAGGAACTCTCGGCCGATCTGGACGCGCTCTTCGCCGCGGCGGCCCCTCCTGACGCGGGCGCTCCGTCGACGGTCGTCAAGGCGATCCTTTCCCCCCATGCGGGGCTCGGCTACTCGGGCGACCTCGCTGCCCAAGCCTGGCTTTCGGTCGCTCGCCGCGACATCGAGCGCGTCGTCGTCCTCTCTCCCTTCCACCGCGCGGAGGAGGAGGGCATCTTCCTCACGGAGGCCGAGTGCTTCGCCACGCCCCTCGGTCCTGTCCATGTGGATGCGGAAGCCAACCGCGAGCTCCTGGACTGCGGCACGGCCTTCTCCGTCAATGACATACCCCATTTCGAGGAACACGGCATCGAGATGCAGCTGCCCTTCATGAGGAAGCTCTACCCGGAAGCCCGCCTCGTACCTATCCTCGTGTCAAAGGCAGGGACGGCCATGGTGAAGTCCCTCGCCTCGGCCCTGGCCCTCGTTTTCCGGGAGGTCGAGGCCACGACGCTCTTCGTGATCTCGACGGACCTCTCGGCCGGCCATGACGCGGCTGCAATAGCTGCGGAATCGGACTCACTCATCTCGCTCATGGCGGAGAGGAACTGGCAAGCCATCCTCGACCTCAAGGCCAAGGACGATACGGCTGCCTGCGGCTCGTCCTGCATCGCAGCCTGGCTCGCCTGCCAGCTCTCGGCCGGCTGCAAGCCCCATGTGCTGGCGCGCCACGATTCGGCGAAGACCAGGCAGAACGAGGACGAAAGGCTCGTGCAGTACGCGGCCCTCGCCTTCGAGGTTCCTGCCGGGAATGGTTCGGAATGATCGCCGCGATAGACAAGGAAGGCAAGAAGGCCCTCCTCGCCTGGGCGCGCGCCACGATCAAGGCCAGGCTCGAGGGCGGGCCGGAAGCCCGGCCGCCATCAGGACCGGGCCTCGACGCCACCTGCGGCGCCTTCGTCTCGCTTCATGAGGAAGGCCGGCTTCGCGGTTGCATCGGGCGCATCGTCGGAGGCAGCCCGGTGGTGGAGACGATTCGCGGCATGGCCTTGGCGGCCGCATTCGAGGATCCGCGCTTCGAGCCCCTAAGGCCCGCCGAACTCCCCAAGGTAGATATCGAGATAACCCTCCTCTCGCCCATGGAGAGGGTCAGCTCGATCGAGGGCATCGAAATCGGACGCCATGGCCTCTATATCGTGAAGGGCTGGCATTCAGGCCTCCTCCTGCCGCAGGTGCCGGTCGAATTCGGCTGGGACAGGGAGACCTTCCTGGAACAGCTCTGCTACAAGGCCGGCCTGCACTCCGATGCATGGAAGGCCCCCGATGCAGAGCTCTTCAGCTTCGAGGGCATCGTGTTCGGGGAAAAAGAAGAATAGAGCCCGAGCTGAGAGCGGCCGCGGAAGGCACAGAAGACACCGAAGGCACTGAAGACACTGAAGGCACGGAAGTTCGATCCCGTTTGGCGGGGCAATTCGTTTCCTGTCGATAGTTTTCAATAAACAGGATGGCTATAAGCGGCCGGCTGAATCGCAGCTACAGCGAAAATGCTTGCCTATTTCTCCGATTCGTCCGTGCGCTCGGTGTTTCCATGGTCCGTGTTTTCCGTGTTCCCATACGAACGGTACAGCCAGCATTGCAGCCGGCATGTTGAATGGGAAGGGGTACACGGAAAACATGGAAGCACTTTCGCGACAAGTGGATTACCAGGAGGGATGTCCTCTGCGCGCGGCCTCATCGGGATTCTTCGCGGACAAAGCGGCCGGCGCTCCAGTGGAGGCCGGCAGCGGTCCGTCAGGCCTTGCCGTGCTTTCTCTTCCGGAAATCCTTGTAGTACCAGGTTCGCGCGGCCTCTGCGGTCCGGAAGGCGGAGTAAGCCACGGGACGCAGGGGATAGTCCCAGGATCCGGCGCGATGCACGATCTTGCCGCCGAAGCCGGTCTTGAAGCGGTAGAGGCCCGCCATGGGATGGTCTGGATCGTCAGTGGGCGGGATCCCGTAGAAGTCGTATTCCGAGCAGCCCGCATCCCTGGCCGCCTTGATGGCCGCCCACTGCAGGGCATAGGCCGGCATCAGGTTGCGCTTTTCGTTCGAGGACGCGCCATAGAGATAGACGGCCTGGCTTCCCCAGAAGATCGTGATGATGGCGGCAAGGGCCTCGCCCTCATGGCTCGCGGTCCAGATCCGGAGATCCGGGAAGCGGGGGCCGCTGCCCTGCCCTTCCTGCGCCGCGAGCTCGAAAAGGGCCCGGTAGTATGACTCGGGATGGAGGGCGATGTGGTCGCGTTCCGAGGTCTCGCGGTAGAGCTCGTAGAATTTCGAGAGGGCCGGCCGCCAGTCCCCCGAGGCGCGCGCTTCGGATACGGTGACGCCCTTCTTCTCGGCCAGGCGGATGTTGTAGCGCCACTTGGGCTTCATGCCCTCGAGGATGGCCGCATCGCCCGAGGAAAGGTCGAGGAGCACGGTATCGGGCGGCTGGATGTCGGCGGCAGCGTGCCTGAATGGCTTGTCGAGGACGGGCCTGAGCACCGCGACCGCCGCGCCGATGGCGGGCGTCTTCCCTTCGTCCGCCGCCGACTCGTCGCCATCGGAGCCGGCCGTAACCGGCCGAGCGTTGTCCGAAACGGTTTCGACCTCGTACCAGGGCGGGTCGAAGCGGAGGAAGAGGGTCGAGGCCGGGAGGAGGGGCTTCAGGGCCGCGGCCAGGCCCACGAGCCAGGCCACACGCTCATCGGGAGCGAGGTCTGCCGCAGGGCCGTGTGGGACATAGGCGAAGCGTAGTCCGGGATAGAGGCTGCGTTCCATCACGAGGAGGCCACAGGATGCCAGGCGCGCCTGCCCGGGCAGAGACGCCGCTTCCACGATAAAATGCCTGGCCTTCCAGCCGAAGCCTTCCTTGAACCTTCCCCAGAAGGCGGACTGCAGGAAGGTCGGAGAATCGGCGAGGGCCTCGGGACCGGCCTCGCGAACCGTGACGTCCATCGCGTTATCCGGCCTTAGCCGATCTCGCCGTCGGTCACCGACCTGAAGGAGAAGGGCCGGCCCTCCACGGTGAGACGGGCGGAGCCCGCCTTGGCGGTTCCATCCACGGCGCGCAGGGGCACGGAGAAGAAGCAGTCGACGTCGATCTCCTCGGGCGGAGCGATCGTCGGGTCCTGGCCCTCGAGGAGTATCCGGCTGCCCGGCGCGGCGTCGCCGGCGTCGAGGACCTCGCAGCCTTCCTTGGCTCCGTCCTCGCCATGGCGCGAGGCGGCGAGGAGCATGCCCCTGGACTCGACGCCGCGCAGCTTGGCGGGCTTCAGGTTGTTCGCGAGGACGATATGCTTGCCGAGGAGTTCCTCTTCCTTGTAATAGGGCACGAGGCCCGAGACGATGACGCGCTCGGTACCGGAGCCGTCATCGAGGGTCTCGATGTAGAGCTTGTCGGCCTTGGGATGGCGTTCGATCTTCACGATCCTGGCGACACGGAGGTCGATGAGGCGCGCGAAGCGCTCCTCCACGGGACGATCGGCATAGGGCTGGACCTTGGGCTCGGGCGGCGCCTTGGGCTGCGCCGGGGCCGGGGCCTTGGACTGTGCGGGCTGCTGCCCCGCATGGGCGCCTGCGGCCTCGGCGTGCGCCTTGCCCCCGGCCGCGGAATGCGGCGCGGCAGCGGCGCCGGAGGCTTCGCGTTCTGCCCTCTCCTTCTGCGAACCCGAGTAGCGCTCGCGCAGGGCGGCGACGAAGTCGTCCTCGAGCTTGGAGAAGAGGACCTCTGTCTTCACGACCTTGTCGAGGCCTTCGAGCTTGCCGACGTCCTTCCAGGAAAGCCCATCGGTGCCGCCCATCGTCTTCCCGAAGAAGGAGGCGATGCGCTCTGCTGTGCCGGGGATGTAGGGATGGACGATGACCGCAAGGTCGCGCAGCACGTAGCAGAGGTCCCTGATGAGCGATGCGGCGGCCTCGGGATCGGTCGTCCGCTTCTTCCAGGGCTCGCCGTCCTGGAATCGCTTGTTGGCGAGGTCGGACAACGCGAAGGCTTCATGGAAGGCGTCGCGGAGCTCGGCGCGCTCGAGCTTCTCGGCGATGGAACCTTCGATGACGCGCGCTTCCCGCCAGAAGGCCTCGTCGCTCTTGCCGGCGGGGATGACGCCGTCGTAGTAGCGCGACACGAAGGTGAGGGTGCGGTTGACGAGGTTGCCGAGGTTGCCGATGAGCTCGCCGTTCACCTTGTCCTGGAACTCGGACCAGGTGAAGGTGTAGTCGCTCTTCTCGGGCCGGTTCCAGAAGATGTAGAAGCGCCAGACGTCGGCCGGGATGCCCGATTCGACGGCGTCGTTGCCGAAGACGCCTATGCCCTTCGACTTCGAGAACTTGCCCGACTCGTAGTTGAGGTACTCGGTCGAGGACATGTGGTGGAGCATGGTCCACTTCTTCCCGGAGCCGAGGAGGGTCGAGGGGAAGATGACCGTATGGAAGGGAATGTTGTCCTTGCCGATGAACTGGAAAAGGTCGACGTTGTCCGGATCCATCCACCAGGACTTCCAGTCGAAGCCCTTCTCGTCGGCCGCGGTGGCCGCTATCGAGATGTAGCCGATGGGCGCGTCGAACCAGACATAGAAGACCTTGTCCTCGAAGCCGGGCTTGGGCACGGGGATGCCCCACTTGAGGTCGCGCGTGATCGCCCTCTCCTTGAGGCCGTCGCGGATCCAGGCCTGGGTCATCTGGACTGCGTTGTTCGCCCAGAAGCCCTTGACGCTCGCCTCCTTCATCCAGGACTCGAGCCGGGGCTTGATCGCGGGCAGGTCGATGTAGAGGTGGGTCGTGGACTTGAGGTGGGGCGTAGAACCGCAGGTGGAGCACTTGGGCTCCTTGAGCTCCGTGGGGTCAAGGAGCTTGCCGCAGTTCTCGCACTGGTCGCCCCGCGCGCCGTCGTAGCCGCAGGAGGGGCAGG
>Ga0209099_1002659_pt1 | contig 15353 bp, 15 predicted proteins | sample AD_JPNHW2_MetaG_FD_184430 | JGI IMG/M metagenome (GOLD analysis project Ga0209099, IMG submission 184430) | Active sludge microbial communities of municipal wastewater-treating anaerobic digesters from Japan - AD_JPNHW2_MetaG (SPAdes) (version 2) | ecosystem: Engineered > Bioreactor > Anaerobic... | reverse complement strand
GAGAATCTGAACTACGGGAACACTTTCCCGGCGAAGTATGACCGAAGGCATGATGTAAGCCTCGCATTGACCTATAAGTTCAATGACAGGGTTGATGCCGGACTGGTATGGGTTTACGGTACCGGGAACGCTGCCACGCTTGGCGCTTCGCAGTACCCTGGCGGGAATCTTTTTGCATATGATTCCAGGTATGATATGATTACTGATTTTCCCGGGCGCAACAACTATCGTTTACCGTCTTACCACAGGCTCGACCTGGGGGTGAACCTTCACAAACAGAAGAAACACGGAGTACGCACCTGGAGCTTCTCAGTGTACAATGCCTACAACCGGCTCAACCCGTTCTTTGTCTACTGGGGCGAAAGATGGGTGGAGGAACCCGACCCGGACAATCCGGGAGGAATGATCTACTACAGCAAGCCTGAGCTGAGAAAGGTGACTGTCTTTCCGATAATTCCGTCGGTATCATATTCATTCAAGTTCTGACAGCCATGAAGATCCCGAGGATAATAGTTCACCCGACTGCCATGAAGATCACAACGAAAATAGTCGACCGGACAACCCCGAAAATCCCGGGGAAGATAGCCTCCCTCACAACCGTGAAGATCACAACGAAAATAGTATCCCTGACAGTCGTCGTGCTTGCAGTCATGATCCATGCCGGCTGTGAGAGGGTGATTGACTACAGGGGTCCTGAGACTGAGCCAAAGGCAGTCATTTATGCCCTCCTTGAACCGGACAGGCTTATTTCGGTTACAGTTTCGGAAAGTCATTCTGTATTCCAGGTGCCATGGCAGCCAAGGCAGATCAATGATGCCACGGTTCGGGTGTACCGCGACGGAGACCTGCTGGAGACACTTGCATATAAAAGTCCTGAACCGGCAGATGAGAACGCTCCTGTGAGTCCCTATTCGCTTTACTCCTCTGTGACAAATAAACCGGAATTCGGGCATACCTACCGTATTGAGGTTTTGATTCCGGGATACCCTGCGGCTTACGGAGAGACAGAACTGCCGGACCCGGTGGATGTGGAGGTGGCTGATACAAGCTCCAGTGATATCGGTTATGGAAACAGGCAATTAAACGTGAAACTGCGCTTTCGCGATCCGGCTGACGAGGAAAACTACTACAGGTTTACGGCGCCGGCAACTATGGGGAACTATTATGCCTTCCCCGGTGAACCTTATGATCCCGGACAGAAGGTTTATATCCGCATCGATGACCTGAGCTACGGCGCCCTCAGCGATCCGATCATTTCACCAATGCAGGATGATGACATCTTTGGCATCTACCCTCAGAATGAGTATTATGTCTTCACTGATGAGCTGATACCGGGAAAGGAGTATACCCTCAACCTTAAGTACACCGGATTTAATTTTAATACAGAGCATTACGAGTTTCTCCGTGCATCCTTCAGGTTAAACTCCATAACCAGGGACCTTTATCTGTACCTTCAGTCATATTCGGTCTATGGCCAGACAGAGGGAAATCCCCTTGCCGAACCGGTGCCGGTCTACACCAATATTATCAACGGACTGGGGATTGTGGGAGCGCTCTCATTTTCACAGGATTCCCTGAAGATAGGGGATTACCCTGTCGAGGGGGTGCAGTATGAAATGCAGCCGTATTGACCTTCAGGTTTAAGACTTACAGGCATCCTCAATTATCGCCCCCCAAAAATAATCTCACTTTTTCTTGCAGGGATAAAAAACATTGGTTAACTTTGTAGCGCAAAGTACTACAAAACACAATGACAAATCAGACAGATCAGCATCTTGAAGATATCCAGGCCATCAGGAGGCTAATGGAGTCTTCATCCAGGTTCCTGTCGCTCAGCGGCATGTCCGGTATTATCGCAGGAGTTCTTGGCATTGCCGGAGCGTTGGGTGCACAGCTCATCATCACCAGGATTTCCGCACCTGTTGACTGGTATGCACGGCCGTTTGCAGAGGGTCCGGATGGTATCCGTGAGTTCCTCCCCTTGTTTGTATTGATGGCTGTGGTTCTGATACTGGCATTTTCAGGGGCAGCTTTCCTTTCAACCCGGAAAGCCCGGAAAAGCGGTATCAAAGCATGGACGCCAGTCACCAGGAGGATGCTGGTAAGCCTTCTCATCCCACTCGGTACAGGCGGATTGTTCATTCTTCTGACAGCCGGAACTGTTCCTGCCGGTGTTATTATAGCGTCCACCCTGATCTTTTACGGACTTGCCGTTATCAGCGCCGGAAAATTCACATTCGGCGAGATACACTGGCTGGGAGTGCTTGAGGTGGCTGCAGGTCTTGTCTGCCTTGCACTGCCGCAGTACAGCGTGTTGATATGGATTCTGGGATTCGGACTCCTGCATATCGTCTACGGACTATTCATGCATCTCAGGTACAGGGGATGAAACAGATTCTTGCAAACTTCAACAAGGCCTTCGAGAGCCGCGTCAGGCTGGGCATCATGTCAGTGCTGGCGGTGAATCCCGCTATGGACTTCACCGGCCTGAAGGAAACCCTTGCAGTCACTGACGGCAACCTGGCCAGTCATCTGCGGGCTCTCGAGGAGGCCGGCTATATAAGGATGGAGAAGAGTTTCATCAACCGCAAGCCCAACACCAGTTACTCAATCACAGACGATGGGATGGAGAGCTTCAGCAGCCACCTCAAGGCACTCGAGGAACTGATCAGAAACCAATAATTTTTTTATAATTTAACTTTGAATCACAAAGTACTTTAATTAACTCAATAAAATGGAAACAGGAAACGAAAAACAGGAAAAATGGTATGAGTCGATGACAATCAAAATGATTCTGATTGCCATTATGGGGCTGATGCTTCTCATCCCCCTTGCACTTATCATGGAGGTTATCAGGGAGCGTTCGGCGAATGCCGAATCAGCCCGTACCGAGATTGGCCAGCTCTGGGCATCGGCCCAGACGGTAACCGGTCCGGTTCTTAATGTTCCGGGAACACGGGTTATAGCAAACGACGGCACCTTCGTAACCACCACCATGCACATCCTTCCCGGCGAACTCGGTGTCAATGGCGTGCTGGAGCCCGAGATGAGGTACAGGGGGATCTATGAGACCGTTGTATATGACTCGGAGATGGAAATATCGGGCAGTTTTACCATTGCAGGATTTGAGCAGCTAAATGATTACACCTGGCAGTGGGATAAGGCTTACATTTCACTGGGGGTCTCCGACAACAAGGGGATCAGCGACAAGGCCGAGCTTTCGATCGGGGGAAGAGTCATCAGCGCCATTCCCGGCGCAGGGCAGAGTGATCTGTTTGACAAGGGGATCACGTTCCCCTATGCCGTTGATCCTTCAAAACTGGCAGAATCAGGAGGGGAGTTCAGCCTGAAACTGGGTCTCCGCGGAAGCAGCAGCGTAGCCTTCTCTCCGGTGGGGCAGACCACAAAGGTTACTCTTTCTTCAAAATGGAATGCACCCTCGTTTACCGGTAATTTCCTGCCTGCGGAACGTGATGTGACTGATTCAGGGTTTACAGCCAGCTGGGTTGTGACTCATCTTAACAGGAGTTTCCCGCAGGTGTGGGAGGGCAAGCGCTATTCCCCGTCCGATGATGCCTTTGGCGTTGACCTGATTCTGGAGGCAGACCATTACACCAAGGCTGAGCGCAGCGCCAAATACGGCCTGCTTTTCATCGCTCTCACCTTCCTGGTGCTGATAATCATTGAACTGCGTTCATCCCGGAGAATACACATCTTCTATTATCTGCTTGTGGCACTTGCGCTTATCATGTTCTTCTCACTGCTTACCGCTCTGAGCGAGCATATCGGATTCAATCCTGCCTACCTCATTTCCGCTGTGGCCACCGTCGGTCTTTTGACCTTCTTTTTCAGGTCGTTGCTGGAAAAGGGCTGGATGACCCTGCTCATCAGCGGCCTGCTGACGGGACTTTATGTGTTCATTTTCTTCCTGCTGGCAATGAAGGATTATGCATTCCTCGTCGGCAACATTGGCCTCTTCGTGCTGCTGGCCGCGCTGATGATCGTCTCGGCCAGGTATAAGCTGTTCAGGTCATAATTTTCGCAGAGCGAAATGCCTCCGGCAGTCCGGCCGGGATCTTTCCCCGCTGCGCGACGACTCGCAGCGGGGATTAATCCTGTAATCCTTTTTCCTGTTCTATCTGCAGGCGTTCCCGGGTAATCTCCTGCTCAAGTTCCTTAACTGTTGGCATGTATAGCTTGTATTTGGAAGCAAAGATTTGTTTGCTTTCATTCAACAGACTGTATTTTACTATTGTCCGGTCTTTTTCAGCGCATAGAATAAGTCCAATGGTTGGATTATCAGATTCCTGCCTGACCTGGTCCTCAAAGAACCTGACATAAAAATCCATCTGTCCAATATCCTGATGTGTCAACTCCCCGGTTTTCAGATCAATAAGCAAAAAGCATCTGAGGATATAATTGTAAAACACAAGGTCAACATAAAAATGCTTTGTATCAGATGATATACGATATTGCCTGCTTACAAATGAAAAGCCTTTACCAAGTTCCAAAAGGAATTCCTTCAGCTTATCGATAAGAGCCTGTTCAATTTCTTTCTCGTAAAAATTTGTAGCGGGTTTCAAGTTTAAAAATTCAAGTACATAAGGATCCTTGATTAGTTGTCCTGGTTGAATATTCTCCTTTTTGTCCTCAGGCTCTTTTTTTACCAGTTTGCGACCTTCTTTGCTGCTCATTAGTATCCGCTCAAAATATAGGCTGTTGATTTGCCTCTCCAGCTGTCTTGTACTCCAATTGCCATCCACACATTCCTGCAGGTAAAACTCTCTTGCCGGGGCTTTTTCTACTCGCAAGAGTATCCTGTAATGTGTCCAGGATAATTCTTGACGCAGTGCGTCGAGAATCGGGAACTGACGATAAAACCGGATCATATTCCAAAGGTTGGTCTTATCAAAACCTTTGCCATATTCCTCTGACAAAGTGGCTGATATATTCTCTACCAGGAATGTACCATATTCGGCGCGATTGCCCCCCTTTTGTTCTTCTTCTACAATTGCACGGCCGATGTTCCAGTAAGCTTTCACCATGGTAATATTTACAGCCCTATACGCATTGGCCCTCGCAGCCTCAATTATGTTTCTTACATCACTGTATAAACTCTCAAGTGAAGGAACTATCTTTTTATTCATTTTAACTACTATCTTACTCAAAACTACATCAATTTTCTGAGTTGTGATATTCATAAAAGTCCCAAACTGTGATCTTTTTGACCTCCCTTTAGATAACGCTAAACCATTAATATTTAAAGAATACATGAGTTTTATAATTGTCCCATCCATAGAAGATGATCTCTAAAGGAACATTATCCTGAATCATCTAACGGTTGATGAGTTTCATTCGCGGAATGAATTGATCCGCCTCATGAGGATTCTCGGCTTTTTCGACTAACTTACAGCGTCGTTTTAAACTGACTGATCAATGATGCTTAAAAGGTATATCGAAGAAGGGGGGCCTGATAAGTTTGACCTGGTTATCGTCGGCGGAGGAATCACCGGGGCTGCCGTGGCTTATATAGCCGCTGCGCGCGGCCTCTCAGTTGCTCTCTTCGAGAAAAAAGACTATGGCGGCGCCACCTCGGCAGCCACCTCGAAACTCATCCATGGCGGACTCCGCTATCTCGCCAACGGCGAACTGAAACTGGTACGCGAGTCGCTCCGCGAACGACGGATTCTCGGCAACATAGCCCCTAACTTCGTCTACCCGCTACCTTTCCTCCTGCCGATGTACAAGCGGTGGCGAGGCAATATCTGGAAGATGCTCATAGGAATGTATGTCTATGACGTCCTCTCATACGATAAAAAAGACACCTGGGACAGGAGCAAGAAACTGGAAAACCACCGCCTGATAAACCACAGGAAAACCATCAGGGTGGAACCCAACCTGCAGAAGGAAAACCTGCGTAATGCCTTCTACTTCTTTGATTACCAGAGCATTTTTCCTGAACGCCTGACACTGGCCTTCATCAAGTCGGCTGCCGAATATGGCGCCTCGGTCTCTAACTACACGCCTGTGGAAGGATTCATTTTTGGGGAGGGGAGGAAGATTACCGGAGTTAAGGTGAGGGATGTCTTCACCGACAGGACCCGGGAGGTCCATGCCGGCCTGATAGTCAACTGCGGAGGCACCTGGGCTGACAAGATACTGAGCCTTGCCTCCGGCGAAGGAGAGGTTAAACATCGCGTCAAACGGTCGGAAGGGATACATATCATAACGAAGAAAATTGCAGGCAATCATGTGGTCTCCCTGCAGAAGCCTGACGGAGGTCACATGATGATCATGCCGTGGCGCGAACACTCACTTATCGGCACCACCGACAAGGAGTTCCTGGGTGACCCGGACGACTATAAGGTGTCAATGGAGAGCATCGATGAGATCATTGAAAATGTAAACAACAATTTTGGCCGGAAGATTTCACGTGAAGATATAATCCATGCCTATGGCGGCCTTCGTCCGCTGGTTGATGACCAGACGAAAGGCTCCTACGAGACCTCCAGGAAGTATGAGGTCTATGACAATGCCGCTGACGGCATCGAGGGTATGATTACGGTGGAGGGAGGCAAGTACACCACCAGCCGCAGCCTTGCACGCGAGGTGCTGAGGCTGATCTCGGCAAAGCTCAACCGTACACTGTCTGATCCGGTCTCCGACAATCTCTACCTGTCGGGTAGTGAGATCCGTGACATGAAGCAGTTCATGATCAGACAGCACCTCAATTATAAGGACTTCAGCCGCAATACCGTTGAGTATGTGAGCAGAAACTACGGCACCGAGAGCCAGGTTGTCTTCCGCATTGCCCGCAGTAATACCAGGTTTGCCGAAGAGGTCACTCACGACGGGGAGATACTGGCCGAGGTGGTCTACGCCATACAGTACGAGAACGCCAAAACCCTCAGGGATATCATGCTCCGGAGGACCGGCATCGGCACTCTGGGTAATCCCGGCAAGGCGGTGATTGATAAAATTGCCTCACTTGCGGCCGGTATGATGGGTTGGAGCGAAAAAAGAAAAGAGGATGAGATTGCATCACTAATAAAGGTTTACGATTTATTCTGACCATATGGAGAACGGGAACAGTTACCGTCACATTCTGAAGTGGGGAGACAAGCATGAGGAGGGCATCAGCCATCACATGGCTGAAGTGATCAAGGAGAAATTTGACCTGTCGGATGCGGATTTTAAAGGAAAACATCTGCCGGGAACGGAGCCAGTGAAACTTGAGAAGCCTTCGATGCTCAAACCGGTGCAGGTTGATTTTTTCAGGAGTGTTTCGGGCGCGGAGAACATACAGACAGATGATGTGTCACGGGCACGTTTTTCATGCGGAAAGTTTTATGGTGAGTTGCTTGACCTGCGCCTCGGCCTTGTACCGGATCCTCCCGATGCAGTGGTGGCTCCCCGTACGCATGAAGAAGTGAAAAAAATAATCAGTTTCTGCAGCGGGGAGGGGATAGCCGTGGTTCCCGCAGGCGGACTCTCTTCCGTAACGGGTGCAGTACGCGCACCCGGCGGTGGCATCGCTCTTGACCTCACCAAACATCTCAACAAGGTGCTGGCAGTCAACAAAGTCAACAAGACTGTGACCGTGCAGGCAGGCATGTATGGGCCGGCACTCGAGGAGAAGCTCAACAGGCAGGGTTACAGCTGCGGTCACTTTCCGCAGTCATTTGAGTATTCAACCGTGGGAGGCTGGATCTCTGCCAGGGGGGCAGGACAGGCATCGACGGGGTACGGAAAGATTGAAGACATGCTGGTGTCAGTCAAGGTTGTGACACCCGCCGGAGTGATAGTAACAAGGGATTTTCCACGCATGGCGCAGGGTTGGGATATCTTCAGGCTATTCGCAGGTGCGGAAGGAACACTGGGCGTGATCACTGAAGCCACGCTCCATGTCTTCAATTATGCCCCTGAAAACACCACCTCCGCCGCTTTTATCTTCAGATCGTTTGAAGCAGCTGTTGAGGCTATGCGCATTATTATCCAGGCTGAATGCGGCAAGCCCCACCTGTTCCGAATCTCCGATCCCGACGAGACAGATATTGCATTCCGTACAGGCGGATTCGAGGGCACCCTTGCCGACAGGGCACTGCAGATGCTGGGATTCAAAACCGGCAGCCGCTGCCTGATGTTCGTGACGGTGGAGGGGGAGAAGGACTATGCACGGTTCGTTATCAGGAAGATTAAAAGGAAAGCCAGGGCAGGGAAGGGGTTGTACATAGGAACCTCTCCGGTCAGGAAGTGGCTGGAGCAGAGATACTCAAGCGCTTACATGCGTGACCCGCTGATGGACCTGGGGATCATGACCGACACGCTCGAGACTGCGGTTACCTGGGAGAACCTGCTGAAAGTCTGGAAGGCGGCGCATGAATATGTTGCACGCAGGTCAAAAGCCTTCATGATGATTCACATATCACATGTTTATGAGAACGGCGCCAACCTGTACTTCACCTTCCTGAGTCCCATGGAAAAAGGAAATGAGAAAAATGATTTCACAACTTTTCACCGCGGACTGGTGGAAACCATCCTGGAGCACGGTGGCTCAATCTCGCACCATCACGGTGTGGGCAGAGTGCTGGGGCCGTGGATGGAAGGGCACCTTGGCAGGAGCTCGATGGAACTGCTCAGGGCAGTGAAGAAACACCTTGACCCTAATAACATAATGAATCCCGGCGGCACGCTGGGCCTTTAGCAACCTGACATGAAATCATCTGACGACCTGATATTGTCCATCGACTTCGGCACACAGTCGGTACGCTCCGTGCTCATTGACCTTGAAGGCAACGTACTTCAACTGGCCAGGGTCGAAATCGAGCCTTATTTCTCCGTGGCGCCCGGGTGGGCCGAACAGTACCCCGAGTACTTCAGGGACAAGATGTTCGAGTCACTTCGCAAGCTCTTCAGCGAGACTTCTTACAATAAGGATCGGATAAAGGCAGTGACACTCACTTCGCAGCGATCGACGCTGATCAACCTTGATTCTGAGGGGAAGTCGCTCCGCCCGGCCATTACCTGGCTCGACCAGCGGCTAAGTGCAGTGGGAAAGTATCCCGGAAAGATGATGGATCTGGCCCTGAGACTCGTTGGCATGAGGGAGGCTGTTCATTTTGCCGTCAAGAACGGCGAGTGCAACTGGATTATGCAGAATGAACCGGAGATATGGAAGAAGACAGGCAAGTATCTCCTTCTCTCCGGCTATCTGACATGGGCGCTGACAGGAGAGTACCGCGATTCGGTAGGGTGCACGGTGGCTTACCTGCCGTTCGATTACAAGACCCAGAAGTGGACTGACAGGAAGCATATGAACTACAAGATGTTTCCGATAGACAGTGAGAAGCTGCCTGACCTGGTTAAGCCCTCCGAGGTGTTGGGGACAATCAGTCGCGGGGCTTCGGAGCTGTCAGGCATCCCTGCCGGGCTGCCACTGATAGCAGCTGCAGCCGACAAGGCCAGCGAGGTTCTGGGCTCCGGGGTCATCAACCCTGATGTGGCATGTCTCAGCTATGGCACCACGGCTACGGTGCAGACCACCCACAGCAGGTATCATGAGGTGATACCATTCTTCCCGTCATACCCGAGCGCCATCCCCGACTGTTTCAACACCGAGGTGCAGATCTACAGGGGTTACTGGATGATCAGCTGGTTCAAGAAGGAGTTCGGCCTGAAGGAGATACAGATGGCCGAGCAGACTGGCAGACACCCTGAGACCTTCTTTGATGCCATGGTTGACGATGTGCCGGCAGGCTCAATGGGCCTGGTGCTACAGCCATACTGGTCGCCCGGCGTGAAGGTACCCGGAACCGAAGCTAAGGGTGCAATCATAGGATTTGGTGACGTTCATACCCGTGCCCATGTATACCGCGCCATACTTGAAGGCCTCACCTATTCACTTAAGGAAGGACTTAACCGTACGGTTAAACGTACGAAAATCCCTGCACGAAGCGTAGTGGTTTCCGGAGGAGGTTCGCAGAGCAGGCAGGCCATGCAGATCACTGCTGATATATTCAACCTTGAGACCTTCAGGGCTCACACCTATGAGACATCGGCTCTCGGGGCGGCAATTAACGCGGCTGTAGGGATGAAGTATTACAGCGACTTCCCGGCAGCGGTGGGGGCAATGACCAGGAGAGGTGACAGTTTCACGCCTGACCCGAACAATGTGGAGATTTACAGTGAGCTGTATGAAAAGGTTTACTCGAAGATGTACCGCCATCTGCAGCCGCTGTATGAGCAGATCAGGGATGTGACGGGCTACCCGCCGAAGATCTGACGCTGCCAGGTGCCGTCAGACGAACCTGACGGCAATGGTGCCACCCAGGCCGACCTTATCACCTGCGATTATGACAACTGACAGGATCTCTCTCATTTTCAGCGCCTGTTCAGTCACTTCACGAACCATTTCCGGGTTTTTCACCATGTTGCAGAAGGCAGTGGCACAGGCGTCGGCAAGAGCGCCGCTACGGCATGCAATCATGCATGCATCAGCAACCCCGAAGCTAAGCGAATGACCTACCGTTCCGGACGAACAGCAGAGTGACAGAGGCGTGTCGCCAGGTACCGGCTGAAGGGCAATCTTTTCTGACAGCGGGGAGTCTCCTGCAAATATCGCCACCGTGGCCGGGGCTGTCAGTTTCATGAAGATGTCGCCGCCATTTTCAATTATCACTTCATCAGCCCCTGTTTCCGCCAGCATGTCCCTGCAGATATATTCAGCCATTGCCCCGGCCACGGCGCTCATCGGCCCGGTGCCGGCGGCAAGTGCAGCGTCGCTCATATCCGTGATCAGCGGGTGAACCCCGCCGGGTGCCACAACCGGAGTCAGCGAATCCCTGAACTCCGGGTGCAATTTTATGTGTTCCTCCAGCACCCTGCGGTAAAAGATGATCCGGTCCATGGTGAACCGTTCAACTTCCTTGTGGTAGTGGCTGCTGTCAATTGCCACCCAGAGGTCTGTTTCGCGGAAAGCGCAACGGAAGCTCGTCCACCGGCTGTTGCCCATGGCTTCGCGGTACAGCCGGGGCTGATATGCTGTGCTTTTAGCCAAGATCGATTTCAAATAGTTTCAGCGGGCAGGCTGTGAGACAGAGCTCACAGACCACGCATTTCTCAGGTTCGAACACCAGCTCAGCTGATTTACGGTCCATTGTCAGAGCTCCTGCAAAACAAACCGCCGAACACGCACCGCAGTGCACACACAGTTCCTTCCGGTATGTTATCGTACGGTCAATGGGAACACACTCGACATTCTGCTGCTTCATGTATTCAATTCCGTCCTTCAGGACTTTTGACGGGGCAGACATCTCCATCACAAGGTGGCCCACCTGGCCAGGTGAAACGTCAGCTTTTACTATGTTGACCATGATGTCAAATTTCCTGATAAGGTTATATGTTATGGGCTCACCCGTCGCCTCGGGCGGGAAAGTCAGCACAAATCTCCTGCTTTTCATAATGTCATTAAAAATTAAATGTTAAAGTCTGATCTCCAGGTTATTGAGGCCGGAGGTCATCTTGAAGTTTTCCACCGGGGCTGTCAGCAGGAACCGTCCTGCTGCTATTTCCCCGCGGAGTGTTTCTGCTATCTCGCGTGCCACTCTCAGGCTCGAGAGCGGGGCAGTACGTATCTTCTTCCCGTTGAGGGAAATCTCTCCGGAGAAGAGAGACTCATAGTTGGCGCGTCCCAGCAAGTCATGACCGGGTGAGCCATAGTCAAGGACGTTTGTTTCTATCTGGCTGTTGCGGATCATAACCCTGCGCGCAAGGTCTTCGTCAAGCACCGGGATGGGTATACCGACCCCAACAAAGATTGACACTCCGTATTTCTCAAAGTATGCCGCCCTGATGAATCGGGTGTTCATCTCCTTCGCGTTGCCGATAAGTGCCAGAGTGGCTGAGTTGCCAACGGGAACGCCGTGTTCGTTGACCGGCTTTCCGGTGTTGAACTGCGTACCGTGCCATGCCACATAACCGGTGGTACCGCCGAAAAAGATGCGTGTACCGATTCCGATGGTCCGCATTTCGGGATCATTCAGCAACGGGCTGAGCTCACCCGAGGTTGAAAAGGTGGCATTGCCGAACGATGGGAGCAGAGTTCCCATATACGTATATTTCATTTTTGAGGTACTGTTCACCGCTACATTATAGTTCTGGTATGCATTGCGCGGGTTGAACATTATCATCTCATTGACGCTCTCGCGGTTGATAAGGGTTTTAACCTCGGTGCGCGGGTAGCAGTCGGTGCCCTTCGCAGTGGCCTGCATCATCACATCCCTCCCTGCTATCAGCTCCTCGATGACATGTGCACCGCCGTACTGATCGTGCGGCAGTGCTGTCTCGGTGGCCCCGATGTAGGCATCAACGGCAGCTATCCCGGCAAAGACAGGCACATTGTTCAGGGTGATCCTCTCCATGCGCATAGGCGGATCGGTGTGACCGAAGTTGATAAACATGCCCGACGAGCACATCGGCCCGAAGGTGCCTGTGGTGACAACGTCAACCTTTTCTGCAATCTCAGCGGGCGTTGCTTCGCGACCCATGGCTGCAACCTGTTCGGCCGTCAGCACTACCGCCTTTCCGCTGAGGATCTTTTCATTGATCTCCGCAATGGTTCGTTTCTTCGACATAATGTAAATTTTAAAGTAACTTTAGCCTGCTTTCAAACAAACTTCAAAGATATGCTTAGATCACTTATCACCGCCGCTCTTTTTGCAATTCTTTTCTTTTCATGTGTACCGGCTGACGACCCTGCAATTGACGTAATGACACTCAACATCAGGATGGATACTCCGCGCGACAGTATCAATGCATGGCCTAACCGGGCTGCTATTGTTGCAGGTTTTGTCAACGACCAGATACCTGATCTGCTTGGTATGCAGGAGGTTCTCTGGCACCAGTATAAGTACCTCGATTCAGCACTGATCGGATATGGTTCGGTGGCAGCAGGACGTGATGACGGTCTGCGTGCAGGCGAGGCTTGTCCTGTTTTCTGGCGGCTCGGGAGATTTGAAAGGCTTGACACGGGAACTTTCTGGCTGTCTGCCACCCCGGATGTGCCCGGATCAATAGGATGGGGCGCGGCACTGACACGGGTGGCGACCTGGGTGAAGCTCTATGACAAAGTGAAACAGGATACTCTTCTGTTCTTTAATACTCATTTCGACCATATAAGCGATTCAGCCAGGGTGATGAGTTCCGGCGTGCTGCTGGGAATGGTCAGAAAACTGGCGGGTGACAATGAATTTGTGATCACCGGTGATTTCAACGCGCTGCCGGAAAGCCTGGCGATTTCGCGCATGAAAGAAGGCGACTTTGCAGTTGATTCATATCTTATATCGGAAACCCCGCCTGCAGGTCAGTCATATACCTTCAACGGCTGGAAGGATGAACCGGGTGAAGGGAGGATAGATTATATTTTCATCCGAAACGGCATGAAGACACTGTCGCATGAGACGCACAGGGTGATTGAGGATGGTGTGTTCATATCGGACCATTGGCCGGTGACCGCCAGGATAAGGCAATAGGCATCAGGCAACAGGCAGTTGTGCCTGACTTGGTCAAATACGGCAACAAATGATCAAAATCCGTCAGGAATTGTTTTATATATAATTCACGCGGATCATGAACACAAAAGCTCCCTCGAACATCGACGATTATATTTCGCTGCAGGCGCCTGAAGTGCAGCCACTGCTGAAGAAGGTGAGAGAAACCATTCTTGATGCAGCCCCGGGTGCTGAAGAGTACATCAGCTACATGATGCCCTCGTTCAGATACAACGGCAAAATTCTGGTCTATTTTGCTGCGCATAAAAATCACCTCGGCTTCTATGCCACACCCTCCGGGAATATTGCATTCAGTGAGGAACTGAAAGACTACAAGTCATCCAAAGGGGCGGTTCAGTTTCCGCTGGACAGACCTATCCCTTACGACCTGATCCGCAGGATGGTTCAGTACAAACTTGAAGAAATCATGGCGTCATCAACAAAGAAAAGAATATGAACAACTCAATCTATCCATCGGTCTGGTGCAACAACAACGCCAGGGAAATCGCGGAATTTTACATATCCGCCTTCCCGAAATCGAAAATTGCAGACGAAAACCCGGTGGTGGTAATAATGGAAATAAGTGGTCAGAAACTGATGCTTCTAAACGGCGGCGACATGTACCGGCCAAATCCGTAAATCTCCCTGATGTACCTCACCTCATCGCAGAGCGAAGTGGAGGAAATCTACTCAAGGCTGATTGAAGACGGAAAGACGCTGATGCCGCTGGATGAGTATCCTTTCAGTCCGAAATACGGACGGGTCGAAGACAGGCACGGAGTATCGTGGCAGCTGTACAGCGGCCAGGAGGAACATATCATCCGGAAACTGACTGAGGCGGCCGGCTGATTCATTTCGCCCGGCAGGGCAGGAAAGAACCGGTCAGATAAGGGTTACGCCCTCTTGCGGTATGCCCTTATTGCCAGTGTGAGGAATGAGATTGCAAGAACGGTCAACATCCCCATGTCCCGCATGATATCACTGAAACCTGATCCCTTCAGCATCACCATACGGTTTATGCGCATCAGGTAAGCCACCGGATTAACCCAGTTGAACTGCTGTGCCCATAGCGGCATGCTCTCGGTGGGAGTAAAGATACCACTCATCAGGATGAAAATCATAACAAAGAAGAATGCGACAAAGAGGAACTGCTGTTGCGTCGATGCCATGGTGGAGAAGAAAAGCGCCAGTCCAAGCACTGCCACGAGGAATATCGCCGCACAGGCGAAGAAGAGTAGAAGACTCCCCTCGAAGGGAATATTGAATGCCAGCCACCCGATACTCAGCCCCAGGGCCAGGTCGAGGAGACCGATTATGAAGAAGGGGATGATCTTGGATGCTATCAGCTGCCATTTCATCACCGGGGTGACGTTGATCTGTTCTATGGTTCCGCTCTCCTTCTCCCTGACGAGGTTAAGTCCTGACATCATCAGTCCGATCGCTGTGATGAGAATTACCAGTATGCCCGGCAGCATATAGTACTTGTAATTCAATGTCGGGTTGTACCAGTACCGTGGAGAAACGGAGATCCCCGGCACAGACCCTCCTGAGAGGGCTGCTGTGTTACCGGGCATCATCCCGGTGCTGACAATCACATCCCGGTTGAAATCGCGTACTACCGACGTGAGATAGCTCCATGAGAGTTGTGCGCTGGTGGCGTTTACGGCATCGACAAGCATCTGCAGGCGCGGGCGGGTGACTCCGGCAAGTCCCTCGGAAAAATCAGGCGGTATGACCAACGCAATGTCGGCATCGCCGGAAAAAAGCATCGACTCTGCCTCGGTGACGGTGGCCGGTGTGGCGGCC
>Ga0209099_1002657_pt1 | contig 15361 bp, 10 predicted proteins | sample AD_JPNHW2_MetaG_FD_184430 | JGI IMG/M metagenome (GOLD analysis project Ga0209099, IMG submission 184430) | Active sludge microbial communities of municipal wastewater-treating anaerobic digesters from Japan - AD_JPNHW2_MetaG (SPAdes) (version 2) | ecosystem: Engineered > Bioreactor > Anaerobic... | reverse complement strand
GCTATCCCCGGATTGGGTTATGCCATTAAATGTATAAGTATAGGGAGGTGTTCCGCCTGAAACGCTAATCGTGACGGTAGCCGTTTCACCAGCGCAACTGATTGGCGCAGTTATTATTGCTGTTGCTGAAAGAATGTCGGATTCAATGATATCAAGGGTGTCGGTTACAGTGCTGCAGGCGTTTGCATCCGTAACACTCCAGATGTAACCTGTGCCTGCAGGAATACCGGTAAAGACATTATTGCCTACCTGAATGACACCGTTAAAAGTATAGGTATAAGGCAAAGTTCCCCCGCTTGCCATAATTGTGACTGTTGCAGTACTCCCTGAGCAGGAAACAGGAGGCGTGGGAACAAAGGCTTCGAGGGTATCGGGTTCCATTACGGAGAGCAGACCGGAAATAGTATCGCAATGGTTGGTGTCAAATACGTTCCACAAGTAACCGGCGCTTGCCGGAATGCCTGTGAATACACCATTTCCAACCTGGGTTATCCCGTTAAAGGTATATGTATAGGGAGCCGTTCCCCCTGCAGCATTTATCGTAACGGTTGCAGTACCCCCGGGACACAGTATAGGGGTAAAAACGACATCCGCAATTAGCGGTGAAGGTTCTGTAATGGTGACAGTTTGTGTTTCAGGGCCACAGTTGTTATCATCGTCAACGCTGACGGTGTACGTTCCTGAAGATAGTCCGCTGGCTGTTGCGGTATATTGAGGGGGCACCGTGTTCCAAACATAAGTGTAAGGAGGTGTTCCACCGCCGGCTAAAACAGTAGCGCTTCCTGATGCTTGTCCGAAGCAGAGGTTGTTGGTCTGGCCGGTTAAAGCAACAGTCAGAGGTAAAGCGGGTTGGGTTATCAGGAAGGGCAGCGCGGTATCGCAGCCATTGTTATCGGTTATATATAAGGTATACGATCCGGCAGCAAGGCCTGAAAATGTGTTTCCAGCCTGGAAAATTATATTGTCAATACTAAACCGGTAAGGGGGAGTGCCTCCGGAAGCAACGGCTGTTACCGAGCCGGTTTCATCGCCATAACATAACACATTGGAAATATCTGTAATTGATGCGATCAGGGCTGATGCCGGTTGTGTTATCGTAATGCTGTCGATGGCATAACAGCCATTCGTGTCGTAAACGGTTACCGTATAGTTGCCGGCTGTAAGATTTATGGCAGTAGCCGTGTTTTGCGGTGGGACAGTATTCCAGGAATAGGTATAAGGGGCAGCGCCATTGGTTACGGTTACTGTTGCCGTTCCATCGTTCCTTCCATAGCAGGTAACAGGTGTGCCGGCCATGTTCAGTATCATGGGAAGGTCCTGAACAACGCTTACAATTTGTGCACATTGACTTGAAAGGCCGTGGATATCAGTCACAGTCCAGATGACAGGAGTATCGCCGAGAGGAAATTGCACCGGGGCGTCGTTGATGAGGCTGAGAGTGTCGCAATTATCATCAACAATGGGTTCGGTCAGTATCACACCACCTGCAAATGTTTCGCAACTGGGTATTGTAATGATGGTATCAGAAGGACATATTATTGATGGATATTCGCTGTCTTCAATATTCACCGTGAAACTGCATGTAGCCGACAATCCATCGGCATCTGTCACGGTATAGGTTACGGCTGTAGCGCCATAGTTGAAAAGGTAAGGGTTCAGAATATTATTAATGCCTGTTGAAGAGGAGGTGTCTACAGTTGCACCGGCCATTATCCAGGTAAGAGATATTATATTGTTATCGGGATCATTATAAGTTGCTGCAATGTTGTTGATGATTGCCCCGCAAATCCCAACATCTGATCCTGAATTGACGACAGGCCCCGGACAGGTTATGGCAGGAGCATAATTAACTGCGTTAATATGGATTCTAACAATAGCGGTATCACAACTGCCGTATGAATCGCAAATCTGGTAAACAAAATTGTCATCACCGTTTACATTGGGGTTGGGCGTATACGTGACCGTATTGTCTGCATTGAGGATAGCAGTTCCGAGTGAAGGCAATTCAACAAAAGAAACCGGGTTTACTGTTGCAGGCCCATGGCATGGAAAATAATCATTATTCAATATCGGGAGCGTAACTGATGTATTCTCCGGGATGGTCGCTGAGTTAGGCCTGGCCAGTGGTCCGTCGACGCCGGTCAACTGGAAATTATCGATAAACAGCCTTCCGTCGCCGGCTCCTCCTGTGCCATTGGATGCGAATAGCCGGATATACAGGTTCGACGGGTTATTAATCAGGCTTACCGACGACCAGTCAAGTACTTTCTCATACCAGGTATTGCTCAATAGCAGCGACATGGAACCATTGATCGTGTAACTTGTAGGGTCGGTGCTATAGGAAAAGTTGATGGCCTGGGCGGCACGGTTTCCCCTCCGGGCCTGAACATAGAGCTTGAATCTGCGGTACTTGTAAAGGCTGTCGCCGCCTACATGGAACTGGAAATACCGCGTATTGGTGCCGGTTGAGGGATCCATGAAAATGGCGGGGTTTGCTGCAGAATCGCTCACAAATGCCAGGCTCCCTGCTGCAGTGCCCGTCGTACCGAGAATATTAAACGGCTCGCTTGAGGTAGCTTCGCAAGTGATGCCACCGGCAGTTTGGGTCGGGCTGGCTGGATATGCTGCAGCCCCGACAAAATTGTACCGGGTCAGAAGAGTGGCTTCGGTCACGTACACCGATTGTGTGCAGGTGGCGGTGAGCCCGTTAACATCAGTGGCAACCCAGGTGATTGTGGTAAGACCTGCCGGGTAAGCGTCGCTGAGCAGAAGACCATCGCTGCGCGTACCAACAACTGAAGCAATACCGCACGAATCAACAGCAACGGGAGTTCCAATATTAACCATTGCATCACAATTGCCTTCATCATAGGTCGCACGGATATTAAGCGGGCATGTGATGACAGGCGGTTGGTTATCGTTGACTGTTACGGTGAAACTGCAGGAGTCGGATAATCCCCCGTCGTCGGTTAACGTGTATGTTACCGTGTTTATTCCTGCGTGAAAAACGTAGGAAGTCAGGTTATTTATCCCCGTCAAAGGCGATGAGCCAGTAGTGGCTCCGGTTATTGTCCAGGTGAGTGTAGTGATATCTCCGTCAGGATCGTTATAAATGGCTGAAAGGCCGGCTGTGACATTGGCGGTGCAAAATCCAGGGTCGGTTACGGTAGTCAGGTTTCCCGGGCAGGTGATGACAGGCTGTGCAGGGATTGCAGGCAGGTAATATTTTTCAGGGATCAGCAACGAATGGCTGGAGGAATTAATATCAGGAGATGATGAACAGTCTGGGCTGGAAATTGGATAGGCATCGGGCGCTTGCTGTAAATGTGCAGTAATTCGCTTATCAGATAAACCGGCGGCATTTTCAGATGCGTGGAATACAGAATACCTGTCAGGTCCGGACGCATGAGCCCCCGGGTTCGGAAATAAGATAAAAGGCATGAGCAACAACAGTGTTACACATGCCTTTTCAACGAGTGAAAGAAATATAGGTTTTTTCATATTACTGTCCCTGAGTCATTAATGCTTTAAGTCACAACCCAAAATCAAGAATAGCCTGCAACAAAAGGCAATTGAGTACTGAATAGTTTTACCTGTGCCTGTTATTTGTACTTTTCACGGATAGCTGTTTTTCCAAACGGGACTAATCCATTGTTAAATTTAAAGCTTAAAAAAGCGTGCTTTTGTTAGGTTGAAATAAGTTATTAAATGATTTATTAACAATAAAAATGGATTAAAGTACAGTAGATCAATAGTATAGACCTAAAAAAGCCATATATTCCGGGTTTTGTTGAAAAAGATTTGATTGCTGTTTGAGGAAAATTACAGTATGTTAATTCTCAATTTGCACGATATTAAAATTCCCCTCTGACAGAAATATCCGGTTTTATCCGAGACAATCAGCCCTCATTACAGGCAACAGTATTTTTAAAAGCATTAAATAATCGTAGGTTTGTACCGTTATCATCAAAAAAGGGATATGAAATTTAAGAACAGCAACATTCTGGTAATCGTACTGCTGATATTTTGTTTAGGAGCCGGATATAATCATACCTGTGCCCAGGATGATTATCAGGGGAGCCTCAAAGGCGCCCCGCTAAAGGAACGGCTGTTCTATGGGGGAGGACTTGGCTTGCAGGTCGGCAGCATTACACTTATCGATGTTTCGCCCATGATTGGTTATAAGCTGTCCAACCGCATTGGAATCGGGGTAAGTCCCACATATAAATACTATCACTGGCAAGATTATTTTGGGAAAGACCTGGATTTAAAAACCAATGTCTTCGGGGGGAGCGTGTTTGCACGATGCTATGTTTACCAGGGATTGTTTGCCCAAAGTGAATATGAGTACCTTAGGTATAAATATGACAATCCTGCATCTTCGGGAAAATTCACCAATGATATATGGAGCTTGTTTATAGGCGGAGGTTACAGTCAACCGTTAGGCGGCAGGGCGTCCATGTATATTATGGCATTATGGAACCTGCACGATACGCAGGACTCCCCTTATAACAACCCCCTGATCAGGATCGGGATGAGTTTGGGATTTTAAAGTACCGCTATTACAAAAAATACCCGGGAAAATTTTAATCCCGGGTATAGAGCAAAATTTATTAAAAGAACAGGCTTAAGCTGTTTTTTCAGGAATGTTTCTGAGTATTTCGATTGTCAGGTCCCAGAATCGCAGAACCGTGGCTATCAGCAGACGTTCATCAGGAGAATGGGCCCCTTTGATGGTTGGGCCGTAGGAAATCATATCAAGCCCGGTATATTTTTCGCCGAAAAGTCCGCACTCAAGTCCGGCATGAATTGCGAGGACTTTCGGATCGGAATGGAAGAGGTCGGTATAGGCTTTCCTTGTGATTTCCAGAATTCTTGAATCGGGGTTTGGCGTCCAGCCTGGGTATCCGTCGCCATGGGTCACTTTGGCCCCTGCCAGGCGGAACACGCTGGCAACCATACTCACCACATCTTCTTTGCCTGACTCCGAAGAACTTCGCTGGCTGGTGGTAATCTCTATATTTTTATCGTTGATTTTAACCGACGCCAGGTTTGTGGAAGTATCAACGAAATTGGGGATATCGGCCGACATGGTTATTACTCCGTGCGGGCAGGCATATAAGGCATTGAGCAGACGCTCCTGGGATGACAGGTCGATTACATAGGACGGCAGTTCGGCCGGGGCATAACTAACCAGTAATTCAGGTTCGGTTGTTTTTAGCTCCTTTTTCACCATGTTGTTAAAATCCCTGACGTAACCGGCGAAATCGTTTTGGAATCGTTTTGGCAGCGTGATGAGCGCAAAAGCCTCACGGGCGATAGCATTACGAAGGTTCCCGCCCTTTAGGTCCGAAATTCGCGTTTCATATTTCTGGGCTGTGTTCCACAACAGGCGGTTGATGATTTTGTTTGCATTGCCAAGGCCTTTGTTGATATCGTCGCCCGAATGGCCGCCTTTCAGGCCTGATACACGGATCGTAAAGGCGACACTGTCGTAATTGACAGGAACCTTGGAATAGTTCATGCTGATAATCGTATCCTTGCCTCCGGCGCAGCCGATAAAGAGTTCTCCTTCGTCTTCCGAGTCAAGGTTCAGGAGAATTTTACTGTCGAAAAATCCGGGCTTTAAACCGTAAGCTCCTGTAAGGCCTGTTTCTTCATCAACGGTAAAGAGGAATTCAAGCGGGCCGTGTTTAACGGTTTTATCTTCCATTAAGGCCAGTTGCACGGCAATACCAATGCCGTCGTCGGCGCCGAGGGTCGTTCCGCGGGCTTTTACCCATTCCCCATCAATAAAAGGTTGTATGGCATCGTGGTCAAAATCGTGATAAGTATCACTGTTCTTTTCACAAACCATATCCACATGGCATTGGAGCACGACGCTGCATCTGTTTTCATATCCGGGCGTTGCAGGTTTTTTTACAATTACATTCCCGGTTTCATCCATGTAATTCTCAAGCGACAATGCCCCGGCAACCTGCCGGATATATTGTGTTATCTGGGTTTCCTTTTTAGAAGGGCGGGGGACTTTGCAAGTTTCGGCAAAATAGTGCCAAACTCTTTCTGGTTGCAAACCTTTAAAAACATCATTCATTTTCAAATAAACTTATGGACAGATGACAAATGTATAAGATTTTAACGGTTTCGAAACAATGTATAAAAGGAATTTTATCTGCGAACCATTTTTACATTTTTACGATTCGCTTCAGAAAGGGGAATTCTCTCTATTCTATTGAGTTGCCGTTTTTTTCTTGTAGTTTATATGCTGTGCTTCAACCGATGGATTGTATCCTTCGGGTCGGCAGATGAGAAAACCGTATTGCCGGCGACCAGGACATCCACGCCGGCTTCTGCCAGTTTCTGCGCATTTGACAGCACAACGCCGCCATCAACCTCAATAAGGACATCAGGATTCACATCCAGGATCATCTTTTTCAGTTCCCGGATTTTCCGGTACGAGTTTTCGATGAACTTTTGCCCGCCGAAGCCGGGATTAACCGTCATCAGCAACACCATGTCGACATCAGGGAGAATATCGGTGAGGACATTCACCGGTGTATGAGGATTGAGAACTACGCCTGCTTTCATGCCCAGTTCTTTGATCTGTTGAATGGAACGGTGAAGGTGGATGCAGGCTTCATAATGAACAGTCAGGATGTCGGCGCCGGCATCGCGGAACGCCGTGAAATGCCTGTCGGGCTCAACGATCATCAGGTGAACATCCAGAGGCTTTTGTGATATCTTTTTTACCGCTTTTATTACCGGCATTCCAAAAGTGATGTTAGGGACAAAGACTCCATCCATCACATCAACATGGACCCAGTCGGCTTCACTGTTGTTGATCATTTCTACGGCTGAAGCCAGGTTTGTAAAGTCGGCGGTTAGTATTGAAGGGGAGATAAGGGGCATGGGATTGAAGTTAAAAGTCAAAAGTTAAAAGTCAAAAGTCAAAGTTTGCCTGCCTTGCGTAAGCTGGCGGGTGGATGGCAGGGTCAAAGTTTACCTTGCGAAGGGCTGTGGGTGAGACGGCAGGGTGAAAAGTTAAGAGTAAAGAGTTCAGAGTTTTAAAGTATGCTTGCCTTAACGAACGCTGGTTCGGGGCAGGCAGGTTTGAGAGTTTAAAGTTAGGGAAATTACCTGAAAGCAAAAAAAAAGAGCGGCTATACCGCCGCTCCAAAAACTTATCCAAGGTAAGTTTTTAAAATCTTACTCCTAGAGGTGTGTTTCAGCCTGCGGATGGCTTTCTCCTTTATCTGGCGGACACGCTCGCGGGTGAGGTCGAATTTTTCACCGATTTCTTCCAGCGTGAGCGGATGGCTGCCGTTAAGCCCGAAGTAATATTTTATCACTTCCGATTCGCGGGTTGTCAGGGTTGAGATAGCACGATCGATTTCCTTGCGGAGCGATTCATACAGGAGTCCGGTTTCAGGGGTAGGGCCGTCGTCGCTGCGCAGCACATCGTACATGGTGTTATCCTCATCCTGAACCAGCGGGGCATCCATCGAAACATGCCGGCCTGAATTACGCATCGACTCTTTTACCTCGTTTTCGCTGATTTCGAGCATCGTGGCAATTTCATCGCTATTGGGCTCGCGTTCAAACTCCTGTTCAAGTTTGGCGTAAGCTTTATTAATTTTGTTGATAGCCCCGATTTTGTTCAGCGGCAGCCTTACAATACGCGATTGTTCGGCCAATGCCTGGAGGATGGATTGACGGATCCACCATACGGCATAAGAAATGAATTTAAATCCGCGTGTTTCGTCAAAACGTTGTGCGGCTTTGATTAAGCCCAGGTTGCCTTCGTTGATGAGGTCGGGGAGGCTTAATCCCTGGTTCTGGTATTGTTTTGAAACCGAAACCACGAACCTGAGATTTGCTTTGGTGAGTTTTTCGAGCGCTGCACGGTCGCCTTGTTTTATCCGCTGGGCAAGCATCACTTCTTCTTCAGCCGTGATGAGTTCCACTTTACCTATTTCCTGGAGATACTTGTCGAGCGAAGCTGTTTCGCGGTTTGTAACCTGTTTAGTAATTTTTAATTGCCTCATAGACAGAATTCAGTGTTGTGAAAACCTTTTACGAAGAAACCTTTGTCCAGGTTTCAAATGGTTGAAAAAAAATTGCCTTCCGGGAATTGACTCGCCGGAAGGCATTGAAAATTAAGCCTGGTTGTTTTTCTCTTCGCCTTCGGGTTTTGGCAATAACACTTTTCTCGAAAGTTTGAGTTTTCCTGTTTTACTGTCTATATCAATGAGCTTAACATCTATCTCATCGCCTACTTTCAGGACGCTTTCAACGTCTTTCAGGCGGCGCCATTCGATTTCCGAAATGTGAAGAAGCCCGTCTTTTCCCGGAAGGATTTCAACGAAAGCGCCAAAAGTTGTGATGGTTTTGACGGTTCCGTGGTAAACTTCACCGATTTCGGGAACAGCGACAATTTTCTTGATTTTGGCTTTAACGGCTTCAATGGATTCAAGGTTGCTCGAAACGATGTCGATCACGCCCAGTTCACCTACTTCTTCAATCACAATGGTGGAGTTGGTTTCGCGCTGCATTTCCTGGATGATCTTTCCGCCTGGGCCTATTACGGCGCCAATAAATTCGCGCGGAATGGTCATTTTTACGATACGCGGGACATGCGGCTTGTAATCTTCACGTGGTTTGGTAATGGTTTTTGCCATCTCACCAAGGATGTGAAGCCTTCCTTTTCTTGCCTGTTCAAGGGCTTCGGCCAGGATGTCGTAACGCAGTCCGTCAATTTTGATATCCATCTGGCAGGCTGTGATGCCGTCGGCTGTTCCGGTTACTTTGAAATCCATATCTCCCAGGTGGTCTTCATCGCCGAGGATGTCGCTGAGTACGGCGTATTTTTCACCATCGGTGATAAGCCCCATGGCGATACCGGCGACCGGTTTTACGAGTTTTACACCGGCGTCGAGGAGTGCCAGCGTTCCGGCACAAACCGTAGCCATCGAAGAGGAACCATTCGATTCGAGAATATCGGAAACCACGCGAACAGTATACGGGTTGGTTTCTGCATCGGGCATCATGGCTTTGAGCGCGCGCAGCGCCAGGTTTCCGTGGCCTATTTCGCGACGGCCAACGCCGCGGATGGGTTTTATTTCTCCCGTAGCAAAAGGCGGGAAATTATAATGGAGGATGAAATTCTGCTTTTCTTCGATTACGGCGCCGTCGATGACCTGTTCATCGAGTTTGGTGCCAAGGGTAACGGTAGTAAGCGACTGGGTTTCACCGCGGGTAAAAATGGCTGAACCGTGGGCTGCAGGAAGGTAATCAACTTCACTCCAGATAGGGCGGATTTGATCGAGTTTACGGCCATCAAGTCGTTTCCGGTCGTTGAGGATCATATCCCGCATGGCTTTTTTCTCCACGTCGTGATAATAACGATTAACCAGAAATGCTTTTTCCGAAGCTTCTTCCTCGGTAAGTGTTTCGATAAATTCTTTCTTCACCGATTCAAAACCTTCGGTGCGCTCTTTTTTACCTAATCCGGAGGAAGCAACGGCGTAGATTTTATCATAACAGAATTTGGTCAGGGCCTGGCGCAGTTCCTCGTCATGGGTTTCGTGGCAGTATTCCTGTTTCGGGCTTGATTTTTCAACCATACTGCCCAGTTCTAATTGTGCTTTGCAGGCAAGTTTAATATGCTCGTGAGCGGTTTTCAGCGCCTGGAGCATGGCTTCTTCGCTTACTTCTTTCATTTCGCCTTCCACCATCATAATGTTGTCCATGGTTGCGGCAACGATGATATCGATTTCGGCAGCAGGAAGATCGGCAGCGGGCGGGTTGATGATGTATTTATCATTAATCCGGGCTACGCGCACTTCGCTTACCGGTCCGTTGAACGGAATGTCGGAGACTGCCAGGGCTGTTGAAGCAGCCAGGCAGGCCAGCGAATCGGGTAATATATTGGTGTCGGCCGAAATCAGGGTGATAATAACCTGTACCTCAGCGTGATAATCGTCCGGGAATAAGGGACGTAATGCCCTGTCGACCAACCTGGAGATCAGGATTTCATGATCCGAAGGACGGGCTTCGCGTTTGAAGAATCCGCCGGGAAATCGGCCCGAAGCGGCATATTTTTCCCTGTATTCAACACTCAGGGGCATGAAGTCAACATCTTCCTTGGCCTCTTTGGCAGCAACAACTGTGGCCAGCAACATGGTGTTACCCATCTTGACCACGCATGAACCGTCGGCTTGTTTTGCAAGTTTCCCGGTTTCAAGTGAACAAAGGCGACCATCGCCAATGTCGAAAGTTTTTACAATTCCTTCCATAATTTTTTTTTACCTCTTTTATTAACGTGTGCGCCGTTGACATCTGGGAGAGGAGGCTGAAAACGGCGCCCTGATTCAGCTTCCTCGCTTTTTTGTATTGCACTGTTATGGGTTGTTTATAAACCCTTAACAGGATTGCTTACGATTCTGTTTTATATTTCTTATTACTGTCAATAATACAAAAAAAGGCAATTTGAAAATTGCCTTTTCCTGATAGATATATTTTTTATTTCCGGTATTATTTACGAAGACTGAGCTTGGCGATAATAGCACGGTAGCGTTCAATGTCTTTTTCCTTAAGGTAATCGAGCATACGGCGGCGTTTACCAACCAAACGCATCAAAGAGCGTTGTGTGGCAAGGTCTTTGCGGTTCGATTTCAGATGCTCTGTAAGATGCTTGATCCGGTAAGTGAAAAGTGCTATCTGGCCTTCGGCTGAACCGGTATCGGCATCGGATTTACCATTGTCCTTGAAAAGGTCTTTCTTGATTTCTGGCGTTAAATACATATCTTTCTGGCGTTTATAACCTGTTTTTCAGAATCGGGCTGCAAAATTACTATTTTTTATCAGTTGTACAAAGTTTTCTGATTTTTTTTAATAAAAAGTATTTACGGAGCCGCTCTCTGGCTGCAAAGGTAACAATTTCATCGAAATGGATTTGCCGGTTCACTGAACAAATTATTCGGACCGAAAATAAAAGGGTTGGCAGCCTTCAGCGATTAGCCGGGCAAGCGCTGGTTTAAGACGAAACCACAATAAATGCGTATTTTTACCGACGTTTGTTTTTCTTTTTTTTTTACTGGCGACATGAAAACAGACCTGGCTGATATGATGACAACCACGGAAAATCAGGTTATATTGGTGGACGGCTCTGATAATGCCCTTGCTGCAATGCCGAAATTGAAGGCTCATGAGGAAGGGGCGCTGCACAGGGCTGTTTCGGTAATCATCATGAACAGCCGGAACGAGATGCTTCTCCAGCAGCGGGCTTATACCAAGTACCACTCTTCAGGTTTATGGTCCAATACGGCATGCAGCCATCCCTGTCCCGGTGAATCGGCGCATCGGGCTGCAACCCGCAGGCTGCAGGAGGAGATGGGTATAACATGCCGGTTAAAGAAAGTTTTTGATTTTACTTACCGGGCGCAGTTTGCGAATGGGCTGACGGAGCATGAATTCGACCATGTTTTCTTTGGAAGATATGACGGAGATCCCATGATCAATCCTGTTGAAGTTCATGATTTTAAATGGATGCCTGTTCAGGATATCCTGAATGGTCTGCGGGCAAACCCTCAGACGTATACCGTGTGGTTCCGTATTATGATGGAGCAAATAGCGAACCGGCCGGAATTGTTTTCAGGCCGGTAACCGGACGGCTATGAACGGGCAGAAAATCCCTGCCGCAGATCGTTGCCCGATGGGCTCTGAAAAACATCTAATCCGAATTCCGGTACGATTGCCATGATATGATCGAAAATGTCGGATTGGACATTTTCATAACTCAACCATTGCGTTTCGGTGGTGAAGGCATAGATTTCAACAGGGATTCCTGAAGAAGTAGGTTGCAATTGCCTCACGAGCAGGTCAAAATCTTTATGTACCTGGGGGTGCGCATGCAGATAGGCACCCAGATAAGCCCTGAAAACGCCGATGTTCGTTTGGCGGCGTCCGTTTACCGGAACCGAACCGTCGATATTGTTTTCAGCATTGTATTGAAGGAGCTCAGACTGTTTCTTGTCAATGTAGTCTTTCAGAATGTCAATTTTTCTGAACCTTTCCAGCATTTCGGGGGTGCAGAATTTCACGCTTGCCATATCGATGTTGATGGAACGTTTCATTCGTCTGGCTCCCGATTCCGTCATGCCCCGGTAGTTCTGAAACGATTCCGATACGAGGGAATAAGTGGGAAGTGTGGTAATGGTGTTATCCCAGTTCTGAACTTTTACGGTAGTGAGTGAGATCTCAAGTACAGTTCCGTCGGCGCCGAATTTTGGCATATTGATCCAGTCGCCTTGCCTTACCATATCGTTGGCCGAAAGCTGTATCCCCCCGACAAATCCCAGGATGGGATCTTTAAAAACCAGTAACAGTACGGCTGAAAAAGCGCCAAGCCCCGTCAACATAACCCAGGGCGACTGGTTGAAAAAGTAGGAGAGTATCAGGAGCGCTCCAATTGTGAAGACAATGATCTTTCCAACCTGGATAAATCCCTTTACCGGATGATATCTGGCATAATCGGTATCCTGGCAGATGGCATAGACGGCGTTGAAAAACGAATTGATCACCAGCAGAAATACCATGATGATATAAACGTTGGTGAACTTGATGGCCATGCTGATGGTGGAATGGGAAAATTCACTCAGCGTGGATGGTATCGACTGGTAGACTATGATGCCGGGTATGAGGAAAGCCATCCGGTTGAATACTTTATTTTCGAGAAGGGCATCATCCCACATGCTTTTTGTCCTTCGGGCAATACGCCTGACTACCCTTATGATAATGAATTTAGCCAGGTAGTAAAGCAGGCAGGCAATGGCAAGGACGATGATGAAATCGTTGACGCCCGCTATCTTCATGGCTGTTGCCTCCTGCATTCCTGCGCGGGTTAGCCATTTGGTGATTATTTCGGTGAGATGCTGGAACATACGGTGCTTAGGAATTGAGGTTATGCTGCAAAGTTAATGACCTGTAAGTTTATAAGTAAATCACTATGGTTTGAGTTCAGCATTTATCGGGCGGTTGGAAGTAAGAAAGGCTATAATCCGCCGGTTTCCGGCTTCCGGTCTATTTTCAGTTTCCTTTGTCCCGACACATTTTTGATTTCACCTCCAGCTTATACCAAAGGGAAATGACCGGGAGAACCTCCGGTAACGCCTGATAAATCAACCGCCAGCCTGCTTTACTTTGTAGCCTGCAGCGGTAAGGATTTCGAGAATTTTTGCCCGAAAATCACCCTGAATCAAAATTTCACCGTCTTTCACCGCGCCTCCGGTCCCGCATTTGGTTTTCAGGAGTTTTCCCAATGTTTCAAGATCTTCAGGTTGTCCGATAAAACCGGTTATCAGGGTGACCTGTTTTCCCCCGCGCTGTTTGCGGTCGAGGGTTACCCGCAGGTTTTGCATCCGGGGTGGCAGGGTTTCTGTTTCCGGGATTTCATTGTAACGGTATTCGAAATCCGGATTAGTGGAATAAACGACCCCGGTTGGTCTGCTTTTTTTAGGCATAATTTGAAGGATCTTTTATGGATTCTTCCTGAACCTGTTCGCGTTAAGGAACGATCACGTTGAGCGTCAAAGGTTTAACTTCCAGTTTGAGGTCGTTGTCAATCCGGGCCGGCTCTCCGTCAATATTTACCACACTGCCCGCTGTACCGGGAATTTCAACCGTTCTGGCACGAAAATATTCGGCATAGTTGGTTTTTCCTAGCGTTCCGAAGAAAATGCGGGGGGCGGCAAAGAAGATGGCCTTGATCAACGATGGCTTGCGGATTATGCAGATGTCCAGCCAGCCGTCGCAACTGCTGGCCTGCGGTGCAATACGCGCATGAAAACCAAACTGGTTGCTGTTGGCAAATGAAATCATAAGGGCTTCGCGTTCAATGGATTGCCCGTCGATTAGCAGCCGATATTTATTACAGGTATAACGTCTGTAATCTTTAAGAATAATAGCAGTATAGGATAACAATCCACGGACATCTGATTTGTCGAATTTTTCGGCTACAACGGCGTCGAAGCCGATTCCGGCAATACTGGTAAAAATCCGGTCGTTTAATTGCACGGTATCGATCAGGCGGGTGTTTCCCCTGGCTATCACCCGCATGGCATGAATGAGGTTGAGCGGGATGCCAAGGTGCCTCGCCAGACCGTTTCCCGACCCGAAAGGAAGGATTCCCATGGGAACTCCGGTTCCGAAAAGCGCCGTTGCTACTTCGTTGATGGTGCCGTCGCCTCCGCCTGCGACTATGATATCATAATGGTCTTCGATGGCTTTTTCTGACAGTTCGGTAGCATGGTGGGGGTATTTTGTAAACACAATTGAGGTTTCATTGCCATTACCGAAAAGCAAACTTACATGCAGCCTCAGCAATGCTTCGATTTTCGGAGTAATTCCCGCCTTGGGATTGATAATAAACAGTACTTTTTTCTTTTCTCCTGCCATAACCTATTTTATTATCAAGCTGTTACTGATCATCCGGTTGTTATACTGCTGGATATATGATTTCAGCAGGTTCTCCATTGCTGTCCTTTGCTTCAGATTGACATTCGCAAGGTTTTTCATGAGGAGGCTATCGGATTTAAAATCATACAACTGGGTTTGTGATATGCCATCCCATTCCAGCGACCAACCATCTTTGATAATCTGGTATGATCCGTTGATACTTGAAATTCCCGCATGAGATGCAGTGACATCAAAGACAGAATTGCCGAAGGCAATAAACGGTTTTGTGTAACCCAAATAATGAAGTATTGACGGCATGATGTCCGTTTGCTGGGCTGTAATATTGCTGTTCGTGTTCAGGACGGAATCCTGCTGATAGAAAATAATCGGAATGGAATACTGCCCTGCACGGCTCTGGTAAAAAGGTTCAGCCGATTCAGAGGTATGGTCGGCGGTGATGACAAACAACGTATTTGAGAACCAGGGCATTTTTTTTGCCGTTTCGAAAAAACGTTTCAGGGCATAATCGGAATACATGACTGATTGCTGAATAGGCAATTTTCCTTTCCGGAATTTTCCTTTGTATTTTTCGGGAATTTTATAAGGATGGTGCGATGATAATGTGAAAACCGACGCGAGAAAAGGTTGTGGCATCGCGTTGAGTTTACCTGCCATAAACTGCAGGAACGGCTCATCCCAGATGCCCCATTTACCGTCATAGTCCCCGTCGTTGCCATATTCATTCCTGCCGAAATAAGCGTCGAAGCCTGCTGAACGGCAAAAAGCATCAAATCCCATCGTGCCGTTGTTGCCGCCATGGAAAAATGCAGAATAATAACCTTCGGGTTTCAGCAAACCGGCCAGGCTGTTGAATGTATTACCTGCATAGGAAGATGTAATGAAATCC
>Ga0209099_1002653_pt1 | contig 15369 bp, 15 predicted proteins | sample AD_JPNHW2_MetaG_FD_184430 | JGI IMG/M metagenome (GOLD analysis project Ga0209099, IMG submission 184430) | Active sludge microbial communities of municipal wastewater-treating anaerobic digesters from Japan - AD_JPNHW2_MetaG (SPAdes) (version 2) | ecosystem: Engineered > Bioreactor > Anaerobic... | reverse complement strand
CTCGAAATTAAAAATCAGTTGCAACAGATTAATGCCGATTTGGTGATATATAATCAGAAACTGCAAACGATTTTAAATGTTGAAACAACTCTGTACCCTGCCGATACCGTGTTACACCGTATCGACTATTTACCTGCTGCCGACAAATCCGTTTTAGCTGCCAATCCTTCGGTTAGTTATATTAATCAACAAATTGAAGTGTCTCGACTAGAGAAAAAAGTGGAAAGCAGTCGCATATTACCCGATTTAAGTATCGGATATTTCAGCCAAACCATGCAGGGAACTCAGGAAATAAACGGAGTGCCACGTATATTTGGTACGGGCAACCGCTTTACTGGTATTCAGGCGGGTATTGCTATTCCACTCTGGTTTGCACCTTATTCGGCAAAAACAAAGGCTGCAAAATTTAAAGAAAAAGTGGCACAAGCAAATGCGGAGTATTATTCAAAATCGCTTTCAGGCAATTATCGTTCATTAATGCTTGAATTCAGCAAAAACAGCAATAGTGTTGATTATTACGAGAAACAGGCTATTCCTGAAGCCGATTTAATCATTGAGCAAGCTACACGCAGTTACAAAGCCGGAGCAATGGATTATCTCGATTATATTCTAAGCCTGAATCGTGCATTAAGTATAAAACAAAGCTATCTTGATGCACTCAACAATTATAATCAAACTATTATTTCTATTGACTTTATTACCGGAAAGATCTATTAACTCAACAGGAACTTAAAAAAATCAAAAAAATTACCTCTTACCCCCTTTTGGGGGTTGGGGGTCTAAAACAAATACATTATGACAAAATATAAATTTATATCACCAATCGTTATTTTAGCCGCTCTCCTGACATTTTCGTCATGTAACGGAAATAAAAAATCAGCTGTGGCAGAGGAAGAGACAGAAGTAATTCCCGAAGATATCGTTGAATTACGGGACGACCAGATAAAACTTGCCAACATAGAAACCGGAGCTATAGAGTTGCGCTCAATGAGTGGAACCTTAAAAGTAAACGGTACTGTGTCTGTTGCACCGCAAAATCTGGCAACCGTTAGTATGCCAATGGGTGGGTTTGTAAAAAGCACAAACCTAATGCCTGGCAATGCTGTTCAAAAAGGACAAACACTGGCCATTATCGAAAATCAGGAGTTTATCGACATTCAGCAAAATTACCTGGAAGCAAAAAACAGATCTGAACTTGCCAAAGCTGAATACGAACGTCAAAAAGAGCTTTTCAAAAGCGATGTATCTTCTCAAAAAAATATGCAACAAGTTACTTCCGATTACAACAGCCTCAAAGTTCAGGTAAAAGCGTTGGAACAAAAGCTTTCGCTTGTTGGAATTAATCCTTTCAAACTGAACGAAGACAATATGAGTCGGTCAGTGGCATTGGTTTCTCCTATTTCAGGATACGTCAAGGCAGTAAATGTGAGTATTGGCAAATCTGTTTCGGCTTCCGATGTATTGTTCGAAATTGTAAACAGCGACAAACTATTTCTTGAACTTACATTGTTCGAAAAGGATGCTGATAAAGTATCAATCGGTGAGAAAATTCGCTTCTTTATTAATAATGAAACCGAGCAGCACGAAGCTTTAATCTATCAAACCGGAAAGTCTATCAACAATGATAAAACTTACAAGGTGTATGCAAATGTGGTGGGGCATTGTAAAAACATATTGCCGGGCATGTATGTGAATGCTCAGATTCAAGCTAAGAGTAATCAGGTAACCTCAGTACCCTCAGCATCCATAGTAAGCTTCGACGACAAGGATTATATTTTTGTACACGATAAGGACAAAGTAGAAAACGGTAATAAAATGACTGAGTATCGAATGATTCAAATTCAGAAAGGCGTTTCCGACGACGGATTTACAGAAATCACTTTGCCTGAAGGCTTCAATTTTAAAGAAGCTAAGGTTGTTGTTAAGGGGGCATATAATTTACTTTCGGCTAAGAAAAATGCCGGTGAAATGAGTTGTTAGAAATCATTTATAAAAATAAGATTATGAAAGAAATAAAAGCATTTGTAAAGCCATTTAAAGTAAATGATATTTTAAATCAATTGCTACAGGCTGGTTATCCCAACACAACAGTTTCGTTGGCCGAGGGAACAGGAAAATTTCAAAGTGACGACTCAACACTTTCAACCCATTTTTCTATAACAGATAGCAAAGTGGCCAAAATTGAAATTGTTTGCAGTGATAGAGATGTCGACCAAATTGTAAATATAATATCCGTCAAAGGACGAACCGGCAATCCGGGCGACGGCATTATCTACGTTTCCGAAATACAGAATGTCTATAAAGTAAGGACAGGATTGGAAAGCAAGGAAGATTAGTTTAAATCTAAAGACAGCTCAATGAAATGGGCTGTCTTTTTTAATTAGTTATAAGTGTCTGAAAAGTAAAACTTTGCAACTTAGTTGCACTGTGTTTTTCATTATTTTTGTGGTGGATAAAGAATGAATAAAATCGTGGGAGTTTATCCACATAAAGGTATTCTGATTTTAAAACTAAATATAAAGTAGATATGAAAAAATACAAATTGAATAACTTAGATTGCGCTTCCTGCGCTTCTAAGATTGAAAATAGCCTGTCAAAACTGGAAGAAGTAAAATTTGTAGCTGTAAATTTTGCGAACTCCACTATGACTATCGATACCGATAATCTGGATAAAGTTAAAGCGCAAATTAAGAAACTCGAACCGGAAGTAGTTGTAGAAGATTTGAATGCTGAGAATACAACGATTTCTCAAAGTGAACTTGTCGAAAATAAAGAAACAATTATCAAAACCGTTTTGGGTATTTGTTTCTTAATTATAGGAATGGTATTTGAAAATCAAATACACAACACTCCTTTTCATATTGGTGAATACCTTGTATTCGGAATTGGTTATTTAATCGTTGGTTGGGCGGTAATTTCGTCGGCTTTTAAAAATATTATCAGAGGTCAGTTTTTTGACGAAAAGTTCTTAATGACTATTGCCACGCTTGGAGCTTTTGCCATTGACCAGATGCCCGAAGCAGTAGCCGTAATGTTATTTTATGTAGTGGGTGAGTTGTTCCAGGATATTGCCGTAAATCGTTCTCGTAAGTCAATCAAAGCATTGCTCGAAATAAAACCGGAATTCGCAAATTTAGTAATTAACGGAGAATCAACAAGGGTTTCACCCGAAAGCATTCAGGTTGGCGATACAATTATTATAAAAGCCGGAGAAAAAGTCCCTCTTGATGGTGAAATAATAAATGGAAATTCATTTGTAGATACATCCGCCTTAACCGGCGAAAGTGTACCAAGAAAAGTGAAGGAAAAAGATACTGTTTTATCCGGGATGATTAATCAAACCGGTGTACTTACAATCAAGGTAACAAAATTATTCAGTGAATCCTCTGTGTCAAAGATTTTGGAACTGGTTGAAAACGCATCATCTAAAAAAGCGGAAACCGAAAAGTTCATTACCACCTTTGCCAAATACTACACACCAGTGGTAGTTATCGGCGCTTTGTTGTTAGCCATTCTTCCACCCCTATTGTTTAGCGGGCAAACTTTTGGCGATTGGATTTACCGTGCCTTGGTTGTATTGGTCATTTCATGTCCCTGTGCATTGGTTATAAGTATCCCTTTAGGATATTTTGGTGGTATCGGCAGTGCTTCAAGAAAAGGTATCCTGGTGAAAGGCTCAAACTTCCTTGATGCTCTAACACAGGTAAAAATCGTGGTATTTGATAAAACAGGCACGCTCACAAAAGGTGAATTTAAGGTTTCGGAAATTGTTACTTCTAATGGTTTTTCTAAAGATGAAATACTGGAATATGCAGCGTATGCAGAAACCAATTCGAACCACCCGGTTGCTAAATCAATTTCAGAAGCTTTTGGGAAAGATAAAGATAACACCAGAATTAAACAAGTCGAAGAAATTTCAGGTCATGGAATCAGAGCTGTTATAGATAATAAAACCGTGCTTGCAGGTAATGATAAGTTATTACATAAAGAAAAAATTGAACACCCGCTTTGCAACGTGGAAGGAACAGTGGTACATGTAGCTATTGATAATATTTTTGCCGGATATATAATTATTTCAGACACCCTGAAAGATGATGCCATTGAAGCAATAGAAAAATTAAGAGCAAAAAACATTCAAACGGTAATGCTAACGGGCGATAACAAATTTGCAGCCGAAGCTTTTGCCAAAAAATTAAACATAGACAAATACTTCTCAGAACTGTTGCCCGAAGATAAGGTAAAACATATTGAGAATTTAATAGACGAAAATAAAGGGGGAAAAGTGGTTTTTGTGGGCGATGGGATAAACGATGCACCTGTAATTGCCCGTGCCGATATTGGAATAGCAATGGGCGCTCTTGGTTCCGATGCCGCAATCGAAACTGCCGATGTGGTTCTGATGACCGATTCGCCTTCGAAAGTTGCCATAGCTATTGATGTTGCAAAGAGGACGAGAAACATTGTCTGGCAGAATATCATTTTTGCGATGGGCGTAAAGCTAATTTTCATAGTGCTTGGCGTATTCGGCATTGCCACCATGTGGGAAGCAGTTTTTGGTGATATGGGTGTTGCATTGATAGCGGTTTTCAATGCTATAAGGATATTAAGAGCTTAATAAGCAATTATATGATTCAGAAAATATTAGCATCAATATCCATCTTTATTTTAGCAGGACTTTGTGAAATCGGCGGAGGTTACATGGTTTGGTTATGGCTTCGTGAACAAAAACATTGGTGGTATGGTGTTGTAGGCGGGCTTATTCTCATTTTATACGGAATCGTTGCAACATTGCAACCTGCAAACTTTGGGCGTGTTTACGCTGCTTATGGTGGTGTTTTTATTGTTCTTGCTATTCTTTGGGGTTGGAAAGTAGATGGTTTTGTTCCTGATAAATTTGACATAATTGGAGGAGTAATTTCATTAATCGGAATGGGGATAATCATGTTTGCCCCACGTAATTAATTTCAAAATTAAACGCTATGTTCGAAAATATATATATCATATCGTTTTTGGTCGTGTATTTCTTTGTCGTGTTTGTAATCCCTTCGGTACGGGTAAAGCGCAAAACAGGAATCAATCCATACGTGTTTAAAAATACCGATTCGGCACACGATTTTTTGGGCAAGGTATCAGCACCCATCACCTCGTTAATCTTTATCGTGGCATTGGTAAACCTCGTTTATCCCACAGGCTTACAGTATTTCGCACCCTTTACGTGGCTCGAAATTTCAATACTGAAATACGCAGGTTTCGTACTCATTCATCTTGCTTTACTGTGGATTATCATTGCACAGGTACAAATGAGCAATTCGTGGCGGGTAGGTATCGACCATTCTGCAAAAACCGAACTCAAAACCAACGGCCTGTTTTCAATTTCCCGAAACCCTGTGTTTTTGGGTATGCTCTTAACATTGGCAGGGGTATTTCTCATTCTCCCCAATGCTATTACACTATTGGTATTTGTTTCGTCAACCCTGCTTTTTCAGGTTCAGGTAAGGCTCGAAGAAGATTACTTGAATAAAACGCACGGCGAAACCTATTCCAATTACTGCAAAAAAACAGGCAGATGGTTCTAAAAATGACATTTTATGAGTAGTAAACAAAAAATAGAAACCCTCGATATTGGTCATATCAAAAGAGCCTTTAACAACAACCTAAATGTAAAACTTTCGGAGGTTGCTAATGATACTGCTTTAGAAACTGATTTTCCGCACCGCCATAATTTTTACATGATTTGCCTTGTTTTGTCGGGTAGCGGTACACACATTATTGATCTTGAGAAAATAGATATAAAACCAAATCGACTATTTTTCCTCAAGCCAGAACAGATTCATTTTTGGCAGGTGCAACCGAAAACTACATTAGCCACAATTCAATTTTCCATTGATTATTTGGCTCACCTTTTCAATCTTAACAGCATTCCGGCAATTCAATCAGTTTTCAATTCTTTTATTGATTTGGAACCAATTCAGGCTACTTATTTATTCGATATTTTTCAAAAAATTGAAACCGAAAACACAAACAAAGAAACCAATTCCGACAAAATTATTCAAGCCTTCATATTTTCTATGCTTGCACAAATCGAGCGTTTATCGGGTACTCAATCAATTCAACAAAACAAAAGCAACAAAAGCGATATTGCGCGTAAATTTCAATTGCTACTAAATACACACTATAAAGAAATTACTACAATAAGCGATTACGCAGGGCAATTAGGCATTACACCTAATTACCTGAATATAGTTGTTAAAGAAATTACGGGAATAACTGCCAATGAGCAAATGCACGGACGGGTTTTGCTCGAAGCCAAAAGGTTGCTCATACACAAACATACCGATATTGCTCAAATCGCTTACGACCTTGGTTTTAAAGACGCATCCTATTTCGCACGATTTTTTAAACGTTCAACTGGCATTAGTCCAACCGAATTCCGCAACGATATTTATAAAATGTACCAGCATCATGATGATTAGTACCCACATATAATAACTTGGCAACCTATCTTTGTTTAAGTTATTTACCAAAAAAAACATTATGGAAGGACATACTCATAATCACGAAAAACAAACCATGTTGGTGGTAATAATTACCGCCCTAACAATGGTTGTCGAAATTATTTTCGGCTTATCTACAAAATCAATGGCACTTTTAGCCGATGGCATACACATGGGTTCGCATGTACTGGCAATCGGGCTTAGTTGGGTGGCGTACATCATTGTTCGCAAAGTATCGGCAAACAACAACTACAAAGGCAACTCAAACAAAATCCTTTCCCTTTCGGGTTACAGTAGCGGTTTAATGTTATTAATCTTTGCTTTTGTAATCCTGTACGAAGCATTCCAAAGACTTTACAACCCTTCCGAAATAATGTACAAAGAAGCAATTTTAGTAGCAATAATTGGATTAGTTGTAAATATTGCATGTGCTTTTCTGTTAAAGCACGAACACGAACATTCCGACCACAACATTAAAGCTGCCTACCTACACGTAATTGCCGATGCACTCACAAGCGTAACCGCAATAATAGGGTTAACAGCAGCCATGATTTGGAACATCGTGTGGCTCGATGCTTTAGGTGCAATCATCAGTTCTTTTGTTATCATCAAATGGTCAATAGGGCTTTTGAAAGATTCGGGGAAAGTATTGTTGGATTTATAAAACAAAACCCCGCATTTTGCGGGGCTTTGTAAATCATGCTAATCATTAAATCAGATAAATCATAGTTCAGAACTTAGTTCTTTTCAAGTTCAATGTTCAGGTTCGTAGTTTCACCGTTTGCAACGGTTATCGTTACTTCCTGTTTTTTGTAACCGATTTTTTCAACAATTACCCGATATGTATTTTCGGGCAACGAAGCCCGGAATTTACCTTTATCGGCACTCTTTTTAACAATCGGCTTTGCCGTTTCGGTTGTAGCAGCTTTCATCATTCCGTTTGTTTCAGCAACAAAAGTAAATGATACCCCTTTCAATGGTTCACCGTTTCCTGCAATTGTTACACTACCCAAAACAGAAGTTGCACCGCCACCAGTCGGGATAATAATTCGGGCAGTTTTATATTGACTGTAAAAATCGGGCTTCGAGGTCTTAAACAGTTCAATATCCAAATCCAAACGTTTGGTTAAAAGTTCGTCCGCTTCTTTAAAAAGTTTGGTAAGGTTTTCAGTAGCCGTTTTAGTTTGCGATTTAGCAGCCTTTGGCTTGGCAAGTGTGGCAGAGTAAGCAGTTATGGCGGCTTGTAATTCGGTAATCATAGCAGCAGTTACGCCATAAGTTACAATAGCAGTAGCATTTGCATTAGCCTTGGCAAGCACAGTATTGCAAATACCAACCACATCGGTATCTCTCGACTTTTTCAAATCCGAAGCCGAATATTTTATACTTTCAAGCAATTCAGGATTATTTACAACATTCGCATACGACTGTAAGCGGTTAATCATAAACAGCGTTTTATCCGTCATACTGGTACGTTTCGCCGTTTTGTCGGTTGTGATACCAGTTGTTTCAAGGGTTTGGGCATCCCTGTTAGTTTCAATCAAAGGTATTTTTGCAACCCAAAGATTATACGTTGCTGCAAATACAGCGTTGGCTGTCCAAGTGGTTTGATACTTTTCGCAAGTATTCTTTACCACGTAGTACATACTAAATTTGTCTTCTTGATTAATGTTCATTAAGGTAAGATTTAAGAGTTAATATTAATTGATTAAAGGAAAACTAACCTTGATACTGGATTTAATTCATGGAATATTGAATTTCCACCCCTCTAATCCTCATTTCTTACCAACAATATTGACTTTCTACACAACAACAGAGGATTTCTTCGACCTGATATTGGATTTCCATGTATAAAATCCGATTTTCACGATGCAAATTATGACATTCTTTGAAATAAACAAATATTTCTATACAAAAAATACGAATTTCTTTAATCTAATCACATATTTCAAAACAACAATACCGTTTTTCTTTCTATTAATCGTTAATTTCTTTATCGCAATCGTATATTTCGATACAACAATCGTTCATTTCCCTATTATGACAGTTTATAACCATATTGATAATTCACTAAATACTGACACGAAAGACAAAAACAAACAGCATACGTTCAAGCCAACCCGCCCATCCCTTCGCTGGCAGGCACATTTGCAAGCCCACACGAGCCAACGCTCCAACCAAAGGCTTACAAAAGAGCCTGCCAGCCCATCCCGCCCCGACGCACCAAGAAACGGCAGCACTTCGATTGTAAATATTGCGTATATTTGACGACAAAATGACAAAAGAAAATAAAGGCCAGTTGCTAACAAGCGGTCATAAAACATTGGGGGTTAAGTGGTTATGTAAGCGTTCTGCCCCGCTTCAAGTTCGGTGTAACTGGATAGGAAAGTAGCCCGCAATCCCCAACGTTTCATACCGCCGACCGTTACCAACAAGGCGAAAAAAAAGTATGCGACCATGAAAATCAACATTAAAATTGATAAAAAATTTGTCATTCCAGACACTAGATTTGACAATTTGCAATATATTGAAGAAAGAAAAAAAGATATTCCCAAACAAGACAGAGGTCCTTTAACATCAATATTAAAATTTATGTACTTTTCCAACGGTCCATATAATATTAATCCATCACGATATAAGATTAGTAAAAAACACCTTGTCGAAACTGAGATTATTTTGTTAAATTGGCTTAAAACAAGAACTAATGGAAAAGAGAGAAAATCTTTTGGAAAAAAATCATTAATTGCTGCAAGAAACTCAAGATACAAGTGCGAAATATGCAAATATCCAGATATAAGAACTCTGCAACTTCATCACATTAAAGGTAGAATAAAGGATACTGAGTTTGCTTGTTTATGTGCTAATTGCCATCAAATAAAATCAAGACAGGAACGTGCTATGAAACTGACTTCAAATCATACGCATAATGATTAACATCGGTATAAACTTTAAAATTAAAAACATGAAAAAAATTGCAATCGTAATTATCTCGCTACTCATAGCGAATACAGCTTTTACACAAAGCAAGAAGGAAATATCTCAACAACTTTTAGAATCGCAGGAAAAATGCAAGAAACTAGAGGGCGAAATTTCTGACCTCAAATTGAATTTGTCAAATACAACTACAACTTTAAATCAAATTTCCACAACGAATGCTGACCTTTTAAAGCAATTGGCTGAACAAAAACAACAACTTGAAAAGCTCAATAAGAAAAATGATAGTTTACTAATTGAACTAAATTTAAAGAAAAAATCAGAAGAACTATCCTCTGCACCAAAGACAGAAGAGGATTCTATTGTTTCGATTATTCAATCTTATTTCGCATGTAAAAAATGGGAAGACCGAGGCAATTATGTATTAAATAAAGAGGCTGTTAAACCCTATATGAAGCAGAGATACGAAGGCAACTTCAAAACAGTATCAATTTTGAAAGATGATGTTTCAATACAAGGAAGCGGATTTAAAAATGGTGATATTTTTAAAGTTTTGGTAAAAGACATGATATTATATTTAAAAAAGATTGATAGTTATTTTAAGATTGACTGGATGGCTACTACAGGTACGAATGAAACGACTTATGCTGAATTTCAAAATATCGGCTTGAATCAACCAAAGGAATTTAGAGTACTTGCCAGCATAGATTACGACGGCAGTAGTGATTTTCCTCAAAGCACATACTACAATGTCTATTTTCGTAACATTGGTGACGGAATTTTTGGTGTAATACCAAAAACATCACCAGAAGGTAAAAAGATATTCAATTTATTAAAAGATGGTAAACAACATCAACTGATTTTAGAATTAGTACTTACATCAAAAAATAAGAGTGAATTTAATGTTACGATAAACAAGGTGATTAAGGATGGTTGGTCTAAAGAATAAGAGTACATCGCCCAGTTGGTAACAGCGTGCTTGTGCAATTAAAAAAGCACAAGCACGCAAAACGTTAGCTGCAAGTGAAAAGAACGACACGACAACATTGAAACCTGATTATAAATTGAAAAAACGGATTAAAAATATTGTCTCATTGATTGAAGTTTGGTGCATGAAAAAAACAGTTTTTGCCGACCCGCTTCTGCCCTTCGGGACAGTTAGGGAAGCCGACGCACATTGCACACATTTGCAAATCGCACAGGCTGACACACAAACCAAAATTTGCAAAAGAGTGCAATTTTTGCCACCCCACAAAAACCGAATAACAAAATTATGGCTGTACTAAAAAAAGGTAACTGGAAAGCTCCATTCTTCGGAAAAAGTAATGATTATTCTACTGGACGTGATTCTTTAGGTTTACAAACTACATCTCAAGCAAGTTACTCAACATTATTACCAGGACTAACCAATTTGACAAACCGAATACGATATTATGGTTTTTATTGTTGGTTACTTGAAATTTATGCAAAAGAAATTGGAGACACTAATCCGAAAGTACAGAATAAATTTATCAGAAGAGGAGAATATCAGATTGCTTTATTAATGCAGTTACATGAAAAGGACACGACTCAAATATCAGGGAGTTTATTTGCGGCTGACGAAATAGGCAAAAAAGAAGCAGATTCTGAATTTAGTCTAAAATTTGGGGCAGACATTGAAAAAGGTAAAAGTACATACTGGAAATATTCGTCTGGTGCCTTTGGTCAGTATTATTCAGGAGCTTTACAAACTATCGGACTAATAATTCATCGAGAAGATTCGCCAGTTTTTGTTTGCACTCAACACGAGGATGATTCAATTGTAACAGGAACTGTATTAGCACAGGCTTTTGATAAAAACATTTCGGATTCTTCAAAACAACTGTTTCTAAGCAATATAGAAAATGGGGTTTTAAAAAAGACTGATTCAGAAAAGCTTTATAATGAGTTTTCAATAACAACAATTATCAAAGATTCTGACGAATGGGAATTATATACAAAGTTACTTTTCAGTAATGACCAGCCATTATTTCAAAACGCTGACAATCAAACATTTTTTAGGAAAGATTCTATGTTGACTGTTTTATCATATATCAATCAGAATGAAACAGCAGACAGTTGGGATTACTTTACATGTAAGCTTTATGAGCAAAAAGGAAAAGATTTTTTAGATGAAGAATCAAAATCTTCATTTGGATGGTACTATTATCAACTCAATGAATATTGGCATTTCGGAGTAGAAACAATATTTTGGAGCATTCTTGAAACACTACGAATCGAACATTTTCAGGTAGAGCTTTCGACTTTCTTGAAAGAATTTGATAGGAAATTTTTAGATTCTTTGATTAAATTCAACTTCGTTGAAAACGAATCTCAAAAACTAAATAAAATTATAGAATCAATTGAAGAAGTTGATAATTGGGAACTGTCAGAACAAATAAGACAAAGCATAAAAGCTACTGATATTCCAAAATGCCTTTTTTTAGGTTTTAAAATGTTGCTTACAATCTACAAACAAAACCAAAATGAATTTGATAAGTTAAAAAGCTTTGCCGCTTTTCACGGTATGGTACGCGATGGAGATTGCATTAATGGACTAAAAGACTTTTCTTTTAGGCTTGACGAATCTATCTCTGATGTTTTAGAAAAATTTGTTCTTAAAAATGTAATCAATCGACATTTAGAAGTTGCATATAGAAAAATGGGCTCTGGAACTAAAAACACATTGAAATTTAGTTATGAAGATAATTTTTTGAAGCATGTAGAAACAATGAGCCCTGTGTGGACTACTCCAAGAATCTATGCTATGTATAATTTCTTTGAAGACCTTGGTTATGTGACAAAAGAAAACAAAATATCACAAATCGGTAAACAATTAATCGGAGCTTAATCATGCCACAAAAAGAAAATATATGGGATTTGGTAAGTGGCAGAAGCTATCATTCTTGTTTAATAACAACTTACTCTTTTGACTTCTATTACTTTGAAAAAAGTGTAATGCGAATATTAAGGTCAAAAGGCATAGGAAATATTTCGATTTTTATTGACAATAACATTTTTCAGGGCATACTTGGTAAAATCGGCAGTAGTAATTCAAGAGTTTATTCAATAAGCCCGATAAATTCTAATGGATGTTTTCATCCCAAAGTGTACATGTTCTTTGGTGAAAAACAAGGACTTTTGATAATTGGTTCTGGAAACCTTACTTCATCAGGTCATGGAAAAAATGATGAAATTTGGGGAGCTTTTCACTTCGATGCAACAGACCCAAAATATTCTCAACTATTTTCTAATTCTTGGTCATTTCTTGAAAAAGTATCACAAAATGTAAAAGGATTTGCCAAAGAAAAAATTAGATGGATTAAGGAATATACTCCTTGGATTGAAACGTTACCTTCGCCAAACTCAACAAATTTCGAGACACTTGATAATTCCACACAAATTGCTTTTTTAAATAACAATTCCGAAACAAGTATATTTCAACAACTTTCTGAATTTGTGCCTTATGATAAAGTCAAAGAACTTACTATTGTTGCACCTTATTTTGATTCTAAAGGGAAAATCATTGAACTGTTTTTAAAACTATTACCAAAAGCAATTATTAATGTTCTGGTAGACGATAAAAATGGCATTTTGCCATTTGGGTTAGACCCAAGTATTGCAAATCAAGTTAATTTTTATCATTGGAACGATTGTTTTTCAAGCAAAGATGATGATAAGGATTTTTCAAGACTTCATGCAAAACTTTTAAATTTCTCACTTAATGATAATTCTCAATTATGTTTGTTAGGTAGTGCAAATGCATCTGTTGCAGCTTTAGGGACTGAAAATATTTCAGCGATAAACGAGGAAGTATCAATTCTTTTAAATTCATCAGACCAAGACTATCTAAAAGATTTAGGCATTAAAATAAATCCTAAAAAAAGTCAGAATCTGACTGATTTTGCAAAGGGTTTGGATGAAAGTGCCGTATTTGAAAATTCGGTAGCATTCAAATATAATATTGAGGCAATTGATAAAGAAGGAAGTGTTTTGAATGTTTATGTAGATAATATTCTGGAAGCAGATATTGAAATATACATATTCAATAATTGGGGAGAAATAATATATAACGGAAAGCTAACTGAAAAGAATAATCATTACTTTTTGAAAATCCCATCAAATCTACTTAATCCAATGTATGGCTGTTTGAAAGATTCGAAAACCGCCGAAATAATTTCAAATAAGCAGATTATTCAGGATGTATATGTTTTAGCAAAGACAAATCCTGACCCACAAAAACAAATATTGGATGTTCTTTTTAGCAGTATTGAACAAGGTGATGAACTTTTATTTTCCAAACTAATTGATTGCATTTCAACGGATGATTTTAGTGCAGAGAATAGAAATTTTTCAAAGAAAGTAAGTGCTAAAGAGACTGACGAAAAAAAAGAAGATATTGAGATAAAAGGTAAAGTTTTAGATTACGAGGAATTTAAGGACGTTTCTTATGATTCCATACAACACCAGTATTATGTTCTAAATTCGAGTTCAAACCGTGTTGCAGACTTTTTATCTTCTTTATCATCAATCAAGACAAGAGAGGAAATTGCAAGTGCTGAACTTGATGATGAAGAATTGGATTTAGAAATTGATGATACTCAAGGAAGAGAAGACCAACCTGAATTAAAATCCGTTACCAAATCGGCATTTAACAGCGAAAAATCAAGAATAATAAAATACTTTGAAAGGTATAACGATTATTTAGAGAAAGAAGTTAATAGGCTGATTAAGAAATCAAACCAAAACATTGATGAAGAAGGCAAAGTATCTATAACTGAATTATCAAATTTCGTAATTGCTCTTTATATCGCTATTTATTACACGGATAATAAAAGACAATATACTATTGATGAAGAAACTCATCATGAAACGATTATAAAATCTTACGGTTTTGAATATTATGATAATCTTCCTGCTATTAATGCAGATTTGATTGGTAAATTTCTGCTTTTATGCACACGAGGATTTAAAACATACGATAGTGATTATTTAAATGAACGTTTAGAAAAATTAAGACGAGAAGCTTTCTATCATTGTGTTTTTTGTCTTGCACAAGCAAAATGGAGTAATTCAGAACTGATATATAAAAATTTGCTTTTGATTAATGCCGTTCATTTTCTTCCCAAAGATTCCAAACAATTACTGAATTTAAATCAATTCACGGAAGAAATGAACATTCGTCATAAATTGTCTGCAAATGAAAACCTGAATTTAATAAGTGATATAAAAATTCAAATAGACAATATCTTGCCGAAGTATTCTTCTTTTGTTGAAAATATGAAATTATGCACAAATGAAAGAAAGACTGTTTTATCAAAAGACTTAATGACTGAAACCGTAATATTTACAAGCCGTTTCGGATTTTGCATGATTAAGTATAAAACAACACAAGACGATGGAGCAATTTTGACATTATCAAGACCAGGTTTTCCGTGGATTGAAAAAGAAGAAGAATATTTATTGGAAGAAAAAAGATTATATAAACGAAATATTGTGTTATGATTCAGCCCACCCAGCCAAGCACATTTGCAATTCGCACAAGCCGACACACAGCCAAAAATTACAAAAGAGCTTGTCTGTCTGCCACCGCTTTTTTGCCGACCCTAAAAACTGTTTTTTTCGGAAACGACAGTGCTTCGATTGAGCTGATTTATGACTATAAAATATTGATAAATAACTGATAATGAATGAACACCAGCAGCTAACACGGTATATAAAACATTTAGCGGAAAGTGCTAATTTTAAGGGCGGTACATTTAATAAACATTGTAACGGTTTGATAAGAAATCCCTTTGAAATGCCAAACGTTTCATATACCCATCCGTTAGCAACAAGGCGAAAAAAATTAATAATATAAAAATGATTTTAACTTTGACAATAGAAAAATAATTTAATGGCAGACATCGATATAAAAATACTG
>Ga0209099_1002648_pt1 | contig 15400 bp, 8 predicted proteins | sample AD_JPNHW2_MetaG_FD_184430 | JGI IMG/M metagenome (GOLD analysis project Ga0209099, IMG submission 184430) | Active sludge microbial communities of municipal wastewater-treating anaerobic digesters from Japan - AD_JPNHW2_MetaG (SPAdes) (version 2) | ecosystem: Engineered > Bioreactor > Anaerobic >... | reverse complement strand
TATAAGTACTGGTGTTCCAATCCTACTTAGTTCGAACTATGAAATTGATCTAAAAACTTGGGGTTTGCTAGGAAATGCGTTTTTCTTTATTGCTATCCTTATAGGTAGGTTTTTTGGTTCGGTAATCCTAAACTGGATGAAACCCACAACATTTTTTAGAGTGACAGTAATGTTAAGTTTAATAGGGTTGCTTTTGATTTTTGTGAACATTAAAGCAGTTACCCTTGCTGGTATTTTTATTGCTGGGTTAGGTTTTGCAAATATATTCCCTCTGATTTTCTCTATTACTGTGGATGCTATGCCAGAACGTAGCAACGAGATTTCAGGTCTTATGATTACGGCTATTGCTGGAGGTGCATTTATCCCTCCAATAATGGGTTTGGTTGCAGATAAAGTATCAGTTCTTGCAGGCTTTGTAGTTCCTACAATTGGACTGCTTTATGTAATCATTCTTGCATTTAAGAAACAGGTTGCATCAAAATAGTAAAAAACTACTTAGATGAATATTAAGAACGATAAACGAGTTGTGATGACACTGGATGCAGGGGGAACAAACTTCGTTTTTTCTGCCATCAGAGGCTTTGAAACCATTGTTGAACCAATCACTTTTCCTAGCCATGGAAACGATTTGGAGAAGTGTTTAAATTCAATTGTTTCGGGTTTTAAGGAGGTTGAAATTCAACTTCATGATAAACCCGTAGCAATAAGTTTTGCTTTCCCCGGACCAGCCGATTATCCAAATGGAATTATTGGCGATTTAGGGAATCTACCTGCATTCCGTGGAGGTGTAGCGTTGGGTTCAATGCTTCAGGAAATATTTGGATTGCCTGTCTTTATTAATAATGATGGTGATCTTTTCGCATACGGAGAAGCCATTGCCGGATTGCTTCCAGAAGTAAATAGTATGATGGTGCAAGCAGGAAGCCCAAAACAGTTCAAGAATCTTTTTGGTGTTACAATAGGAACCGGATTTGGGGGAGGGTTGGTTTACAACAATCAACTTTATTTGGGCGATAATTCTGCGGCATCGGAAATTTGGCTGATGAGAAATTATCTCGATAGTAATCTTTTTGCCGAAGAGGGTATTAGTATTCGTGCTGTTCAAAGGGTTTACCAGCAGAATTCAGGAGATAATAGCAATTTATCTCCCAAGGAGATATTCGAAATAGCCGAAGGAAAAGCAAAAGGAAACAAAGAGGCAGCACTAAAAGCGTTTGAGCATCTTGGAGTTGTTTTAGGTGATTCGCTTGCAAATGCAGTAACTCTTACCGATTCAATTATAGTTATTGGAGGAGGGCTTGCCAATGCTTGGAAGTTTTTCTCTCCTGCAATGTTTTCGGTTCTTAATGGGAAAATAAGTAGCAACGGAGGCGGAAGTGTTGATCGTTTGGAGATGAAGGTGTTTAGCCTTGAAGACGAAGACGGTATGAAGGCAATGGCTAAAGGAGGATTAACTAAAGTAAAAGTCCCATATACCGAGAAGTTTGTCGATTATGACCCAATGAAACGAATTGGTGTAGGATTATCGCGCCTTGGTACAAGCAAGGCAGTTTCTGTTGGAGCTTATGCTTACGCTTTAAGTAAACTTTAGTAATGAGCAATGCAAACTAGAAAATCAATTTTTCTTGTTTCTTTTTTGTTTTTTTTGAGCATTTCTACATTTGCTCAGGAAATTACATTTCCTCTAATATTTGGTTGGAAGTTCAGAAAAGTTGGAACAAACGACGAGTGGTTGATGGCAAATGTTCCGGGGACCATTTACACCGACCTGTTTAAGAATGGAAAAATTCCTGACCCATTCATAGGCTGTAATAATGTTAATCTTGGATGGGTTGATGAAACCGATTGGGAGTATCAGTTAAAATTTAAAATTGACGAGTATGCTTTCAAAAACAGACATGTTGATCTTGTTTTTGAAGGGCTTGATACCTACGCTGATGTTTATATAAATGATAAGTTGGTGCTGAATGCCGATAATATGTTTCGTAAATGGGTTATTAATAGCGAAAAACTATTGATCCCCGGAGAGAATAGTATTAGGATTGTTTTCAAATCGGCGTTAAATCAGGTAAAGCAAAAATCAAAAGAAATTCCTTACACCCTTCCTGGGGGAGAATGGGCGTTTGTTCGTAAATCGCCTTACCACTTTGGTTGGGATTGGGGTCCCCGATTTATCACCTGCGGGATTTGGAAACCTGTTTACTTACAATCGTGGAGAGATATAACAATTAAGGATATTCAGGTTCTCACCGATTCAATTTACCGTGGCGATGCATATTTAACGGCTGAAATGTTAATCTCTTCTGCACGATTCCAACATATTAAAATAAAAGTATCTGAAGGTAATCATGCCCTTGGGAGTTTTAAGGATAGAGCAGGAACAAGTACCAGAAAGATTTCTGTTTCTTTTAAAATCAAAAACGCAAACCTCTGGTGGAGTAATGGCTTGGGGAAGCCGTATTTGTACAACCTCAATTTTATAGTGGAAGGAGAAAGTTTAAAACAATCAAAGGTTGTAAACTATGGGATTCGCAAGCTTTTATTGATTCAAGAGCCCGATAGTATTGGTAAAAGTTTTTACTTCAAGTTGAATGGTGTTCCTGTATTTATGAAAGGAGCGAATGTTATTCCAAGGCAAAGTTTTCTTCCATCGGCATCAAAGCAAAAGCTAAAAGAGTTACTTGTTGATGCTGCAAATTCTGGGGTTAACATGCTTCGTTTATGGGGAGGTGGGGCATACGAAGAGGATCGTTTCTACGAATTGTGCGACAGCCTTGGCATTCTTGTTTGGCAAGACTTTATGTTTGCTGGTAGCATGTACCTCGGCGATTCAGCTTTTTTGCAGAACGTGAAAGAGGAAATTACCCAGCAGGTTTTAAGGTTGAGGAATCACCCAAGTATTGCCTTATGGTGCGGAAATAACGAGGTTGATGAGGCTTGGCATAATTGGGGTTGGCAGCAACAGTATAACTTCTCAGAGGTCGACTCATCTAAAATTTGGAATGATTATTTAAAAATATTTAATCAGCTTATACCTGAGGTTCTAACTAAAGTTGATCCCCAAAGACCCTATTGGCCGTCATCTCCTAAAAACGGTTGGGGACGAAGGTCAAGCATGACCGAAGGCGATTCCCATTATTGGGGAGTTTGGTGGGGTTTCGAGCCATTTGAGGTTTACAAAAGTAAAGTGCCTCGGTTTATGTCTGAGTACGGTTTTCAGGGATTTCCTGATTTTAGAACACTCCTTACTTTTTCAACGGATGGCAAATCTGAACCCGATTCAGCAGAATTAAAATGCCATCAGAAACATCCTGTAGGCTATCAGACAATTGATAAATATTTGCAGAGAGAGGGTTTTAATCCTAAATCGCTTGAGCAAGAGATATATTTAAGCCAAGTAGTTCAGTCAATTGGTTACCGAACAGCAATAGAAACGCATCGATTAGCTATGCCACGATGCATGGGAACCCTATACTGGCAATTGAACGATTGTTGGCCAGTAGTTTCATGGTCAAGTATTGATTATTTTGGAAGATGGAAGGCTGTTCAGTACACTATACGCGAGGCGTACAAGTCAATTCTAGTATCAAGCAAACTTGAAAAGGGGAAACTAATTACAAATGCAGTTTCAGACTATTTAAAGCAAAGGGACGGGGATTTTAAAGTGCAGGTCTTTAATCTTTCAGGAGAAGCAATTAAAAGTTGGCAGCAAAAGTTGGTTATCAAGCCAAACTGCTCAGAGCAGATTTTTTCTGCTCCTTATGAATTTAGCAAGGCCGATTCGTCCAAAACATTTGTATTTACCGAGTTTAAATCGACTTTAGGAGAAACAGTATATGCCTATTCTTTAAACTGCAAACCCGGGAATCTACAACTTCAAAATCCCGAAATTAAGGTTAAGGTTGAGCAAAGTGTTGAGGGTAATTATTTGGTTCTTACCAGTAAATACCCAGCATTCTATGTTCAAATAATATCAAGTTTATCTGATTTTAAGTTAGAGAATAACTACTTCAACATGCTTCCAAATGTAGAGTATAGAACAAAAGTTATCAAAGGAAGTGTTGATGGTATTGAAGTTAAATCGTTGTTTGATTACATAAAGTGACTTATTGAAGATAGAAAAATATCAAACTATGAAAAATAGATTATTTTCAATCGTATTTGTAGCAATGGCTTTGCTATCAAATGCACAGGTTAAGGACGTTGCCAAGTATGTTAATCCTTTTATTGGAACCGATTTTCATGGACATACTTACCCTGGGGTAACAGTACCCTTCGGAATGGTTCAGCTTAGTCCCGATACAAGGCTAACTGGTTGGGATGGCTGCTCGGGTTACCACTATAGCGACTCCGTGATTTATGGCTTTTCTCACACCCATTTAAGTGGTACCGGTTGTCGCGATCTTGGCGATATTCTTATAATGCCAACGGTTGGCAAACCCGAATTAGATAATAAACTATACTCATCGCCTTTTAAAAAATCAACCGAAAAAGCCAAACCTGGTTATTATTCAGTATTTCTTGAAAAGCCTAAGGTTTTAGCAGAATTAACGTCAACAGCAAGGGTTGGCTTTCATCGTTATACCTTCTCAAATGCGGGTGAGGTGAATATTATTCTTGACCTTCAACATCGTGATGAAGTGCTGGATTCTTGGATTCAAATAGTAGGGAACAATGAGGTTCGAGGGTTTCGTCAATCTAAACACTGGGCAGACGATCAAAGGGTTTATTTTGTAATTCGATTCTCAAGTCCAATGGAGCAAGGTGAGGTTCATACCGCCGATGGTAGTTTAATGATTTCAAGTGTTGACGGTGTTAGTCAAGGGAAAAACCTTAAAGCATGGTTTAAATTCAAAGATTTAAAGGATAACAAACTTCTAGTAAAAGTTGGTATATCGGCGGTTAGTTACGAGGGGGCAATTAAAAATCTAGAGATGGAAATTCCGGGCTGGAATTTTGATGAGATTGCTAAAAACGGATATGCGCTTTGGAATAAAGAGTTAAATAAGATTATTGTAGATAAAGGTACACCCGACCAACTTTCGACATTTTACACTGCATTATATCATTCAATGGTTGTTCCTAATATATTCTCAGATGTTGATGGAATGTACCTTGGAATGGATAAGCAGGCTCATAAAGCCGAAGAATTTACTCCATACACCGTTTTCTCACTATGGGATACCTATCGCGCTTACCATCCTCTAATGACCATAATCGACATAAAGCGCACAAACGATTATATAAATACTTTTTTATCGCATTATAAGTACGGAGGGTTACTTCCGATTTGGGAACTGGATGCAAACGAAACTTACTGTATGATCGGCTATCACTCAGTTCCGGTTATTGTGGATGCATGGATAAAGGGAATTAGAGGGTTTGATGGGAAGTACGCTTTAGAGGCGATGAAGCATAGTTCTAATATGAATCATTTAGGTTTGGAAGCCTACCGTAAGTATGGCTTTATACCTGGCGATGAAGAATCTGAATCAGTTTCAAAAACTTTGGAATACAGCTATGATGATTGGTGTATCGCACAAATGGCAAAATCGTTAAACGATGAGGCCGATTACAAAGATTATATCAATCGCGCCCAGTTTTACAAGAACCTATTCGATCAATCAACCGGATTTATGCGTCCTCGTTACAACGGAGGTTGGAAAGAATCATTTGACCCTGTTGAAGTAGATAACAATTTTACCGAAGCTAATAGCTGGCAGTATAGTTTCTATGTACCACAGGATATAAGCGGATTGATTAAGTTGCATGGCGGGGCATCAAATTTTGAGAAGAAGTTGGACGATCTGTTTAATGCCCCATCAAACATGGCAGGTCGTGTTCAATCAGATATAACCGGATTAATTGGTCAGTATGCACATGGCAATGAACCTAGCCATCATATGGCATACCTATACAATTTTGTTGGCAAACCTTGGAAAACGGCAAAGATAGTTCGTAAAATCATGGATGAGATGTACACAAGCAAACCCGACGGTCTTTGTGGAAACGAGGATTGTGGGCAGATGAGCGCATGGTATGTGCTTAGTTCTGTAGGTCTATATGCTGTATGCCCGGGAAATACTCAGTACGCCATTGGCTCTCCACTTTTCGGGAAAGTTCAATTCAATCTCGAGAATGGAAAGAAGTTTAAGATTTTTGCAGAGAATAACTCAGCAAAAAACATTTACATAAAAGAGGCATTCCTTAATGGTAAGCCATTGTCAAGATGTTGGGTCGATTATTCCGAGATAATGGCTGGAGGTGAATTAAAACTCGTGATGTCGGATATTCCGAATAAAGAATGGGCATCGTCAGGTAGTAATGTTCAGGTAACAGCAATAACTGATTATCTAGCCACCGCTGTTCCCAACTTTACAAGTGCTACACGATCATTTAGGGATAGTTTAGTAATCAACGTAACGGCAACCAGCAAGGATCAAAAAATTTTCTACTCAGTTTCACCATTGACGGGTAATTCTGGAGAGTTGGTTTGGAATGAAGGGACTGCCGTTGAAATAAAGGAATCATCAGTGGTTAGAGCCTATGCTGTTGATGCAAAGGGAAATAAGAGCAATACCATAGAAGGCTCATTTGTAAAGGTTACCAATGGCAATCGGATCAGCCTAAAAAGCAATTATAGCCATCAATATTCAGCAGGTGGACCTGAGGGTTTAATTGATGGAATTCGAGGGCAAAAGAATTTCAGGTTAGGAGGTTGGCAAGGTTACCAGGGACAGGATTTTGAAGCAATAGTTGATCTTGGATCAGTTAAGGAAATCCATTCAATTGCTGCAGGATTTCTTCAAGATATTAGCCCTTGGATTTGGTTTCCAAAGTATGTTGAGTTTTATACTTCTGATGATGGGACCAATTATACAAAGGTAACGACTCTTAGTAACGACAGCCCCGATAACGATTACACTTCAATAATTAAGGATTTTAAAGCAAATGTTGAACTAAAAACCAGATATATTAAGGTATTTGCTAAGAGCTATGGGAAGATTCCTTCGTGGCATACTAGTCCCGGGGAGGACTCGTGGCTGTTTATTGATGAGATTGTAATAGAGTGATTTATTTATGATTTTTAAAACATATCACATTTTTAGTTACGATTTAACCAAAATATATACTTTTGTGCTGAAATTATTAAGTCGATTAACAGTATTAACAGCAAATTATAAATAAAGCCATGAAAAAAATACTTATCGTTGGTGCTGGTGGACAAATTGGTTCCGAATTGGTTCCTTACCTACAGAATATATATGGTCAAAACAATGTTGTGGCTACTGATATCAATTGTAGCGCTTGTAACAAATTGATCGAAAATGGACCTTTTGAGGAGTTGGATGCTTTAGATACTAAGAAATTTGCTGAGATTGTAAGTAAGTATAAAATCGATACTATTTTTAACCTTGTTGCTTTACTTTCGGCAACAGGTGAAAAAAACCCTCAGTTGGCTTGGAAGATCAATATGGGCGCTTTGATGAATTCTCTTGAGATTGCTCGAGAGAATAAATGTGCTGTGTTTACACCAAGTTCAATAGGTGCTTTTGGACCAACCTCGCCACACGATAACACTCCCCAGGATACTGTAATGCGTCCAACAACAATTTATGGTGTTTGTAAGGTTACTGGCGAAATGCTTAGCGATTACTACTTCACCCGTTTTGGCGTTGATACACGTAGCGTACGTTTCCCTGGAATTATCTCAAATGTTACATTGCCCGGTGGAGGAACTACCGATTATGCTGTTGAAATTTATTATGGAGCAATAAAAGAGAAGAAATTCACCTGTCCACTCCCCGAAGGTACCTTTCTCGATATGATGTACATGCCCGATGCGCTTGATGCTTGTGTACAGCTTATGGAAGCAGATCCTTCAAAGCTTGTTCATCGCAATAGCTTCAATATCACCGCAATGAGTTTTGATCCAGCTAAGATTTATGCCGCAATTAAAAAGCGTATTCCAGAGTTCACAATGAATTACAATGTTGAGCCAGTTAAGAAGGCTATTGCCGATAGTTGGCCAAACTATATGGACGATTCATGTGCTCGAAAGGAGTGGGGATGGAGTCCAAAGTGGAATCTCGAGACGATGACTGATGATATGCTTAAGGTGATTGGCGAAAAATTCAAAAAGGGATTGATTTAGTATTGCCGATTGTTAAAAAGAATACCTAAATGCTGGAATTAAATCTAATTGTTTTGTAGATTTGGTTTTTAAGGTATATCAATTTTGATGCATGGCAAAAATATTTGAAATTAAAGCTTCATTAATTGGACTTAAATTCGAGGTTTCGAGAACTTTTCGAGTTAATAGTTCAATTAATCTTCAAATACTTCATGAAGTTTTTCAAGCCCTGTTTGCTTGGGAAAACTTTCACTTACACTTTTACCAAACATCAAGGGGTGATGATATTAAAAAGGAGGATCAAGTTAAACTTTGCGATGTACTCTCTAAAGCCAATAATATTACCTATGTTTATGATTACGGTGACTCTTGGACAATAGATATTTCTTTGCTAAAAGAATTTGAAGATCACAATACAGGACAATATCCACTATGTGTAGCAGGGGTTCGCAAAGCGCCCCCCGAAGATTCAGGCGGAGTTACTGGCTATGAGATGGCTCTTGAGATGATGGCGAATAAAAAAAAGGAGTTTACGTTGATTTCAGAATGGTACGGCGATAACTACGATCCTGATTATTTTAATCTCGAAGATGTTAATAAAGCACTTGCTCAACTTAGAGGTTAATACTTACCAATGTCTGAAGCCGTTCAATTAAGAGGTGATCCCTCGGTTTACAAAGTACTACAAGAGCTAGATATTAAGTTTGATTATCACCAACATCCACCTGTTCCAACAGTAGAGGAGGCATCTAAGTATTGGGCAGGAATCGACTCAACTCACTGTAAAAACATTTTTCTTCGCAATCACAAAGGGGATAAGCATTATCTGGTTATTCTCGATTATCGCTGTATTGTAAATATTCATCAGCTTGAAAAGCTTTTAAAACAAGGTAAGCTGACTTTTGCATCGCCCCAGCGAATGATGAAATACCTTGGATTAGAACCAGGGTCAGTTTCTCCTTTTGGACTAATTTATGATACCGAAAATCATGTTCATCTATTTCTCGATAGCAACCTTCAAAAAGCCGAAAGGCTAAGCTTTCATCCTAATCTAAACACAGCATCTCTAATTATTAAGTATGATGATTTTATTAAGTACTTAAAATGGAAAGGGACTAGCTATGAGTTTATTGATTTAACTCAATAAAAGCTATAACTTTTTTAATAATTGATCCACGGTCATTAATAACGAGAAGTTTATTTACGAATAATGATTAACGAATTAATATTTTAGAAGATAAAAAGAATCCTGTTGGTAATTAAAAGTGTAACCCATTTTTAACTTTTTTAAGTTCATAATTCTAAAATCGTTAATCAATATTTTTAAATCAAATAAGCAATAGTTAGCAACTTGAGTTATTAATAATAAAAAAACCTCCCCACTTTAAAGGCTTTTGGGAAGGTTTTCAAACGGAGTTTTAAATCAAGCTATATTATCCACACTTTGAGTGACCACAGTTTTTGCAAATTAGACAACCCTCTTGGTAAACAAGTGAAGCAGAACCGCATGAAGGGCATTTCTTTCCTTCTTTTGCTTTTGTACCATCGGGGATATATTTCTTTAGTGCCCTTTCGACACCTGCTTTCCAGGTGTTAATAGTTTCGCTATCGAGACGAAGTGATGAAACCAAGTTTACAACATCGGGAATAGGCATTCCATTACGAAGTACTCCTGAGATTAGCTTAGCGTAGTTCCAGAACTCCTTGTTAAACATATGCGATAATCCACCGTGAGTATTGGTGTAGCCGTATTTGTCAACATACTGGAAGTCGTATCGGCTGCCGTTTTCATCCTTAATCTTGATGATTTTACCTTTGGTAACGAGCTTTGGAATAGGAAGTACATCATCTTCTGAAATACCAGTAAAGATTTCATACGGACGATTATTATATAAACCTACAAAGGCAATCCAGTTCTCGTGGTTGTTCTTAAAGCGAATAACATCGCATTCTAGCACGTCAGGGCGTTTTGCTGGGAATACAGACTCATCCTTATCCTCTGCTTTATCTTTTTTGTTGGAAACAAGAACTCCATCGCGTGAACCATCGCGGTACACAGTACAACCCTTACATCCGCTTTCCCACGCAGTTTGGTAAACCTTTGCTACTAAATCTTCAGTTGCATCAGCAGGAAGGTTTACGGTTACGCTGATTGAGTGGTCAACCCATTTCTGGATCATTCCCTGCATTTTCACCTTGCTTAACCAATCCACATCGTTTGAAGTTGCTTGGAAGTAAGGTGATTTCTTTACCAACTCATCAATTTGATCTTCATTATACGATTTTACCTCTTCGGTATTATAACCGTTAATTTCAAGCCAGGTAAGGAATTTATGGTGGAATACGTTGAACTCTTCCCACTTATCGCCTACCTCATCGGTAAAGGTTACATTTACGTTCTGATCACCAGGGTTAACCTTTCGACGACGCTTGTATACCGGTAGAAAAACTGGCTCAATACCCGAAGTTGTTTGTGTCATCAAACTGGTTGTCCCAGTTGGTGCGATGGTTAGCAACGCAATATTACGACGACCATACTTCACCATATCATTGTAAAGAGTGGCATCCTCATCTTTAAGCCTGTTGATGAAAGGATTGTTCTTTTCACGTTGAGGATCAAAAATAGGGAAAGGACCACGTTCCTTAGCAAGGTAAACCGATGAGCGGTAAGCTTCAATGGCTAATGTTTTTTGAACTTCAACAGCAAAATCAATAGCAATATCGGAACCATACTTTAAGTTTAATGCTGCAAGCATATCGCCTTCGGCGGTAATACCAATACCAGTTCTACGACCCTCAATGGCTTTCTGACGAATCTTACGCCATAGGTTACGCTCTACTTGTTTAATCTCTTCGTCTTCTGGATCGCTATCAATTTTTGCTTGGATAGCGTCAATTTTCTCAAGTTCGAGGTCAATAATATCGTCCATTATTCGCTGTGAAGCGATTACATGTTTTTTGAAAAGATCGAAGTTAAAACAAGCCTCGGGAGTAAATGGATTCTCAACATAGCTATATAGATTTAATGCAATTAATCTACAGCTATCATATGGACAAAGTGGAATCTCACCGCAAGGGTTTGTCGAAACTGTTTTATATCCAAGGTCAGCGTAGCAATCAGGAACCGACTCTCTAATAATGGTATCCCAGAACAGAACTCCTGGCTCAGCTGATTTCCATGCATTATGAATTATCTTGTTCCAAAGGTCGTGTGCGTAAATCTCGTTACGATATTTTGGTTTGCTAGCGCTCAATGGGTATTGCTGAACGTACGTACCTTTTGAAAGCACCGCTTTCATAAAATCATCATCAATTTTAACAGATACGTTAGCTCCGGTTATTTTACCGGGTTCCATCTTTGCGTCGATAAACTTTTCAGAATCGGGATGCTTAATAGAGATGCTAAGCATTAATGCACCACGACGACCATCCTGAGCAACCTCGCGGGTTGAGTTTGAGTAACGTTCCATAAAAGGAACCACACCAGTTGATGTTAGTGCACTATTTAATACAGGGCTCCCTTTTGGGCGAATATGAGATAAATCGTGTCCAACACCCCCGCGACGTTTCATAAGCTGAACCTGCTCCTCATCTACCTTCATAATACCGCCATAGGAATCGGCCTCATTTCGAGTTCCAATAACAAAGCAGTTCGAAAGCGAGGCAATTTGGTACTGGTTTCCGATACCTGTCATTGGTCCGCCCTGAGGAACAATATACTTAAAGTCCTTTAATAACTCATAAACCTCATTTTCGCTCAATGGGTTTGGGTACCTCTTTTCAATTCGAGCCACCTCAGAAGCTAATCTACGGTGCATATCGTCGGGCGAAACCTCAAAGATATTCCCAAAGGAATCCTTAAGGGCATACTTACTTACCCAAACCTTAGCGGCCATCTCGTCGCCTTTGAAATACTTGATGCTTGCCTCTACCGCTTCATCGTGTGAATAGGTCTTAACCTGATCCTTTAGCTCGCTCATTACAGTTGTATTATCCTCCTTTTTCATATTGCTTGAAGGTGTTGCTATATCTATTTATTTTGATTTTTCTAACTGGTTGAAAAAAAAGAGAATCACAAAAAATTCTCTCAGTGGAAAAATATTTACGAATTTATTAAACCAACCTAACTTTTGAGCTATAAAGCTGGGTCGAAAATATTAACATTAAATCATAGTTATTAACATAGAAATTAATTGAAAATCAATTAAATAACAGAACCCTCTAATGTTCAGCCTGTAAGCAAAGTTTTTCAATTTTAGGATTGGGAATGAGCTGGTTAAACAAAAAATAATTTTAGATCGAAACATCTAGATATGCCATAAAAATCAAGTAATCAATTATATACGCAGAGCAATTGTTGTTTCTTATAGATAATTTGATTTAATGTACAGAATTACAAAGGGGTGGAAAAAGTCAACCCCTTTTTATTAGATGTTATTAACAGGAAAAATAAAAAACCCGTTAGACTTCTCTAACGGGTTTTAACAAAAAGCGGATTAAAATTTATTTGGATTCTTTTTCAAAAACATATACGTTCTTGACTTCCCAAGTACCTGCAGCAGCAGTGGTACTTAAATATTTGAAAGCTATTCGAACGCTACTGTTTCCTGCATAAGCAGAGAGATCAATTTCAGAAGAACTTACAAAAGTATAATCAGTTCCTGACATATATGTAGGAATAGTAACCTGTGTCCAGGTTGCTGTTGATGGTAAACCATCGGTATAGTTTGTAGATACCCAAAGAGTAGCTTCACTTGTCATTGTTCCAAAATACTTACCAGTATGATCAAATGTTAAAGTTGGAGCTAACCTTTCGGAGAAGTTCATAGCAGGAGAAATAAGCCAATCCTCATTTGCTAAATTGCTTCCAGAGTATCCAGACATTTTCATTCCATAAGCAGCATCCCACGCCCAAGCTTGAGTTCCTTCAACGCTAACAGCTGTGAAGTTTCCAAGGTTAGTTGTACTATTACCTGTTGCAGGATTTAAGCCTATTAGAATGTCTGCATCATAGAATACCCAACCAGTGTTTTTAAGTTTAAATACAGAGGTTTGATCAATTGCAAAATCATTCAAAGTCCATACGCCCCCAGTAAATATATATTGGGTAGCGCCTGAATAAGTAACAGTGCTGCTCGATTTGTACACAACAATCTTAACATCACCTTCAAGAGCATATGGATATTTGATTTTCAAGAAATTAGGAATATACAAAGGAGCATTTGCAGAAGAAATGTAGCTTAATCCCATTGCAGTATAATCAGCGGGTTGTAGTGAAACAAAAATACCATCAGTAGCTAGAGGTGTAACCCAAGTTGTTCCATTGAATTTGTAAACAACATACTGTTTTTCTGAGCTAGGGATTGATAATGCAGTTCTCATTTCAGAAACCTTTACATTGTCAACCTGATAGGTAGTTGTACGAAGTGGATCAGTACCACGATCGGCTGCTGAACGACCGTCACCGCTATATTTAAAAGCAATGTAAACTTGTTTTCCTATATAACTTGTTAAGTCTGCTGTTCCTGCGGGTGCTAGTGTCCCATACCCAGAAGTTGGAATTTGTGGGAAGGTGAAATTTGATGACAAATCAACCCAAGTAGCAGTACCAATATGAGCCACATTACCATCAAAATCTTCAGAAATCAATACAGTTAAACAATCTGCGTTCCAGTAACCAACGTTAACATCAAAAGAAAATTGAGGTGCAATGGCATAGGTTAAATCAATTTTTTTGGTAATAAGAAAAACATTATTTTTCACTAATGACCCGTTTGAAGTAACCTGAGCGTACTTATTCCCACTATAGGTTTTTCCTACCCAAGTTAGCGCTGAAGTTGTATCTTTATTTAGCCAGCCATTTTCTGAAATGGTAGTATATGGTGAAGAAGTGGCAAAGGTATGAGCAGTGAAATCTTCATAGAAATATTTAAAATCTATTACTGCTGATGTTGGTTCAGTTGTTGAGTAGTTGTATTCTACAAACTTATAAGTACCGTTAGTAGCAGTTGGAAATTTAGAAGCTAATAAGGTAGGAATGTAAGTAGCCGGAGCTTTTGCAGGTGTTAAAGCGCTTACATACTCAATAGGATGAGCCCATACAGTTTGATAATCGGCTGTACTAAGAATGTTTATTGTTGTAAGATCGGCTAAATAGGTTGGCTTGGTTTGTGAATAATTGTAAGTAATAGAAGCCTTTGTACCTATATCACCATATGGAAGCAAGGTTGGCAAATAGTATGGGATATAAACCTTTGCCAATACAGCATCCGAGAAGGCTTTGTTGGTTTTAATACTTTTAGCCTTAACGCTATCATCATAGTTTGTAGCAACTTTTAGAGCAGCATTACTTGCATTAGTATAGTCTTGATCCGTGAATTTGTATGTATAGGTAGCAACGTTTGTTGTTTTTGTTAAATCGTCAAGCCCCTTGAACTGGTCGTTGAAATCTTCACAACCGCTAAAAAAGGCTGCGAAAAACAAACCAATTGTTATTGAAAATAGTATCTTTTTCATATATGTAGTGTGTATTAGAATTTAATTTTCAGAGTGGTAGAGAATGTTCTTCCGAATCCATAGAAAACTGATGCAGTTTTCCAGTCATGATCTTTTCCATCGGTAGCATCGGAAATGTATTCAGTATTAAATACGTTTTGCATGTTTCCAATAATCGATGCATCAAAACCACCCATCTTAAATCGGTAGCTCATGTTAACATCAAATACGTAAGCATCAGGGATCTCCCAGGGTTGTCCAGGATTGAAGTCAGCATATGAAGTTGGTGTCAAACTATAGTTAGCATAGTTTCTTCCATAGTAGTTGCCATCAATACCTAAATTGAATCCCTTTAAGACTTCGTATTTAACTCCAATAGCAGCGGTTGTTTGTGCCGAGTTACCAACATGAATTCCTTTGAGGATTACATTAGTTTTTGTTTGATTTGGATCACCTACTGGTACTTCTTCTCCTCTGCCACCGTTAGCAGCAGCATTCCATCCCATACCCTGTGATGTAAATAGTAGTCCACGTCCGTTGTTATCCCATTTCCAATCTCCGTAAGAAATCATACCAGTAATCTCTAAGTTTTTGATTGGTTTTGATAGGAAGTCAACTTCAATACCTCTATGAAGTGCATTAACACCACTAATGTTCATAACAGTACTTAACACATCGGTTAAGTTTGTAGAGCGAACAATTGTCTTATCAGACCACTTAGTACGATATAGGTTCAGGTTTGCAGATAAAAATTGTGAACGGAAACCATAG
>Ga0209099_1002647_pt1 | contig 15410 bp, 15 predicted proteins | sample AD_JPNHW2_MetaG_FD_184430 | JGI IMG/M metagenome (GOLD analysis project Ga0209099, IMG submission 184430) | Active sludge microbial communities of municipal wastewater-treating anaerobic digesters from Japan - AD_JPNHW2_MetaG (SPAdes) (version 2) | ecosystem: Engineered > Bioreactor > Anaerobic... | reverse complement strand
AGACAGACTCTTCATAAGGAAAAATACTACTTGGTCATCGAGTGTTAACTATTTAAGAGATAAAGACTTTTTTTGGCTTTATAGCAATACCGATGGTGTATCAAAATATCAAAATGGAAAGCAGACTAAGTTTCCATACCTCGAAAACCAAATCGATTTAGGGTTTACAGCACTATGCCTAGATTCAAGCAAGCATCTAATCGCTGGTACGAACACTGGTAAAATTTACATTTTGAACTACAGGAATGACAGTCTAAAGGTAATCAATAAGGTATCATTGAATACTAATCTTACTGGTGCAGAAGTCAGCTGGTTACTGGTGGATAAACATAATTTCCTCTGGATTGGCACAAACAAAGGACTTAATGCCATCAATCTAACTGAGTTTTACAAAGTAGGGAAAGCGGAGGTCAAATATTTTAATAATGAGAATGGTTATTTTGACTATAATACAACTAAAGCGATACTTGATTCGACTGGCGTTTATCTTCTTGTAATATCTAAGGATAATCATATTAGGATAAATCCAGATGAACTGATTCAAAGTTTACCAGATACAAGCAAACTGGTATTAGATAGGATAGACATAAACTTCAAGGAATTCGATTGGAAAAGTATTGGAAGAGTTGAAAAATGGACTGGATTGCCAGAGAATAAAATAGAACTTCCCTATACAAGTAATACCTTAGCATTCTATTTTCACCTTTTACAGTACCTTGAACCATCAAAGGCTCGCTATAGTTATAAGCTTGAAGGTGTTCAGAACGATTGGTCACCATATACAACAGAGTCAAAAGTTATACTTACCAACCTAAGTCCTGATAAATATAGACTGGTTGTACGTGGTATGGTAATATCAAATCCAAACAATGTATCCGAACTTGAAATCATTTTTACCATTCGTCCGCCTTGGTGGCTTACTTGGTGGTTTTATAGTGGGTTGGTTGTCTTAGGCTTTCTATTGATGTACTTAATTTTTAAGAATAGATTAAAACTTGCAAATGAGAAGTCTCGAATAGACCAACGTGTATCTGAGTTAAAACTCGAAGCGTTAAAAGCTCAGATGAACCCACACTTTATCTTCAACGCTTTCACATCCATACAGTTGTACATTCTGCAAAATGACACCAAGAATGCATTGGATTACATGGGCCGATTTGCAAAGTTGATTAGGATGACATTGGATAATTCAACCAAGAAGAAAATTCAACTAAGCGAAGAGCTAAGTTTTCTTGAAAATTATTTATTACTTGAGCAACGAAGACTCTCCAATTTAAACTACACATTTGTAGTTGAACCAGATATTGATACCGATGAAATAATGATACCTCCAATGCTGTTACAACCCTTAATCGAGAACTCTATTATGCACGGCATAAGGCACCTTGAAAGCGATGGTAGAATAACAGTTGAGTTTAAGAAGGAGGAAGACCATTTGCTTCGATGTATCGTTGAAGACAATGGTATTGGCAGAGTAAAATCGAAAGAAATATACTCTAATCAGCAAAAAACACACGAATCCAGAAGCACAGAAATCACTGAAGAAAGAATTAAATTGCTTAATTCATCAAGTGGTGATGCAAACATTCAATTGCTTTATACAGATTTATGTGAAAATGGAAAATCAACTGGAACAAGAGTTGAACTATTGATATCGGTTTAATAGTTAGTAATCGTTATTCATACTGTTCACAAAATCAATGACCTTAACTAAATCTTGAACAAATTCTATGTTCGATATTTTGCCAGACTTTTCTACTAGGAAACCCCGATTTGTCGGGGTTTTTTGTTAAAAGGGTCGCAACTTGTCTTTTGTACAAACAGAAAACGCAGAAGGGACTTCTGCGTTTTCTTCTTTATATACTTTAAGGTATTAGTTTGTTTCAATTAGGTTAAACTCAACTTTGCTAATTAATGCTTTATAGTCATTACCTGCAAAAAATATATCCTCATCATCAGCCTCATAGTACCAATTGATAGTAACCTTTTTACCAGTATCTGTTGCCATTTTTTCAAGTTTTTTCATAATATCAAATATTCGCTTGGATGAACTTGTGTTGAAATATTCAAACTTGAGTGTGATTTCAGTTTTTTCGCAGGGTTCTTTGCTATACTCATCAATCCAGCGAAGTATTGGATGGTAAAAATCTATAACATTTTCAGGGATTGACCTTCCATCAATTTTAAGCATACCAGAGGTGTGGTCGAAATTGATATACGGAGTAGTAGCAGTTTCTTTAAGTTCAAGTTTTACCATGAGCAATACTTTTTACTATTCATTAAGCAAATATAATGAATTAAACAATCTCTTCAAGAATTACATATTCATCACCGTGACCATTACGTATAATAGCATCCCAGTAGCGATAAGTGATTATTGCCTCATTCCCATTTTTCTTGCTTTTAATCTTAACGCGTTGGGTTCTCATCTTTTCAATTTCAACCATTTCAAACTTAAAAGGGAGTTTGGTGATTGCTTCAAGATCTTTTCCCAGTTGGAGGATAGATTCATCGTCCTCTTCGTACTTCCAGGTAATGAGTAACCGGTGTCCTTTAGAATAGATTTCTTCGAGTCGTCTAAGAATTTCGTTGATATACTTGTTTGAGCTGCTGTTCGTATATTCTAGGTTTATACATATACTTGTAAACTCAGCAGGATTCTTACAATAATCAGTTACCCATTCAAGCAAAGGTTGCCAAAACGAGAAAACATCTTCCGTGATGGAACGACCTTCAATATCGATAATTCCATCCTCAGAAAAATTTATGTAAGGGCAATCAGCTGTCTTATCAATCAGAATACCCATAGAAAGCTAGTGTTTATTTCGAATAAACTAAAATATCGGCTTTAAAGGTAATCTTTTAGATAGAAATTTTCAAGGGCAGGTTGTAAAATTTACCAAATACTGAATATTAATGATAAAATTAGGTTAAATAACAATAAACGTTTTGCGATTGATTATTTATGCTACACCCTTGTCAAAAAGCTGAAGAAAATCTTTGGCCCTTATAATTCGTAAGGTTAAACTTAGAATTAGGGAAACCACTATAGCGGTTAAGAAACCTAAAATCCATTTTGAAAACAATGATCTGATAAATAGAATTAGGAATGGAGTAAGAATGATAAAAATGAGGTAGGAACCATTCTTTTTATAATCGATTCTGAATTTAAAGATCTTCAGCCCAAGCGCAACTTGAAGGATTGCTACAATTAATTGACATGAGAGGTTTGCAATAGCTGCGCCTGTGGACTTTAAACTTGGAATTAAAGCAAAGTTGAGAGTAAGGCTTATAATTACACCTAAAGCTGAAATATAGTTAAGCTGTTTTATACTTCCATAAGCGGTTAGCAACGTACCAAAAATATAGTTAATGGATATTAGAAGGAATGAACCCATGAGTATTCCTAATAATATTGATGATTGGCCAGTGTGTTGGTGGTAAAGTAGTTGCATGATATCTGAGCGATAAACAATACTTGCTACCGAGAATGTAAAGCAGGGTACAAAAAGAAGCGAAAACGCAAACCCAACTAAAGGTTGAACAGATTCTTGATTTTTAATCATTTTTGAGAACATTGGAAGTAAAAGTCCCGCAAAAAGGAAAGGAAACATGTTTGCTGCATCAACAATACGGAATGCTTGTGCGTAAATCCCTGATTCAATATTTCCCTGAACGAGCAATCGTTCAAGTAAAACGGAATCGATTCGACTATATGTGGTCATGAGCAAGGTTAGCAGTGCGTATGGGTAGCTTTGTTTAAGTATAGATATAATAAAGGCTCTATCCATGCGAACTTTAAAGAACTCTGATTTAGAGATAACAATCAGGAAGGAGAAAACACAAGTTATGATATAAGAAAGTGTTTGGGCGTAAATAAACCAATCGATAGTAAATTGTCGATCTATTATATTACCCCACAACAACAAGCTACAGAAAATGATCATCAAAAAACGATCAAGAACCGATATGACGCTATCTGTTTTAAAGAATTGTAAACCGCTAAGGTTGGATCGTAAGTAAAGGATAAATGAGGATAAAAATTGGTTAAAAACTAAAAAGGCGAGGAGATATAGTTGTCGTCCGCTATAGCCCATTAGCAATGCTGCACCTAGGCACAGAATGGAGTAAGCAATTGCCAGTAGAATTTTAACAAATACAATATTTGATAAATACTTCGAGAGGAGCTGGGAGTGCCTACTTATTTCACGATTATTAAAATTGGTTATCCCAAAGTCAAGAAGAATGTTTAGAAGCAACGAGAAGTTGAACAAAGAGTAGAATAATCCGTATTCTCCAGCACCTACCATATTCTGAACGGTTCTGTCGATACCGAATATCCAGAACGGTTTTATAAGCAGGTTAAGTGCTAAAAGTAAAATAAGATTTATTGCAAACTTTCGTTTCACGCTTTATATTTAATTGAGAAACCCAAATGTAGTTAAAAGCACAATTCGGTTTGCTCATATTGAGCCATCCTTGCAAATTAAATCAAAAATGATGTAATTTGATGCAAATGATAACCAATGAGGATTGCTGTTAATACTCGTTTGCTAATTAAAAACAGGCTTGAAGGTATTGGGTGGTTTACATTCGAATCCTTCAAACGTATTACGCGACTGCACCCAGAACACGAGTTTTTTTTTCTTTTTGATAGAGACTTTGATCAAGAATTTGTTTTCTCATCCAATGTCACCCCAATAAAACTAAATCCTCAAGCTAGACATCCAATCCTTTGGTACTTTTGGTTTGAGTATTCGGTTCGTCATTTTATCGAGAAGAATAAAATTGATCTATTTATTTCTACCGATGGATACCTTTCCCTTAAAACAAATATTCCCCAAATAGCTGTAATTCATGATATAAACTTTTTCCATTTCCCAAAAACAATCCCCCCATTTGCACGATGGTACTACAACCACTATTTCCCAAAATTCTCAAAAAAGAGTATTCGCATCGCAACGGTAAGTGAATTTTCAAAAAAGGATATTGTAAAAAGTTATGGAATTGATCCTGATAAGATTGATGTTGTATATAATGGTGCGAATGAGAAATATACCCCTTTATCTGAAGAAGAAGTGGTGAGAACAAGGGCTCAGATTTCAGAGGGGAACCCCTACTTTGTATTTGTAGGTGCGTTTAATCCTCGTAAAAATATATCAAGGTTACTTCAAGCATTCGATCAATTTAAATCCCAACATCAATCCAATATCAAATTGATAATTGTTGGAGAGGAAATGTATGGTACATCAGAAATGATAAGTATTCTAAAGAAATTACGTTATAAGGATGATATCATTTTTACAGGAAGACTTGATGTTGAAAGGTTAAGGTTGGTAATTGGCTCGGCTTTAGCAATGACCTATGTTTCGTACTACGAGGGATTTGGAATTCCTTTGCTTGAGGCGATGAAATGTGGTGTTCCTATTGTTGCTTCGGATCAAACATCTATTCCTGAGGTTGCTGGGGATGCGGCTATTTATGTAAATCCTTTTAGCCCTGAATCAATCTCAGAAGGAATGAATAGAATTGTATCTGATGCTAATTTGCGTGATCAACTCATAAAAAATGCAGCTAAGCAAAGACAGAAGTTTAGCTGGGACAAAACCGCAAATGAGTTTTATAACTGCATTACTAAAGTTCTAAATAGATAGAAAATGCTGAAACCATTCTATCAACCCAAGACTATTGAAGCGGGATGCGACGAGGCTGGCCGAGGGTGTTTAGCCGGACCCGTTTTTGCCGCTGCAGTTGTTTTACCACCTGATTTCTCGAATCGCATCCTTAATGATTCAAAGCAGTTAACACTAAAGCAACGATTAATGCTCAGAGAGGTTATCCTCTCAGAGGCTCTTGATTATTCTGTTCAAATGGTTTCAAATGAGGAAATAGACCAGATCAATATTCTGAACGCATCAATTCTTGCAATGCATAAGTCGGTTAATAACCTTTTGAAGGTCAAACCCGAACTTTTACTAATTGATGGTAATCGTTTCAAGCCCTACCCGGGAATAGCTCACAAGTGCATTGTAAAAGGGGACTCTTTATTCATGTCAATTGCAGCAGCATCTGTACTTGCAAAGACTTTTCGAGATGATTATATGGAAAAACTTCACACCGAGTTTCCACAATACGATTGGATAAACAACAAAGGGTACCCCACAGCGAAACATCGGTTAGCAATTAAACAGCACGGAATAACACCCCATCATCGGTTATCCTATAAACTGTTCGACAATCAGCTAAAATTGTTTTAGGTTTTTTAGTTTTTGAAATAAACCAATGATCTTTAACTTTGTCTATTAATTGTAAAATCAATACGTATTCTAAAATAACCATAAAAAATTCAACAAGATGATTAAACGTTTAAGTCTGCTTGTAGTAGGATCATTAATTCTATTTACTAGCACGTTAAAAGCTGACGAGGGGATGTGGCTTCTTCCTTTGCTCAACCAGCTAAACATTAAGGCAATGAAGCAGGAAGGCTTCAAACTCACAGCAGAAGATATCTATAGTATCAATCACTCTTCCATTAAGGATGCAATTGTAATTTTTGGAGGAGGTTGTACCGGTGAGATCATTTCTGACCAAGGTTTGATACTTACAAACCATCATTGTGGATATGGTTCAATTCAAAAGCACAGTACGCCAGAACATGATTACCTAAAGGATGGTTTTTGGGCAAAAACTTTAGAAGAGGAAATTCCAACACCAGGATTATCAGTTACATTTTTAGTTCGGATTGAAGATGTTACTAGTCAAGTAAACGCAGCATTAACCCCTGAAATGTCAGAGGCAGATAGAGATAAAGCGATTGAAAAGATTAGCGATGAGATTTCTAAAAAAGCTAAAGAAGGAAATAGCTATTTAACAAGAGTTCAAAGCTTTTTTGGAGGTAATCAGTTCTTCCTTCTTGTATATGAAGTATTCAGCGATGTAAGAATGGTTGGTGCTCCTCCTTCATCAATTGGTAAGTTTGGTGCTGATACCGATAACTGGATGTGGCCTCGTCATACTGGTGACTTCTCAATTTTCCGCGTTTATGCAAGTAAAGAAAATAAGTCAGCAGAATACTCAACCGAGAATGTTCCTTATAAACCCAAAAAATCACTACCTATTTCATTAAAAGGTGTGAAGAATGGCGATTTTACAATGATATTAGGTTACCCCGGTAGTACTCAGCGCTATATGACTTCGATGGAATTGGAGAATGTTATAAAAATTACAAACCCAAACCGTATATACATTAGGGGTGTACGTCAAGACATTCTATTAAAGGATATGCTTGCAGACAGATCCATCAATATTAAGTATGCTTCAAAGTATGCTGGGTCAAGTAATTACTGGAAAAACTCAATTGGGCAAAACAAAGCGCTGAAACGCTTAAAAGTATTTGACGTAAAGCAAACGGGCGAACAACAGTTTACCACCTGGTTGAATGCTGATCCAAATCGTAAGGCTAAGTATGGCGATTGCCTACAATTGATTAAGGATGGTGTTGAGGGTTCAAAAGATTACGTTCATGTTACCCAGTATATTGGCGAAGCTCTTATCCGTGGAACAGAACTTATCTCAATTGCAAGAACAACTTTAGCTCTTAAAGAGGATCTTGATTCAAATAGAACTCAAAAAATTGCAAAAGGATTAATGATGATTAAGAATAGAGCAAAAGCGTTCTATAAAGATTATAGTGTATCAACCGATCGTAAAGTTGCAAAATCAATGTTCCGCATATTCTATGATAACGTTGATAAAAAATATCAACCAGAGATATTTAGAACTATTGAAACAAAGTATAACAACAACTTTGATCAGTTTATAGATGAGATGTTTGATAATTCAATATTTGCTGACTCCAGTAAACTATATGCTTTCCTTGCAAAACCAGAGGCTCAAGTTTTAGCAAATGACCTAGCTTTTGTTGCTACAAAGTCAATTAACAGCAAATTTGAAGAACTTCTTAACGCACAAGAACCTTTTGCAGCCAAAATATCGAAAGGACATAGACTATACATAGCAGGTGTTCTAGAGATGAACCAAGGTAAGGCAATGTACCCAGATGCTAACTTCACAATGCGTTTAACCTATGGCCAAGTAAAGGATTACTACCCTATGGATGCTGTACACTACGATTATCTAACTACGCTTGATGGTGTAATGGAAAAAGAAGATCCAGATAATTGGGAGTTTGTTGTACCTGATAAGCTAAAAGAGCTTTATAAGAATAAGGATTTTGGTCGTTATGGGATTAAAGGGAAAATGCCAGTAGCATTTATCTCAACCAACGACATTACAGGCGGAAACTCAGGAAGCCCTGTTCTCAACGGTAACGGTGAACTTATTGGAACCGCTTTTGATGGCAACTGGGAGGCTATGAGTGGTGATATAGTATTTGAGAACCAGCTACAAAGATGTATTAATGTGGATGTTCGTTATACATTGTTTATTATTGATAAATACGCTGGAGCTACCCGTTTAATCAACGAAATGAAAATTGTTGAATAGAGTTCGCCTCTGAATTATTGATAAATAGAAGAACCCTATATTCTTTAAGTGAGGTTGGTAAAAAACCAACCTCACTTTTTTTATGAAAAAAATACGATAAAGTTTTAATATTGAAAGAAAATAGTAATTTTAGGACTCTTGATTATGACAATTCTTTATTTTACTGTTGAATAAAAAAAGCATTTGAAGAAAAGATTTTCATGGATCATTACTTTTTAAAGTGAAGTTTTTTATATTTTGCAGACATTATAATCTAAAATGGGAGAAGTAGAAATAGCTAACGAAGAGTTATTAAGGCATTTTGGACCTTTAAGTTACGAGGAAATAGGTTATCTACTAAATAAGATGACCCTTTTGCTCGATAAACGCGGTATGAATATAACAATTCGTAAAAAGGTATATGCCGTAATGGTCGAGAGTTTAGAGAATATATACAAACATCAGGATCATATTGACAACGATAAAGTATATCTTCCAAAATTCACACTCTCTATTGATACCCAATTCATCTCAATGTTTGTTTCTAATTCTATTTTTAACCATAAAGTCTCATTACTAAAAAGCAAACTTGACAAGGTTAATTCACTTGACAAGGAAGGATTAAAGGATTTATATAAGAATACGATCTTAAGCGGGAATGTTTCACCAAAGGGAGGTGCAGGACTTGGAATTATAAATATTGCGAAAGTTTCAGAGAATAAAATCACTTACACCTTTGCTCCTGTTAACGAAAAGTATTCATACTTTACAATAAATATTCAGATTGACCATAAACAGCCAAAATAACTTGAAGATTATGGATTCCCTCAATATCGAACCTACGGAGTTTACTCCTAGAATAAATTTCGATCCCGAGAATAACATTTTTGAGATTTCTGGCTTCTCTAGGCCAGAGAATGTTATCGGATTTTATCGACCTATTCTTAAATGGCTCGATGAGTTCAGCGATACTGTTCTTAGTAAAAATGTTGACTTTAATAAAAGCCTTTTGACTATTAACTTAAAGATGACCTATTTTAATTCGGCTTCATCTAAATTTTTACTTGATATATTACTTGAGTTCATGAAGTACCACTCCCGCGGGAATGAGGTTCAAATTAACTGGCACTACGAGGAGGGTGATGATGAAATCCAAGAATCAGGAGAGGAGATTTCAGACATGCTAGGATATCCATTCAACTTTATACCCTATCAAACCTAAACCTACAAAAGCCTCGTTAATTAAAAAAAAACGGGGCTTTTGTTTTTTTAAGTTAAGATCGTCCTCTACAACTTTTTAAAGATTATCATCAACTTTACGGCTTTAATCAATTTGAATAGTAAAAATATCCTTAATCATAATTAACAAGATAAACTTAACGAATGTTTTTATTATCTTGCACTATAAATAATATGCTCTAATGAAATCCATACACATAGACGGAACGCCTGTTTCACCTTCTGTAGATTTTAACATCGAAACTCGTACTCTTGAAATATGTGGATATTCGAGACCAGAAAATGTTCGTGATTTTTATTTCCCCTTAATTCAATGGCTCGATGAGCTAAATACTTATCATTTAGAAAAACGAAATAAAGGTGAAGCAGAGGAACCTTACTCATTTAATTTTAGGTTTGTCTATTTCAATTCATCATCTGCCAAGTTTATTTATGATATTATTATACTCCTAAATGGTTTTCAAAAGGACGGATTTCCTATCAAAATCTACTGGTATTTCGATGAAGATGATGATGAACTCCGCGAGGCTGGTGAGGAACTTTCAGATATGGCTAATGTTCCCTTCTTTTATGTTGGGACAAAAAAGGCAGAATAGAATTTGCAAAATAAAAAAGACCCCAACAATTGCTGGGGTCTTTTATTATATAGTTTAGTGGCAATGCTTATTTACTATCCTTGATCGTTTTAATATCATTCATTTGCTTTTCAATAAGTTCGAGTTGAGCTTTTGTTTGTTTTATAACTTCGTTAAGAGCCTCACCGCCTTTACCTAAATTTTTAGTAGCTTTTGGTTTTTGAGTAATTGAGCATTTCTTTAAAGCATCCTGTGCAGGTTTTTGCAAATCTTGTAAAGTCTTTATGTTTTCGTTTTGCTTTTTAGCCCTATTCATTAATTCTCCAAGTTGGATTAGCGCGGTTTCTTTGCTCAACTCCTCACCTTTCCCATTTTTAATGGTTTTGGGATCGCCTTCTACTTTAATAAAGTTAACATCCTCTGTTATTTTTTTGCTTTCATCGTAAGCATCAAAGGTTTTTGTTACAAACTCATCAATTTGTTTAACGTCACACTTTGATGGTCTCTCAATATTTTTCTTTTCCTGAGCTACTACTTGAGGTTGCACAAGCATTAATAAGCCCAATACAATGGTTGCGATTGTAAAAATTCTCTTAATCATTTTTGTTTTATTTAAGTTTATCCCGATCAGCCACGATTCGAGAATTTGTTTTTAATAGAGCGAGTGACTGAAGCCATAATACAATTAATATCAGATACATATACATCTAAATTTAATTTGCCTTCGCTCTTATTTTATGAATAAATTTATCCAATGTTTCTTATAAAGTCAACCTTAATTTTAAAAAGAAAAAATTGTTTGCATAAAAATCCTTTCCCAATCCAATCAAAGTGAATATCTTTGCGCTTAATTAGAATTATTCTACATTACTGATTTAAATCATTATTAAGAACAAACAATACCAAATCCTGTTTGTTCTTTAGTTACAGATATAAAGAAATACAGAAATGGCTAATGATCAAGATAAAATTTTAAGCGAGGTTACTTCTGGCGATTACAAGTATGGTTTTGTTACAGATATTGAAACTGAAACAATCCCAAAAGGGTTAAGTGAAGATGTGATCAAGCTTATCTCCGAAAAAAAGGGTGAACCAGAGTGGATGCTTGAGTTTAGGCTAAAAGCATACCGTCATTGGCTTACCATGGAAATGCCACATTGGGCACACCTAGAGATTCCCGAAATTGATTATCAGGATATTATATACTATGCCGTACCTCGGAAAAAGAATCCTAACAGTAGTGAAGATATTGATCCCGAACTGAAAGAAACTTTTGAGAAGCTAGGAATTCCACTGAATGAGCAAAAAATTCTTTCAGGAGTAGCTGTTGATGCTGTAATGGACAGTTCATCGGTAAAGACAACATTTAGCGAGACACTTTCAGAACATGGGATTATATTCTGCTCAATGAGCGAAGCAATTCGAAATCATCCCGATTTGGTTAAAAAATATTTAGCTTCCGTCGTTCCTACAACGGATAACTTTTTTGCTTCGTTAAACTCAGCGGTATTCAGCGATGGTTCATTCTGCTTTATCCCAAAGGGTGTTCGCTGCCCAATGGAGTTAAGCACTTATTTTAGAATAAACGCTGCTAATACCGGACAATTTGAGCGTACGCTCATTGTTGCCGAAGCTGATAGCTATGTCAGTTACCTTGAGGGTTGTACGGCTCCAATTCGAGATGAGAACCAACTTCATGCTGCAGTTGTTGAAATTGTGGCTCTTGATAATGCTGAGGTTAAATACTCAACTGTTCAAAACTGGTATCCTGGCGATAAGAATGGCAAAGGAGGGATATATAATTTTGTTACAAAAAGAGGTATTTGCCGAGGGAAAAATAGCAAAATTTCATGGACTCAGGTTGAGACTGGCTCTGCTATTACTTGGAAATATCCTAGTTGTATACTATTAGGTGACAATTCATACGGTGAATTCAATTCAGTTGCTGTAACGAATAACCATCAACAAGCCGATACGGGTACAAAAATGATTCATATTGGGAAGAATACTCGCAGTCATATTATATCAAAAGGTATATCAGCTGGTTTTAGCAATAATAGTTACCGTGGTTTAGTAAAGGTGCTAAAAGGGGCAGAGAATGCTCGCAATTATTCACAATGCGATTCACTTCTTTTAGGCGATAAATGCGGCGCACATACATTCCCTTATATAGAGGTTGATAACCCATCAGCGGTAGTTGAACATGAAGCAACAACGTCCAAAATTGGTGAAGATCAGATATTCTACTGTAACCAAAGGGGTCTTTCCACAGAAGATGCGGTTGGGCTTATTATAAATGGTTATGCCAAGGAGGTTCTTAACAAACTGCCTATGGAGTTTGCCGTTGAGGCGCAAAAACTGCTTCAGATTAGTCTTGAAGGGAGTGTAGGATAACTGTAGTTAGAGAAGTTAAAGGAGTAAATGAAGTTAGAATAATTAAGAAGTTTTAAAATGGCTGAGAAGACAAAAACATTCGAGGAACTTAATGTTTGGCAAAAAGCACATGCTTTTGTTCTTTGCGTTTATAAGTCTTCAGAAACTTCTCCTAAGAAGGAGGATTATGCTTTAACATCACAATTTAGGCGTGCAGTTGTATCTATTGCTGCTAATATTGCTGAAGGTTATAGAAAGAAAGGTAAAGCAGATAAGTTAAGATTTTTCAATATTTCTCAGGGATCTTTAGAGGAGAGTAGGTATTATGTTATCCTTTCAAAAGATTTAGGATATATTGATTCTGATCAAAAACAAGAATTGTTGGGTTTAATCGAAGATACTAGTAGATTACTAAATAGTTATTGTAGAGTAATTCTTAATAACGCTTAATTCTGTGACTTCTATAACTTCTTTATTTCTAAATATTAATGATTAAAATATTCATTTCAAAAATATGCTTACAATTAAAAACTTACATGCCAGTATAAATGGCAAAGAGATATTAAAAGGAATCAACCTTGAAATTAAGGAAGGTGAGGTTCATGCAATTATGGGTCCTAATGGCTCAGGCAAAAGTACTCTAGCGGCAGTACTTGCTGGAAGAGAGATTTTTGAGGTTACACATGGAGAGATTCTTTTTAATGGGAAAAATCTACTTGATCTCTCCCCAGAGGATCGCTCAAGAGAAGGGTTATTCTTAAGTTTTCAGTATCCAATTGAGATTCCAGGCGTTAGCATGGTAAACTTTATGAAGGCTGCTGTTAACGAGCAAAGAAAATATAGAGGGGTTGAACCCCTTTCAGCATCAGATTTTCTAAAGATGATGAGGGAAAAAAAGGAGCTTGTTGAGATTGATTCAGCATTAACCAACCGATCAGTAAACGAAGGTTTTTCGGGGGGCGAGAAGAAAAAGAACGAAATCTTCCAGATGGCTATGCTTGAGCCAAAGCTATCAATACTTGACGAAACCGACTCAGGCTTAGATATTGATGCACTCCGTATTGTTGCAAATGGCGTTAACAAGCTAAAACGACCCGAAAACGCTTCAATCGTAATTACTCACTATCAACGTTTGCTGGATTATATAGTGCCCGATTTTGTTCACATCTTATATAATGGTAAGATTGTAAAGAGTGCAGGTAAGGAGTTAGCCCTCGAACTTGAAGAGAAAGGTTACGATTGGATTAAGAATGGAGAGTAGACAGTTTATAGTTGTTAGTTGACAGATTTCTATTAATTATTAAACTGGCTTTAAATGTGATATTATGAGCAAAACAACAACAATATCGGTAAAAGAGGAGTTAGTAGATCTTTACCTAAGTAATCTAGATCTTATTACTGACAACTCTGCGCCTATACTAAATTCCGAAAGACAGGCTGCAATCGAAAATTTCAATCTTTTAGGGCTACCCGATGTAAAAAACGAGAAGTATAAATACTCCAAAATCGAACCACTTTTTACTCAAGATTTTGAGAAGTACTTTGCCCCAAAGAATATCACCTTTAAGGTTGATGATATTTTTAGATGTGATATTCCTGAGATTGGAACCGAACTAGCACTAATTCTAAATGGTTTCTATTTACCGAAGGGGAATAAAATTAATAAGCTTGATAACGGAATGATTTATGGTAGCTTGTCCGAAGCAGCCATTAAATACCCCGAAATTGTTTCGAAGCACTACAATACTGTAGCTGACAATACTGGCGAGGGTCTTGTTGCATTGAATACTGCATTTGTTCAAGATGGTATCTTTATATATGTCCCCAAAGGTGTTGAAATTGATAGGCCACTGCAGATTATCAACCTTTTAATGTCGGATGAGAATTTGCTTGTTCAGTATAGGAATCTTATTATTCTTGAAGAATCAAGTAAAGCAAGCGTTGTTGTTTGTGATCATACTCTTTCGGCCCAGAAATTTTTATCAAATGTGGTAACTGAAATTGTTGTTAAGCCCAATGCTACACTCGATTTTGTTAAGATGCAGAACGAGCATAACGACTGTACTCAACTTTCACACGTTTACATAAAACAACAAAAGGATTCTACGGTTACCACTAATACCATTTCGTTACACGGTGGCTTTATTCGTAATAACCTCAATGCTCTATTAGACGATGAGGGATGTGAAAATAACTCATATGGCTTATATCTTACCGATCGTACTCAGCATATCGACAACTACTCATTCATTGATCATGCTAAGCCACACTGTATAAGCAGTGAGCTTTTTAAAGGAATATTAGATGATCAGGCTACAGGTGCATTCAATGGAAGAATCTTGGTTCGTAAGGATGCTCAGCAAACACAGGCTTTCCAAGCAAACAATAACCTTCTACTAACGGCTGATGCTAAAATGAATACAAAGCCACAGCTTGAGATATATGCCGATGATGTAAAATGTAGCCACGGTGCTACAGTTGGACAGCTTGATATGGAAGCCAAGTTTTATATGCAAACCCGCGGAATAGGAGAGAAGGAGGCGAAACTATTGCTGATGTTTGGTTTTGCCCATGAGGTGGTTAAAAAGATTAGTATAGATCCTTTACGTGATCGTATCGACGATTTGGTAAACAAACGCTTACGTGGTGAACTTTCACGATGCCATAATTGTCCAATGCACTGCTGCTAAATTCGTTGATGGTTGATCGTTGATAGATTTAATTTTATACCAATGGATT
>Ga0209099_1002645_pt1 | contig 15416 bp, 11 predicted proteins | sample AD_JPNHW2_MetaG_FD_184430 | JGI IMG/M metagenome (GOLD analysis project Ga0209099, IMG submission 184430) | Active sludge microbial communities of municipal wastewater-treating anaerobic digesters from Japan - AD_JPNHW2_MetaG (SPAdes) (version 2) | ecosystem: Engineered > Bioreactor > Anaerobic... | reverse complement strand
TGCCAAAATGATTTGAGAAAATATTTGCAATGGTTGGAGGAACTGTAAAAAGCGAAATCAATAAAATAATTCCAACCACCCTAATGCTTAAAACAATTGCAATTGCAATAAATGCAATAAGAATATAGTTAAACAAGTTAACAGGAATCTTCTGCGACCTTGCAAAATCCTGATCGAAGGCTATGTAAAGTATTTGACGATAAAAGAGAATAAAAAAGAGAATTACAGCAATATTCAGAATGATTAGATAGACCAAATCGGCACTTGTAACTGTAAGAATGCTACCAAAAAGAAAACTCATTAGGTTTGGAGCATATCCGGGAGTTAGAAAGATGAAAATGATGCCTACTGCCATTCCAAAAGCCCAAAGAATTCCAATAGCTGAATCTTCACGAATGTTTTTTCGATGCGAAAGCACCTCTATCCCAAATGCAGAAAGCACCGAAAAGACTATTGCCCCAACAATAGGACTTATCCCCATGTAATAGGCAATTCCAATCCCACCAAACGATGCGTGGGTTATTCCACCGCTTAAAAAGACCAATCGGCGAGATGTAATATAAGTACCAATAATACCCGCAACAATAGATACGAGAAGGGCTGCAAGAACTGCATTCTTCAGAAACTGGTATTCAAAAATATCTTTAAATATGCTGATCATGATCTTTTTCCTTAAGATGATCGAGTAAAACAGTATGAGGAATCTTGCCGTGAGAAATAACCTGAATTGGGCAATCGTAAGAAGCAAGCTGCTCGGCAGTGATCCTATTCGATCGATGGTAATGTAAATTTCGGTTCACGCAAGCAATGGTTTTCACATACGATGTTATAGTCCCAACATCATGCGAAACAATAATAATTGCCATCTTTTTGTTTAGCTCTCGTAATAGTTCATAAAGTTCCTTTTCGAACTTATTATCAACAAACGTATTGGGCTCGTCGAGGATTAATAGCCTTGGCTGAGAGATTAACGCACGTGAAAGGAAAACACGTTGAAGTTGCCCTCCTGACAATTCGCCAACGCTATAGTTTTGCAAATGATCAACTCCTGCAATTTTAAGAATTTCAATTGCTTTCTCTCTATTCTGACTTTTTTTACCACCAAACAGTCCATTCTTTGACATTAGACCAGAGAGAACGATATCAATAACCTTAATTGGAAACTTTCTATCGATTGTAGAAACCTGCGGTAAATAGCCAAACAAAGTTTCATCCTTGCTCGAAGAATAAAAATTAATGTGACCCTGAAAGGGTTTTATCTCACCAAGTAAAAGGCGAAGCAATGTGGTTTTGCCGCCTCCGTTTGGACCAATAACGCCAATAAAATCGTTATCGAGCACCTCAATATTTACATCCCGAAGGATTACATCTGAGCCATAACCAGCAGTTACATCGATTAAATCGAGAATCTTTCCCATTCTATTTAGACTTTAATGCAACAGCAAGTTTATCAACCATGTCATTCATATTCTTGAGCCAATCGTAACCAAGCGGATCGATCTTTACAATCTCTCCACCTAGCTCCATAGCAACCATCTCGGCATTATGAGAGTCGAATTGTGACTGAATAAAGACTGTATTAATTCCTTCTTTTTTAGCCAAACTAAGAAGCACAGTCAATTTTTGAGCGGAAGGGTTTTTGCCATCCTCCTCAATCGCAATTTGGTTTAAACCATATTCTTTAGAAAAGTATGTAAGCGCAGGATGATATATTAGAAAATCCTTGGTTTTTGCATTCTCGATCATCTTCTTGATTCGCAAATCAAGATTATCAATGTCTTGATTTAACTTTGATAAGTTCCCTTGAAAAAGTTCTTTCTTTTCAGGAAAAACCTCACAAAGCACCTTGCAGGTGTTTTCGGCCATCTTCTTAAACTCAGCAGTCGAAGTCCAAATGTGCGGGTCATAATTAATGTGATGATGATCCTCCTCTCCCATTATCTCACGATGGCGATGACCTTCTAAAAGATTTATTCCATCGGAGAGATTGACAAACTTTATATTGGGATTAAGCTCTTTAATTCGAGGAAGTATTGTGCTTTCGAACTCAAGCGGGCCAACAGCAAAGTAAACAACCGAGTTACCAACCTCTTTCATCTGTACGGGTGAAGGTTCGTACATCTCAGGGCTGGTTCCAGGAGGAACCATTACGTTAATTCGAAACGAACTATCGGTCAATCTATCCACCAAATATTTTTGAGGAAGAATACTTACCGATACAGTATGTTTCTGTTCTATAACTTTGCTATTTCGGGTTGTACAACCAAAAAGTAAAAGCCCTACTAAACCAATAATACAAATACGAATTCTAAAATTATTCATCTCCTAATTTTTGCAGTTCAAAATTACCTAAGAAAAGGATAACACCAAAAAATTGATAATGTTCCTTAATTCCAATGATATAGATTTTTGCATTTTAATATGCAATTATTGATAAACTAATTAGATTTGTATCCTTTTAAGATAAAGGCCATGAATGTAAACAAATCATCATTGATGCTCTTTGACGAGGGCAATAGTTGTGCTCAAGCAATACTAGGGGCTTTTGCCCACAAAGTGAATATTAATTTTGATACAGCAATTAAAATTGGTTCCGGCTTGGGAGGGGGTATAGGTAGCAGACAATATATCTGCGGAGCAGTTAACGCTGGGGCAATTATTCTTGGACTAAAATTTAGTAATGGAACTTCAGGCGATCTAGAATCAAAAGAACAAGTCACAAAAATTGTTGGCAAATTCATTGATGAATGCGAAAAGGAACTTGGAAGTGTTGAATGTTGGGAACTTTTACAAACCGATTTATCAAACAGTGACCAAAAGTTAACGGCAAAAGAATCTGGATTATTTGATAGAGTATGCAACAACGCTGTAATTCAGACAGCCAGAATTCTGGAAAAATATTTAGATGAAGAAAATTAATCCCATTAAATTTTACTTCAAGGTTTGATCATTTTCCTATAATTCGATTTTTTCAAAAAAAAGGGGCTAAATTGTTGGTACATCTTGCAATCTTTAGTTAATTTGCTATAGATGTAAATAATACAGCCATGTTATTAAAGCGTGTAACCCTAATAACCAACTTTTTTCTCTTATCATTATTAGTTGGTGCACAAATAAACCAAGAAGATAGCCTTAAGAATTTACTTAGAGATTCCAAAGGCAACCAAAAACTTCAACTTCTATTTAAACTTTCCGAACTTAAAACATACGATCCTGAAGGGATTGAATATGCTAAAGATGCCATCGATGTAGCAAAAAAAATTGATGAGAAATCAAAGGCTGACGCCGAGCACAACTTGGGTTATATATATAGCTTACGCAGTCAAGATGATCAAGCTTTAGAATGTTTCAACAAATCGCTCGAGATAAGCAAAAACTGTAATTACCTTTTTGGAACTTTTAGGGCATTAGAGGGTATTGCTCAGGCTTACATGTATCTCGACTCTATTAAACTTTCTGAAAAAACATCACGATATCTATTAGAGCTAGCCCTTAAAAACGATAGCATTAAACAAGAGGCTAATGCTTACTTTCAGCTAGGTAAAATATGTGAGCAAAATGAAAACTATGATAGCGCAATTGTATTGTTAAACAAAGCCTTAGAAATCAGGAAGGCAATTAATGATAAAAAAGATATTGCAAAAACCTATAATGGTTTAGGAAAACTTTATTACGAAAAGGTTGATTACCCAAAATCAATAGAATACTATAACGATGCCATAAAAATCCGAGAAACAATCAATGATCCTGAAGGATTAGCTATTGCTTACTTAAACTTTGGAAACACATTGAGTAGTATTGGGAAGTATCAACCTGCTCTTGAGCAATACCAAAAGGCATTAAAAACTTTTGAACTAATTAAAAAACAGGATGGGATTGCTGCATCATGCTTTGGAATTGGGAATGTTTACACAAACCTATCACAAAGCACTCTTGCTATAAAAGATAACGAAGCTAATTATAACAAAGCTCTAGAATACTATAAGCGTTCATTAGAAATATACCAAAACACAGGGAGTAGATCAAGGGAAGGGAAAACACTCCAGAATATTGCTATTGTTTACTCAAATCTTGCCACAAACGAATTCGTTTCAAAGTATGGTGAGAACTGGGAAGATTCATTGATTAAAATACCAAGTAAAACCATTACAAAATCTTTTGAAAGATCGATTGAGTACTACAACAAATCACTTGATATTTTCAAGAGCACAAAAGATGAAGTTGAAATATCAAATGTTGATATAAACCTTGGATCAACCTATAGTTGGACCAGGGATTGGAATCGTGCTAACAAATTCCTATACGAGGGTCTTGAACTAGCACGAAAACTTAACCTTCCTTACGGAAAGGTAAATGCACTATACTCTCTTGGCGAAAGCAACATGAGTCAAAAAAACATGATTCAGGCTGAGGCCAATTTCCTTGAATGTCTCAAACTTGCAAGAGAACTCGAAATTAAGGATGTGGTTCGTTATTCATACGAGAAACTATCTATCCTTTACGAGCAAACTGGCGATATTCAAAAAGCCCTTTACTACAATAAACTTTTTGTAAAAATAAAGGATGAGATATTTAGTGAGGAAAGCCAAAAGGCTATAACTGAAATGCAAACTAAGTACGAGACTGAAAAGAAAGACCTTGCCTTAAGCCTTCAGGATTCAAAAATCAAAAAGCAAAGGTTAACCATTTACGCTGCAGCAATCGGTGCTTTCCTAATTCTATTGGTTGCCTTACTATTACTGAAAATGTTCAAGGAAAAACAAAAGGCCAACCAAATTCTTGAAGAAAAGAACGAACTTATTACCGAGCAAAAGAAAGAGATTACCGATAGTATCCGTTACGCTAGCCGTATCCAAAGGGCAATTCTTCCTTCAGATGAAATACTTCTACAAACACTACCTGAACATTTCGTTCTTTACCTACCTCGTGATATAGTTAGTGGCGACTTTTTCTGGTTAAGTCAACAGGGCGGTAAAATTGTAATTGTTGCAGCTGACTGTACTGGACATGGTGTGCCAGGTGCATTTATGAGTATGTTAGGTGTATCATTCCTTTACGAGATAGTTAACAAAGAGGCAATTCTGCAACCCGCTGCAATTCTTAATTATCTCCGCGAAAGAGTAAAGAGCACCTTATCACAAACCGGTAAAAAAGATGAGGCCAAAGATGGTATGGATATATCACTATGCGTATTCGACCCAAATGAAATGAAACTTGAGTGGGCTGGCGCATATAACCCGCTGTACATTATCCGAAAAGGTGAGTTGATGGAGTTTAAGGCTGATAAAATGCCTATTGCTATCCACATGAACGATCACCTATCATTTACCAATAATGAAATTCCTGTTCAAAAAGGTGATACATTCTATATTTCATCTGATGGATATGCCGACCAATTCGGCGGTGCCGATGGTCGTAAATTCATGTCGAAGAAGTACAAAGAGATGATTCTTCAGATTTGGGATAAACCAATGAATGAGCAAAAAGAAATTATCCACAAAGCTCACTTAGATTGGAAGGGAAATCACGAACAAGTCGATGACATCCTAGTGTTTGGGGTTAGAGTGTAAGGACAGTGACAAGTTACCGGTTACAAGTTACAAGTAAGCATGGTAATACTACCTTTACAATCACTTAACAAGAAGCTTAATAATTGTTTTTTTATCCTACCTTTGACCGCTCAAAATTTTAACTCATAACAAATGAAGTCGAGTAAACTTTTTATAGCAATTTTAGTAATATCAATTGCGTTTGTAAGATGTAGCGCTCCAAAAACAGTTGTTGTTGAAACAAAGGATCCTAGTATCCAAAAATTTCAAGATGCCAACAATGCCTTCAGCGCAGGTGATTACCAGAAGGCATTAACCAACTACGAGGAGATTGTTGAGCAAAAGAAGATTGAGAAAAAGCGCCCGGATAGTACAATATATCAAAATGCTGGTATTTCTGCTTGGGAACTTAAACAAACCGATAAAACTATCCAGTACCTTGAAATTGCAAAACGATACCCGATTGCAACAGATAGAACCTATTCAATCCTTGCAAAGGCTTTCCTCGAAAAGGATAATCTTTCAAAAGAGATAACAAACCTCGAAGCATACACAACTAAATACCCGCAGGGCTCCGAAATTCAGACAATGCGCAAGCAGCTATTCAACGCTTATTTGAAAAGTGAAAACTGGGATTTGGCTTATAAACTTTGGACAAGCATAGATCCAAAGGATCAGAATGACGCTAAAATGCTTAATAGCTATTTCAAGGTTTGCGAAAAACTAAACTACAAAAACCAACTTGATGGAATAGCCCAGAAATTATTAAAGGTTGATCCAAATAATATTGACGCTCTCGAACATCTTGCTGAAAAATACTACTGGTTGGCTGAGAATTCCTATATAAAGGAAATGAATGCCTACAATGCCAAAAAGACCCAAGAACAATATCAGAAATTATTGGCGGCATTCAAGATTTTAAATGAGAACTATAAGATCTCAAAAGATTATTTCCTGCGGCTTTACCAAATTTCACCAAAATCGAGATATGCAACCTTCCTTGGAAATATCTTTACTCGTTTTGAGAATAAAGAGAAAGCTGATTACTACTATAATCTAGCGAAAAAGAAATAGAATAAGGATTTAAGTAAATTCTTGTTTGTCATTCCGGGTGCCCGCCTGCCAGAGCAAAACGGCGGACAGGAAATCCCGGAATCTTTTTTATTGTTTAGAGATTCCTGCCTTCGCAGGAATGATATAAGAATACAGTTTACTGTCTATGGGATTTTAAAGGATTCAACTTAAACCTTAACATTAAACCCTAAATCAACTTCCGAAGCAGGCAATCCTCCTCTAATACCCCAGTTCTCCAATGAAGGTTCATTGATTGTTATTGTTATATCATCTTTGGGAATGCCCGGATTAACAACTAAAGAATCAACAATCATCCGGTAAAGAGCTTTTTTGGCTTCAAACGAACGGCCTTTGAACATGGTTATTTCAATAATAGTGTACTGCTTACTCCGCCCAACATGTTCAAAGTTCTCAGCATCAAACTCATAAAGCATCTGACGACGATCATGGTCAGGAATCTTTATTGTCTCTACAAGTGCTTGATGAACTCTATCAAGTAATGCTTTTTTATATTCAGGGCTAAAGCCCTTCTCTATTTCAATTCGTACTAGAGGCATGGTATTTAATGTTTAGCATTTAGTTTATAGTGTCTAGTGCTTCCAAACTCCATTAATAGATGATCCGCAGAATTTACATTTTCCTTCGTTAAGATTATTAGATATTATTGAGAAACCTATTCGTTCAACAACTACCTTCTTGCACGATGGACATATAGTATCTTCTGCACCCTTCATTGGAACATTACCAATATACACATACTTACATCCTGCGGCTTTCGCAATCTCCATTGCTTTAAGCAAAGTGTTTACGGGGGTTTGAGGTAATTGCGTAAGTTTATATAATGGGTAAAAACGGCTAAAGTGCAATGGATACTCTGAGAAACCATTTTCTACCAACCAATCACACATCTTCTTAATCATATCAAAATCATCAGTCCATGAAGGCACAATAAGATTAGTAATCTCAAGCCAAACATTATTAATCTTTAGTGTTTTTAAGGTGTTTAGTACCGGTTGTAGTTTACCGGCATTCAGTTTTAAGTAGATTGCATCGCTAAACGATTTCAGGTTGATATTGGCTGCATCCAAATAAGGCGCAAGCGCCTTAAGCGGTTCGTCATTTATATATCCGTTTGAAATAAATACATTCTTAATACCCTTAGCTTTTGCAAGTTTTGCTGTATCAAATGTATACTCATAGAATGATATTGGCTCAGAATATGTATAGGCAATTGATTCACATCCGCTTTTAATGCACTCATCTACAACCTTATCGGGCATAAGATCATAATTCTTAGTCTCCTTCGGGCTTGTTTGTGAAATATCCCAGTTCTGACAGTTTAGGCAGGCAAAGTTGCAACCAGCGGTTGCAATTGAAAAAACTCTTGAATTGGGCAAAAAATGCAGCAATGGCTTCTTCTCAATTGGATCAACATGTACCGCGCATGGATTACCGTAGGCAATAGAGTAAAGCTTATCGTTATGGTTAACCCGGTTATGGCAAACGCTAGTCTCCCCTGATTTCAGAGTACACTCATTGGGGCAAATTCCGCATTTTACACCACGTGGAGTATTAGAATAGTAAATTGCTTCGCGACTCCACTTCCAAAGGTCATCAGAACCATGGCCCTTACCAAAACTTAACGCATCGGCACACAACACTCCTCCAGCGCAAATCATGCTCTGCTTAATAAACTCCCTCTTCGAAATCTTTGCCATGAATGCAGCACTTTTAGCATTGCTAATTTACATTTTTATATAACGATATTTCAACTGACATTCATATTTTGCAATTTGATTATTTTCTATACTTCATCTTTTTTAATACTTTTATGAATATACTAATGGGTAATAGTACCTCCGCTTAAATTATTTTTTAAAATGACTCCTGAAGAAATAAACAAAGTAATTGAAATTCCTGAATGGGACTCTGTTTCAGCAATTAAACAAAGCGAAGCATCATTTATTTATCAATTTATCAAAGAAAAGAATCTTTCGCGCACATTGGAAACTGGTTTTGCTTTTGCTCGGTCTGCTTCTCATATCATGGCGGCAACTGGTCAAGAGCATATTACAATAGATCCGTTTCAATCTAACTATAAAAATATGGGGTTGAGTAATATTGAAAAACTTGGCTTTTCCGACAAATTGAAATTCAAACCAGATTTTTCTCATAACATTCTTCCTAAATTATTAGAGGAAAAAAGAGTTTTTGACTTTATTTTTATAGACGGCTCTCATACTTTCGATGGTATTTTTGTAGATTTCTATTTTGCCAACCTCCTCCTAGAAAAGGATGGTTACATTATGCTTCACGACACATGGATGCGTTCGACACGATTGGTTGAAAATTATATTAAAACGAACCTTTTAAACTATCGCCAAATTCATTCCCCGATGAGAAATATTTGTATTTTCCAAAAAATAGAGGAGGATAAACGAAACGGCATGGCCTTTAAAGAATTCTACACCTATAAATCATATTTCGTATTCAAGATAATTACTTGGTTGACTGAAGGAAAAGAAACATTCCTGAAAAAGATGGCATTAAAACTAAAGAATAGATTTAAAGAATAGATTTAAATAATAGATTTAAATAATAGATTAAGATATTGTATGCTGAATTAGATTAAGATATTGCTCATAAATATTATATCATGAAAATAAACAAACTAACTTTTTTTATTGGACTAATTATCTTATTCATCATTCTAAACAATTTAGTTTTTAGACCATTCAATATTTTATGCTGGGATGTCTTTGGTTATTATCTATACTTACCCTTTAAGTTTCTATATCATGATCTAGGGTTATTGAACGATTCAGTAATACAACTAATCAACGACAAGTACCATAATACAGTCACCTTTTATCAAGCCATGAAACTTCCAAGCGGGCTTTATGTTATGAAATATACGATGGGCCTTGCTATATTCTATTCACCATTTTTCCTCATTGGACATATAATTGCTATCCTTTTTAACTTTCCAGCTGACGGATTTTCTGCACCATATCAATATTCAATCTTTTTTGGGGGAATTATTTATTCAATAATTGGTATAATATTTCTAACAAGGGTTCTAAGACGTTTGTTTAAAGACTCTGTGGTAATTAGTGTTATTCTACTCATCATTTTTGCAACGAATTATCTTGTTCATATTACCATGTATGGGCAAAATGCTAATTCACATAACTATCTTTTCACAGCTTATTCACTTATTTTATGGCTTACTATAAAATGGCATGAAACATACAAGCCAAAATATGCAATCTTATTAGCTGTGATTTGTGGTCTAACAATATTAAGTAGACCCTCAGAAGTTATTTGCCTTTTAATCCCATTCTTTTGGCAAATTAAAAATTACGCGAGTTTCAAGGATAAACTGCAACTTTACTTTAAATATAAGTTTCAAGTCTTAATGTTTGGAGCCATCCTATTAGCGATTGGTTCGATGCAATTTATATACTGGAAAATTTACACCGGCAAGTTTCTTTTCAATAGCTATGGCGGAAATCCAGGTGAAGGATTTGAATTCTTTTCACCGTATACAATTCAAGTTCTATTCAGTTTTCGAAAAGGGTGGTTTATTTACACGCCAATCATGCTTTTCGCATTTTGGGGGCTTTATTTTCTGTACAAAAGAAATAGAGCAATCTTTTTCGCAATACTACTCTATGTAGTCTGTAATCTTTATATTGTTTCCAGCTGGTCCAGTTGGTGGTATGCTCAGTGCTTTAGCCAAAGAGGGTTAATCCAGTCATATCCAATAATGGCAATTCTTCTAGGATACTCTTTAACCTGGTTAAACGAGAGGAAAGTTTATGCTAAAGTCATGGGGTATCTAATTATTTCCTTACTCCTTTTTCTAAATATCTACCAAACCATTCAGTTTCACTATGGAATAATTGATGGAGACAGAATGACTCGAGCATACTATTTTGCCACATTTGGCAAATTACATGCAACGGAACAAGACAAGAAACTTCTGATGGTTAATAGAGCTTTTGATGGGAAAGAGAAATTTACAAATGAGAATGAATACCATATAACTTTACAAAAAGAGTTGGATTTTGAAGCCACTAATGTGGCAGATTCAACCAAAGCCTTTTGTGGAAAATTCTCATTTAAAATGGATAGTTCAATGATATACTCTCCTGCAATTGAGATACCTTATAGTATGTTAACCTCAAAAGATCATGCTTGGGTTAGAGTCATTGCATATGTACTCCCTACATCCGATGTGAAAAGTAATCCTTTTAGCTTAGTTGTTCATTTCTCACACAAAGGGCGGGCATACAATTACAGAGCAAGTGATTCTGATGAGCAAAACCTAGCATTGAATTGTTGGAATAAGATTCAATTTGATTACTTAACCCCTGAAGTGAGGCAAAAAAACGATTTACTGAGAGTGTACTTCTGGCATAGAGGGAAAAAGCCAGTTTACATTGATAATTTGAGTGTAACTATATTTGAAAAAACAGACTAAATTATACTTCTAAAGTAATACCTAACATCAGACCTTAGAGATACCTATATTTTAAAAAAAGATATTCCCATTGCTACCAAATTAAGCCCTGCAATAACAAAACAGATATTTACAAGTCCAACGAGTGGTAATAAAAACACAGTAACAACAACTACTCCTAAAGCTGAGCCTATTAAATCAGCAGCATAAGTTGCGGGAGCAGATTTTACTGAATCATTAGACAGTATTTTGGTTGCGACCACATACTGAAAACCTACAATCCCCGACGGGATTATTGTTATAACAAAAAAAATGGTAAAGATTAAAAGGTTTCCAGTCAATCCCTTTTGCAAATACCAGACTAACGGAAGGATTAACATAAATAAGGCTAGTATAGCCTGAGAGGTAATAAAGTGCTTTCTCGTTAAACTGAATTTACTTGCCAAAACAGAACCCGCTGCTAGCCCACCCATAAATACTGCAATTATTAAACCTATTGCAGAGTATACGTTACCAAAAACAATCTGAAAAAAGAAAATTAGAAGCAGTTCAATCGAGGACGCAGAGAATCCAGCAACATACATCCCCTTGGATGCTGCAGGAAAGAAAAACATTGGAATAAGCAATAGAATCGGGATAATTACCATGAACCAATTTGAACCACTAAACTGGGATGCAAACTTTAAAGTCTCATAAAAAACAGGCATGGGTTTACTATCGGTGTTTATTAAACTTTTTCCTTCAATACTTTTTTTGATGAGGTCTCCCCTTTGCTGAATTGAGAAATCGTCAATATAGTAGGGGTTCACATAGCTAGTCGAAACGCCACTTTGCCCTGCAATCTCTGAAATCTTTAATTTGATAGAATTATCAGATGCAACCAAGTAATCCTTTTCTCCTGTAATTATCTCAACATGCTTGAAACTCCTTTTTAAGGTTTGATAAACCGAGGCCTCGATATCCGCCTTTATTGGACTGATATAGTTCCCAACAGAGGGTAATCCAAAGGTTATTACTGCACCAGAGGAAAGTTTTTTCTTTAAAATTTTAAGAAATTCGTCAGTATAGAACCTATTGATTTGAAGGCTTGATGGTTCGGGGATAGCAAAAATAACCACATCAAAGTTTTTACTAGTAGTTTGAATAAATCGTCGGACATCCTTATCTATGTATTTAAAACGAATATCAATTGGCAAAGGCTTATACTTAATTGCCATCTTTACAAGCCGTGGGTTCAACTCAAGGTAATCAACGCTTTTTACCGATGGGTATTTCAAAATCTCCTCTATCATCCCTGAAACACCCCCTGAGACTATCAAAACATTTTCGGGGTTATGCTTCTGAAGCATTGCATAATGGACATTCTCCTCGTTAAGAATTGTATTATCAGTGGTAAACAGCAACGATCCATTTGAGTAAAAGTTAAACTGTCCTGCACTTTCAGTTACAGTAATATTTCCATTATAGGTCTCCTTGCTCTCTAGAACTTTTTGATTGACAAACAAAAAAGATTTCAGTCCTGTTTCAACTGGGAAAACGAATGCAAGAAGCAAAAAAATCAATGTAAAAACACTTGCAATAAGGTAAACCCTACCTTTGAAGCAAACATATAGTGAAATTGATATGATTAGCAATAAAATAAATAGTGACTGAAGTATTGTTAACCATTGAATAAAAAGGAACGAAACCGCTAGTCCACCTACAAAGCCACCAACTGATTCAAAAGCATAAACTTTAATAAAGCTATCTGATTTAAAACAAAATAAACGGACTAGTAAAGCGTATACAAATCCAATAAGCAAGCATATTGGAGTAAGTACTATCATCAATAGAATAAAAAAACTCAAAGGGCTTACCATTACCCCAATTGGAAATATCTGATTTTTAAGCAGAATTATAATAACATTAAAAACTATCGGCAAAACACCGAGGATAAACAGGATAAAGGCAAGTAGTCTATCTTCACTTATTGTATTTTTTCTGAGCCTTCCAATATATGCACCAACCCCTGTTAGGAGCATCCATGCGCCAAGTGTCCATGCCATCATCAACTCATTACCTTCAAAAACGGTAGTTATTTGACGTATAAGCAAAACCTGAACAACAGTTCCAATAAAACCTGAAAGCAGAATTAAATACTTTAGGTTTGATTCATTGATTTCTGATCCAACAATCTCTGTTTGTTTTACCTCAACTTTGGTGGATTTAAAAAGATTTATGTAGTATCGCCAATGCCATATAAGATGGAAAATAGCAACAAAACTAAGTCCTATGGCAAAATCAACATGCCATTTTAAAGCCGTTTTCACAAAACTCCATTCCAACTTATAGTTTACTTGAATGACAAGTAGTAATCCAAGAATTGCAGTGGTTAAGAAAACTACTAAAAGAGTAATATTCCAAATCTTTCGATGTAGTAATAGGCTCATCATCCCAAGCCTAACCAGCAAGTAGCTTAACAGATATAGGAAAATTGAAATTAAACCAATTGGAATTAGGAGATATGGGGTGTTTGAAAGCATTGAATAATTTATTTTGAGTGAAGAACTGTTTTGCCATGCTGAACGTAGAGAAGCATCTTTTTTAACGACTAGAAATACTTCGCTTCGCTCAGGATGACAACTTATATTGAGCTAAATAAAGGCAATAAATTCCTACTCCAACCTCCCTTTAAACTCCTTCTCCTCGAAAACAATCGCTTCGTATGTATAGATATCAGCATCCTTCCATCCATCCCAACCTATAAACGCCTTGTCCTGTGCACAATGTCCAAGAAACTCCTCAAGATTCCATCCTGTTCCCGTGGCAACCTGCGGCAAGAATGTACCAGAACGACCACCCTTTTTGATATATATTCCATGCTTCCCCAGCACTATCTCGTTGATAGAGTTAATCTTTTTAAGGGGCGTAAGCACCGAAATCTCTATCTCAAGTTTTGACACCTCGGATTTTACAACAGGCGTAAACCGATAATCCTCCGTAGCCGAAGCAATTGCCATCGATTGTACAACTTTGTACAAAGACTGGTCGGGATTAAAACTTCCAATACATCCTCGAAGCTGACCCGCTTCCTTCAAGGTCACAAAAGCACCTGCTTTTGCAAGCAGATTTGAAGACAATTTGCTTTCATCTAATCTTTCAATATTTCCATCCTTTAAATAATCGGATATGGTTTTTCGAGCAATTTTTAAAAGCTCGATTTTTTCCTCTTCAGTTAAGACAAACTGTGATTTTTCCACTTTCTTTTCAGTTTTAATTGCACAAATTGCATAGTAGCCAACAACTCTATTTTTATCACCATACTCAGGTGAATCGCCTGAATTTTTGTAAAGTATTTTTTTATAAGCTATATCGTTTCGATCTTGTGTAATATTTAATAGCGTCAGCGTAGATGTCCATCCGCACATTGCAGTTACTAAGTTTGAATAACCTTTACTTTCATCTTTTAGCTTTGTTAACATAAACTTTTGCGAAGAGTTGGATAGTACCGCTTCGGCCATGGTATTATCCGATTGTATAGCATCCTCGTAAAGCGGATAATGTGAAAAATCGGTGCTAATCACAAACAGGTTGTCCTCATTGAAGTATTGCTTTAAAGCTGTAGACAAACTCATACAAGTTGATTGTGATTCTCCTCCAACGATAATTGGTATAATTGTAAATGGGTTCTTAAGCCAGTACTGTAAAAATGGTAGTTGAACCTCAATACTATGCTCCTTTTGATGAGGTTGAGTATTGCTATTAATAACGCTATAATTTTTATCGAGCCATTGAGCAAGCGTATCAACCTCAACCTTTCCAAGAGGTGTGATAAAATCGCCTTGTGAGTAAACAGAAGCGCCTTCGAAATACATTGTATGACTTGAACTGATAATAAAAATATGCTTGAATTTTTTATTTCGATCAATTTGTTTGTACGATGCCGCAGCTACTCCACCTGAAAATACGTAACCGGCATGGGGAACAATAACAGCCAAAGGCTGTTGTGAAAGTACCGATGGTGCTTCGTTAAAGAATCCCTCAAGCATTTTAACCAAATCGCTTTTATCGGAAGGGTAAAATGATCCAGCAAAAACAGGTTGCCTATCGATTTTTGTTTGTCCTTTTTCAGATACTTGGCTTTTGCAGGAGATGATTGGAAACACCAACCCCATAGCAATGATTAACCTTAAGATTTTCTTACACATGATCATTATATCTTTAGGAAATCCTTTGAATTACTTTACAACCAAATTTATTCAAAAAAACAATTGGAAGTCAAACAAATCCATATCAATTAAAAATTGGCTTGTTGTTTGATATTTTCCTATTTTTACTAAACAAACTAA
>Ga0209099_1002639_pt1 | contig 15457 bp, 15 predicted proteins | sample AD_JPNHW2_MetaG_FD_184430 | JGI IMG/M metagenome (GOLD analysis project Ga0209099, IMG submission 184430) | Active sludge microbial communities of municipal wastewater-treating anaerobic digesters from Japan - AD_JPNHW2_MetaG (SPAdes) (version 2) | ecosystem: Engineered > Bioreactor > Anaerobic... | reverse complement strand
CAGGATCAGGAAAAGTTCAAAAGACGCTAAAAAAAATATCCTTTCTGATGAATCCCCGGCACTCCTTCCCCTCACAAACCGGATTATCTGTGGGGATGCACGAACTGCCCTCTCCTGTATCCCGGACCGGAGCATCGACATTATCGTTACCTCCCCCCCCTATAATTTCGGGCAGTCCTATGCACAGGACCCGCACGATGATACCCATGAATGGAATGAATATTTTGAAGATCTTCTCCAGGTGTGGCGTGAGTGTGAACGGGTGCTTAAGCCGGGTGGCCGGATTGCCGTTAATATCCAGCCTCTCTTCTCGGATTATATCCCGACACATCACATCATCTCCCGCCAGCTTGCCGGACTTGGTCTTCTCTGGAAGGCCGAGTTTCTCTGGGAAAAAAACAATTACAATGCCAAATACACTGCTTGGGGGAGCTGGAAATCCCCGTCGATGCCCTACATTAAATACACGTGGGAATTCATCGAAGTGTTTGCCAAAGAGACCCATAAAAAGGGCGGCAGGCGCGAGGATATTGACATCACGGGTGATGAATTCAAGGAATGGGTACTCGGTAAGTGGTCGTTTCCTCCGGAAATCCGGATGAAAGATTACGACCATCCTGCCATGTTCCCCGAAGAGCTGCCGCGCAGGCTGATGAAACTGTTCTCGTATAAGAACGATATCGTGCTGGATCCCTTCAATGGTGCAGGGACCAGTTCCCTGGTAGCCTGGAAACTCGGGCGCCGGTTTATCGGCATTGATGTATCCCGCCAGTATTGTGATACCGCTCTTTCACGTATAAGAACCATTGCAGGAGAAAGGACACCATCGCCGGATTATCCATCCCCGGAACTGCTTGTTTTAGAAGATCCGCAATAAAAAATGGTCCTTGTTTTTCTGGTTATCTTTTTCAGGAGTTTACCTGTTCCCGGATTACCTGCCTTGGATAATGTCCTGAATGCAGGAAACCGAGTCTATGATACATGCTGGTTTTATTACAGCAGCGTCAACTGAATCGCTGCGGTACTTCCCCGTTCTTACGAGGATTCCTTTCATTCCCGCATGATATGCCCCGCCAATATCCGTGATAATATCATCCCCGATTATAACCACTTGTTCCGGACGCAGGTGCATGTCCCGAAGAGCGAGGTTGAAAAATTCCAACGATGGTTTTCCCATCACGGTCGCGGTTTTTCCGGTTGCGTACTCAAGCGCCTGGACAAATGGTCCTGCCGAGAGAGATAGCCCTTCGACAGCCATCCAGTAACGGTCTTTTTCAAGCGCTAACAGTTCCGCGCCATTCATCAGGCAACGGAATGCCGTGTTCATGCTGTCATAGGTTATCTTTTCACCAGCATCGCCTAGTATCACCCAATCCGGTTTCTGACCATGGTTCAAATCTCTCATCTCCACAAAATCCCTGTCAACATCACCTGTGGTAAGGAGATAATACCCGGTTCTTCCGGTTTTTTTCATATAAGCGATCGCTGCAAGCGGTGGCGTGAAAATATGGTCTTCCGGGATATCGAATCCCAGTGATGACAGGTGACTGGCAACAGAATGCCGGCATTTTCTTGTGGTATTGGAAATGCACCTGAAGGGGTACCCGTTATTTGTGAGGAATTCGATTGCTTCCTGTGCCCCCTCAACAGCCTGATTCCCGACATACAGTACCCCGTCGAGGTCTATTAATAGTCCCCGGATGTCTTTCATGCGATACATCTCCCGTGAATTGTGTGCAGGAACCGGCGTTTCATGGCAGCCTCGTGTGAAATGAGGGTTGCCTTTTTAAGAGATTAAATGTCCCGCTGAACCAGTGAAACCCGAGTAAAATATTGTAACAAACCGTCGGTCCAAAAAACCCGTTCCGGTTATTTCGTCAATAAATTGGTCCTTTACTTTCACCCTGCACGGTAGGTGGTTAAAACCTCCTGATCCGGACGTTAATCTGACGATGTCTGCGACACATGCCCCCCAGGCACGGATTGGTGCTCTCTGGCAGCAACGCATGGATACCCTGCGGGACTACGAGGTTATCCGCGACGGGAATGTATTCGCAACAAGTTTTTCAAACAATTTTGTATTTTCGTCTGAATATGACGGTGCCCGGCAGTACCTTAAGGATCTTCTTGTTCAGTACGATAGATGCAGTTTTGATACTGTCTTCTGTGGCGGCAGAGAACACGCCAACGAGGGTGGCACCTGCTACATGCTGGAGAGCCGGGAACCCATGGTCTGCCCTCCATTTGATCAGGACCGGTATCAGGCTGAAATTCTTGGGGATCTCACCCTTGTCCACGGGATTGGGAAAGCCACAGAGAAACGGCTCAAGATCCGGGGATACCGGACCCTCCACGACCTGATGGAACATCCGAAATTCCGGTCAAATGCACAGCGGGCAGTAGAATGTATATTTACCGGGAGTTCCGGGAAGATCATGGAATTCATCGGGAGCCGGCATACCAAATCCCATACCCATGTTCTGGGTTCAGCAGGTCTCCATGAGCAGGGGGATTATGTATTCCTTGATATCGAGACCATGGGTCTTTTCTCCCGCCCGATTATTCTCTTTGGTATCGGGTTCCTTGAGCAGGGCGAACTCGTTGTCAGGCAGTACCTGTTGCGCGATATTGCAGAAGAACCGGCGGCACTTCTGGCAACAATGGGCCATTTTTCCTCTGACCATCCTGCACTGGTTACCTTCAACGGAAAGGCGTTCGACGCTCCCTATATTTCAGACCGGCTTGCCTACTATGGAATGGGGGCTCTTACCGGGATCCCCCATTTCGATGTACTTCATTTCAGCAGGAGGCAATGGAAGGATAAATTCCCTTCATTGCGCCTTTCCGTACTTGAAAAAGAGATCCTGGGTGTCCATCGCGATGATGATGTTCCCGGACAGATGGTACCCGAATTCTATGAGACCTATCTCCGCTCCGGTAACTGCGGACCCCTTGTCCCAATTGTTGAGCATAACCGGCAGGACGTTGTATCGCTTGCCCGGCTTTTTTTCCGTCTGTTAGGGGATGCATATGGCCGTTGCTGATCTGCTCCGCCTTCTTGGTGTAAATCCGGTATACCGGAACCGGGTTGTTCACATGGATGTCACTGGGCCGGCAGAAGCCCGGTACGGGGAGCTCAGTACACCCGTATCTCCATCACTTGCAGCGTATCTCGAGCAGAAAAAAAATAAATTATATACCCACCAGTGTGATGCCATCGATCGCATCCGGGCCGGAAAAAACGTGATCATCACAACACCGACAGCAAGTGGTAAAACACTGGCTTTCAACCTCCCTGTTTTTGAGAAACTGGAAACGGATCCGGCTGCCCGGGCATTATACCTGTACCCGACAAAAGCACTCTCCAACGACCAGCTCGCAACCCTCGAACAGATGGCCCTGTTCACGGGTATATCCGCAAAACCTGCAATTTATGATGGGGATACCCCGCAATCAAAGCGGGCAGCCATCCGTGACAATGCACGGATTATTGTATCCAATCCACACGAACTGCACCAGGTGCTTTCATGGCATGCGAAATGGCGCCCGTTTTTTTCTGGCTTGCGTTTTGTCATTATCGATGAGGCTCACCGGTACCGTGGGGTTTATGGTTCCCATATCGCCTTTCTCCTCCGGAGACTACTACGCTTGTGCCTTTTTTATGGCTCAAGGCCACAATTTGTCCTCTCAACTGCAACCATCGCCAACCCTGTCGAGTTTGCAGGAAATCTTACCGGCCAGTCATTCGACCTTATATCTGAAGATGGTTCCCCCCATGGCCGAAAGACCTTTGTCCTGTATAATCCGTTCTATGACGGGATCGGTGAACGATCAGCACATCAGGAGACAAAGGACCTTCTCCTGTCCTGCGTCAAAGAAAATCTCCAGACCCTCTGTTTTACCGGCTCCCGGAAGATGGCGGAACTGGTGACGCTCTGGGCACGCGAGGATGCCCGGCACACTTCATCCCGTCTCGCGGATTCCATTTCTGCCTATCGGGCAGGTTATCTTCCAGAAGAGCGGAGGGTCATCGAGCGACAACTGAAGGAAGGGTGTATGAAGGGGATTGTTTCGACCAATGCACTCGAACTCGGGATCGATATCGGTTCTCTGGATGCAGTAATTATCTCCGGTTTTCCCGGCACCATGATGTCGACACGACAGCAGGCCGGTCGTGCCGGGAGAAACAGCACAGAGTCGCTTGCAGTGCTCGTTGCCATGGCAAATCCCCTTGACCAGTACTTCATGAACCACCCGGACCGGTTTTTTTCCCGGCCGCATGAACATGCAATTGTTGATTCACAAAATCCCTATATTGTATCAGGACACCTGCTCTGTGCTGCTGCTGAACTTCCGGTTAATGATGTCACGGATACGGTTTTTTTTGGTGAATTCCTTCCCTCACTCCTCGCAGATCTCGCCACTCACGATCTCGTGCGGAAAACGTCCCGTGGATGGGTCTATTCCGGTCGGGGCCGGGCAACGGAGGCGGTACAGCTGGATGGGATTCCCGGACTAACATTCCGCATTGTCTGTAAAGGAAAGCTTATCGAAACGATGGACCTGGGGCAGGCATTCCGTGAAGCACACAAGGGGGCTATCATGCTCCACCAGGGTGTAACCTACGTAGTGAACGAGATGGACCTGGAGACGCATACGGTTCGTGTATCCGAGACCGACGTTGATTATTATACCCAGCCCCTCAAGGAAGTCAGCCTGTCTGTACTCGAAACGATCGAGAGCCGGCTGGTCAATGGCATAAAATGTGCGTTTGGTGATGTGGAGGTGACGGAAACAATTACCGGGTACAAGATCAAGCGCAAGGATATGATCATTGGTGTGGAATCCCTCACGCTGCCCCCGCTTACATTCCGGACAAAGGCATTCTGGATTATTCTGCCGGACCATGTCGGGCAGAAAGTAAATAAGGTCGGGCTCGATCTTGCCGGGGGTCTTCATGGTGCAGAACACGCGATCATCGCGCTCATGCCCCTGCATGTCATGTGCGACCGGTGGGATATCGGTGGCCTCTCCTCCTCCATGTTTGGTGAGAACGGGGAACCGGTTATTTTTGTCTACGATGCCTATGAGGGAGGTATCGGGCTTGCTGAAAAGGCGTACGAGTTTCTTCCGGCCCTTCTCGCAAGTGCCCATGAACTTGTACGGGACTGTACATGCGAGAAAGGGTGTCCCTCATGCATTTATTCTCCCAAATGCGGGAATGACAACCAGCCACTTGATAAGGATGCAACGATCCTCATTCTCGGGGAACTGGGCAGGGAACCTGAAAAGAACGGGCCCTGTCCTCCCTGTTTATCGGGGCAGGAAATTACAGTCCCATAACCTGATTTCAGTCAGTCCACCAGTACAACCCGGCTCTCCGGTGTCTCCGGCTCGTCATCAAAGATGAACAGTTCATCGATTGTCGCGTTCAGCGTTTTTGCCACATCGTGGGCGAGTTTGAGCGACGGGTTGTATTTTCCCTGCTCCAGGAATACAATTGTTTCCCGGCGTACACCGACCTTTTTCGCGAGATCATCCTGTGTCAGTGAGAACCGGGCCCGGTACTCCCTGATTCTGGTCTGCACGATATCACCCTGTAATATCTGAAGTCATCAGTTAACATCGCCTTTCCGGAGGAGATATATTTGGTAGATAAATGCTGAGAGTGCAAGAGCAAGGATCGAGAGTGCGAGTGCATTCTGTTCACTGAGCCTGAGTATACTGAAATAATCCAGCCAGAAAAGCCCGAACATGAAGAAGAGGCCGGTCAGCCATGCATAGGTTATGCCGTATGCACCGATTTTCCTTGACCGCTCGTCAGATTCCGGCTCATCACCATACCTGCGGTGACGGGAGATACCGGTTATCAGGAAAGCAAATCCTGCAGCAAGGAGCATTGTGCCGATAATTGCCTCTCCTGCGGTAAGCAGGATGGAAACGATACCGCTCGTGATCATCAACGCTCCGATAACGATCCGATAGAGATTCCTTGGTTTCATTGTTATCACTTCTGTATGTTATCTATTTCTAACATTATTCGGTAATAACGTTATCTATTTCTAACATGGTGGAACAAATGAGATATCACTGACGAAAAACTAAAAAAAGGGAATTATTCTTTAATAATGGAACGGACCGACAGGAAGACCGGACCCCGTACATCGACCTTTTTTTTATTGTCGGTAATGAACCGCATCGCGTATTCATCGATCTTCAGGTTGATGTCACTGGGGAGTTTTGCCATCTTGACCTGAACCGCTGTGCCTTTGCTGCACCGTGCGGCCTCTTCAATCCGTGCTGCTGCAAGCGCCGATACGGCAGATAGATACGAAATCCCGGTTGGTACACCCTCTGTCCGAACCTGTTTCCATTTATCAGCATCAGGAACACCAAGCACGGATCCTTCATGGACAAAGATCTCGTTGGCACATGCCGGCCCGCAGAGTTTGGCATTGGATTCCGATTCCTCGACAACCACCTTCACGCTGGCACCGCAGAGACTCCCCTCCCAGGCATCGAACGAACAGGGTCCCGGTGCTGTCCCGTTTGCTGCGGCAACTTTCGCAATCGCTCCGGCAAGCATCTTACCCTCCTGAGAGACCGGTTCCTCGCGCAGGTGTACCGCCCGGGTAATCTCCCGGTCGCTGAGCGGGCGGGGGAAGAACTGCGGGAAACAGAGCTGCCGGACATCGTTGGAATTGTAAGCAATCATCGCGAGACGTTCCACGCCAAGGCCAAGGTTCATGACCGGGACACCGATCCCGTACTCGGCAAGTGCCGAGGGGGAGTACATCCCAAAGGTTGCCACTTCGACCCAGCCATGGACCGGGTGCCTGGCGTAGACTTCTGTCTGGGAATCCGGCATGTAATACTTCGAGCGCTTCTCATCCGGCTGGAAGCGGAAATCGGTGTACCCGAACGCGGAGAGGAGCGCTTCGCTGACTGCCTTCCCATCATCAAGGGTTACATCATCACCGGCAACGATACAGGATGCAGAGTGGTAGGTCATGAGCCGGGTCGGACCTTCAGCCTGTTCGCGCCGGAAGCAGCGGTCTACCGAGAAGAGCCGGAGGGGGAGCTGGCTCTTGTCCCAGATGGAGCCGAGCGTTAGGAACCAGCCGCTCGTCATGTGGCTGCGCAGGGTCGAACGCGATGACTCGGGGGCGAGTTCCCGGAACTCCGGGAAGACCGCATCCAGAATATGGACAACGATCCCGTCGTCAGTCTCGAGCACTTTTGACAGTTCGAACGTCAGTTCGTCGCCATCGATCTCGGACTTCTTGTAGGAATGGAGCGTTTCGCGGAGTTTCTCCTCGGTTGCGGAAGTCATGGTCCGCCCGAGGATCCCGTTGATCTTGTCGAAACGGTCCCGGGCAATTCCCACGTTCGGTCGCGGGAGACCCCCAAGGTAGAAGACGCGGTCGAGTACTGCCATCGCTTCAGGCCCGAACTGGCGGTAAATGTCCTTCTCATCGATGATGACCGGGACCTCTGCCTCATCGAAACCCATCGAGAGGTAGGTCTCGCGCAGCCGGTTGATGGTGGCAAAGACCGGGTGGGCCTGCGCCCGCTTGTATACCCGGCAGGGATAGGTCTCGGCATGGGCTGCTGGTGTAAGGACAGACGGGCCGTCATGCCATGCCCCTTCAAAATTCTCGTGTGATTTCCGTTTCCAGTCATCGGGATTAAATCTCATGTCATACGCTCCAGCACTACCACTCTGCTCAGTTTGTTCTCATCCTTGATCCGGTAATCACATGCAGAGGCGACCTTCTCCGCAAAGGACCGCACTTCCGCGTGCTCCGGCATGTTCTCTCTTACCAACCGGTTTCTACTGTATCCCAGATACATATATCCCTTTATTTCCACAAAGGTTGCGCCCGACTCCTGCATTATCGCGGCATACTGCTGTGGGGCAACATCATTGAGACCTTTGACCAGCGTGACCCGGATCGCCGATCTACGGGATCCCAGCAGGGCAAGGCTCTCCCGTACCCGGTCCCAGTAATCCCCCATCGGGCGGCAGACTGCCTGGTAGGTCTCCCGGTCAGGAGCATCCAGTGACACATAGGTCTGGAACGGGTGGCAGCGCCGGAGCATATCCGGGTTTGTACCGTTACTGACAAGGAATGTGGTATATCCTTTGCCGGTGAAGAGATCGATCAGTTCCGAGAGCCGTGAGTAGAGCGTCGGTTCTCCCGAGAGGGATATCGCCACGTGCCGGGGATCCAGCGCCTCCTGCCACTTTTCTTCTGTCACGGTATTGTCAAGCACCGCGTTGTAGCCGGCGAGCGCCTTCTTCTGGTACTTGTGGATTCCGGCAAGGATCGTTGCCGGTGAACACTCCTCTGCCTCGACAGGTTCGTGCTCGAACGATCGCCAGCAGAAGCGGCATCGCTGGTTGCACCGGAGTGTGGGCGTCATCTGGACACACCGGTGGCTGTCGATCCCGTAGAACTGGTGCTTGTAGCACATGTCCCCGCCGGCAAGCGCCCGCTTGCACCACATGCAGGGCTTGAGCGCGGCTGTGGAAGTCTTTGAAAAAAACTGGTATCCCTGCTTCTGCAGGGGTTTACATGGATCGGATGGCATCGATCCCGAGCGTTTCGAGGGACTCTTTCAAGGTGTTCTGCACCGCTTTTACCAGCGTCAGCCGGCGGTCCCGGATTTTCCCCTCGCTCTTCAGCACCGGCTCGAAGTGATAGAAGGTGTTGAACGTGTCCGCAAGCTCCCGGGCATAGGTGGCGAGGATGTGCGGCCGGAGTTCGGCCACTACCCGCTCTATGACCTGAGGGAATTTTGCGATCTCTTTTGCCAGTGCGATCTCCTGTTCCGATTCGAGGTCGTAACACTCGGTAAATGCTCCGGCCTTTTCCATGATGCTGCAGGCGCGGGCATGGGCATACTGGATGTAGGGGCCGCTCTGGCGTTCGAAGTCCAGTGCTTCCTTCCAGTCAAAGACCGTGCTCTTTTCGGGAGAGACCTTCACGATATCGTACCGGATTGCTGCAAGCCCGACAGAGGCTGCGATTGCCTTTCGTGACTCTTCGTCCAGTTCCGGTCTCCGTGCGGTCACCTCGTCAAAGGCACGTTTACGAATCTCGGTGATGAGGTCGTCGGCCGAGACGAACTTGCCAGCCCGGGTGCTCATAGATCCTTCCGGCAGGGAGACGAACTCGAAGTGGACGATCTCCGGCACTTTCTCGCCAAGGAGCTTCATGGTTGACTGGAGCTGTGCGCCGATGAGCTTGTGGTCGGCGCCCAGGACATCGATGACCCGATCGAAGTTCGTCCCCTTCCAGGCATGGAACGCGAGGTCACGGGCTGCATAGACCGACGTGCCGTCACTCCGGCGGATGACATACTTGTTCTCGAACCCGAACTCGGAGAGATCGAGATAGAGTGTCTCATCCTCATGGGCTTGCGGCATCCGTTTGAGTTTGTTGATGATCCGTTCCGTGTTCCCGTTCCGGATAAAGTCGCTCTCCCAGACAAACCGGTCATGGACAACGTTGAGATCCTTCAGCGTGACCCTGAACCCGTCAAGACAGCGGGATACTTCTTTGCGGAACTTTTTCACGGTCGCCGGGTCACCGTTCTCCACGAGCTGCATCAGGACGTTGACCTGCTGGGTGATCCCCTCGTCTTTCTCGATCTCGCGGTTCGCTGCAATATATACCCGGGCAATATGGGCGTCCTCTTTCTCTCCCGGTTTCTGGGCGCTGTCAAGGTTGTCGAATCCCCAGACAACGATCGCGATCTGGCGGCCCATGTCATTGACATAATACTGCACTTCGAGCGGGTAACCGGCCTTCCTGAAAGCGCGGGCCAGGGTGTCGCCTATGATTGAGTTCCGGATGTGCCCGACATGCAGGGGGCCGTTCGGGTTGGCGCTGGTGTGTTCGAGAACGACTCTCATGGTCTTCTTCGGGAGGCTGCCATAACCGGGCTGGACTGCGGCACGGAGCACCTCGCTGACGTATGCGTTGCCGAAGATGAAATTGATGTACGGCCCTTTTGCTTCGATCGTAATGCCGGAAAGATCCGTGCGCTTTTTCAGGTCCGCAACAAGATCCTGTGCAATCTTGGCCGGTGCCTGTTTCTTCTGTTTTGCTAAGGCAAACGCAACGGTCGATGCGAGATCTGCATGCTCTCCTCCATCCGTAAGGAAAGCATCGGCTGCACCGCTGGTATTTTTGATCGCTGTCTCTATGGTTGTGAACACGTCATGGAGCATTTAGTATCCCGTCCTGTAGCGGAGGATTGCCGCGATCCCGCCGAATGCCGAGAAGAGGATCGATCCTTCTTCGAAATCGTCAGATATGATCTCGACTTTCGCACTGCTCTTGTCGGCAAGTTTTGTCAATTCATCGACGATATCGATCTCTTCCTCAAGAATGAGGGGTGCCGTGCACTTCGGGCAGTTGCCGAGGGCAATATCTGCAATAGTTTTGCCGGGTTCCACACTCACGGTCTTTTCGCTCGTGTAATCGCAGCTCTGGCATTTGATCCTCATCCTGGATTTGCGGAGATTTGCTGAGAGCAGGAGGATATCGACGGCGCCTATCTCAAGGTTGTGCCTGATACTTTCCTCACCGTACGCTGCGAGCCCGTCATCCTTGACGAGTTCCTTGAGGAACCGTTCCATGAATCCTTTCTCTTTAATGACGGTCATGCCCTTGAGGGCATCGGCTGCCGCGTCTACGAGTTCCGCAAGCCCGTCCTCGTTTGTGTAAGCGACATCGAAGAGTCCGATGATCCGTTTCTGGACCTCATGATGGAGATACTCCCCCTTCTCGAACTCCTCTTTTGTCGGGCTCGGTCCCCCTATAAGAACGCCTTTGAACCGCACGAAAAAATCTTTTTCGGCAAGGAAGATTGCACTTGACCGCTCTCCGACTTTGGTATAGAACTCATCAATGGCGATCTCACGCAGGCGCCCGAACCGGGCGGCTGACTGGCCCCCTTTTCGCATTTTACCCGGCACTGTTGAGTTCGCTCCGTTGATCGCTTCGATCCGGTTGCCGCGGAGGAATCCCCAGTACGCTTCACGCTTGTCGAGCACGAGGAGACCGTAGACGTACTTCTCCTCAAGCATCTGTTTGAGCGGCTCGAGCTCGAAGTTCGAGCTGCACCGGTACATGTAGAGATTGAGCGGCTCCGGAGGTTCGATAATGGTACACTGGAGATCAGTGCGATCTCCATACGTTTTAACGGTACCGCAGAATACCGCAAGACCCTTTTCCGGCGGGTGCTTGTAGTACTTGAGGCGGGAGAGGATTGAGGAGATGGCACTCTGGACATTGGTCCGTGTCTGCTTGCTCTTGATGTTGGCGCACTGGCCGAACTCATCCTTGAGCTGGTTGGTTACATCGTAGATCTGCTTGTCGGGAGGTATGTAGAGCGTGATCAGCTCTGTACCATCCCCCTGCTGGGACTGGAGTCTCTCCAGGACTTTTTTGAACTCATAACGCTTACGCGCGTCATCCATCTCCGCCTCTTCAGTCATTGCCGGATCCAAACCTCTCTAAAGCTATAACCTATTCACCCGCGTGGGGCATAAATTTGCGCCCATTGCACAATGATCTTCTCATCCACATCAGGATTGATCCCGTGATCACCGGAAAATTGAATAAATGTTTTTGGCTCCCGTGCTTTTTCGAAGAACTGCTGCCCGCTCTCGAATGGGATGATTGGATCCGCTTTGGCATGGAAGATCCAGACCGGCCGGGGGGAGATCCGCCAGATATACGTACCTGGTTCCAGCGATGTGGCAAACCGTACCGGATCTCCTGTCAGACCCTGTTGTGTTACTGAATCCAGCAGACCCCAGTCGGATGTGGATATTCCGACATATCCGGCAAATGCCGGATCAGTACCTGCAGCGACTGCAGCATACCGGCCGCCATTACTTGAGCCAACTGCATATACCGGTACATTATATCTCCCGCTCAGCATTTTCTGTGCCGAGACCAGATCACAGATACTCATATAATACTGGGGCATCTCGCCCTTCTCGAACTTCGCATAATCCTGCTGGATCAGCTGCTGACCGAACGGAATACCAGCAGTCTCGCCACCATTCCCTCTTGTATCCACGAAGAGGAAAGCATATCCTGCGGACGCGAACCGGACCATCCGTTCTTCATGCCCTGCAAGCTTCTCACCGGCACCCGGTGCGTATACGATAACGGCCGTCGGCTGTTTGGGCGCCCCGAGATAACTCACAACATCCCCGCTGCTGGTATGCATCACGATCTTTGATTTCGTATAGGTGTCATTTGAAAAAAGCACCTCTTCTGTAGTTGTTACCGGTGCGCAGGAAAGGGACAGAACGCCATCGTTATCAACCGTATACGCTGGCGGTGCCGGGGTAGCTGTACACCCGGAAAGTGCTGAGAGAATAAGAATGAACACGAATATCGTAACAGCGGTTCGCATCATCAGCACCCGAAGCAACGATGAATGAGACAGATCGTCTTGGCGTCCACGATAGTACCGTCTTGGATCATCTGGTTCAGATCCTGTATCAGAACCTCTACAACCTCGATAACCTCATCATCGTCTTTTTCAAATTTCTGCGATGGTGAAAGACCGCGTGCCTCATAGAGGAAGATCTTCTCGTCCGTGTATCCCGGGGTTGTGATGATAAACCCCCGGGGCTCGATCGTCCGTGCCGTAAACCCGGTCTCCTCTATGAGTTCCCTGCCTGCTGCTGCCAGCGGTTCCTCGCCGCTCTCCAGTGTTCCCGCCGGTGCCTCAATAATATAATCATCGATTGCGTACCGGTACTGCCGGATCAGTTTGCACCGTTTTCCTTCAATTGGCAGGATAGCAACCGCATTGCTCGGATGGACGATCACCTTCTGCCGCACAAGCCCATTTGGCAGCCTGACATCCCGCTGCTCAATCCAGAGCTTCCGTCCGTGATAGATCTCCATCTATCCCTCGTAATCTATCGGATCTTTCCTGCCAATTGCAGCAAAGGCCTCCTTTCGGAAGTGGCACGAACCGCAGGTGCCACATGCCACCCCCTCATTCCGGTAGCAGGACCACGTATGTTCATAGGGCACACCCAGTTCAAGTCCTATGCGCAGGATATCGGTCTTGGTCATATGGATAAACGGGGTTAATAGGGTAACCTTCGTCATGTCCTTCGTCCCAAGATCGATCACTTTCTGAAATGCCTCGATAAACTGGGGGCGGCAGTCGGGGTAACCACTGTAATCGAGCGACTGGACACCGATAAAAATGGCATCAGCACCGCGTGCTTCGGCAAAGCTCGTGGCAATAGCAAGGAGGTTGGCGTTCCGGAACGGCACATAGGTGTTGGGCAGGTGCGCCCGGGCCGGGTCAAACTCCTCAACAGCTATCTCGTTATCTGTCAGGCTGCTTGCCCCGAATTTCGTGAAGTAGTCGAGAGTGATCTCAATAAAAGCCTCTGCCTCCAGCAGGGAGGCGATCTTCTTTGCGCTCGCGAGTTCCTTTCCTTCGGTACGCTGGCCGTAATTCAGGTGAAGGGCAAGAATATCGTAGCCTTTGCTCTTTGCAAGATATGCGAGTGTGGAGGAGTCCATGCCTCCGGAGAGTAAACATACCGCTTTCATCATTGTACCCCAAGGATTTTATGTAACTGGATCTGGAACCGGACCGGCAGGTTGCTTGCGAGGACGAACCTGATGAGAGGCTTATAATCCGTGCCGAATACCGGTGAGATGAAAACTTCGCCGGCAACCGGGCATGTCTGCAGGACCTCCTCTGCATACCGGCAGTCCCTCTCATCCTGTACCACAAACTTCACGCTGTCCTCCGGCCGGATCTTTTCCAGCAGGGAAAGATTGCTCTGCTCACCGGAAGACGGGCACTTCACGTCCATGCAGATCGAAGCACAGGGTTGGAAGCGGGCAAAGTCCATCGTGCCGTTCGTCTCAATATCTATCTCTGTTCCGCGCTTCTTCAGGGAAGAAAGGAGGCGCTCCAGATCGTCAGGCTGCAGGAGCGGTTCGCCACCCGTGACACATACATACGGAGGATTGATGCGCCAGACCTGCTCCATGATAGTGTCAATGCTTATTTCGCTCCCGTCGCGTTGAGAGGCCGGCGTATCGCACCAGCGGCATTTCAGGTTGCAGCCCGCCAGCCTGATGAAGAGGCAGGGCTTTCCCTGGTTTTTGCCCTCTCCCTGCAGGCTCCGGAAAATCTCCACAATCTTCATTCTGAAAGCTCGGCAAAGGCAGTGGGTGATTCCCAGATGCGGATCTTCGTCACGGTTGCCCTGATCCCCTGTTCCCTGCAATACGCGTAAAGGTCATCCCGTATAATCGATGCCATCAGTTCGCTTGTCGGATCACCGGGTGTCGTGATGACCGGATTGAATTCCCGGATGCGGGGCACCATGGGGTCATCCTGATTTAAGATAATCTGGTGATCGTACTTGTCAACAATTCTCTTGATCATGCTGTAATCGATCAGGATTTGCGTTGCCGGGTCCGGCACACCCTCTATCCAGATCTCCACCTTCCACCGATGCCCGTGGAGGTTTGCACACTTCCCCTCATAGTGAAGCAGGCGGTGACTGGTATCAATCTGTACCTCCTTATAGATCCCGGTTTTCATTGCTCATCATTGTCCTTGTGGGGATATAATGTTATTATGGCTGAGGATCAATAGTATAAGACAGGCAGGTGGAAGGCCACAATTTATAAATCGATTACCCGCGTTAGTACATATCCCAATGTGGGTTATCGATAACCACAAAAATAACTTGAATGAGGCTCTTTAATGGGACAGGGTAAATTTGCAGCCAGAAAATTGGTTCGGGACTCCAATAAGTTCCGGTGGGCAGACAAGAACTACGCCCGCCGCGAACTTAATCTCGATGTGAAATCGGACCCTCTTGAGGGTGCCCCGCAGGCGAGAGGTATCGTACTGGAAAAGATCGGTGTTGAGGCAAAACAGCCGAACTCCGCCATCCGGAAATGCGTGCGCGTGCAGTTGATCAAGAACGGCCGGCAGGTCAGCGCATTTGCCGTTGGTGACGGTGCCATCAACTTCATTGATGAACACGATGAGGTCGAGATCGAGGGCATTGGCGGCCGTCTTGGCCGGTCCATGGGAGATATCCCCGGTGTCCGGTATGTCGTTACCAAGGTGAACAACGTCTGCCTCCACGAAATGGTCATCGGCAGGAAGGAGAAACCGCGCAGGTGATCATGATGTCAGAAACTGAAGGAAAGACCGAAGGAAAGACTGCAGGTCAGAAACTGCTGTTCAACAAGTGGGACGCTTCCGAAGTCAAGGTCAATGACCCGAGCCTCATGCGCTACGTCACCCTCACCTCCCAGATCATCCCCCACACCTGCGGCAAGTTCTCCCGGCAGGAATTCGGAAAGAGCAACATGATGATTGTCGAGCGGCTCATAAACCGCCTCATGCAGACCGAGAAAAATACCGG
>Ga0209099_1002638_pt1 | contig 15458 bp, 13 predicted proteins | sample AD_JPNHW2_MetaG_FD_184430 | JGI IMG/M metagenome (GOLD analysis project Ga0209099, IMG submission 184430) | Active sludge microbial communities of municipal wastewater-treating anaerobic digesters from Japan - AD_JPNHW2_MetaG (SPAdes) (version 2) | ecosystem: Engineered > Bioreactor > Anaerobic... | reverse complement strand
CGTGACCCGGTCCTGCCGTTCGATCAGTGCGCAGACAAAGTGGCGGTTCGCATCCTCTGCTGCTGCATACGGTACATCCGAGTCGTACGCGAGCAGGTCACGCTCGGTACGGCTCCGGGCTGACGACCGTGACTTTTTTTGCGGGGCTATCCCCCGGCCCCTTAGTGCGGTCGTCCGTTCCACAGAGCGCGGGGCCGGGCCGGTGACCGGACGGGCCGGCGTAGTGGTATGCGGCTGTACCGGTTGTACCCCGGTGGCCTGCGCCACCTTTTCATGAACCTGCATCCACGCGAGTTCTTCGTTCTCCTCTTCGGTTCCTGCCGCACCGGACACCTTTGCATCCGGGGCGGCCACATCCTTGTGATTCGTTGTTGCAATTTCCATATCCATCACCTCTTTTGCATTTTTCGAAACGCTGGAACCGGCCACCACAGCGGGGCCGGGAGTGTGTTGTTACCGGCTGTGCGATCCCGTGACAAAATCCTCCGGATCGTTCCCAGATGAGGACGCACGAGCGGGTATGTTCCCGGTTCCGGCTTTTTGGTGGTCCGTTCCTGTATTTCGGCGGGAGCCGGCACGTTTGCATCCCGTCTCCCCTCTTTCTTCGGACTTCTGTTCTGTCGCGGGGGCCCTTTTGACATACCTATATGGGGCTTTTGGGGGGATGGGCTTTGATTATGAAAAACTCCGGGAGGGAAACCGAGAGAATTTAAAAGAGGGACGGACTATCCGGGCGCGGGAAGGGATTTTTTGGAGGAACAAAAATGTTCCTTGTTCTGCGATTGGGCTGCAAGGATGGGAGTCGTACTCCCGGCAGGTGCATGAGATATGAAATCTGCTGCCAGCGTTTCCGTGTCACTATCGGGCAGAAGTTCTAGGACATCGTTTCCCCTATCCATGGAAAACGACAGGTTTGAATTTATATCGAGGGGATGGGGGAGGTTAACTCAAAGGGAGGCCTTCATTCGCTCAAGAATCTCTGGTAAGCGAACAATCGAAAAAGAGCGAGAATTTTATCTCAAATATGCCTGATTTCCAATTCGGATATTTTTTCTTTTAAGTATTCAGCCAGCAATCGCCGGTGACACTTTTCCGGCGTGGGTTCGCTACATAACAAACAGCCGCCATCCAGAATTTTTAAATCGATCCTTTCGAGGATATTGCGCTTAACGAGCATCGTCTTATATGCAGTTTCGTATTCTGACCAAGTAATTTCTTTATCCTGCCAGCTCTTGAGCAGGGATTCTTCCGGTGCTGCCTGGATAAAATAATGATAATTGATGCCGGCAATGGCCTGAAGGAAATATTCAAGATCTTTACCCTTTGTGAATCCTGCGAGCTGGGAATGATTGTTCAGCCGGATATCGACAACCGTCTTCACATTGTTCTTGATAAGAAGTCCGAAGAATGTCCTTGCATCCTTTTTGGTAAATCCAATGGTGTACAGTTTCATTGCAAAATTCCTTATCAGAACAAGGTCCGCTGTTCCTCTTTCTTTTGGTGTCGATCGGTGATTGAATTATTCTGTGATCCGGTGTCTGATACTGATGAGGGAGGATTCGTGATATTTCCTCCAATAAATATCGGGGAATACAAATCTTTTTTCGGAGACGAGGGCTCCTGAGCCGGATAGTGCGAAAATTCCTCACCTACATGCGGGAAATCCTTGACTTTAAAAGCAATGCTTTTATTCAGTTTTTCATACATGGTGTCAATATCGTTTACTGGTTCATCTGAGATTCTGAACTGGTTGTGGTCGATGATCTTGTTGACAAGCTCATTTTCAAGATCTTCGTTATCCTGTAGCCGGATCTCCGGCCGGATATGAACTACTTTGACACCATTTGACTGGAGTGCCCGTGAAATAAGCGCAAAGCGGTGGCATTTTTCCGGCTCCTTTTCGGCACACATCAAGGCAATTCTTTTCCCACTTGAAATAACGAGGAGAACCTGTTTGAGACCTTCCTGAAATTTCTCGGTGCTCCGGACTTTCTCGTAATTTACTGTGCCATCCGAAAAAAGAAGGTTGGGGCGGGAATATCTCCCGCCCATTTTGTCCCCCATGTACAGATAGGATATCTGGTGCGTATTCAGAAATTTTTCCAAGTTATCACGATTGAAAGAATAATTATAGCTGCTATAGGGAGAGGTTCGGACATCAACAATGGTGTCGATGCCAGTTTTTTGTAAGAAATAAAAGAATAAATCTATGGGATAATCACCATAGCCGATTGTGAAGCATTTTTTCAACTTATTATCTTGAATCATGGTGATAATTACTCCACTTATCTATGCTGGGATAATTCCAACAATCAACCGATAGTGCAATAAGGTATCTCCTAAGGAAAATACCTCACCTACCCCGATTGATATATAGCAATCTTCAAAGATCTTCGAATCGTCATTTTGTGACAGTACAACAGAGTCTTCATAGGTCTTATCTGTAATTACAAGGTTGTAGGGCCGAGAACCATATTCAAATTTTAATCTGTTTTGGGGTTTCCCCATTTTAGAGGTGGTATGAATAATCTCTGATTTGTTTTTATCTTTGGTGATTCGTATGAACGTGAGTGATGATTTCAAGGGATTTTTTTTAAGTGCTGCAGCAGGATAATAATCGGAATAACAATCGCCTTTGCCAATGAAGCAGCACGAAGAACAATCAATTAATTCGGATATTCTTTCACGAGGGAATCTGGAGCGTCCTGTCCATTTATTTCCATCAATAAGAATGTTTTCAGGTTGACAATAATCCCCACAGGGTTTGTCAAATCCAATTCTAACGCAATCCAATAGTTGGGGCCCGGATTTTGGCATGCTCAGTGATGCAAAATCCTCACCCATAAAAGCAGACTGATCGAGCCGGGGTTTCCCTTTCCCGAGTATGTTTATTGGCCTGATCCACTCTCCTGTTACAAGATCCTTTCCTGCAATACAGCGGCCATCATGCCTTCGGGAGTTTGCCAGAATTACAATATCTCTATACCCCGTGATTTCCCTCTCCAAGCCAAAGAAATATACTAAAAGTTGAATTAATTCCGGGGATAATAAATCAACGCTCCGTGGAGTGAAACTGCGCTACCCTTAAAGTTTGCTGAGACAGATAGCCTGATTTAGGATCTCTTTTCCTCACTTGACCTATATGTTACAAAATAGGCAAAATCCTATCATTTAATATATTAAAGATGTAATATGGACAAATTGTTCATAGTTCTACTTGTCCTCTTGATCATAACTTCATTTATCGCTGGGTGTACATCAACCTCTGATCCCAAGAAAGAGCTCGCGGATGAAATCGCCGCTAATATCAAACCAATCGGTAAGATTGATAGTTCAATATTTGACGATTATTCAGAATTTCAGGATGCCATGGGGAAAATCAACAGAGTAATCAAAGTAATAAATGAAAGAATGAGTACCCGCCTCCCTGAGATCGGGACAAGTCCTTTAGATTTTGAAAATTTTAAGGCGTTAAAAGTGGCATTAAAATATTCCCCACTGATAGGACCCTATAACGATTTGTACGATTGTGCATCTTTCCTGCCGAGCGATCATGATTCGAATTATACCAACTTCTACGTGAATCTGACAAAATTGTCCTTCGATGCGGGTATGATTGGTTCCCAACTATCGTATCATGTAGCATACGATACAACCGGAATTGCCTCACGGTATGGGTTAGATGTACTTGAACCCTATATCGGCAAGGAAGAGTATTCGGCCCTTCTCAGTGGTACTCACTGGATAATACGCGGCAAATTTGAAAATCAAACAAACCAAATTATTAATTTTGTAATAAATCACGCAGAAAATTTTACGATATAAATTCAAAAAAGATTACTGGTATTCCGGCGGCTGAACCTTCTTTGGCAGACCGCCCTTGAAGTGCTGCTGGATCTTGCCATAGTAGTCCCGCAGGTTGTCGTTCATTGTCGGGTGCACCTTCTTTTGTGCCTCCGAAAAGTGCAGTGGCGTCACGACCGAAGCACCATCCCGCAGCGCAAACATCCCGGCCTCCCGGCAGAGCGCTTCGAGATCCGCGCCCACGAATCCCTCAGTATTCGTTGCTATACCTCGCAATAACTCCATTTTCTGTGGATCAACAAATTGAAGTTTTCTGGAGTCGAGAATTCCGAGAATCCTCTTTCTTCTTGTGGGTCGTGGAAGTTGTTCAATATGCGTTGGATCTAATTTTAACGACTGGATATGATCGATAATTTCTCCTTCGTGAATTGGCTGTTCTTTCCAAAGTAATTCAACAAACTTATCCAATTCATTATCATGGATTTTATTCGAAATAGTAAGATCAACCAAATCGAGCAGGGAGATTCCCTCCAACTTTAGCATTTTCTCTTTGTATAATTGGGAGATTTTTCTTCTCCTAATTTCTTGCACAGCCTGTGAGACCCAAAGATGACCTACGATTCTCTCCAGATCAGAATCTGAATAATAATGTAACTTCTCTAACACTTCAGTGACAGAAATTCTATCCAAGGTAAGTTTATATTTTTCAAATAAACGAGTGATTAATTCTTGTCTGCTATCAGTGTTATAAGCGGATTCATCTTTTTGAGTGAAATTTTTAAGAATCCTATCGAGATCTTCGCTCGTTATTGATTGCCACTTGGATAATACAACTATCGTATCAACAATTGAAGACTGATTGAAAATTTCTGTTGTTTTGAGCAAATAATCATGCACTATTTTAATGAGATTTACCGAATTTTGTTCAGCTTTCTCATCGATAATTCTCTTACGGAAATCAACATCCAGCAATAACTCTTTGTTTTTTGATAGCATCTGAACTTCATTCAATCGTTGCTGGATTTCTTTTTGATTTACCAATTGCTCTTTTCTTAAATTACTGAAGACGATATCAATATTTGAATCATCTATTTTCATCGTCAGATCTAGCAGTGTATTATAATCAAAGCCATCAAGTACCAACTTTTTAACTGACAATAACTCTTCAACTTTACGTTTTCGAATCTCACGAAATGCGTTGACAACTGCCTCAGAAGTGACAGGCTGATCAGCTCTAATTACATCGATAATTTTTTCCAGATTGTCTTCAGTTAGTGGTTTTGTTAATTCCATCACTTCTTCAAGACTAGTTCCCTCAATTGGAATATATTTTGAGTGGACATTTAGAATTGAAAGCCGATCCTCTAATGTCGGCTCACCGATATAGACGAGCCGGTCGAACCGGCCGGCCCGGAGAAGCGCCGGGTCGACAATATCCGGTCGGTTGGTCGCGCCCATAATCACGACATCCTTGAGCTCCTCAAGACCGTCCATCTCGGTTAAGATTTGGTTGAGCACGTTGTCGATCACGTGCGAATCGCTCGAAGTCCCCCGTGCCGGGGCAAGCGCATCGATCTCGTCAAAGAAGATGATCGACGGCGACACCTGCCGGGCCTTCTTGAAGATCTCGCGCACCGCCCGTTCGCTCTCGCCTACCCACTTGGAGAGAAGCTGCGGCCCCCGTACCGGTATGAAATTGGCGCCGCTCTCGCTTGCCACCGCCTTTGCGATCAGCGTCTTTCCCGTCCCCGGAGGACCGTAGAGCAGAACACCCCGGGGCGGCTCGATCCCGAGTTCGTCGAACCGGTCATGGTGGGTTAAGGGGTATTCGACTGCTTCGCGGACTTCGGTCTTTGCCGATTCAAGACCGCCGACCGTATCCCACTTCACGTGCGAGACTTCGAGCATCACTTCGCGCATCGCGCTCGGGCCCACGTCCCGCTGAGCGCTCCGGAAGTCGGCTGCGAGCACGCGGAGCTTGTCGAGCGTTTCCTGGTCGATCTCTTCTTTCTCGAGATCGAGATCGGGCATGTAACGGCGCAGGGCCCGGATCGCCGCCTCGCGGGCGAGCGCTGCAAGGTCGGCGCCGACAAACCCGTGGGTCTGCTGGGCGAGCACATTCAGGCTCACGTCTTCAGCAAGCGGCATTCCCCTTGTGTGGATCTTGAGGATCTCGATCCGGTCGGGTTCGCTCGGGACACCGATCTCGATCTCCCGGTCGAACCGGCCGGGCCGGCGCAGGGCGGCATCGATGGCATCGACACGGTTCGTGGCACCGATAACAACAACCTGACCCCGCTCTTCAAGACCGTCCATCATGGTGAGGAGCTGGGCGACGACCCGGCGCTCGACCTCCCCGGTTACTTCTTCCCGCCGGGGCGCAATCGAGTCGAGTTCGTCGATAAAGATAATCGAGGGAGCGTTCTCCCGGGCTTCCTCAAAGACCTCGCGGAGACGCTGCTCACTCTCACCGTAATATTTCGAGATGACCTCGGGGCCGGCAATAGATATGAAGTGCGCACCGCTCTCGCTTGCGACGGCTTTTGCGATCAGTGTCTTTCCCGTTCCGGGCGGACCGTAGAGCAGCACACCTTTTGGTGGCTCGATCCCCAGTTTCTGGAAAAGCTCCGGGTGCCGGAGGGGCAGCTCGATCGTCTCGCGGAGACGCTGGAGCTCATCCTTTAAGCCCCCGATATCCTCATAACTGAAACGTTTGACCCCCTCGAATCCTGCGGCCGGCTTGTCGGAGAATTCTATCGAAGTATTCTTGGTGATGATAACAGCTTCTTCAGGCTCGATCTCGACGACCTTGAACGCGACGATCTGCGGCTGGACAAAGGGCAGGCCGAGCATAATCGGGATCGAATCGTTTTTCACAACCGGGAAATCCAGGAGACCGTTAATCACGTGCGGATTATTGGCAATCGGTATTTTCTTTGGAAGGTCTTCGGGAGGCGCGAGCACGACCCTTTTCGCCTCGATCTCCTCAGAGAGCGTCGATATCTTGACGGTGTCCCCGATACTCACACCGGCATTGATCCGGGTAAAATTGTCGATCCGGATCTTGCGCTGGTTCCAGTCCTCGACAAGGGACCGCCAGACTTTTGCAACAGTCCGGCGTTTCCCCTCAATTACCACGAGATCCCCTGGTGAAATTTTCAGAAGGAGCATGGTTTCAGGATCGAGTCGCGCTTTTCCCCCACCCTGGTCTCCGGGATACGCGGAATCGACCTTCAGTTGCACTTCAGGCATTACCTTAAAAGTCATATACGCAGGGATTTATAAGTACTGTAAATGCGAGTCCTTGTTTTTGACCCATTCCACGGCGCAGCAGGCGACATGATCACGGCAGCCCTGCTCGATTGCGGGGCAGATCGTGAGCGCGTCGTTGCCACGATGCGGGCTGTTGTCACGGAGCCCACGATTGAAACCGTGACAAGGGCCGGCATCCGGGCGACAAAAGTTCATACTCACGCCACCCCGGAACACCGGTCGCTTGACGAGGTCTGCAAACGGCTCGATGACGCAAGTTCCATTGTGTCTCCCGAAGTGCTTGCCATGGCACGCCGGGTCTTTTCACGGATTAACGCCGCCGAAGAGGAAGTCCACGGGGCCCATGCCCATTTCCATGAAATCGGGGCCGATGATGCAATCGCTGACGTGATCGGCGCCTGCACCGCCCTTTCCACGCTCCGGGTCGACGGCGTCGCGGTACTCCCGCTTGCTCTCGGGTCAGGAACGGTTACCGGATCGCACGGCATCATCCCGGTCCCGGCGCCCGCTACCCTCGCGATCCTTAAAGGATCGGGGTTGATAACCCTGCAGGGATGCGATACCGGCGAACTCTGCACACCGACCGGCGCCGCCCTGCTCGCAGAATTTTCTTCACTTTCCCCGGCCGGTCTTGGAGATTATTCAATATCAGCTGTCGGATATGGGGCAGGAAGCCGGGATACACCGCATTCCCCAAATGTGCTCCGGGCGATGGTCGTGGAAACGACCGGTGCGCTTCCGCAGGACACAGTTGACCTTCTCGAAACAAATGTTGACGATATAAGCGGGGAAGTGATCGGTGAGGCGCTTGCCCGGTTTATGGCCGCCGGGGCCCGGGACGCGAGCGCAACACCGATTGTCATGAAAAAAGGACGCCCGGGATACCTCGTAACCGTGATTTCACTCCCTGAAACAAGTGCTGCCCTGGCCCGGCTCATGGCCCGCGAACTGGGCACGCTCGGCGTCAGGTGTGTCCCGGCGGTCCACCGGTTTATCGCGGAACGCACGATGAGGGAGGTAGATGTGGAGATCGCCGGGCATAAAAAACGCCTGCCGGCGAAGTGTGGGTTGATGGACGGGCGAATTTACACGCTCAAGGCCGAGTTCGATACCGCACGCGACTGGGCTATGGAACTGGACCTGCCGGTACGCGATGTGCTCCGCGCCATCGAAGACGCCGCATGGAATCAGGTGCAGGAAAAACGGCAGGACGCCGGCCCGGGTGACCGATGAAAACCGACCGACAGAGCAGCGGAAATGCCGGACTCGACCGGCTGCTTGGCGGGGGACTCGAATTCCGCACCATCACCCAGCTTTACGGCGGCCCGGCGAGCGGCAAGAGCACGCTCTGTATTATTGCTGCCGTCTCCTGCCTGCGGGCGGGGGGATCGGTAATCTTCATCGATTCCGAAGGTTTCTCGATCGAACGGTTCCGGCAGGTCGCAGGAACCGATACCGAGGCGATTGCTGACCGGCTTTTCCTCTTTGAACCCGTCGATTTCGAACAGCAGGGCAGCATGATCGCAGAGGCAGAAAAGATCCTTAAACTGCACAAGCCCGGACTGCTTATTCTCGACTCAGCAACGGCGCTGTACCGCACCGATCTTGAAAAGGGGAGGGACGCCATGCAGATGCTCACCCGGCAGATACTCCAGCTCCTCGGTTACGCAAAACGGTATGATCTTCCGGTGCTTTTAACAAACCAGGTCTACATGGACACTCAAAGGAACACATTTGCCGGTCTTGGCGGCATGTCACTCGAACACATATCAAAAGCGATCATCCGGCTGGACCGTCTCGAAGCGGCCGGGTGGCGCCGGGCTACGCTTGTCAAGCACCGGTCCCGGCCTGAGGGCGCCAGCTTCGAGTTCGAGATCGTGCAGGACGGGATACGGGCAAAAGAATGATGACGGCATATCCTACCCGGGGATGGGGGCCGCAACAGGCGTGTAGCAGAATTAAAATAAATCACTACTAATTAATATCAATTTAGACCAATATTAATTCTTTAATGGTTCTGAGCCGGGAAATAATCGCCCAGATCAACGACGTCCTGTTAAAAAATCCGCAGGGCCTGAGTATCACCGACATCGTCCGGGAGACACATCTCAACCGGAACACTGCCGGAAGATATCTCGATAAACTGCTCATCTCAGGACATGTAGAGATGCACCATTTTGGGATGGCGAAGATCTACGCACTCACGCACCGGGTCCCGGTCTCTGCCGTGCTCTCAATCTCGTCTGAGCTCATCATGCAGCTGGACAGCAGCATGAGGATCGTTTTCATAAACGAGATGTTTTCACATTTTCTTGACACACCCGTAAAAGACTTGATCGGAAAGAATATCGAGTATACCCCGATGGTAACGGCATTTAACGATCTTTTTTCCGGGTTCCTGGAGCATATAAAAACGGGGCTCAATGGCACCGGGTGGAGCGGGGAACTCTCCCCCGCAAACCGGGAGATTATCTTTTTGTGCCGCATTGCGCCGGGTGTTCTTGACAACGGGCAGAAAGGTGTCACGGTCATTCTCGAAGACGTCACCGAGCAAAAGCAGGCAGAGAAGGCACTCAGGGCAAGTGAGGAGCGGTTCCGCCTTGCTATGGAAGCAACCAATGATGGCATCTGGGACTGGAATATCACAAGCGAAAATGCATATGTCAACCCAGCTTTCTACCTGATTCTCGGCTATGAGCAAAATGAGTTCCCCGTAAACAGTCGGCAATGGGCGGCTCTTATCCATCCGGACGACCTGAATCATGCCCTCTCCAACAGACGGGAGTGCCTGGAAAACCGCCGCCAGAGTATTGAGTTTGAATACCGCATGAAGGCAAAGGACGGCTCATGGAAATGGATACTGGCCCGGGGGAAAGTGATCAACAGGAATGCCGATGGCCAGGCGGTCCGGGTAATCGGCACACATGTTGACCTTACCGAACACAAACGTTTAGAGGACATAAAGAGCCGTTTCGGACGTATTCTTGACAGTTCGTTGAACGAGATCTATACCTTTGATGCAGAATCGTTAAGGTTCCTTGATGTCAATGACGGCGCCCGGAAGAACCTGGGCTATACCATCGAGGAACTACGCACATTTACCCCTCTCGATATTAAACCGGAGTTCACCCGGGAATCTTTTGAACGCATGATTGCTCCCCTGCGAAGTGGTAAACTTGCAGAACTGATCTCTACGACAATACACAAGCGAAAAGACGGGAGCCTTTACCCGGTTGAAATACACATGCAACTCGCGAGAACTGAGGTTCCGCCGGTATTCATCGCAATTGCCCTTGATATTACGAAACGGAAAGCGGCGGAAAACGCACTTAAAGAGAGCGAGGAAAAATACCGTATGCTCGTGGAGCACAGCCAGAACGGGATTTTCATAACTCATGACGGCCGCCTCATTTTCCATAACCGGAAATTCCGTGAGATTCTCGGTTATGCAGAAGGAGAACTTGACGGGATTGCGATTGAAAAGTGTGTCGCGCCGGAAGACCGTGACATGGTGGTCGGACGGCACTATGCACGGATGAAAGGGGAGCAGATGCCACCGGAGGTATACGAGTGCTCATTTCTGGCCCGTGACGGCACCAGAAGGAGGGTGCGGCTGGACTCCGGCCGCGTGTATTTCCAGGGGAAGCCGGCCACTACCGGAAGCATCCACGATATCACTGAGGAACGACGACAGGAAGAAGCGCTGAGGCAAAGCGAGGAACGGTTCCGCTCGTTTGTGGAGAATGCGAATGATATCGTCTATTCACTGACACCAGAGGGTATCTTTTCCTATGTCTCCCCCAGATGGACAGATTTGCTTGGGTATGAGACTGATGAAGTCATCGGCAAGTCATTTGAAGACTTTATACACCCGATTTCTGTAACCACCGCTTATGCAACCTTGAAGAAGGTTATTACCACCGGGGAAAAACATTCAGGGGTAGAATACCAGGTCCGGCATAAAAACGGCACATGGCGCTGGCAGATAACGAATGCTTCGGCTATACGCAACAGCAGGGACAATACGTTCACATTTATCGGTATTGCACGTGACATCACCGAACAAAAACAAACAGACGATGCACTCAGGGAGAGCGAAGAAAAGTTCCGGCGGATCTTTGAGGACGGTCCTCTAGGTATGGGGATCCTCGATCCGGAGCACCGGTACATCCTTGTCAACCGGAGGTTCTGCGATATGCTCGGCTATACTGCAGAAGAGCTGCTGGGAAAATCCTTGGATGATGTGACACATCCCGAAGACCTCAGCCGGGCTTTTGAGACCCTGCACGAGATTTATACCGGAAAAATCTCTCTTGCCCGGGATGAAAAACAGTACCTGCGAAAAGATGGCACTGCCATCTGGGCATCAATCACGATTACCCCTCTTCGGGATAAGGAAAACCGGGTCACTTCCACAATTTCCATTATCGAAGATATCACAGAAAGAAAGGCGGCAGAGAGACACCTTCGGGAAAGCGAGAGAAAATTCCATGAACTTGCAGATCTCCTGCCGCAGTCTGTCTGGGAGTGCGATCTCTCCGGAAACCTGACCTTTGCCAACCAGGGCAGTTTTGAGATGTACCGTTATATACCGGCCGACTTTGAAAAAGGCCTGACGGTATGGCAGATGATAAGTCCTGCCGATTTACGAACGGTCTCAGCTATCTTTAGGGAAGCGGTATCAAAACCGTCGGACCAGTTTCCCTCCACCATTGAATATACTGCCATTCGCAGTGACGGGAGCACCTTCGAGATAACGATGTATCTCTCGCCGGTCACCCGTAATGGTGCGATCACGGGTATTCGGGGCATCGGTATCGATATGACCCGACAGAAACAGACTGAAGAGGCACTCCGGGAAAGCGAGGACCGGTTCCGAAGAATATTCGAAGACGGCCCGCTTGGTATGGCGATATTAGGCGGGGACTACCGGTTTGTCATGGTAAACCGGATGTTCTGCGACATGCTGGGTTACACTACCGAAGAACTGCTGGCCAGAACGTTTGCGGATATAACCCACCCGGATTTCCTGGATCAGAATATAGCCGAGATCAAAAAACTTTATGCCGAAGAGATTGCCAGGTACCGCACGGAAAAACGTTATATCAGGAAGGATGGTTCCGAATTATGGGGTTCGCTGACAGTCAGTCCGCTCAGGGACCGGGACGGCCGCATCGTCTCAACGCTCGCTCTTATAGAAGATATCACTGAACGAAAACAGTCCGGGAAATGAGAGAGGGCAATAAAACGACCAGGAGATACGTAAAAGGCCGGAATGCTTCCCTGAAATGAACGGACGCACGGGAATATCGGTTACTTTCACTTCCCGCATTCCGGTTCCTTATATTCCGTTCCCTTCAAACGGGAGTACATGCCCGGGTGCGGAGAAAAACTGGTAAAACTGACTTCCGGCAGCCAGTACGATGTTTGTATGCCGGGGGATGCCCACGCTGGCAGAGGGCGGCAGCCCACGAAGAGCGTATTTTAATTCATTTTAAGAATCCTTTAAAAGTAAAAAAAAGGAGAACGGATCAGAATGAGATAACGCCGGAAAAAACCGTTACGGCCGGCCCTTCCATCTTCACGCCATCGTTGAAGTGAATGGTGAGCGGACCCCCCTGCGTCTCGACATGGATCGTATCTCCCATGTACCCGAGGTGATGGACAACTGCTGCTGATGCCGTCGCGCCGGTCCCGCAGGAGAGCGTCTCTTCCTCCACGCCGCGCTCGAATGTCCGCACCCTCAGGGAATCATCCCCGGTCTTCTGGACAAAATTCACGTTTGCGCCATTTAAGAAACTGGCATGGTGGCGGATCTGCGGGGCGACAGCGGAGATATCAATACCGTCAACGGAATCGACAAGAACTACCGCATGGGGGACGCCGGTATTTGCAGCGTAAACGTCAAATTCCCCGATACGCTCATGGTATTCGCCGTCACCGGTGGCCGGGATATCCCGGCATTCGAATTTCGGTGTCGGCATGCGGATGGTCGCGGTAAACTCTTCATTGGTATAGAGAAGGGCCACACCGATTTCTCCTGCGGGCGTTTCGACCGTGCAGGTCTCCCCGATATACCCGGCATCGAACGCATACTTCGCAAGGCACCGGATCCCGTTACCGCACATCTCGGCCTCGCTCTCGTCGGGCTGGAAGATGCGCATCCGGATCGTGCAGGTCTTTGATTTCGAGAGATACAGGATTCCATCCGCCCCGATTCCGAACCGCCTGTCGCAGTACAGAGCGGCAAACTGCGCCTTCATGTCGTCAGGGATGACGGTCTTCTCATATTCATCGATGAGCACGAAATCGTTGCCGTTCCCGTGCAGTTTGGTAAAAGGTATCTCCATTGCACTTCCCCTGTAGAGTCGAGAAATTTTTTCCGGGCATGCTGGTGTTCCCGGATCATCCATTATTCTTTCTCTTACTTTCCGTCAATAAACGCATCGGCCCGCTATAGCAGAACGGTGGAAAATTATACCTTCACTCCCCGTTGAAGCCCCCCGGTCCGAATGAAGTATGGAACTCATCGATCCCCCAGCCAAGATAATCCCGGATGATGACATAGGCCATCTGCGGGGGAATCGCCCCTTTCTCGGTCACGATCAGGTCTACGTATTCTGCCGGTGTCACATCAAACGCCGGGTTCCTCACGGTTACATGGGGAAGTGTCCGTGCGATCTCGTCGGGCAGCACTTCGTTTTCGGCCCGCTCTTCGATACGGATAAGTTCCCCGAGAATCGTGCGGGGTGCAAACTTGTAGGTCTCGGCAGCGACGACCATGTTCACCCGGGCCTCGCGGGCGGAGTGGGCAACCTGCGCTGTCCCGATCTTGTTGACCACTGCGCCGTTCACGGTCACTGCATCCGCCCCGACAATCACGAGATCAACATCGTTGATGAAGGACCTGACAGCAGAGTCCACGATAAAATTCGTTTTTATGCCCGCATCGTTCAGGGTCCGGATCGTGATGAGTCCCTGGTTTCTCGGCCGGACTTCGGTTGCAAAGACCTCGATCTCCTTACCCTGCCGGTGCGCCTCGATAATGCACCCGAGTGCAACCTCCGAGTTACAATGCGTGAGGATTGTATCGCCGTCGCGGATGTGACTCGCGCCAAACTGTGCGATCTGTTCCACAGCGTGCTGCGAGGAACGGATGAACTCATCCGCCTGCCCGACCACGCCGGCCCGGGCCTCTTCGGTTGTGTTTGCGTGCCCGAGACCAGCCATAACGATATGGACGGCATTGGGCAGGGAGACAGCAGTCGGGCGGGTAGCAAGTAGCGTGGATGCGGCACGCTCCATCTCCTCCCGGAACGCGGCAGGCGTCGAGGCTCGTACCGCGAGGGCATGGTCCCGCAGGGCTTCCGCGACGGCCCGCGCAATTCTTCCCGCCCCCCGGATCTCCATGCTCTTTATCTTGTCGGCAGTTTCAGATACGATCATTAGCTTCATTGATTCATTGGAGAGGCGATGCTACATAGAGTTTATTGCCGGGTGAAACGATGACGGTTGCCGTGGTTTTCGATAGTGCCGGGACGCTGTTAAACACGTACCGGGTCGCAAAAGACATCTCCCGACAGGTTCTCATGCCCGGAATCGAGACGACGACACTTACCTTCACGTCCCCGGACCGCGTCCTGATCGTGCTTCCGGTCCATTCCAAACATATCATCACAGCCCCGCCGGATATGTTGCTTTCCGCATATCTTACGGATAACCAAATCGGTTTTGGGATCAGCTGCACACGGAAGATCACGACCGCAGAGGAGATCGGGAATATGCTGTACGCCGACACCGGCACGCATGTCGGCGACCTTCAGGAGTGCATCCGGAACGTCTGGGGTGTCTGCAGGGACGAGACCATGCTCACGCTTAACAGCGGCGCCATCCTCAACATGGCACAGAGGGCAATAGAGTTTACCATCACCTCGGGGGGCTGGCCGTTTGAGGGAGCGAAGGATACGATCACCGCTCTTCACCGGTTAGGCGTACCCACGTTCATTGCGTCCGGAGACCGTTCGACAAAACTGGAGATCATGGCCGATCATCTCGGTATTCCGAGGGATCGTGTCTATGGTGTAGCGACGCCTTCGGTCAAGGCACAGATCGTCTCGGATCTCAAAAACGAATACGACCGGGTCGTCATGATCGGCGACGGAATTAACGACCTTGCTGCGTTTAAAAAAGCTGACACTGCGATCCTGACGGTCCAGCAGGCCGGTGACCGTCCACTCGAACTCTTCAGGGCCGCAGACTACGTTATCAGTCAGATCGGGGATGTACTACCGATCATACAGGCATTGCAAAACAGCCCCGGCACTTCCCGATCGTGACGACAGCGAGCATCATATAAAAGGTAATATGACACCAGTATCACA